>Ga0210407_10001037_pt1 | contig 27531 bp, 23 predicted proteins | sample IncBWC27MmetaG_FD_150860 | JGI IMG/M metagenome (GOLD analysis project Ga0210407, IMG submission 150860) | Forest soil microbial communities from Barre Woods Harvard Forest LTER site, Petersham, Massachusetts, United States - Inc-BW-C-27-M | ecosystem: Environmental > Terrestrial > Soil >...
TGGTCTTGCTGATGGTCGGGATGAACCTGCGCGGGGTCAAGGAATCGGTGCTGTCGCTGCTGCCGATCTTCATCGCCTTCATCGTGATGCATGTGTGGCTGGTCGGCTATGCGATCTTCAGCCGCGCCCCGGAGTTGCCGTCGATTGTCGGCGACGCGATCAAGGAGGTGCACGCCAGTTCGGACAGCATTGGGATGCTGGCGCTGGCGGTGATTTTCCTGCGCGCGTACAGCCTTGGCGGAGGCACCTATACCGGTATCGAGGCGGTCAGCAACGGCCTGCCGATTCTGCGCGAGCCCCGCGCCGAGACCGGCAAGCGCACCATGATTTACATGGCGTTGTCGCTGGCATTCATCGCGGGCGGAATCCTGCTCGGCTACCTGCTACTCAACGTGGAAGCCGAGGCCGGCAAAACCCTGAACGCGGTGATGTTCGAGCGGCTCGCCTCGAAGTGGAGGTTTGTTGGCCTTCCGATCGGACCGTGGATAATCACGTTCGCGCTGCTGACCGAGGGCGCGCTGCTATTCGTCGCGGCGCAGACCGGATTCGTGGACGGACCGCGGGTGTTGGCGACGATGGCGTCGGATCGATGGTTGCCGCGGCGATTCTCGAACCTGAGCGCGCGGCTGGTGACGCAAGACGGCGTGATCACGATTGGCCTCGCCGCCATCGCGCTCCTGATCGGAACCGAGGCAAAGGTCGACGTGCTGGTCGTTCTCTATGCGATCAACGTGTTCGTAACCTTCACGCTCTCGCAACTCGGGATGACGTCGCATTGGTGGATCGAGCGCAAGCGAGAAAAGCGATGGCTGCGCAAAATGTGCATCAACGGCATCGGAACTGTTTTCACGGCAACAATCCTGGTGATCACGTTGACGCTCAAATTCCATGACGGTGGTTGGATAACGGTGGTGATCACGGGCGGCCTGGTCTGGCTGTGCTTCGTCGTGCGCCAGCATTACGAGAAAGTCTCGAAGGCGATCGCGCAGCTCGAAGCAGACATCTTGCCGAAACTCTACGCCGCCAAGAAGCGCGAGCCCGCCAAGCGCGATCCCGACGCGCCGACCGCCGCCATACTAGTCAGTGGCTACAACGGTCTCGGGCTGGCGACGCTGATCGCCGTTACTCAGTTGTTCAAGGACGAGTTCCGCAATGTCGTCTTCATCGGGGTCGGTGAAGTCGATGCGGCACTTCTGAAGGGACCCGAGGAAGTGCGCGAGCTCGAGAATCGGATGGTCGAGGATTTGAATGAGTATTGCCAGTTTGCCAACGATTTGGGACTTCACGCCGAGTTGAGTGCCGGTCTCGCGCCCGACGTCGTAGCCGAGCTGCGGCGGCTGTGTCTTGAGGTCGCGCGGGAATTTCCGCACGTAGTATTTTTCGCCGGCAAATTGATTTTTTCCGACGAAGTGGAAGGATTCATCGGGCGCTTCCTGCACAATCACACCTCGGTGGAAATTCAGAATTGGCTGCAGCTGTACGGCTTTAGCCTGGTGATTCTGCCGGTCCGCGTTGGCGCAGGTTCGATGGCGCTACCGGACGCTTCGCAGGCCGCTTGATTCCGACTTATCGACCGAAGAAGACGCCGACGTGATTCGATAGATCGCCAGATGCGGCTGCTCATATGTCTCGACCACCTGGAAGCGACCGGGGTCGGGCAGCTCCGACATGACGTCCTCTCGATCTTTCCAGCTTACCAGCCATCCGCCGCGAGCGGCCGACACTCGATCCGCAATAGTCAATTGAGCCAAATGAGGATCATAACCGGGAATAGTCACTCGCGGATTGGTTCCCTTGAAGTAGTAATTGAACACTACTGAGTAGTACCCGAATGGATATCCACCATTGGGGACGTTCGTGGCTCCGTTAGACACGAATCCCGATTCAAAAAAAACAGGGAGTGATGGTCCGCCGGCACTTACTTGTGCGGCGAGATCGCGCCATGGTTGCGGCTGGGAGCGCGCGAAGGGCAGCAGGATCAAACATGCGAGCGCGAAGCCGGCGGCGAGGAGATTGCGCCACTTGACGCTCGCCGCGCCGATGACTCCAGCAATCAACAACGCTGCGCCGGCCATTCCCGGTGATAGGTACCGCGGGTTGGCGATCGGATGAACGATCACCGAACCGACGATGAATGCCAACGCCGGTAAGCTGATCCACGCCACCAGCAGGCGAATCGGCTCGTCGCGATCCCGTTCCAGATATCGGCCAAAAACCAGCAACCAGATCAGTGAAGCGGCGAGCAGCCCGACCACCACTTTGATCGCAAGCGGGTAGTTGTAGGGCGGACCGAGGTAGTCGAGCGAATGCCCGTAGATGAGGTCCTGACTTTGTCGGAGCGCGACGGGCAGATAAGGAAGGAACAAAATGCCCGCGAGAATTATCGCCAGCCACGCGAACGTGTCGCGTCTGCCGCGCGCAAGATCGCGCAGCAGAATTGCGGCCTCCGCGCCGAGAATCAGCAACCCAGCCATGTGCGTGTAGGGCATCGCGGCGCCGAGAATTCCGCAGACGATCGCGCCAGCGACGCCGGGGTGGGCCCGCACTTTGAGCAGCATCAGCAGATGCGCGAGCGCAATCGCGATGAGCATCGGATACATTCGCGCAGTGTGCGAAAACACCACTATCAGCGGGTTGAACGCCCACATCGCAGCCGCCGCGAGCGCTGTGCTCTCGTCGAACATTTCGCGACCGAGCGCGAATATCAGCATCAGCGCCGCCAGCGAAAAGATCACGGACATCGAGCGCAGCGCGATCTCACTCAAGCCGAACACTTGCGTGTAACCATGCAGAACGACGAGGTACAAGACCTGTTTTCCGGGATCGTACAGAATCGGCGTACGCACGATTGCGCCGATTCCCGGCTTTGCCGCGCCCCATGCGCTATACGCCTCGCTCGCGCCGAGTGAGGCGGCTCCGAGATGAAATGAGTACACTATCGCGGCGACGGCGAGGATCGCGGCGAAGATTTGCAGCTGCCGGGACAATTCCCGGCGCGACGGTTCCGCCCGCGCTGGTGGTTCGATAGTAGCTGAGCCTGCCGGCCTCATCTCCGCCTCTACAACCCGCTCGCGCCCAACATGGTAGCCGAATTCGCGCGCGCGCACGATCTGCGATTCGCGACCAGTGCCGCCGTTGTCGTGCAAACTCCATTGACTACCCTGCCCGGTACTGGCGAACTGTTCAAAGTCATGTCTGATATTCTCGAGGCGACTCCGGAAGTTCAGGACCGGCTCGCGATGACGCTGCCTCCGATCGGGCGGATCCGATCGGAAGTGTGGGCGCTCGCATGGCCGGTGATTCTTTCGTTCGGCCTCGATTCCATCCTAGGCCTCGCGTCGATGCTGATGGTCGGGCGGCTCGGCGCGGAGGCGGTCGGCGCGGTCGGACTCGCAACGCAGATTCTCGGCGCGGTGCGCGCGGGGATCGCGGCGGTCGGCACCGGCACGGTCGCACTGGTAGCGCGATACATCGGCGCGAACGATCGCGACAGCGCCGAGGAGGTGCTGAAGCAGTCGGTCGTCTTCGGAGTCCTGGTTTCTACAGTCATCGCGATTCCGGTGATCGTCTTCGCGCGGCCACTGATGGGACTCTTCCAGGTCAAGGGCGAGATGGCCGACATGGGCGCGCGCTATTTGCAAGTCGTGATGCTCTCGGAGCCTTTCCAGGGAATTTTTCTGATGTGCGCGTCGGCGCTGCGCGGCGCCGGTGATACGCGCACGCCGCTGTGGATCGGCGGCATCATCGACGTGATCGCGATTTTCCTCAACTACGTGCTGATTTTCGGCAAGTTTGGATTCCCCGCTCTCGGCGTGGACGGCTCCGCGGTCGCGACGCTGCTCGCGATATCGATCGGCGGGCTGCTGTTCTTCTACGCGTTGTCGATCGACGGGATGGTGCTGAACTTCCGATGGAAGGGGCTGTGGCCGGACTTCGGGCTGGGCCGGCGAATCCTGAGCGTCGGCAATCCCGCGGCGATCGAGCAGTTGATAATCCAGTTCGGCTTCGTCGCCTACGTCGCGTTCGTCGCGCGATTCGGAGAAAAGGAAGTCGCCGCATATTTCATCGGCGTGCGCATCCTGGCCCTGTCATTCCTGCCGGGTTTCGGATTTTCGGCGGCGTCGGCAACACTGGTCGGCCAGGGTCTCGGCGCCGGCGACCCGAAATTTTCGCGCAAAGCGGGATGGGAATCGACCGGGATGGCAGTCGTGATGATGACTGCGATGGGCCTGGTGTTTATCGCCTTCGCACATCAGATCGCGGCGCTATTCATTAGCGACAAACAGGTAATCGAGTACACCGTGCAATTCATGTACGCGCTCGCCGCGGCGCAACCGCTGATGGCAATCGACTGGACGATCACGGGCGCGCTACGCGGCGCAGGCGATTCCCGATTTCCACTTTACGGATCGCTCGCGGGATTCTACGGGATGCGGCTGGCGGTCACGATTCTGATTTCCTACTACGGCGGCAGCATCATTTGGATCTGGTGGTCGCTGATCGCCGACTACATCGTGCGCTCCTCGGTGAAGACCTGGCGCTTTCGCGCCGGCCATTGGGAAACGATCAAGGTCTGAGATGCGCTGTTGACGCTTCGAGTCTCGTCAACTGGACGCGGCGCTTGCCGCGCGCAATTCTGATCAGCGTGGCAGAGACTCAACATGCGACCGAGACGCTCGAGGGCACGCTCGACCAGGTCTTGTTCGTAAACGACAACAACGGCTATTCGGTCGCGGTGGTCGTCGTCGCGAGCGAGAATGGAATGTCGCGGCGCGTGACCGTGGTTGGAAATCTTTCGGGACTCGAAGTCGGCTCGACGATTCGCGCGGAGGGCGGGTATGAAAAGCATCCGCGCTTCGGCGAGCAATTTCACGTCGTCGATTTCGAGACTCTTCGCCCCGCGGGATCGGTCGCGATCGAGCGCTATCTCGCCTCGGAGATCAAAGGAATCGGTCCGGTATTCGCGAGAAAAATCGCCGAGTACTTCGGCGACGCACTCGGCGAGGTGCTCGACAACGATCCGGAGCGGGTGCGCGACGTTCCCGGAATCGGCGCGGCGCGCGCGCGGCTAATCGCGGCTACTTGGCGCGACTCGTCGGGCTTGCGCGAGGTGACCGTCTTCCTGCGCGGGCACGGACTCGGCGGCTCGCACGCGCGCCGGATTCACAAGTTCTACGGCAAGCATGCACTCGAGGTCGTGCGGCAGGATCCATACGTGCTCGCGCGGACAATTCACGGGATCGGATTTCGCACCGCCGACGCGATTGCGGAAAAGCTCGGCATAGCGCGCAACTCGATCCAGCGCGCCCGGGCCGCGGTTGTGTATCTGCTCGAGCGAATGGCGGACGAAGGTCACGTCTATTCGCCACTGGAGTACCTCGAGGGACAGTTCCGCAGCGCGCTCGAAATGGAACCCGATCTAGTCCGCGACGCGGTCACTGAACTCGCGGCCAGTGGCGACGTGATCGTCGAGCAGGCCGCGGGGAACGACGATCACGAGGCCGGCGGTCATACGTGTGTCTACCTGGCGCGGTTGCACGAGGCCGAAGTCAACGTCGCGAAACGCATCGCGGAGTTGAACGCGGGCCGCGCGATGAACAAGGACGTGATCGATCGCGCGGTCGCGGCGGCGGTCAAATCCTCCGAGCTCGATCTGTCAGTTGAGCAGAAGAGCGCGCTTCGATGCGCGCTCGCGAGCCGCGTCACGGTGATCACCGGCGGTCCCGGGACCGGCAAGACCACACTCTTGCGCTCGCTGCTGGTTGCGCTCGGCGAAGTAGGGCTGAAGCCGACTCTCGCCGCTCCGACCGGGCGCGCGGCGCGGCGGCTCCAGGAGGCCTCGGGCCGCGACGCGAAGACTATCCATCGGCTGCTGGAATACGCGCCGGAGAGCGGCGGATTCATCCGCGGCAAGGAATTTCCACTGCGCACCAACTACCTGATCATCGACGAAGCCTCGATGATGGATCTCGAGCTGGCCTCGAGCCTGCTCTCCGCGCTGATGCCGAACTGCTCATTGCTCCTGGTGGGCGACAAGGATCAATTGCCGTCGGTCGGTCCGGGAAGTGTGCTGAAGGACGTGATCGCGTCGGATTTCGTGCCGGTCGTGCAACTGCGCGAGGTCTATCGGCAGGCGAGGCAAAGTTTAATCGTCGCCAACGCGCATCGTCTGAACCGCGGCGAGTTCCCGCAGATCTCGAACGACCCCGAAGGCGACTTTTTCTTCTTCGAGCGCAATGCCGCGGAAGACGTGGTCGCTACGATCAAGCAGCTCGTACAGCAACGCCTGGTCGGCCGATTCGGAATCAGCGACCCGCGCGAGATCCAGGTTCTGACCCCGATGAATCGCGGTCCGCTCGGCACGCACACGCTCAATAGCGAGCTGCAAAATCTGCTCAATCCGATTGGGCGCGAAATTCGCACGGGCGACCGAACATTTCGTGAGGGCGATCGGGTAATCCAACTGCGCAACAACTACGACAAGGGTGTCTTCAACGGATCGATCGGCAAGATTCTAGCGATCGATACGGCGAAAGCGCGCATCAATGTTGCGTTCGAGGAAACCCACGCAGAATACGAGATTGCGGAACTCGACGAACTCGCGCTCGCCTACGCGATATCGGTGCACAAGAGCCAGGGCAGCCAGTACCCGGCGGTCGTGATGCCGATACATTCGAGTCATTACGTGATGCTGCGGCGGAACCTGCTCTACACCGCGATCACGCGCGCGGAGCGGGTCTGCGTGCTGGTCGGGACCCGCAGCGCGTTGCAGCAGGCGGTGCGCAACCAGGACGAGCGGCGGCGTTTCTCGCGCCTCGCGGCGCGCCTGCACGTCGACTAGCTCTTTTGATCGCAATTTATCGCGGGATGCTTCAGCGATGCCCGCCGGCAATTGACGCGAACCAAAATACTGCCAACGTAATTGCGACCGCAGCTAACATCGCTACGAGCGCCGGTATCAGGATCGCGCCAAGCGCGCGCCACGAGGAAAATCGGTGCACTTCGCCGAGGCACTTGAGGCCGATAAAGAACCCCCAGATTGCCAGCGGGACCACGACGACCAGAACCTTGTAAAACGCCGGATCGATCTGCGGAAGCTGGCCGGGGAGCACTTTTGGCATCGGCACTCCGGCAAACAGCGCGAGCATCAGTACGATCGCCACGACAATCCCGGGCACCTGCGACCACGCAAGCGCGGTGCGCACTTCCGTGCGGCTGGCCGTGCCACCGAGCAGGGCGCCCGACCATCTGAAGACGACGCCGGAAACATACAGCAAAAGAATCCCCAATACGGCCCGGGACGCGACGTTGAATGCAACGAATAATGGCCACAGGACCGACTGATTGGCGGTTCCATTCATCGCGGCCGACCACTGACGCAGCAAAGAGCTCAGCGCCGGACCGGTCGCCGCCAGCGCAATCACGTTGCGGGTTGGATCTGTATCCACGATGCCCCGAATGGTCGCGCGCGGCTGGGTCCAGATGGAGAGAAATGGATTCATCGAGTCCGGCACCGTTCGCCATGATATACTACTCGTGATGTAATTTGGCATCGCACCCTCACTGGAGACGGTGCATGGCTAACGGAACCGGAGGCTTGGGCTTAATGATGAAACGGATCAACGCGATCCTGATTGGGTCGCTACTTGCGATATGCGTGTCGGCGTCGGGATGCGTGTTCGTTCAATCCAGCGCAATCTCCGAGCGCACCGGCGCGGGCGCGGCGATTTCCGGCAGCGCGAGTGACCTCGGATTCCTGCATCTGGTCGCACCGACGGGGCTGACGCAAGCCGCGTTCGCAAACCTGCTTGGTAATTGCGCTACCGGTAAAGTATCGGGAGTCACCACCGAACTCGGCGTGCGCGATTTCTTTATCGTGCAGTCGTACACAGTGACGGTGACGGGCACCTGCAGTTAGCGGCGCACCTTATCGCGAGCGCAATTTTGTTAGAGGCTTCTCCGCCGGCGGGCGAGCGCGCTTGCCTCGAACCGGTCCGAGCGTCGCGAGGAAGTTCAGCACGGCCTCGGCCTCGGAGCGGACCGCGTCGGGATCATGCCCGCCCTGTTCGAGTCCTTTCTCAACTTCCGCGATTGTCTTTGCGTAGTCGTTCTTGAACTTGCGATTCAGTTCTTTCCACGGGATTCCGGCGAGCGCGTCGGTGACGTTGGCGGGCGGCCGATACATCCCACGCGCGAGCAGCACCGCGATCGCCGGATAGCCGAGGTATCCCTGCCAGTACGACGCGTTGTCGTTCGACGCGATCTCGCGGCCGTCCGCGGAAGTTTCCACCTCGTAGGTCTTTGCGGCGTCGGACGAGGTGACGAACGCGCGGCGACTATCCTCGATTCGGACGCGGCCGTCGCCGATCGCGCCGAGCGCCTCGTAGACTTTCACGATCGGCGGCATCTTCCATTTCAAGTTTGGCGGCATGGATTCGCTGGCGTACCTTTCTCTAATCGATCATAGTCGAGAGCCAAGTCAAACTAATTCGGAGCAGACGGCGATGAGCAATCCACCGATCGGCAAACTCGACCATATCGGGATCGCGGTAAAAAGTGTCGCCGAGGCGCGCAAGTTTTTCGAAGGCGTGCTCGGCGCGAGGTTCATGGTCGAAGGCGGTAACGAGGCGGCGGGATACAAACTCGCCGAATTCGATCTGAACGGGCTGACGATTGAGCTCTTGGAGCCGCTCGGCGCAAATTCTTTCCTGCACAAGTTTCTCGAAAAGCGCGGCGAGGGGATGCATCACCTGACCTTCAACGTCCCTGACTCGAAGCAAAGGACCGCCGAGCTGAAAGAGCAGGGCATTAGAATCGTCGATGAAACAGAGTGGTCGCCGGCTTCATACGAGGCGTTCATTTCGCCGCGCTCCGCGCACGGAGTGTTGATCCAGTTGGGCTCGGGCTATCCAACCCTCGCGAGCGGCCCGGAGCGCGTGCAGAAAAAAGAGTAGGGCGTTGCCTGCCTTAACATGGCGCCGTCTATCTGACACCATTGGATGGCAATTCCACCGCTTCACAAATGAAAGATCTGATCGTCTCAATCGTCGGCGCCGCAATCGAGAAGGCTCGCGCGGCGGGGCAGCTTGTCTCTAGGAGTCCGTCGATCGGGGTTGAGGCCCCGCGAGATCCGGCGCACGGCGACGTCGCATCGAATGTCGCGCTGGCGATCGCGAAGGCGGAGCGCAAATCGCCTCGCGCGATTGCGGAGATCATCCAGAAGCAGATCGTGCTGCCGCCGCAAGTGAGCGAGGTTTCAGTCGCGGGCCCGGGATTTATCAATTTCAAGATGGCGCCCGAGTACTGGCATTCCGAGATGCGGCGCGCGGCGAGCGCGGGCAAAAATTTCTGGAAGCCGGCCGCATGGGAGCTTCGACCGGGCGCGGGACGCAAGGTGCAAGTCGAATTTCTTTCCGCGAATCCCACCGGCCCCGTCACCGTCGGTCATGGCCGCAACGCGGTGCTCGGCGACGCGATCTCGCGTTTGTACGAAGCGGCCGGTTTCGAGGTCACCCGCGAGTACTACTTCAACGACGGCGGGCGGCAGATGAAGATCCTCGGCGAGTCGGTGCGGGTGCGGTACCTGGAAGAGCACGGAATCAAGGTTGAGTTCCCGCCCGACGGTTACCACGGCGAATACATTCGCGACATCGCGCGCGCGTTGAAAGTCGAGCACGGCGACAAACTGGTCGGGGTCACTGACCTGGAAGTATTCCGCGCGGCCGCTGTGGAAGCCATCATGGGCGAAATCAAGCAGACCTGCGAGCGCTTGCGGGTGCGCTTCGACGTTTATACCAACGAACTCGATCTCATCAAGGCGGGGTTGGTTGACTCGGTGCTCGAGGAGCTTCGCAAGCGCGACCTGGTCGTCGAAAAAGATGGCGCAGTGTGGCTCCGCGCCGAGCCGCTCGGTCTACCCAAAGACGCGGTGCTGGTGCGCTCAGGCCCCGATCGGCAGCCTACTTATCGCACGCCCGACATCGCGTATCATATCGAGAAGCTGAAGCGCGGATTCGATCTAATCGTCGGCATATTCGGTTCGGATCACATCGGAGAGCATCAGCAGGTGGTCGCGGCGGTGAAGGCGCTCGGCTACGACGCCGCGCCGATTCGCGCGATCATTTACCAGTTCGTCACGCTCACGCGCGGTGGCGAGAAGGTCAAGATGTCCACCCGCAAGGCGACCTATGTGACGCTCGACGAGCTTCTCGACGAGGTCGGCGTTGACGTCGTGCGATTCTTTTTTCTGTTTCGCAAGTCGGACAGCCAGCTCGATTTCGATCTCGAGCTCGCCAAGAAGCAGGCGCCCGAGAATCCGGTCTTTTACGTACAGTACGCGCACGCGCGCATGGCGAGTATTTTCCGCGAGGGTGAGAAGGCAGGGCTACGGCTGCCTGAAGATTCGTCGCAGGTCGATCTCACCTTGCTCGGTGGCGAGGAACTCGATCTCGCGCGGCGCGCAGTTGGACTTCCCGCGGTGATGACGGCGGCGGCCGAGGCGCTCGAGCCGCATCGGATACCGTTTTACCTGCTCGAGCTGGCCGGCGAGTTCCATCGCTACTACAACAAGCCGACTAACCGTATAATCGGGCCTGATCGCGAATTGAGCCTGGCCCGAATGTTCATGGCGGAAATTCTGAAGTCGGCGATAGCAGGCGGACTCGAATTGCTTGGCGTGAGTGCTCCAGAGCGGATGTGAGGTCGAGCGAATGCGATTCGAAATCAGGGCCGGAGGCGCGTTCCTAATCTTCATCTCGCTGATCGCACTTTCCGGCGGTGTGTTTGCTCTCGGGCTGGTTGCGGGTTACGAGATGGCCCAAAAAAACCAGCCCGACCTGAGCCAGACCTCGACGACCTATCCGCTGCCGAGTGCTCCGGCAGAGGAATCGAAACCGCCGCCGGTAGCGGAGATGTCTGCGCCAGCGGGCGCGCCGACGACGGATCAAGCTGCTCGAGCGGTCGCGGGGACCTCGCCCGCGCAACACGCTTCGCCCGCGACCGTCGCGGGTATGAAACCACCTGCGTCGGGGTCAACGTCGAAAGCGATCGCACCGAATCCTGCTCCTGTGGAAGAAGAAGCGAATGCCGGCGCGCCGCCGAGTCCGGCCGTCGCCGCGCCCGCATCTCCGCGGCATCCCTACAACATCCAAATCGAAGCTGTGATGGATAAGAGCGGTGCCGACGAAATGGTCTCGCGCCTAAAGACGCTCGGCTACAACGCCCAGGAAGCGACGACCACGCTCAACGGGCAGACCTGGTATCGCGTGCGGGTGGGGCCGTACGCTTCCGCAGACGAGGCATCGGCGGCGCAGGAAGAACTCCGTGAGCGATACAAGCAGCGGTGGGCGCCCGCGCATTGACAAGCAGTCGCCCGGTGTGGATTATTAACTCGACGATGGAATTCAAGAGCCGAAAGGTTTGCGCGGGATGGTGGCGTTGGCACGTCGATGCACCCGCCTGCGCGCCGGCTTTGTAATTTCGATCGCAAAACCGATTTTCTGAAGGGCCGCGGGCAATATGCCAGCGGCCTTTTTGCTTTTTGAGGGAACTGTGTGAGGACACGACATGATTCAACCGAGCGAACATGAATTCGAACAACTGGCGGCCAAGGGATTCAACCTGATCCCGGTCTTCGAGGAAGTCGCCGCCGATCTCGAGACTCCGGTCTCGGCGTTCCTGAAGATCGCGCGCGGCGACTACGCGTTCCTGCTCGAAAGCGTGCGCGGCGGAGAGAAGTGGGGGCGCTATACGTTTCTGGGATCGGAGCCGTCGGTCGTGATGCGCGCGCGGAAAAACCGGATGGACATCATCCGGCCCGGACGCGGCGTCGAAGTGCGCTCGGTCGCCAATTCGTTCGAGGAACTGCGCGCCGAGGTCAAGAAATTCCGCTCTCCCGAATTGCCGAACCTGCCGCGATTTTTTGGCGGCGCGGTCGGATTTCTCGCCTACGATATCGTGCGATGCTTCGAGAAGATTCCCGAAACCGCGCACGACGATCTCGGCGCGCCCGACTTCCATCTGATGTTCACCGACACGGTGCTGTGCTTCGACAACGTCCGCCAGACACTCAAGATAATTGCCAACGTGCCGGTGGAGGAATTCGCGTCGACGCACATCGCCTATCAGAGCGCGCGGGTTAAGATCGACGAAATAATCGAGCGTCTGAGGAGTCCCGCGGTGCCGCCCTATCTGGAAGGCGCTAGTAACGCAGTCATCAACGACACGACCATCACCTCGAACCAGACTCGCGAAGGATACATGGCGATGGTTTCCGCGGCGAAGGAATACATCGCGGCCGGAGACGTGATCCAGGTCGTTCCGTCGCAGCGCTTTGAGGCGCCGTTAACCGCGCATCCGTTCAACATTTATCGCAGCCTGCGCACGATCAATCCGTCACCGTACATGTTCTACCTGTGCCTTGGCGATCACACGCTGGTCGGCGCGTCGCCCGAAGTGATGGTCCGCGTCGAGGGGCGCGAGATCACGTTGCGTCCGATTGCGGGAACCCGGCGGCGCGGCGTGACCGAGGCCGAAGATCGCGAACTCGAAGCGGAACTGCTCGCCGATCCAAAGGAGCGCGCCGAGCATGTGATGCTTGTCGATCTAGGCCGCAACGACGTCGGCCGAGTCTCCGAAATCGGTTCGGTCAAGGTCACCGAACTGATGGTCGTCGAACGCTATTCGCACGTGATGCATATCGTGTCGAACGTGGTCGGCGTGCTGCGGAAGGAATGCGACGCGTTTGACGCGTTCGCGGCGACGTTTCCGCAGGGCACCGTGTCGGGCGCGCCGAAAATCCGCGCGATGGAAATTATCGACGAGTTGGAGACGGTGCGGCGCGGAGTGTACGCCGGCGCAGTCGGCTACTTCAGCTACACCGGCAACACCGACACCGCGATCGCGCTGCGCACGCTGCTGATCAAGAACAACCGCGTCTATATCCAGGCGGGCGGCGGAGTGGTCGCGGATTCCGATCCGGGCGCCGAGTTCGAAGAGTCGGTGAATAAGGCTCGCGCGATGGTCCGCGCGCTTCAAGCCGCGCGCGATTTCGAAACGGCGGCAAAGAGGTAAACGACAATGAGCAAAAACGGGAAACCGGTTCGTCTGCTGATGATCGACAACTACGATTCGTTTACCTACAACCTCGTGCAGTATCTCGGCGAACTCGGCGCCGACGTTACCGTGAAGCGCAACGACGCGATCGATATCGCGGGAGTGCGCGCGCTTCGGCCGAACGCGATCGTAATTTCGCCGGGACCATGCACGCCGGCCGAGGCGGGAATCTCGATGAAGATTCTCCGCGAGATAGCGGACGAGATGCCGATTCTCGGCGTCTGCCTGGGCCATCAGTGCATCGGAGAGGCGTTCGGCGGCAAAGTAGTGCGCGCTACGCGGCTGATGCACGGCAAGACTTCGCCGGTGATTCACGATGGCAAAACGATTTTCGCCGGCTTGCAGAGCCCCTTCGACGCGATGCGCTATCATTCGCTGATCGTCGAACCCGGCTCGATCCCGTCCACGCTCGAAGTCAGCGCGCGCACCGCTGAAAACGAAATCATGGGACTTCGACACCGGGAACTCGCGGTCGAAGGCGTCCAGTTTCATCCCGAATCGATCCTGACCGCCGAAGGAAAACATCTGCTGAAAAACTTTCTCGACCGGGTTGAAGGATGAGCGCACTTCACGACGCGCTGGTAGCGCTCCTCGACGGGCGCTCGCTCACCGACGCCGAGGCGGAAGCAGCTATTGGCGAGGTGATGGACGGCGCGCCCGACGCTGTCGTCGGCGCATTTCTAGTCGCGCTGAAGATCAAAGGCGCCGAGGCCGCGGAGTTGGCCGGCGGCGTGCGTGCGATGCTCAAACGCGCGAGACCGCTGAATCTGCGCGATCGCGAGGTGCTCGACACGTGTGGAACCGGCGGCGACGGCGCGGACACTTTCAACATATCGACCGGCGCGGCGCTAATCGCCGCAGCTGCCGGCGTGCCGGTTGCGAAGCATGGCAATCGCGCGATCAGCGGCAAGGTGGGAACCGCCGACGTGCTCGAAGCGTTTGGGGTCAAGATCGATTGCGATCCTGAAGGACTCGCACGATGCCTCGACGCGGCGGGATGCTGTTTGATCTTTGCGCCCGCGTACCATCCAGGATTTGCGCGGCTTGCACCGCTCCGTCGCGAACTAAAAATCCGCACGATTTTCAACCTGATGGGCGCCATCGGCAGTCCAGCCCGCCCGCATTGTCATCTGCTCGGAGTGGCGGAGGAGAACTTGATAAGGCCGATGGCGCAGGCGCTGAAGGCCCTCGGCACTCGACGCGCGATGGTCGTGCGGAGTGCAGATGGGCTCGACGAGATATCAATAAGCGGACCGACGATGGTTGCCGAGCTTCGCGAAGGCGGTGAAATGCGCGAATACCACGTCACGCCGGAGAGTCTTGGCGTCAGTCGCGGTGACCGTAGCGCGCTCGTGATCAAAAATCTCGACGATGCGGTGCGCACTCTGCGGAGCGCGCTTGATGGCGGCACGGGGCCGGCGCAAGATGTGCTCGCGCTCAACGGCGGCGCCGCGATTTACCTCGGCGGCAAAGCCAGCTCGCTGAAGGACGGAGTCCATGCAGCGCGCGAGATAATCGCGTCGCGGCGAGCGCTCGAAGTAATCGAAAAATTACGGGTTGCCAGCAACGGAACAAGATGACCTCGATCCTCGACGACATCTACGCGGCAAAGCGCGTCGAACTGCGTGCGCAGCGCGAGGCGGTCTCGCCGATTGCGATCGTCGCGCAAGCTGGGCGCGCGCCGACGCCGAAAGACTTTGTCGCGGCGTTGCGCTCGCGCCATCCCGCGATCGTTGCCGAGATCAAACGCGCGTCCCCGAGCAAGGGCGATATTTTCGAGGGGCTCGATCCCGCATCGGTTGCCACGGATTATGCGAGAGCGGGCGCGGCCGCGATTTCGGTTTTGACCGACAAGCATTTCAAGGGATCGCTCGACGATCTGCGCGCGGTGCGCACCGCGGTCGATCTTCCGGTTCTGCGCAAGGATTTCATTTTCGATCCCTACCAGGTCTACGAAGCGCGCGCCGCGGGTGCGGACTGTATTCTGCTGATTGTCGCGATGCTGAAAGAAGGCCAACTCCGCTCGCTGGCCGCGCTCGCCCGCGAACTCAAGATGGCTACGCTGGTCGAGGCGCACAATGAAAGTGAATTTCAGCTCGCGGAACAGATCGGCACCGGACTTATCGGCATCAACAATCGCGACCTGCACACTTTCAAAACCGATGTCGCGGTGACGGAGCGCCTGCTCGCGGGCTACAAGGGCGACGCGGCGATCGTTGCCGAGAGCGGGATTGATTCCGCAGCAGACATGCGCCGACTCGATTCGGCCGGCGCGCGCGCATTTCTTGTTGGCGAGAGCTTGCTTCGCACAGGGGCTCCAGGAGCGAGACTCAGCGAACTGATGAACGCATTCGGCAAGTCAGAATGAGTGTCCGGGTAAAAATATGCGGCGTAACGCGCGCCGAAGATGCGATCGCCGCGATCGAAGCGGGCGCCGATTTGATCGGGCTGAACTTCTTTGAGCCAAGCCCGCGCTATCTCTCGATCGATCGCGCTCGCGTCGTGCGCGATGCGATCGGCGCGCGTGCGAAGGCCGTGGGGGTGTTCGTAAACGCCACGCGCGACTATGTGAATGAGCGATTGCGCATGCTCAGCCTCGACCTGCTCCAGTTCTCCGGCGACGAGGATGACGCGATGCTTGCCGGATGGCCGGCGCCGGTGATTACGACGTACAGAGTGAAGACTGGTGAGGCCGGCCATCTCGAAACGCGCGGTGCGGATTTCATTCTCATCGACGCGTTCGATTCGAAACTCTACGGCGGAACCGGATGCCGCATATCGCTCGAACAATTGCGCAGCCTCAATACGAGCCGCGCGTTCATCGCCGGCGGACTTACGCCGGACAACGTCGCCGAGGTCGCCGCGCTATTGCCCTACGGAGTCGATTGCGCGAGCGGCGTCGAGTCGTCGCCGGGAATCAAGGACCACGCTAAGATCAGGAGGTTTGTCGTCAATGCAAAACGTTCCCGATAGCCGCGGCCACTTCGGCCAGTTCGGCGGAAAATACGTCGCCGAGACGCTGATGCCGGCGCTGTTCGAGCTCGAGCGCGCATACAAGGAGGCGCGGCGCGATCCAAAATTTCGTGAGGAGCTCGAGGATCTCTCGCGCGAATTCGTGGGACGTCCGACGCCGCTCTATCTCGCCGCGAATCTGACCGCGCGCCTCGGTGGCGCGAAGATTTATTTAAAGCGCGAGGACCTCTGTCACACCGGCGCGCACAAGGTGAACAACACGCTCGGCCAGGCGCTGCTCGCGGTCCGTATGAACAAGTCGCGCATATCGGCGGAAACTGGCGCAGGGCAGCATGGCGTCGCGACCGCCACCATGGCCGCGCTCTTTCGACGCGAGTGCGAAGTTTTCATGGGCTCGGTCGACGTCGAGCGTCAGTCTCTCAACGTCTTTCGGATGAAGCTCCTGGGTACGAAGGTCACCGCCGTCGACAGTGGCAGCAAAAGCCTCAAGGATGCGATGAACGAGGCGCTGCGCGATTGGATCGCGACCGTGCGCAACACTTACTACCTGATCGGCTCCGCGGCGGGACCGCATCCGTATCCTATGATCGTGCGCGACTTCCAGTCTGTGATTGGCCGCGAGACGCGAAAACAAATTCTCAAACGCGAAGGCCGAATGCCTGACGTGCTGGTCGCATGCGTCAATGGCGGCTCGAACGCGATCGGGCTTTTTTATCCCTTCCTCAAGGACGCTGGCGTGCGGATGATCGGCGTCGAGGCTGCCGGCCTCGGTATCAGCGGACCCCATCATGCGGCCACGATCACCACGGGCAGCGTTGGCGTTCTGCATGGCAACAAAACCTATCTGCTGCAGGATGAGCTCGGGCAGATTCGCGAAACACATTCGATCGCGGCGGGCCTGGATTATCCGGGCGTCGGCCCCGAGCATTCTTGGCTGCACGACATCGGCCGCGCCGAATATACTTCGGTCACCGACGCCGAGGCGCTCGACGCTTTGAAAGTCCTCTCCGAGACTGAGGGGATAATCCCGGCGCTGGAGAGTTCGCATGCGGTTGCGCACACAATCAAGCTCGCGCCACAACTCGCGAAGGAGCAAATCATAATCGTCAATCTGTCCGGACGCGGCGACAAGGATATGCAATCGGTCGCCAAGGCGTTCGGCGTGACGTTGTAGGGCAGCGCGATGGCATCACAAGGACGCATCAAACGAAAATTTAGAGAACTGCGCGCGCGCAGCGAGGCGGCGCTCGTCCCGTTTATCGTCGCGGGCGATCCAGATCTCGACACAACGCGACGGCTGGTGCTCGAACTGGAAGCGCGCGGCGCCGACTTGATCGAGATCGGCGTGCCATTTTCCGATCCGACGGCCGACGGGCCCGCGAATCAGCGCGCACTTGCGCGTGGACTCGGCGCAGGCGCATCGATCGCCGCGATTCTTTCGATGGTCAGCGAGCTCCGCACGCAGACCGATATTCCCATTATCCTGTACGGCTACTACAACCCGATCTTTCACTACGGATGCGAGCAGATGTGCGCGGACGCGGCGCGCGCGGGCGTTGATGCTTTGCTGGTCGTGGACTTGCCGCTCGAGGAAGTCGGCGAGCTGAAGGTCCCGGCGCGCGCGAACGGCCTCGACATCATTCAACTACTCGCGCCGACGACTCCGATTGAGCGGAGCCGCAAAATCGCGCACTCCGCGAGCGGATTTCTCTACTACGTCTCCGTGACTGGAGTGACCGGTGCGCGTGCGCATCTCGACTCCGACTTGCCTGCACATATGCGCGAGCTTCGCAGCGTGACCGATCTGCCGATTGGAGTAGGATTCGGAATCTCGACTCCGGCCCAGGCCGCCGAGGTCGCCGCAATCGCGGACGCGGTCGTCGTGGGCAGCGCGATCACGTTGCTGGTCGAAGCGCACATAAAATCCGGCGACGTGATCGCGGCAGTCGGTGAGTTGGTCGGCGCGATGAAAGATGCGATGCGAGCGGCGCGGACTTCTGAAAACGCGGTGGGCAATACAGATGGCTGAACGCGAACCAGTCGCCAACAACGCACAGGCTCCTTCGGACGACATCTGGTCGAAGTGTCCGTCGTGTAAGGAGATCGCGTTTCGCAAGGAAGTCGAACGCAATCTGAACGTGTGCCCCAAGTGCGGCCATCATTTTCGTCTGACCGTCGCACAGCGCCTGTCGGTCAGCGTCGACCGCGGCACCTGGCGCGAACTCATGGTCGAGTTGGCGGTCGGCGATCCGCTCGGCTTCGTCGATTCGAGGCCGTATCCGTCCCGCATGGAGCAGGCGCGCAAGCGCAGCGGCCGCAACGACGCGGTGGTGGTGGGAATCGGCAAGATTGAAAATCGTCCGGTCGCGGTCGGCGTCATGGATTTCGAATTCATGGGCGGCAGCATGGGCGTCGTGGTGGGCGAGAAACTCGCGCGCCTGTTCGATCTTGCCTGCGAGCGCAAATTGCCGGTGATCGTGTTCGCCGCGTCGGGCGGCGCGCGTATGCAGGAAGGAGCGCTCTCGCTGATGCAGATGGCGAAGGTGTCCTCCGCGATCGCGCGCCTTCGCGACGCACGCCTTCCGTATATTTCCGTGCTCTGCGACCCGACCACCGGCGGCGTCGCGGCGTCGTTCGCGATGCTCGGCGATCTGAATATTTCCGAGCCGGGCGCGCTGATCGGTTTTGCCGGCCGCCGGGTTACTGAGCAGACCAGCAATCAGCAGCTCCCCGATGATTTTCAGCGCTCGGAATTTCTCCTCGCGCACGGTATGCTCGACGCGATCGTTCCGCGCCATCAGATGCGCTTCACCCTCGCGCGGCTCCTCGCGATGCTGACCCGTCCGCGCGGCAATCGCGGCGCGGGTTTGCGCCGCCAGCAGAAGTAAGCGTCCGCGCGCCGCACCCGAATCTTCCGCATCCGCATAACGACCGCTAAACTCCCTCAAGGCATGGATCGGTTAACCGAAACTATCGACTGGCTCTATTCGCTCGAATCGCGCGGCGAGATTTACAAGCTCGAGCGCATGGACGCCGCGCTCGCACTGATCGGCAATCCGCATCGACGCATTCGCGCCGTGCATATCGCGGGCACCAAGGGCAAAGGATCGGTTGCCGCGATGCTCGACAGTTGTCTGCGCGCCGCGGGCTACCGCACCGGTCTCTACACCAAGCCTCACCTCGTGAACCTCGCCGAGCGCACGCGAATCGACGGCGCGGAAATCTCCGCGGCGCTGATGCTCGACTACATCGAACGCCTGCGCGCGACCTTCGACTCCGCCGGCCTCAAGCCCACCTTCTTCGAGTTCACCGTCGCCATGATGTTCGCCTACTTCGCCGATGCGAGCGTCGATATTGCCGTCATCGAAACCGGACTTGGCGGACGTCTCGATTCCACCAACGTCGTCACTCCGATCCTGAGCGTGATCACGCCGATCGGCTTCGATCACATGGAATATCTCGGCTACACCATCTCCGCGATCGCGGGCGAGAAGGGCGGGATCATCAAGAACGACGTCCCGGTCGTGATTGGCGCGCGCGAGGCCGACGCGCGCCTGGCGCTGACCTCGATTGCGGCGAATCGGGGTAGCGCGGTGCGGCTCATCGATCGCGATTTCTCATATCGATCGCAGACCCCGGCCCATCGTTTCGACTATCACGGACTGGGTCTCGAACTGCGCGATCTCGAAATCGGACTCGCCGGTCCTTTTCAGCATGAGAATGGCGCGATCGCGGTCGCGTCGCTCGAGGCGCTCAGAAGTCAGGGCTGGCGGATCGAGGAAGACGCGATTCGCCGCGGCTTGAAGGACATCTATTGGCCGGGCCGCTTCGACGTAGTCTCGAAGCGCCCGACGGTGGTACTCGATTGCGCGCACAATGAGATGAGTATCGCCGCGCTGCTCGAGACCATGAGCGTCGAACTCGGCCCCGACGTGAAACCTCGACTGATCTTCGGCTGCCAGTCTGCCAAGGATTGGCCGAAGATGGCCGCGATGCTCGCGCCACGCATTCGCGACGTCACCCTGACGCGTGCCAAGCCCAAGAGCCCGCTCGAGCCCGAGATGCTGCTGCCGCATTTCGCGGCCCACGTGCCCGCCCGCGTCGAGCGCGACCCGATCCGCGCCGTCGAGCGAGTTGTATCGGAGATGGCGCCCGATGAAGTGGCGCTTGTTACTGGTTCGGTGTATCTTATCGGCGAAGTTTACGCGTACTTTCTGGCTCGCGAGGGGCGTAGTGGGTTGTTTCCTGAAGCCGGCGCTTAAGAGGCTTGCGATTGCGGGGTTATGGGCGGCGATGCTCGCTCCGCGAATCGCCTTTGCCGACGCTCCCGGGGCTGCATCGTCCAGCTCGGGACCCCATCGCGGCGGAGTCCCCTCGCCGGTTAAGGCCGAGCACGAGGAGCCCGTCAACGTCACCGGCCAGGAAACCATCTACGATTCCAAAACCGACACCTTTTTCGTAAAGGGCGATGCCGTCATGACCCAGGGCGGCAGCGTGCTCAAGGCCGACGAGATCGACGTGATGCGTCGCCAGCGCGAAGCCCACGCATACGGCCATGTGCATTTGATCGATCCCGAAGTCGAGATGTGGGCCACCGAAGGCAAGATCAATCTCGCCGATGAAACCCTCGATCTGTACAACGCCAAAGTGCTGGCCAAGCAGAACACCTACCATCTTGAAGGCAAGCGGATCATCAAGCTCGAGGGCCAGAACTACGAGGTCAGGAACGGCTTCTTCACCACCTGCGCATGCCAGAAGGGCGCGCCCGACTGGTCGATTACAGCCGATCAGATGGACGTCAACGTCGGCACCAGCGGTACCGCCCGCAACGGCAAGTTCACCGTGCTCGGGCAACCGATCATTCCGCTTCCGTTCGCGAAATTCCCCGCCGATTCGTCACGGCATAGCGGCCTTCTGAGCGGCCGCTACGGGCAGTCGGGGCTGCGCGGCTTTCAATGGCTTCAGCCGTACTACCTGGCGATTAACAAAAGTTCCGACGCGACCTTCGCGGTCGACGTTGAGACTAACCAGCGAATCGGCGGGCTCGCCGAGTACCGATTGACCAACGGCACCGACGACTACTTGTGGGGCAACGGCGCGTTCTACGACGAATCGATCCGATCGCAGCGCAATCGCGTGAGCGATATCGCGGACCCTCAGATCGCCGACCCGCATATCCCGGTCGATCGTTTCGGGCTCATCGCGATGGCCCGTCAGCATATCACCGATCACCTGATAGCCTATGGCGACACGATTTCCGTCAGCGACAGCCTGTATCTGCGCGAGATGGACGTTTGGACGCTGTCGCGCGGCTACGGCAACAACTTCGGCTCGATGCGCTATGCGGTTTCGAATTTCGGGTTGCTCGATGAATTCGAAAACGCGTACGTGCGCCTGCAAGGCAACTGGAATCAGGATCTGATTCAGCCTCAGCAATTTGCTCTACAACGCTTGCCCGATCTGACTCTCTCCGGCCGCCAGGAATTGTTCGACCACCTGATGTTCGCCGACTACGACGCCCAGGCGGTTGATTTCTACCGCGCGAAAGGCGTCGATGGGTGGCGCTTCGATGTAAACCCGCGCGTCACCATTCCGTGGCGCGTGGGCGACTATCTGACCGGCTACGGCACCGTCGGCTCGCAGGGCGCTGTCTATACCTCGGCCGGGCACAACCTTGTGATTGAGCCCGTCGGTACCGACGGCCATACCTTCAACAATAGCATCTCGCTTGGTCCGCTCGGCGATTCGGGTTTGCACGTGAATGCGGTCCCATACTTTAAGACCGGAGTCTCGTCCGTGTTGGATCGGGTCTACGACACCGGATGGCATTCGATCGAAAAGCTCAAGAACACCATCGAGCCTTTTGTCAATTACACCTACGTGCCGCGCATCAACCAGACCGATCGCCCGCTCTTCGATCAGTTCGACCGCTTGAACTCGCGAAGCCTCATCACCTACGGAGTGACCACGCGCCTATTCGGGAAATTTAGCGACTTGCCGCAACCGGAACAGTCAGGCGACACCTCCAGCAATGAATTGTCGAGCGCCGATACGACGGTCGGCCCGCTTCACGAAGAGCCCGTCCCGGACGACGCCGAAAGAGAAGGCGCATCGATCGTCCGCGGTGACGTATCTTCACGCGAACTGGCTCAGCTGACGGTGCAACAGGCCTATGACACCACTCACGTAATCGGAGAAAACTCGAACATCTCCGACGTCGAGGCCATCCTCAATGTCTATCCAACCAGTATTGCGTCCCTGAATTCGCAGGTTGACTACAATCCGCGCAGCAATGGCGGGATCACCTACGCGAACGTCTTTACGAATTTTCAACCGCCATGGTCGAACACTTCTTCCAGAGTCTACATGGGAAGGGCGCTTCAGGGTTCGTTCGTGCAGGTTGGTTACAACTATACGAGTTCGCGTGACACGGTCTTCGTACCGACCAACCGCAACGGCTCGCAATCGATAGTTGCGCGCGCCTACACCGACGTATTCGATCGTCTGGGACTATATTTCGGGCCCGATTACGATTTTGCGGCGCGCCGGATGCTTTCGTCCGAATACGGAGTGAGGCTCAAATCTCCCTGCGATTGTTGGGCCGCGGACCTTGGGTTGATCCAGTCGTACAATCCAAATGAAGTCCAGGTGCAGTTCCAGCTGACGCTCGGCGGACTCGGCTCGGTCGGGCAGAGCCCGTTCGGACGCAACCCGTTCACCCAGGGCGGCCTCGCCGGCTCGTCCACCGGCGTGCTGCCGCGCTACTAGCGCGCTATCCGTTTCACCTAAGGGGACTTCAACGCCGCGAGTTGACGGTGGTCTCGCGACTAACGGAGGCATGCAGATGAGTCTGAAGTTGAGGCGCGGGACGCTCGAAGACGCGCGCGAGTGCGGCCGTATCGACTTCGAAGCGTTCAAGTCGATCTCAAGCCAGCACAACTTTCCGTGGGACTTCCCTTCGGTCGAAATCGCGACCGGTGCGGTGACGTCGCTCCTGTCCAATCCCGGATTCTATTCGGTCGTCGCTGAACTCGACTGCAAGATTGTCGGCAGCAATTTTCTCGATGAACGCAACCCTGTCGCAGGCATCGGTCCGATCTCGGTCGATCCCGAAGTCCAGAATCAGACCATCGGCCGTCAGTTGATGCTGGCAGTGATCGAGCGCGGCCGTGAGCGCAAATTCGCCGGCGTCAGGCTGGTGCAATCCGCCTATCACAACCGCTCGCTGTGCCTTTATACCAAGCTCGGCTTCGAGACTCGCGAGCCATTGTCCAAGATGGATGGCCCGCCGATCAAAAAACGAATCGCCGGCTACGATGTGCGCCCGGCGTCCACCGCGGATCTGCCGGCATGCGACAACTTATGCGTGCGGGTCCACGGTCACGACCGCGCCGGCGAACTCCGCGATGCACTCAAGGCGGGAACCGCCACCGTCGTCGAGCATCTCGGCAGGATCACCGGCTACGCCGGCGACATCGCCTTCTTTTCCCACGCCGTGGGCGAGACCAACTCGGACCTCATCGCGCTTATCGCCGCCGCGCCAGACTTCTCATCCAAAAGCGGCTTTCTCGTGCCCACTCGAAATGGCGAACTCTTCCGATGGTGTCTCGGCAACGGACTGCGCCTCGTTCATCAGATGACCCTGATGACGACGGGGATGTACAACGAACCAGCCGGCGCCTACCTCCCTTCCGTGCTCTACTGATTTTTCGACCGCGAGCGCGTTCTAGAAATACAGCAACGCGATATCGGTAAGAATCCACAGTGCGACCGCGAAAAGCAGCGGCCGATCCTGAAGCAGCAGCTTCGCCGGATCGCCGCCTTCGTTGCGCTCGTCGATCAGATACAAATAGCGCAGGATTCCGAACGCAACGAATGGCACCGTCAGGTAAAGGTACGGCGTTCCCAGCTTCGCCTCGACCTCGGCCGAGGCCGTGTAGATCATGTAGCTCACCAGGGTCGCGCCCGCGACAATCGAGATCATCTGATCGACCAGCCTGACACTGTATTGCGAGAGCGCGCCGCGATGCGCGGTTGCACTGTCTCCAAGTGCGATCAGCTCGTGACGCCGTCGCGCCAGCACCAGGAACAGCGCCAGGACAAAAGTGATGAACACCAGCCACGGCGACACCTCGACGTGGATCGCTACTCCACCGGCGAACGCCCGTAGCACGAAGCCCATCGCAACCGCAATCACGTCGATCACCACGTGACGCTTCGCCCACAGCGAGTATGCGACCTGAAGCCCGACGTACAGCAGCGCGATTCCCGCGAATTGCTTGCCCAACGCGATGCTCAAAATCACTGCGATCAGCCCGAGCACGAACGCCATCCTGGTCGCCTGCGCAACCGTCAAGTCGCCGTGCGCTATCGGACGGTCGCACTTCTCCGGGTCAAGGCGATCGGCTTCCCGATCCACGATGTCATTGAGCACGTAGGTCGCACTCGAAAGCGCGCAGAATGCGACGAACGCGATCGCCGTCAGCGCAACGTCGCGCGGATCGAATAGCCGCTGGCTGAATACCAGCGCCGCCCCGACCAACGTATTCTTGAGCCACTGATAAGGCCGCGCGAGGCGAATCATCGCGGACATCGGGCTCGCTGTCCCGTCGGTGTTGAGCTGGGTGGCAGTATTCATCGCACTTCTTTGTATAGGTGCGCGCTTCGCCGTCGCAAGCCGCTGCGATATAACTACGCCAAAATCGGCGCGTCTAAATGTGCGCAAATTGGCCCGAATGCGCCGTATTGACTAACTTTGCTACAAGTCGTAGACAAGAGACTGGGAACGCGCCGCGTCAAACGCGCGCGCGTTCGCTGGGAGGCTTGAGCAATGGCCGTACTCGAAATGTCAGCTCGGCGACGCGAGCAGTCCCATGAAATCACCGGCACCCTGCCCACTATTGGCGGCGCACGCGAATTCACCACCTTTGCCGTCCTGATGCTCTGTTTCGCGATCAGCGTGGGCTTCATCGTTCACCGCGAACATCGGCCCGTCACCGCTGCCGGACTCAAGCCGGCTGCCGTGATTCACCCCGTCGCCGCTCCCAATCCTCGAGCGCACGCGCCCGTCGCGTCCAGCCGCATCTCGTTCAGTAACGACGATACGGCCGCGATTGGCGCCATGGCCGGCAATCTAGTCAACTCGGCTGCCGACGGTATCGATACGCTCGTCGAGTCTGTCTGGGAACCTGCATGGTGGCTGTCGAATCGAATCGTCGGCTTTGTCGCCGATTCATGGGTCAACCCTGTGACCGGAGATCGTTTGATCCTGAACGCGGCGCCGAATGCCTTTAACTTCGCGGTTGCGATACTCGCGCTCGCGATGGTTGCGATTGTCATTGTCTCGCTCGCCGGTCCGCTTTATGCCGGATGGAAGTCGTGGCGCCTCCACGCGCATGTCTTCCGCTATCGCTAGTTTCGATTCGCGCCGCTGATTCACCCGCACCCGGTCTCTTGACCGCACGCCGGTTTTGCGAAAACAGTACGCTCGATGAGCGACTCGACGCAGGAAAAAACCGGACCGTCGGCTACCGTTGATCTTCCCGGCCTGAAACGTTTTCTCGACGAGCGCAAGCTCGGCGACACCGCCGGCCTGCGCTCCGAAAATATTTCGTTCGGCCACTCCAACGAGGTTCACCTGATCCATTTCGCCGGCCATTCGTGGGCGCTCCGCCGCCCGCCGCGCGGACCGCTGCTCCCCACTGCGCACGACATGATGCGCGAGTATCGCGTGCTCAAAGCCCTGCAGGACACCCCCGTGCCGGTGCCGCGGGTGTACGCGTCATGCGACGATCCGTCGTACATCGGCGCGCCGTTTTATCTAATGGAGTACGTGCGCGGCGAAGTCGTTCGTGCCGACGGCAATAATTTTGTGAAGACGCCCGAACTCCGCCGCAAAGTCAGCGAGCAGATGGTCGAGGTGCTCGCGGCGTTGCAGAAAGTCGATTGGCGTAGTGCCGGCCTCGAGGGCTTCGGCCGTTCCGAGGGTTATCTCGAACGCCAGCTCAAGCGATGGTCCGATCAGCTCGAACGCACCATTCCCCACACCCGCCCGCTGCCCGTGATGGAACAGGTCAAGGAATGGCTGCGCGCGCATCTGCCCCAATCGCCGCCGCCGACCATCGTCCACGGCGACTACAAGCTCGACAACCTGATGTTCGATCCAGCCACCGCGCGCGCAATCGCGCTGCTCGACTGGGAGATGTCCACCATCGGCGACCCGCTCGCCGACTTCGGCTGGATGCTCACCTATTGGCCCGATCCCACCGACAAGGCCTCGGGCAATGTGATCGCAAGCATGACCGCCGCCGAGGGATGGCTGACCCGCCGCGAAATGATCGCCCTCTACGAAAAACTCACCGGCCGCACGATGCGCGAGTTCCCGTTCTACCAGGCCTTCGCGCTTTTCAAACTCGCAATAATAATGGAAGGCAGCTACGCTCGATTCGTGCTCGGCCAGGCCGACGACCCCCTCTTCATCACCATGAAAGACCGCGTCCCCGCCCTCGCAGATGCCGCCTGGTCCGTCTGCACCTCCGCCCGCTGATCTGGTTCTAATTCCCTCCCACGTTCGTCGGGGGAGGGTTAGGGTGGGGGACCACTGCGGCGCAATTATCCGCCGCGCCGCAATCAAGCGCGTGCACCGTTCGACCCGTCGAAGATTCCGCGCAGCCACTCGTACGCCTCCGGATACTCCTCGAGGTCGAGCACGAATTCCTGGCCCCGACCCACCGATCGCAGCTGCACCGATTCCGCCGACTCGCTCCATCGCTCGAGTCTGCCGTGATAAGAGAGCGGGGTGCGCGCGCCCGGATGCATCCATCGCGGCAGCGTCCACGTCGAGCATCCTGCGTACGGCTCGGTCGCGGTGAGAGTCAGCTCCGGTCGGAGCCGCGCGAAGACTCCGGCGCCGGATGCATCGAGCTTCAGCGACGACAGCCGTTCGCTCGCGATGTACACCGTGTCGTTCCTGTGGCGTTCAGCCGCGGCCACATGCGGATGCCGTCGCGCCCACGGTATTTCTTTCGCGAGCTCATCGGTGACTCTGCGAACCTCTCCGACCTGCATCCATCCGAAAATCACATGAAGCTTCGGCGCCGAACGAACGAAGCGAAAGGTTTTGCCGTCGCCGTCTCTCTCCGCGCGGCGGAACGCTCCGAAGAAAAGAAACAAGTCGCCCACTCCGACCTTCTGCCGCGCCAGATGCGTCTGCGCGGCGCCGGCCTGTCCGAAAATCGGCCGCCATCCGCGAGCCCGCTGAACCGCATCGCTGCGCAAATCCGGATCGAGATGCGCGCGCTCACCCGCATCGATCCGTCCGCGGGTGAGGCTCTCCACTGTTGCCCCAACCCGAGACCCTCTGAACGAAATATTCCGATAGCGGACCGGCGCCCGATCGTCGGGAATCGGCAGCGAGCAAAGGAAGTCGTCGCCAAGAATCGGACT
>Ga0210407_10001038_pt1 | contig 27525 bp, 22 predicted proteins | sample IncBWC27MmetaG_FD_150860 | JGI IMG/M metagenome (GOLD analysis project Ga0210407, IMG submission 150860) | Forest soil microbial communities from Barre Woods Harvard Forest LTER site, Petersham, Massachusetts, United States - Inc-BW-C-27-M | ecosystem: Environmental > Terrestrial > Soil >...
GTTTTTATTAGAGTGGGACGGTGGGCCAGATGGGACGACGCGAAGGGCGGCTGGGATCCCTACAAAGAAGGGGCCGGGCTACACGTCACCAGTATGGCGTGGTTTAAGAAACGGGACATTGCCCTCCTCGCAAGTGACATGATATCGGACGTGGTTCCGTCCGGCGTGGAAGGCGTCGTGAATCCCGTACACAAGGCGGCGATTGTTGAGCTAGGGGTCCCGCTCATAGATAATTGCGACCTCGAAGCGGTTGGCGAATATGCCGCAGCAAACAAGCGCTGGGATTTTCTCTTGACCATGGCTCCGCTGGCCATCGGCGGTGGAACCGGGTCACCCATAAATCCTATTGCGACGTTCTAACAAAAGGCAATTCGTGTTATCCGCATTTCCAATGTGAGCTCATCTATCGAACTTTTGGATTTCGATCGTTGTCGAAAACGCTCGCGCCGCCCGCCAGCGCTGGCAGACGTTCCTTCTCAGCGGGTTTTTCGAACATCACGCTCCCGGGGTTCAACCCCAGGAGTTGCCGCGAAAAGCTCTCCTACATGCTCACGGTCACCACAAAGCTTCAATGAGGGGTTGTAATCATTCAATGAGGCAAGTCTATGCCTAAATTCGCGGCTAATCTTACTATGTTGTTCACTGAGCTTGATTTCTTGGATCGCTTCGATGCCGCAGCCAGTGCAGGTTTCAAAGCCGTCGAGTTTCTCTTTCCCTATTCCTACAAATCGGATGAAATTGGCGAGAGACTCGCCCGCCACGATCTCGGACTGGTACTGCACAATTTGCCGGCGGGCAACTGGTCGGCGGGAGATCGGGGCATCGCTTGCTTGCCGGATCGAGTCGACGAATACCGCTCCGGAGTCGCTCGAGCAATAAAATATGCTACAGAGCTTGGTTGTTCACAATTGAATTGTCTCGCCGGAATAGGGCCGAATGGCGCCGATCCGAAAGTTCTGTACGAGACCTTCACGGAGAACCTGCGATTCTCTGCAAGCCTGCTCGAACAATCGGGAATCAGATTGCTGATCGAGCCGATTAATACGAGGGACATCCCTGGTTTTTTTCTTAAAGGCACACAGCAGGCTATCGATATTATTCGCGACGTTGGCTCAAGCAATCTGAAGATCCAATACGACGTTTACCACATGCAGATCATGGAGGGAGACCTAGCCTCGACAATTGAACGCAATCTGGATTTGATCGGCCACATCCAGGTTGCCGAAAACCCAGGGCGCCACGAGCCAGGGACCGGCGAAATCAATTTCGATTTTCTATTCGATTTCCTGGATTCGATCGGATATCAGGGCTGGATTGGGTGTGAATACAAGCCCAAAACCACTACGGTTGAGGGCCTTGGATGGTTCGAAGCGTATCGGGCGCGTCAAAATCCGACCTCTCGGAGGATTGTATCGTGAGCGAAATTGGTTTTATAGGGTTGGGCATCATGGGCAGGCCGATGGCTCTCAATCTGATCAATGGCGGCCACCGGCTTTTCTTGAACAGCAGGAGCGGAGTTCCGAACGATTTGGCGGCGCGGGGGACAGTGTGTGCTTCGTCTAGCGAACTCGCTCAACGAGCGGACTTCATATTTATGATGCTGCCCGATACTCCTGACGTAGAAAAGGTGCTTTTTGGCGACAACGGTGTTGCCCAGGGTTTAACGCCGGGCAAGATCGTCGTGGATATGAGCTCCATCGCTCCGCTCGCGACCAAAACCTTCGCCAATCGCGTCCGGAACCTCGAGTGCGAGTATCTGGATGCGCCGGTATCAGGTGGTGAAATTGGTGCCAGGAACGCAAGTCTCACCGTTATGGTCGGCGGGGATCGGGAAACATTCGAGAGAGTCAAACCGATCCTCGAACTCATGGGAAAAAACATAACGCTGGTCGGCGAAAACGGTACAGGACAAGCGTGCAAGGTAGCAAATCAGATCATAGTTGCGCTGACCATTGAAGCGGTCGGGGAGGCGCTTCTGTTCGCTTCGAAATCGGGCGCTGATCCGTCTCGTGTGCGAGAAGCGCTGATGGGCGGCTTTGCCGCTTCGCGTGTTCTGGAAGTGCACGGTAAGAGAATGATTGAACGTACTTTTGATCCGGGTTGTCGCATTGGACTGCATCAAAAGGATTTAAACCTCGCGCTCGCGGACGCACAGACTCTAAAGATGAGTCTTCCGAACACCTCGACCACCCAGCAATTGTTCAATGTATGTGTAGCGAATGGCGGTGCCGCTTGGGATCACTCCGCGCTCGTTCGTGCGCTAGAACTGATGGCGGCTCACGATCTCGTGTCCAAGGGATAAGCGAAGTGCTTAAAGAAATACTTAACCCTCTAATCAACTCTCTTAGCCGAAGTGTCTAATCCCCCGTAGCACTCCTCCGGTCCAATGATTAATGCGGGAAAGGCGACAGGGGCGTTTTTTCCCCTTCGTGGGTAGGCGTCCTGGCCACGTTCATAATCATCGCCAACGTTGTGTAGTAGCCGACAAGTACTGACATGTCGACCACTCCCTGCTCGCCAAACGCACTTATCGCTCGCGCGTATGTGGCGTCGGTTACACTCTGATTCTGGCGAAGCTCACTGCAGAAGTCGTAGGCGGCCTCCTCATCCGCCGCCATACCAGTGGGGCGGCGCCCTTCGGCTATCGCAGTCACGAATTCCGGTTTCACGCCAGCCTTTATAGCCAGAGGAGCATGCGCACTGTACTCGTACTGTTGCGTCCACTGCCGGGCGGTCATGAGAATCACAAATTCAGTAAGTTTTTGCCCTATGCTGTTTTGGAACCGCAGATACTCGCCCGTCTTTTGTAGTCGGCTCATCAACTCGGGGCTTCGGAGTAGTGGCACGAATGGCCCGGCCACTGCGCCCCTCGGTCCCGCAGTCAACTCGTCAGCAGCTTTTTTTTGAGCCTCAGTCAACTTTTCCTTGGGAATTGGCGGCATTCGATCCTGCGCTGCGGCGGAGCCCAAAAACGCGAGCACAACACAGGCAGCGACAGCACACTTTGCGAGTGTCACGAGTCATCTCCTCCCTGATAGCATGACCAGAATCGTAACAGACTGGGGTCCTGCGAGACGATGCGTGATTCCCTTTTGGAGTCGCAAATCCTATGTTTCGGAAACGCCGCGGGGTTTGCGCGCACGACTACGTCAACGCAACTTCAGAACGAGGCGTTCGACACATCGCTCACCCGGACAAACTCTCCCAGATGTCACGTCTGCTCCGAGTTCTCGCTCACCACAACGGCTGATTGATCTGCTCCTTGCGACCCGGTGGCTACTCCGGCCTCGAATCAGTTTGGATCACACCGGCTGGTCAGCGCTGTTTGGTCGAGGCTCTTCACGAAGAGAGGCCTCTTCACCCTTCGTGGATTTGGATATTTCTCGCGGACCCAGTCGAGAAATCCGAATCACCGCGTACCCTGTTTCGACCAATCTTACGCCGGAGAGGTTGCGTCTACTCGATCGTTATCTTTGCCTTTCGGGATAACAGCGATTTCGCGCAGGTATTCTGCGAGCCGCTCAGCTTGCGTGGGGATGTATACAAATCCGTTTTCTATGGTGCTACTTTCCGAACGCATGCCCATGCTCTCGTTCATTTGAGTCTCGTATCCGGTCGCGCCGCGTACTCCGTCCTCGCGTAGATCTTATAGGAGCTGAGTTCCTGAAGCTCTGTCCTCGATAACGATGTTCTTGGCTGCATATGGCAAAGCCGGCTGCTTCACGGCTCCCTCCTCTGAGGTCCGGATAATCCAAACGCTTGCGGAGCACGTGCAACGGATGGAGTTTGTTCTCCCAGACGCCCCAAATCTTGCACACACGGTAATCGCTCAATTCGGAACTCTCGTCGGCGAACAGTCCCCGCCGGGACCGAAATCGCTAGGGCTTTTGGGCAAGCAGCCCTACAAGCGGTTTGACCTCAGTCGTATCCCATTCCTTCGCGTCAGGCTGAACGAGGCTTGGATGAAATGACGGCGAGCTGTAGGGCTTCTGCCAGGTGGACGGCGCGGCGGCCGGTGGACTGCAGTATCTGCTCACGGCAACTGAAGCCGTCGGTAACGATGAGTGTGTCCCGCGAAGCTTGGCGCACGGCGGGCAGCAGCACGCGCTCGCCGGCGGCTTGCGCGATCGAGTATTTGTCGCGTTCGAAGCCAAACGGCCCGGCCATACCGCAGCATCCCGAGTCAATCGACTGCAATTCGGCGCCCATTTTGCGAAAGAGAGATTCGGTGTGGGTCATTTTCATCAGCGCCTTCTGATGGCAGTGGCCGTGTAGCAGAACTTTTCGCGGAAGGCGCGGAGGTTCGTAGCCGGCGGCATGGCGTTCGAGGAATTCGCTCAGAAGAAACGTCTGGCTGCGCAGGCGCGCGGCGCGCGGATGGTCCGGAAATAGGTTCTGCAATTCGTCACGGAAGACGGACGCGCAACTGGGCTCGAGAACGACGATCGGCGTGCCGGCATCAACGGGGCGCGCGAAAATTTCAAGCGTGCGCTCCAGGTATTGCTTGGCATCGTCGAGCATGCCGAAATCGTAGAGCGGGCGGCCACAGCATGGCTGCTGGGCGGGAATCGTCACCGCAAATCCGGCGTGCGTGAGGACATCGAGCGCCGCCTGGAGAGTTTCAGGATGAAAGTAATTGTTGAAAGTATCAACCCACAAGATAACTTCGCGCGTGCCTGCCGGCGCCGGGTTCGCGGATTTTCCGTGATTTTCTCGCGCCGACCGCAGGAAACTCGCCGGAGCGAGCGAGGGAATTTCGCGCTCAGGTGCCAGACGCAGCGCGGTTCGCAGGATGTGGCTGAAACCTGGCGCGTGGCTCAAAAAGTTCGCGGCGCGTGGAGCAAGCGAGGCGGCTCGCAGCCATTTGTCAATCCTGCCGAACACGCGGGCGAAGAGCGGACGACGATTTGATTCATAGAAATGAGCTAGGAACTCGGCTTTGTACGTCGCGATGTCAACGTTCGCGGGGCATTCCGACTTACAAGCTTTGCACGCCAAGCAAAGATCCAGCGACTCCTTCACCTGTTCATCCTGCCAACCGTCTTTGACGATTTCCCCCTGTAGCAACTCGAAGAGCATGTGGGCACGGCCACGCGTGCTGTGCTCTTCCTCGAGAGTCACCATGTAACTGGGACACATCGAGCCAGTGTCGTTTTTGCGGCACGCGCCGAGACCGATGCATCGCTGAGCGGCTTTCGCGAACGAACCATCGTCTTCGGGAAACTTGAAATGGGTTTCTGGCGTGAGCGGCTTATAGTCCGCGCCCAGGCGCAGGTTTTCAGTGGGCAGGTATGGATCAATAACTTTATGGGGATTCATCCCGTTAGTCGGATCCCATGCGGCCTTGAATTCGCAGAACGCTTTCATCAGCTCGGGGCCGAACATCTTCGGAAGCAAGGCAGCGCGGGACTGGCCATCGCCATGCTCGCCGGAGAGCGAGCCGCCATATGAGAGCACGAGGTCGGCGGCGCGGTCGATGAATTCGCTGTATTTGCGGATTCCATTTTCGCTTTCGAGGTCGAAGCTGACGCGCATGTGAATGCATCCGTGCCCGAAATGGCCGTAGAATGCGGCCACGTAGCCGAAATCGTTCAGCAACGCGCGTAGATCGCGGAGATAGGGGCCCAGTTTTTCAGGTGCGACTGCCGCGTCGTCCCATCCGTCCCACTGCGGTGCAGCGCCGGGCGCAAATGCGGCGGCACGCGGCCCCGCCTCGCGAATCTGCCATATCGCCTGCGCTTCGGGCTTGGTGTAAAGCCGCGCGGCGGGTTTGCCCGGCAAGCGCTCGATATGCTCGATGAGTTGCCGGGCTGTCTCCTGACATTGGCCGGGATCGTCCGAACCGAATTCGACGAGCAGGTAGCCGCGACCTTCGGGAAGTAAATCCAGGTTCGGCGCCCCTTTCTTCTTGAGGCCATCCACCATGCTGCCTTCGAATCCTTCGAGGCCGATGGGATGGAAATTCAGAATCTCCGGAACGTGGTCCGCAGCGAGGAAGGCGTCCTTATAGCCAAGTCCAACAAGCGCTCGATGCGGAGGACTATGGATCAATTTAAGCTTGGCCTCGAGCACCGTCACGCAAGTGCCTTCGGAGCCGACCAGAGCGCGCGCCACGTGAAACCCGTTCTCCGGAAGGAGCTCATCAAGGTTGTAGCCGGAGACGCGGCGGGGAATGCGGGGGAAACGCGAGCGAATAAGGCCGGCGTACTGATCGCGGATGGCCTGCAGTCTGGCGTAAATCTCGCCTCGGCGGCCACCCTCGCGGACGATGCCGTCAAGCTCGGCGGCGGGCGTGGCTTCGACAGTGATCTGGGTACCGTCATACAACAGAATCTCCAGTCCCTCGACGTTGTCGACAGTCTTGCCACCTAGGAGCGAATGGGTTCCACAGGAGTTGTTCCCGATCATCCCGCCGATGGTGCAGCGATTGTGGGTTGAAGGGTCCGGGGCAAAAGTTAGTCCGTGAGTCTCGGAGCGGTCGCGCAACATATCGAGAACGGCGCCGGGCTGAACGCGAGCGTATCCCCGCTCGACGTTGAGTTCCAAAATCTGGTTCATGTACTTGGTGAAATCCAGGACCACGGCGACGTTGCAGGATTGTCCCGCTAAGCTCGTGCCTGCGCCTCGCGGGAGGACGGCAGCGCCGAATTCTTTACACGCGGCAACCGCTGCAACGACGTCGGCGGAATCACGCGGCACCACGAGGCCGATGGGGAACTGGCGATAATTAGAAGCGTCCGAGGCATACAGTGCGCGGCTACCTCGGTCGAACCGCACTTCGCCGCGCACTGTACGCTTCAGCTCGTGCTCGAGTTCGGCCGCTTGCGAAAAGGAGTCAACCGGCTTCGCGTGCGAGCTCGGCGGCAGCGGTTCGATAGAGCGCAAATTGTTCATAGCGTTCGTTTCAGCCAGATTTATGAGCTACGCCACGTCGCCAATTCCCTGGTCCGGCTTCATCCAAAACGCCAGGATCGAGCCGAAGAAGAGCAGTCCGATGCTGCCAACGAACGGCAGCTCCCAATTTCCAGTCTTGTCGATCACATAGCCGAAAACAATCGGGGAAAGAATGGCGGCCAGCGCCGATCCGGTGTTCATCAGTCCGCTGGCGGAACCGGAATGCTTCGGCGCGATATCCATGGGGATGGCCCACATCGGACCAATTGTGAACTCGGTGAAGAAGAAAGCGAAGCTCAAGCAAATGGCTGCCAGAGCCAGGTTGTGCGTGAACACGATCGGCACCATGAAAGCCAGGGAGCAAAGGAACCCGAAGACGACTAGATTGCGCCGCGCTTTGTCGCGGCTGCGCGTTTTCTCGTAGATGCGATCGCTCATGATGCCGCCCAGCGTGTCGCCCACGACGCCCGCGAAGAAAACCCCGGCAGAGAACAGCGCCGAGTCTTTCAAGTTCAGCTTGTAGCTGTGAAAAAAGAATTGGGGAATCCATGCCAGATAAAGCCAGAGAGTCCAGCCGTAGCAGAAGTACACAATTGTGACCGGCAACATGCGGTGCCAGAGCAGCAGCCAGGGTACAGGGTCTTTCTTTTTTTCCGCTCGCGAGGCGTAGTGCGGCAATGTTTCGAGTTCCTGCTGCGTGATCACGGGATGATCACCGGGATTATCACGGAAATAAAGGCCCCACGCGATGGCCCACGCCATGCTGATGATTCCGAGGATCACAAACGAACCTCGCCAAGTAACCAAGGCCATCAACCAAACGATCAGCGGCGGCGTGACCGCGTTGCCCAGCCGCGCGCAAGAATGGGTAATGCCCTGGGCGAAGGCGCGCTTGCCGGGCGGAGTCCAGTCGCTCATGGCCCGCGTAGCGGCGGGAAAGGTGGCGCCTTCACCGAAGCCCAGCATGACGCGGGCGAAAATCATCATCGCGAGGCTTGTGACCAGCCCCGTGAGCGATGTCGCCAAGGCCCAGATCACCGCTGAGATCGTAAGCGCGCGTCGTGCCCCGAAACGGTCGCTTACCCAGCCTCCGATGATTTGAAAAAGCAGGTAAGGGTAAGCGAACGCGGAAAACACCAGGCCTACTTGCGTATTTGTAAGATGAAGCTCCTGTTTGAACGCTGCGGAAGCGGTGCTCACATTGACGCGATCAATGTAAGTGATCCCGTACATCAGGCAGATCAGAATCAGCACGTTCGTCGTTGCAGAAAATACTTTTGGTCGGCGAACGGTCGAATTCACTTCGGATTGCATCTGCAACCTCCGGAAGTGTGCGATGCTGCTTTCGGACTCCGAACCGGTGATTAATCACGTGAGCGATGGGACAGGTTTGCGGATTCCTTCCGCCGCAGTGAGGGAATTGAGTGCGGCGGCAACACCGCCATCTTGGTGTGGCACTCCTGCCAGCCGAAGTCCCATCTCGACTCCGCTGAGGGCTCCGGCGAGCATGAGATCGTTGAAGCTTCCCAAATGACCGATGCGGAAGACCTTGCCAGCGAGCTTGGAAAGACCCGCGCCGAGAGACATGTCGAAATGTTCGAGGATAATTTTTCGCAGACTGTCGGCATTGTGACCTTCGGGCAGCAAAACGGCGGTAACGGAGTTCGAATACTCGCGCGGATCTTCGCAGAGAATTTCGAGGCCCCACGCGCGTACGGCCGCGCGAGTGGCTTCCCCGTGGCGCTGATGCCGCCGAAACACATTGGGCAGGCCCTCTTCACCGAGCATGCGCAGCGCTTCGCGCAATCCGAACAGCAGATTCGTTGCCGGCGTGAACGGAAAGAAGCCTGAGCGGTTTGGCGCGAGCATCTGCTTCCAGTCCCAATACGCCCTAGGCAACCTGGCGGTCATGCTTGCGGCGAGCGCTTTTTCCGAAATGGCATTGAAGCTCAAGCCGGGTGGTAGCATGAGGCCTTTTTGCGAACCGGCGACCGCGACGTCGACACCCCATTCGTCGTGACGAAAATCGATGGAAGCCAGGGAGGAAATTGCATCAACGATCAGCAGGGCGGGGTGGCGCACCCGGTCCATGGCGCCGCGGATTTCGGAAATGCGGCTCGTGACCCCGGTCGAGGTCTCGCTGTGGACTACCATCACGGCTTTGAAGCTATGATTTTTGTCGTCAGAGAGACGCGCTTCTATTTCGGAAGGCACAGCGCCGTGCCGCCAGCTGCCGGGCAGGTATTCCACCTGGACGCCAAAATTTTCGGCTACCTGGCGCCAGAGCCCGGAAAAGTGGCCTGTCTCGAACATCAGCACCTGATCGCCCGGCGAAAGCGTGTTGACGATGGCCGCTTCCCAGGCTCCCGTGCCGGATCCCGGGTAGACCACCACAGAACCGCGCGTCTGAAAGATCGGGCGGAGGCTTTCGAGAACTTCCGAAGCGAGCATTGCGAACTCCGGCCCGCGATGGTCAACGACGGGTTGGTCGATGGCCCGCAGGACGCGGTCGGGAACGTTCGTAGGACCCGGTATCTGAAGAAAGTGGCGGCCAGTGCGAACCATGATGGCTCCGGCTATTAATAGTTACGGCGCGCGAGGGAGTCTACATCAGATTGCCAGAGCGTGGTGTGGACCCAAAATATTCTCGGTCCAGCCCCCATGGACGCTTCAATGTCGTCCCTTATACTTCGCCTGCCAATGTCACTCGGGGATACCGGACGAAGCCCTCGACTGTTCTCGACATAAACCAAGCGATCATAATGCAGAATGCTTCTTTTGTCCCGGAAATGCCGCGCGTTTCAGGAAGTGGTGCTGCGCCCAAGGCACGCGTTGGCTAACGAGAAGTGCAATTTGCGTACGCGCGTGGTGGGGCAGGAGATTTCGTTTCCGGCGATCCTTGCACCGGTTGGGTACAGCCGGTTGATGCATACGGGCGGAGAAGTGGCTGCGGCGCGCGCGGCCGGAGAAAGCGGGACGGCATTCATACTCTTAACGATTTCCGGCCACAAGATGGAGAGAGTGAAGCAGGCGTCCAGCGGGCCGGTGTGGTATCAGCTATACGTGGTGGGAGGGCGCGTGGCAGCGGAGGCGGCGATTGAACGAGCGAGTTTGGCGGGATTCTCCGCGCTGGTGGTGACGATTGCTACCCCGGTGGCGCGCCTGCGCGAGCATGACGTGCGGAATGGCGTGAAAGAGCTGATGCGACATTGTGAAGGCGATTGCATGGGAGCTCGAGCCGTGCTGCTGGGGCGCGCCTGCGCTTATGGTCCGGGCGCCGCTGGGCAAGCCGGAGTGAGGCGAGCGCTCGAGATATTGCCCACGAACATGGAGCGAACCATGAGGTTGCTGGGTTGCGCGTCGGTGGCGGAGCTGAATCCGTCGCTGGTAGAGGTGCCCGACTGCTGGCTGATAAGCGGGCCCGACTGAGCTGGAGGGCATACTGTGCCGCAAACAATGCGGTTAATTGATGCACCCGTTCCGGAGCGCACAATATAGTTTCCAAACAGCGATTCGGAGCAATTCGATATTTCCGCTTCTAACGATTGGGACCCAGTGCGTACAAGCCCCCGTCAACAAGAATCGTTTGGCCGGTGACCGCCGTGGCGGCGGACGCCAGGAAGAATGCGGCTTCCGCACATTCGGCAACGGTGGCTAGTCTCTTCAGCGGTGTCACGCCCTCTTCGACTTGAAATACTGAATCGGAATCAGGGCGACCGGCAAATTGTGTGCGGATGAGTCCGGGAGAAATCGCGTTGACGCGAATTTCGGGCGCGAGAGCGCGCGCGAGCGATTTGGTCATCGTAAGAACACCGGCCTTGGCGGCGGCGTAGGCGATCGAACTTCCTACGCCAGTAGAACCTGCTACGGACGCAATGTTTACGATCGCAGCGCCGGGCTGCTTACGCAAGAGCGGAACGGCCGCGCGAATGCAGTAGAAAATGCCGCGCAGATTGATGTCGAAGGTTTTGTCCCAAATGTCGTCTGTGAGTTCATCCAGGTTGCGGTGCGGCACACGCGTGCTCCAGCCAGCGTTATTGACGAGAACGTCGAGACGGTCGAATTCGCGGCCGACTTGCTCGAGCATGGCGCGGACTTCGGCATCGCTCGAGACGTCGGCCTGAATCGCAATGGCCTTTGCCCCGCCCGAGCGGAGCTGCGAGACGATTTCTTCAGCCTGAGAGCGCGACGCACGGTAGTTCACTGCTACCTTGGCTCCAGCGCGCGCGAAGCGCTCCGCGATGGCGCGTCCAATGCCCGTGCCCGCGCCGGTAACGAGAGCCACCCGTCCTTCAAGCGTCATTGTCGCTAGGTCCCTGCCGCGGTTGCGATTACTTCTTTTCCATTTGACCTGTAAATTGCGATGCATCCCGGTACTTCACAGTCTGCAAATGTTCACAGTACATGACCAACTCGCCTGGCATCTTGAAAACTTCGTAGGAAACTTTGACCATTCCCATCGTTGGATACTTCGGGCGTTTTTCCAGATTGGTGCGGATGGTGTAAACGGTATCGCCGATGAAAACGGGCTTGATGAAACGTAGTTTATCGTAACCGTAGCTGAAGGTATGGATGTTATTGTGCGCCATCAGACCGAGGCCCACGCTGAACACCATGGCGCCGGCTATGAGGCGCTTGCCGAATATACCTAGTTCTTTCGCGAAGATTTCGTCTGCTACGTAGGGGTGCATGTCCAAAACGAGAGCATTGAAGGCCATGCTTTCTCCTTCGGAGATTGTGCGCCGGATGGAGCGGGCGCGCAGGCCGACTTCAAAATCCTCGTAGAGCCAGTCTTCCTGATTCCAGATGCGAATGGCTTCGTGTTGGGCGGGATCGGGGTTAGGGTTCGTCACGTTCGTTCCTCTCTTGCCGACGATTGAATTTATTCATACGAATTTCTTCATGTGCGGGTGGCGGCCAGCGCGAGACGTTCGGAAAACTTTTTGTTGAGCGAGTCGATCGCTTGCAGATCGGTGGTTTCGCCCTTCAGACAGCGATTGATCTCGATGCCGGCGCCTTCGAAAAAGCGCACGAATCCATTGAAACGCGGACGCACGTAGGATTTCCGCAGAGTTTCAAGCGTGTCCGAAAAAAAACCGCACGCGGCGGCATTGACTTCCGGGTCGAGCCAAGCGGTGCGGCTGGCGGGTTGGCCGCCATTCTTCACGTACGTTCCGCGCTGGTGCTGAGGACTGACGAGCCATTTGGCATAGGCCACGGCCTCTTCGCGACGAGGACTCTGCTTGCTGACGGCGACTCCGGTGCCCCCGAGTTGCGTGCCGGCGCAGCCGATTGCGCCGGCCGCGGGAGCGTCGGTGAATTGCAAGCGCAAGGGATTTTCGCGGCGAGAATAATTAGAATAGCCGTACGCCCAGGGGCAATACACGGCGTCGGATTCGGCGACCATGTGGTCGTACATCTGGATGGGGTTCCAGCCGGTGGATTGGGGATGCGCGATGGCGATTAGCGCGTGCAATCGATCGAGCGCTTCGCGCGCGACCGCGCGCTCTACAAACGGATCGGCATTCTCGGCGATGGGATGGCCTAGATTCGCGGTCATTGTGAAAAAAAGGCTGATCGCATCTATAGGACAGGCCGCGACAACGATGAATTTGTCGTTCGCGCGTGCCTTGTGCCCCAACTCAAGAACCTCGTCGAATGTTTTTGGCGGCTTGGGACAGAGCTGTTCCAGAAGCTCGGGGCGATACGACGCGACCTGGGTCGCCGCATCCACTGGCAAGGCCCAGAGTCCGCCTGCATACCGGTAGGATTCCGCCGATGGGCCGACCGAATCACGCGCGAGGCTCGCACTTTCAGCCGCGCTGAGATGCGGATTCAGGTCAACCAGGGCTTCGTGGGCCGCGGCGAATCCTACGAACGGATGATCCATGATGATCAGATCGTAGCGGTCGAGATATTGTTCAATCGGAGCTTCGCCGAATTCACGCAGAGTGCGGCGATCCCAATGGATCTCAATTCCGGGATGGGTATTCTCGTACTCCGGAGCACCTTTCAGCAGCGGAGCGTAGCCACGCGGGTGGTCCCAGGTCAGTCCTTGCAATGTGACGTCCACATTCCCCTCATTAGCGCGCGTTCTGGTTGTCGCGTCATGCTTTGCCCGGCATCGGTTTCATTTGCACGACCAGGATGTGTTCGCAATACATGACAACTTCGCCGCGTTGGTTGATTACTTCGCAGGCTTCGATCACGCGACCACAATCCTGACGCTTGCGGTCCGGCTCCTTTTCTTTGATCGTGACGCGCGTGTGGATCGTATCGCCGATGAACACCGGTTTCGGAAAGCGCAAGCGGTCGTATCCGTACGTGAAAGCGACGGGGTTGATCTGGCCCGCAGTGAGGCCGATTCCGATGGCGAAGGTCATCGTGCCGTGGGCGATGCGTTGGCCGAAGGGGGTTTCGCGCGCAAATTCCGCGTCCACGTGATGTGGGAAGTAATCTCCGGTGTGGCCGGCGTGGAAGACAACATCGGTTTCCGTAATCGTGCGGCTGGAAGTATTTCGCTGCGCACCGACTGCGTAATCTTCGAAGTACTCCGTTTTCGTCATGGCTCAGCCTCCGGACCTGGTGAGCTGTGCTTCGCGCCCGCCGATGGCAATGGATAGCGCGTGGCTGGCCACCTGCAGCGCTGCTTTCACTTGCGCTGGCCCAACGCGGTCTCCGATGCGCGGCAGAAACGGCACGGAGAGAGCTGCGATCGCTTCCTGATGCTGATTGAGAACTGGGTAGCTGATATTCACGACGCCTGCGACCTGATAGCTGGCCATTTCTTCGTAACCGCGTTCGCGAATGCGCGCCAGGTGTTCATCCAGATCGGCGGGTAGTGGCCGGTCGGCGCGCCGTCGCCACGCGGCGAGTGAGCGCGTGCGCATTTCATCGCGCTGAAAAGCGAGGATGAGGTGCCCGGATGCGGTGTTCAAGAGATCAATTTTCGCGCCAAGTTTCAAGGCGAAGCCCGCGCTGCCGGGGGCATCCACCTGGGTGATGACCACCACTTCTCCGTTGCTCGGCATCGCGAGATGACACGACTGGCGCGTCTTGTGCGCTACTTCTTCCATCAACGGGCGCGCCTTGGCGACGAATCGCTGCAGCGGATGGTGCCGGTGCGCGAGTTCGAAAAGTTTCAGCGTGAGTTGGAAGCGCTCGTCGGGCAGCACCTGAGAAATATAGCCGCGCTCGGCGAGGCAAACGAGCATGCGGAATATTTCCCCGACGGTGCGACCGAGGCGGCGAGCCACCTGGCTGGTGGTGAGCCCCTCGGCCTCGGAAGCAAAAAGCTCCAGGATGTCTAAACCCTTATCGAGAGCGGGAGCGGTGTAGCGTGCGTTAGGGGGAGGCGCCGAGGAGTGGACCCTCCGTTTGAGACGTGCAGCTCGCATAGGACTGAACGGCAGTGTACACGATAATTTCTCTAATGAAAATAGCGTTTCATATATGCAATACTCTAATTTGGGTAGAGCGGAACTTGAGGTTGCGCAGATGACAACAACCGGATCCTCGATGATTCTTCCGAAAGATCAGCCACTACAGGGCCTGCTGGTCCTAGATTTCAGTCAATTTCTCTCCGGGCCGCTGGCGACCCTGCGGCTCGCCGATCTGGGCTCGCGCGTGATCAAGATCGAGCGCCCCGGACAAGGCGACCTGGGACGAACGCTCTATTTGAGCGACACGGATATCAACGGCGAAAACACGCTGTTTCACGCCATCAATCGGAACAAGGAGAGTTTGGCGGCAGACCTAAAGAATCCCCGCGACATAGAAAAACTGCGCCGCTTGATCGCACGCGCGGACGTCATGGTGCAGAATTTTCGTCCGGGTGTGATCGAGCGGCTCCAGCTGGACTACGAGACGGTCGCGCAAAGGAATCCGCGTATCGTGTATGGATCGGTGAGCGGTTACGGTGATGCGGGCGCGTGGCGCGACCGTCCCGGCCAAGATCTGCTGGCGCAGGCGCGATCGGGGATTATGTGGTTGAGCGGCGATGAAGGCGACCCGCCGACTCCGTTCTCATTGGCGATTGCGGACATGCTGACGGGACACAATCTGTGCCAGGGAATTCTTGCGTGTTTAGTGCGGCGCGGAATCACGGGAGGAGGCGGGCTCGTGGAAGTCAGCCTGCTGGAGTCGTTGATGGACTTTCAGTTCGAGGTTCTGACCACGTACATGAACGATGGGAGGCGGCCGCCGCGGCGGGCCGCGTTTCGCAATGCGCACAGTTACCTTGCGGCGCCCTACGGCGTGTACGACACGAAAAATGGATATCTCGCATTGGCCATGACGCATCTTCCGACGCTCGGTACGTTGCTGGGCATTTCGGAACTGACGAAAATCACTGATTCTGCGGAAGGCTTCAAGCGACGGGACGAAATTAAACACCTGATCGCGGACCGGTTGCGCGGCCAGACTACCGACCACTGGCTGGGTATTTTGGATGCCGCGGATATTTGGTGTTCGGAAGTGTTGGACTGGCCAAAACTTCTCAAGAGCGAAGCATTCCAGCAGCTCGACGTCCTGCAAACGCTTGCGAACGGAAAGGGCCTAGAAATTCTTACCACGCGCTGCCCGTTTCGATTGGATGGGCGCGTACTGAAAAGTGCAAGGCTTGCGCCAAAAGTGGGCGAGCATACCGATCTTATTACGGAAGAATTTGCGCTGTAGGCTTCTAGAATCTTCCAAATTTCCGAAAGGCATCGACGGGATGCATACCATTCAGGATCGATTTGCGGACGAGATTTTCGGTTTGCACCACTTCTTCCGCCTTTGAGACAACATCTGCCGCGATGGATTGTGGAATTACCAGCACACCGTCGCGGTCACCCAGAATGAAATCGCCCGGCGCGATGTGGACGCGGCCGATGACAATCGGGACGTTGTGAGCAACGAGCCTCCAGCGCCCGACAATGTCCACCGGAGTCTTGTAGCGAGCAAATACCGGGAATCCGAGCTTCAGGATGTAGTCTGTGTCGCGCGCGCCGCCGTCAATCACGGCACCGCGTGCGCCGCGGTATTGCGCTGTCTCCGTGGAAAGCTCGCCCAGATGAGCGGCGAGATTGTCGTTGGGCTGGTTTACGAGTACGTCGTCTGGCTTCACGTCGCCCAACATCTTTAGAAACGGTACAAAAATCACTTCCGGATCTTCGCTGGCGGTGGGCTCGCCGAGGATCGTTAGCGCCTTGCCTACGACAACGTGGCCGGGATGAAGCGACTGAATTTCGTGGGGCAATACCTGATCGTGGAATCCCATTTCGTCGAGTATGTCGCTGACGGCTCCGGTGTAAGGGATCTTGGCGAGCCGTTCTACGAGTCCGACGCTGTTTTGTTCATTCATATTAGTTGGTGACCTTTCATCGTTCGCTGGCTCCGTTTAGGCGAGCCGGTAGATTCGGATTGCATTATCGTGGAAAAGTTTTTTTTGATTCGCTTCGCCGGCGGCGTGTGTAAGCGACGAGAGCGTCGCGACCCAGCGCTGGTAACTGGCGGTAAGGTTGCACACGGGCCAGTCACTTCCAAACATCACGCGGTCCCAGCCAAAGGATTCAATCACGTGATCTACGAACGGGCGAAGATCTTCGCTCTGCCAGTTCGTGGGGTTGGCGTAGGCGACGAGGCCGGAGATCTTGCAGGAAATGTTGGAATGTCTGGAAAGTTCGCTGATGTGCGCGCGCCACGGATCGAGTGCGTGGCCCTTTACGTCCGGAACTCCGCAGTGATCGAGCACGAATGCGACGTCAGGGCACCGCGACGCCAGGTTGATTGCGACGGGTAGTTGGCGCGCGAGAACGCATAGGTCGAAAGAGAGGCCGTAGGTTGCGAGGCGCGCAACATTTTCGACAAACAAGTTTCCCTGGCCGAGTCCGTCGGGATGCGTGTGAAGAATTCGGCGGATGCCTTTGAGTTTAGGATGGCCGGCTAATGTGTCGAGGTGTTGCTTGAAATTATCTTTTTCGGGGCGCCCGGAGGCCACTACGCCTGCGATGCGATTGCCTGCATCATTCGCCAGGCGCAGCACGTGCAAGGCTTCATTCAACATTTGTGCTTCATCCACATCGCACTCAACAAACACGGTTTTGGCGATTTCCAATCCGCGAGTGGCTTCGGAATAGTCGCTTAGTCGAAACGAGCGATCCAGGACTGGCAACGGCTGCAGCCAGGCATAGTGAAACAGGTCTTTGTCCCAGAGGTGTTGGTGGGTATCAACGATTTTCATGGGACATTCGAAGGACGCGGCTAGGCGCGGCTGAATCTATCGAAATGCAGTCGGCACGTCAACAAAGTCCGCACCCATCGTCGAAGTTTCCGGGATTTCAATATTCAAAATGTGGCGGGTTCTACACAGCGACCCGACCGACGGTTTAATCCGTGTGAAATACTTCTTCCATTTCGGCCCACCATTCTCCCTCTTTGCGCGTATCGAGCGGTTTCTGCATGGGCATCATCACGGCCCACCATTCCCGGGTCCTGGGATCGGCCGCCATTTTGGCCATATCCGCCTGATAGTCGGTCCCATGATATTCAAAATATCCGAATAGAAAATCGTCCTTCAGGTAGATGGAATAGTTTCGGATGTTGCATTTTCGAATCATGATGAGGATGTCGGGCCATACGGCGGCGTGATAGCGCTTGTATTCGGCGATCGCTTCGGGCTTTACATGGATTACTGAGCCATAGCGTTTCATGAGTTGGGATCCTTTGCGCCAGCGAACGGCGCGCTACAGCCGAATCGCCGCGATTGTGAGTTGTGAAATCGTTCGCGAGCGTCTTGACCTTTATAAAGGCGCCTCGGTTGAGAAAGTTTATGCGGTGATCTCCTCGGGACGTACCGCGCGCCGTTCCGCCATGGATTTGTATTCCGCGAAAACGATCTGCAGCGTGCGGAGATTGTCGCGGCCGCTGGTTTCCGGCTCGGAATCATCCTCGACCGCGCGCATCAAGGACGCCATGGGGCCGACGAAGGCATCGGGGATCCACATGGTGTCCAAACGAGCGGAAAACCAATAGCCGGGGTTGCGCTTGGACATAAATTCGAGCGTGTCCGGACGGCCTGACGGATAGTTGTACATCAGGCCGATCGTGCCTTTGATCACACCTTCGGTTCCTTCGATTCTGAAAATCGCATAGGGGTCGTCAGTCCAGGTCGAATGGCAGACGTCGATGAGGACCTGAAGACCGGAGCCGTACTCCCAGATGGTGAGTGTCTTCGTTTCGGCCGTCGTTTTTTCACCGGGAGCGCGGGTGCCACTAGTGAAAACAAAATTCGGCTGCCCCAGCAGATAACGCAGCGAATCAATGTAGTGAATGCTGTGGAACATGACTTCGAGGCGCTTTCCAGCGTAGATCCAGGGCCAGAGGCTCCAGTCGGTCTTGCAATGGACCTGAATCGTGGCGTAGAAGGGCGTACCCAGCCAGCCGTCGTCGATGAGCAAGCGCGCGCAGCGAATGCCGGCATCCCAGCGCATCTGCTGGTTCACGGCGATTTTGACGTTTGCTTTTTGCGCGAGTTCGACGCAGCGAACTGCTTTGGCATATTCATCCGCGAAGGGCTTCTGGCAGAGCAGGTGTTTTTTCGCGGCGGTAACCTGCTCGACGATTCCGGGTTGGACATCGGGGTAGACCGCGACGTCCACGATGCGAATTTCCGGGTCGGCGAGCAATTCATCCGTGCTTGCGTACACTTTTGGAACTCCATGTTGGCGCGCCGTTTTCTCGGCCTGGGCGTGATTTTTATCGCTGACGCCTACGACTTTGAAACCGGCCTTCTTGTAGGCCGGGAGATGGGCATAATTAACGATTCCACCTGTGCCGATGATCCCAATTCCCTGGTCGAGATTGCGCGGCAATTTCGGCTTGTAATCCAGATGCGGGAAAACATTTGTCATTATCAATCACCCCTTACGAAATCGAGTCACGGCGACTGCCCTGCGCGAGCTTTCCGGATGGCGGCCAGCGCCTCCTTGGCGTCGGCGTCATTCGGATTCAGGTCGAGCGCGATTCCCAGCTCCTTTTCAGCTTCTTCGAATTTTCCGGTGCGGAAATACATCCATCCGAGGTTCTTGTGCAGGTGTGCGGCCTCCGGGCAGGTTCCGCAAAGTTGCATGGCCTCTTGAATCTGCGCGAAAGCTTGCGGCCAGTTTTGGGCGTTGGACGCGGCGAGGGCGAAATTTCCGAGTTGTTGCACTCGGTCGGAGATTTGCTGGTCCTTTTGAAGCTGGTCGTAGCGATCCTGATACTTCTGCGCTTCCGGATCATTCGTCTTTTTCAAAGCGCGCGCCAGATTGTAGAGAGCTTGCGAATAGTTGGGGTCAGCCTGCAGAGCCAGTTTCCAATGGGCCATCGCCTCGCTGCTGTTTCCCTGATGCTCGAGATTCTGGCCTAAGAGGAATTGCGCATCGGGATTTCCCGGTTGGAGTGAGAGGAGCTTTTCGAAGAACTCGGTGGAGCGAGGGAGATCGTTATCCTGCTTTGCCTCAAGGGCGAGAAAGTAAAGCGCGGGTGCATAGCTGGAATCGAGGCGTACGGCTTCCTCGAGTTCCTTGCGCGCGTCCTCATACTTGGCGGTTTCGAAAAAGAAACGGCCCAGATTGTAATGTACGGCCGGAGATTGCGGAGCGAGGCGCGCAGCCTGCTGAAATTCCTTGAATCCGCCGCTGCGATCATACTGATCCACCAAGGCAATGCCGAGATTCAAATGCGCATCTGCTGAATCGGGCTGGAGCGCGACAACTTTGCGGAAACTTTCAACCGCTTCGCCGCCCCGCCCGGATTTGCCCTGAATCATTCCGAGCGCGGTGTACGCGGCGGGATCGCTCGGAGTAATCTGGATGGCCGCTCGCAATTGCTGCTCGCCCTGAGCGACCTGGCCGTGCTGGGCGAGCAGCAGACCCAAATTCACCAGAGCTTTCGCGTATTTCGGATCGCTGTCGATGGCCTGCTGGTAGAGCGTTGCCGCGTCTTGATCTTTGCCCTCGCGGCTGTAAAGGACGCCGAGATTGTTCTGCGCTTCCGCGTAGCGCGGATCGCTTGCGATGGCTTTTTTGAATTCCTGTTCAGCTTCGGAGGTCCGATTACTCTGGAGGTCCAACACGCCGAGCTGATTGTGAGCGACGGCGAGTTCCGGATCGAGCTGGATGGCTTTTTCGAGCTCTTGCCGTTCCGTGGCGCGATCGCCGAGTTGATCCAGTGCGAGTGACAGATTGTAATGCAACTGTGGATTCTTAGGATTGGCGCGTAGCGCTGACCGGTAGGCATCCGCAGCAGCACGAGCATTCCCCGCAGCCAGCAACTCGTTCGCCCGCGCGTTAAACTTGCCCGCAGCAGCGTCCGGATCACCGCGCGAAATAAGCGCGGCATATTCCGCATGCTCCTTGCGAGCGAGTTCTTGAGGGCCGGTCTGCGCAAGCAGCCGAGCCAATTGATCGTGGGGGTCGGGCGCGGTCGGCCGGATTTTTTCTGCGATCTGCAATTCGCGAATGGCTTGCTCATTCTGGCCGGCTTCTGCAAGCACCACTCCGAGTTCGTAGCGGACTTCGTAACTCTCAGGTCCGAGCCGCACGGCTCTTTGCAAAGATGCAATAGAAGAATCCCATTGGCGGAGGCCTCGGTACGCCAATCCCTCAGCATAGTAGCCTTGAAAATCGCGCGGCTCATGTTCGGTGTATTCCCGCAGTGGCACCAGCGCTTCGGAATACTTCTGCTGCGAGATTAGCGCGCGCCCCAGTGCAAGCCGGGCTTCGTCTTTGCTGCGATCGAGCCGCAAGGCATCGCGAAATTCGGTGATTGCCGCTTCTAGATTCGCAGGCTTAGTCTCGGCATAGACGGTTCCCAAACCCATATGAGCGTCCGCGGAATCCGGGCGACTTGCGATGAGCTGTTGCAGCGTCTGAGCGGCTTTAGAAGCTTCTCCGGTTTGCGAGTACGCCAGACCTAGCGCCACTGTGACGGGTACGAGTTGCTCGGCGGGAGGGGGTTGCGCGAGCGCTGATTCCAACAACGCGACGGCGGCTGCCGCGTTCCCTTGCGCTATTAGCACCTGTGCGCGGCTGATGACCGCGCCGGGAAAATTGGGATCAATCTTTATTACCGCGTCGAATTCCGTCGCGGCCGGCGCGAGCTTCTTTTCGTTGTAGAGCAGTGTGCCTAGCGCGAAATGCGAGCTCGCCGAATCCGGCTTCTCGGCGATGGCGGTACGAAGTTCGCTGGTGGCGCGCGAGGCGTCGTGAACGGTAAGGAGCGCGAGGGCCAGATTGTAATGAGCTTCCCAGTTCTTGCTGTCCATGCGCAGCGACAACTGAAAAGCGGGGATAGCGCACTTGACCTGCCCTGCGGCTGCATAGAGCGCGCCCAGTGTGTTGTATGCGCCGGCGGTAGGATGATCTTTCACCGTTTCGAGCAAGCTCGTGACTTGTTCAGAAGCGTGTGCTGGCGACAGACAGGGCTTCGGGAGGGCGCTCGGAGCGGCCGAGTGATTCGCCGAGGATTCTTGGCGAGCGGCCGAAGCCGATTGAGCGACGCACGGCGGTGGGGCGGCGAACACGGCCGCGAAGCCGAGCGCCAAGAATCCCACACGCGCATTTTCAAGGCGCGATATATTGCCACGGAGCATTGGAGTTTGTGTGCAGCGTACCCTTCCACGCCCAATTTTTTCACAAGTATATTCCGGGGCGTTTCGCCAAGCCACCGGAACCGAGCAACGCGGCGGAACGAGAGAGGAAGCGGGCAAGAGCACCTGATAATCTCTGCGGGCACGGATTCCGCGATGCAGCTGAAAGATTAAGCTGGGTCCGGGACAAAGACCCCGGGCGCGACACCGCTGGGGTGGTGGGGGTTCACCTCACGCGTACGGCTCGCCAGCCGCTGCGTACAGGATGCGACTGCCACTCCCGGACCCTCGCGCGGGCGCCCGAGCAGCACCCCGCGCGGGTATTGCACAAGAGCTAGAAGTAGAACTTTATGCCGTACTGCAACTGCCTGGCGACGCTTCTGGTGGATGAGATCGTATTGAAATTCTTATCCTGAATATTTTGGTCCGGGAACCCCCACGTCGTAGTATTGAATGTATTGAACGTCTCGAAGCGAAACTCTAATCGGTAACGTTCGGTAATGGGGAATTGCTTGAACAGCGAAAAGTCTAAGTTCTTGAAATTATCGCCGCGCAGCGCATTGCGGCCCAAGTCGCCGAACGAACCGAGCGCCGTGGGTGGAGTCGAGAAGGCGCTGGGATTGAGCCACTCGGCAGGTCCTTTGTTGGGAGCGTAGAGCGGCTGGCCGCTCACTACATTCAACCGGTCGTAATATCCGTTGCAACATCCGAAATTCTGCGTAAGTGCGGGGTCGCCGCCCACACCCACGTCGAACGGCGCTCCCGAGGTAAGTGTAAGAATTCCGTTGAGGCCCCAACCTCCCAGGACATAGTTCAAGACTTTGCTACCCGAGGAGAACTGCTGGCCGTTTCCGAAGGGGATCTGATAGGTCCAGGAGGCCACAAATATCTGCGGCAGGTCAATTGCCGAAGGTCCCTCGTTCGCGTTGACGTTGTAGGGATTCTCGATGCCACAGCCTTCGACTCCGTACCAGCCGGTGCAGCCGATATCCACGCTCTTCGACCAGGTGTAGGATATGAGGTAAGTAAGTCCCTTGTACTGCTTGCCGTTCAGCGAGACTTGCAAAGCGTTGTAGTGGCTTCTCCCGCCGCTGTAATCCCAAGGTGTTGGAGTAATGAAAGAGAACGGCTTTTGGCCGGTGGCGGGATTCACCGTGTTCGCGTAGGGACCGAGATCAAGTCGCCCGCCGTGGGAGCCGACGTAGTTCGCCGTCAGCACGGTGTGAGTTCCGAGTTCCTGTTGCACACCCAGGTTCCACTGATCGGCGTAAGGCCGCTTCAAGTAAGGATCCGCAAACCAGGTTGTCTGGTTAAACGGTGTAGGCCCGGTAATCGGAGGAGTGGTCCCTTGGCTCAGCGGGTCCTCTGCAAAAACGTTCGGCAAACCCGTGATCGGGTTGGTGTTGCTGGCCCCGAGCTGGTCAAGGCTGGGCCAGGTGCCTTCGAAGTTTTGAGCCGTTTGAGTAATGGCCGCCCAGTTGTCGTAAAACCTCCCGTACCCCGCACGGAGTACCGTTTTTTCACCGAGCTGATACGCGAGACCGATGCGCGGCTGGAAGTTAGTCAAATCGTTGTGATAGATGCCTCCACTGCTCACCGGAGTGATGGAAACGTTTGCCGGAAGCACTCCGCCCGGAATACACGGAGCGCCTACGGTAGGGGGATTGCAAGCCGGAGCGTTGCGTTCTATGTAGTAAATCCCGTGTCGGGCATCCAGGTCGCCCACAAAATTGTTTGCTGCGCCGTTGTTGCCGTAGATCGGCATCAGCGTCAGATCGTAACGAAGCCCCAGGTTCACGGTCAGCTTGCTCGTAGCCTTCCACTGATCCATGAAATAGGCGCCGTCAACCCAGCCGCCATGTTCTGTCTCGACAACGTTCCGGCGGGTCGCATTGTTGGGGAGTCCGAGTAAGAAGGAGGCAAGTGCGTCTCCCGTAGCCGCACCGATTTGGGTAGTCGTATTCGCCGCCGACGTGTTGGCTGCCGAGAAGACGACGCCGGAGTTTAAATATATAGCGTTAGCATTGTTGCTGGCGAAGTCCACGCCCATCTTGAACGTATGACGTTGATAGATTTTCGTGAACGCTCCGCCACCCTCCCAGATGTCGGACGCCTTGGTGTAGTCAAACTGGGCGGCATTGTGAGCGCTGGCGTTCGAATTGCCGATGTACCCCAGGATAGCGACCTCTGGAACCATTTCGGCGCCGCCCCTGAAATTACTGGCGTAGTTTGGATTGAAAATCGTCGCGCCGAAACTGGGAGGCGCACCCGAGGGGTTCGAGCTTTGATTGATTGTCAGAACGACGCGACCAAACCTCGCTTCGAACAAGCTGCTACTGGAGAAAGCGTGGCTGTATCCGGCACCGATATTGAAGCCATCGGTCTTTTGCGAATGCGGGAGCCCGACGAACCCTCCCGAGTCTGTGACAGGCTGCCAGAATCCCACGTAGCGCGCCCAAAAGTTATCGCGCTCGGTGAACTGATGATCAATTCTCAATGTCCCGGTATCCTGACGAATGACGGAAGGAGTCGTGTCCACGCCGTTAAACTGCGCGTTACCAGTCAGGTTTGGAGCGGGGAAGATCTTTTGGGCGTAGGTCACCATGTTCGGATCGATCAGGGTCGAAGGAATCATGTTGCAGGGAGTGCCGGACGCCTGGGTCTTGTTTGGCAATAGAGGCGATGGGACGCCTCCCGTGCACAGGAATGGAGAGTTAGTGAAACCGGAAGGGCTGGCGCCATCTGCGACCACGCTAAAAGGGTTGTAAATCTGGTTGGCGACGGAAGAAAGGTCACCGCCCAGCTCGCTTGCAACGTTGGGAGTAGTGTAGAGAGCGCTGGCAGATTGTGTAAAGCGGTATCCCTCGTAAGCGGTGTAGAAAAAAGTCTTGGGCGCAGATGAACTGTGCCAGGGAAGGACTACCGGACCTCCACCTGCGCCACCAAACTGATTCTGTGTGAATTGATAAGGTTTACCGGGCTGGTGAGTTGTTGGCAAAGCGTCTGGCCCGGCGCCCCGGTAGAATTCCCAGGCCGACCCATGATATTGCTGCGATCCCGATTTGGTGACGACGTTGATGATTCCGCCTAGCGCCCCGCCGAAGGAAGCGTCATCGTTGTGGGACTGAACCTTGAACTCCTGGACGTCATCCAGAATCGGCGCGACCGCATAGGTGCTGCCGAAGGATCCCTGATTGTTCACGCCGTCCAGCAGGAAAAAGTCGCTGCGGTTGGTCTGCCCGTTGATCGAAGGATAGCTGAATGATCCCACCGGGTTCGACCACACACCTCCGAGACTGCCATTTTGCGACACGTTGATGGTGCTTACGCCCGGCGTCAGATCCAGCAGCTGAGTGAAGTTGCGTCCGTTCAGCGGGAGGTTGTTCACCTCTTGCCTGACGATGGCAACACCTAATTCCGAAGTGGACGTCTCCAGCGCCGCGACGGTGGCCTGCACCGTTACCGTCTGCTGCACCGTGCCGGGGTCGAGGGTGTAATCAATGGTCGCAGTCTGATTTACGTCAACGATGACGTCGGAGCGCTGCGAGGTCTTGAATCCGTCCTTGCTAATGGTGAGATCGTATTCACCCGGCTGAATGTTGGTAAGCGCATAGAATCCGGCACTATTCGTGGACGCGTTGCGATCCAGGTTTGTGCCGCGATTGTGCAGGACGACGGTTGCGTCCGGGATGACTCCGCCGCTGGAGTCGCGCACCGTGCCATTGATCGCACCACCGGCCTGGGCGCGGGCTGTGGCCGGTAACATCAGGGCCAGACCAGCGAAGAGCAAAACGAGCGAACCCAAAAAGCAAAAGCTCGAAATCCGGCGCTTCGTGTTAGATGTCATCGTCGCTTCTCCCAGCCGCAGGTGAGCAAGACCGAGCCATAGCAGCCGCTCCCGATAGTTTGCAGAGGGTCAAAAAACGCAAGGTTAGGTCGGCAATTTCCGAGCCCACCCCAGACAGACGCCCCCAATGCCCACGGTTCTTAGCAACAATTCTGGATGGTGTCAATAAAAAACTTTTATTCTTTCGAACGGCGTTTCAACATATGATACAAATACCTGTGCACGTTCTCTCATAGCCGCGATCTATTGGCAAATTGGGGCTCGCAGATTTCGTCCAAGCTTTAGTCGTTTCATATTTTGGAACCAGATATCACTCTGTTATAGTGCGTAGTCGTGGCGGATTAATTCATTTCGGAGGTCGACGCGCCGTGGCTGTAGGGGTGATTTCAAAAGTGTTTCGCATTCTTGAGGCGATCGAGGCCGCGCCCTCCGGGCTGGGCCTCAAGTCCATTTGCGACGCGACCCGCCTGAACAAAAGCACCGCACATCGCTTTCTGAAGCACCTTGAGCGAGAGGGATATCTGATTCGCACCGACGGAGGAAAATATCTGATCGGACCGAAGCTCTCGCAAATGGGAGCGCGCGCTGACCACCGCGCCACCTTACAGGCGGTCTCGCGCCCGATCCTTTCCGAGCTATGGAAATCAACTCGAGAAACGGTGAATCTGGCGACGCTGGATCAGGGCTACGTCCTGTACATCGAGGTTCTCGAGAGCCCCCACGAATTTCGGCTTTCGTCGCGCGTGGGTAGCCGGCGCTCGCTGCACTCGACCGCCTTGGGGAAAGCGCTCGCGGCTTTCCTGGACGAAAAGCATCGGGAACGAATCCTCAGCGGATTGAACTTTCAGGCACTCACGCCCAATACGATCATGAATCTGGTGCAGTTCAGGCAGGAGCTCGACAAGGTTCGGCGGCAGGGCTACGCGGTTGACGACGAGGAAGTAACTCTCGGTGCGCGCTGCGTGAGCGCGCCGATTCTGGGTTCGGACGGTGAGGCGGTAGCGGCCATTAGTGTTTCCGGTCCCATCACGCGTGTCGGACGGGAGCAGGTGGGCGCGCTATCAGCCGCGGTGATCGCAGCAGCCAAGGCGATTTCGACGGCGATGGGATTTCACCACGAACAACCAGCGCTCGAAATGCCGCGAAAGCTTCATTCGGTCCGTTCCTGAATCGCTGCGCTCCTCGAGAAGAGTCTCGATGCAGATAAGCCAGTTTCGCTCATGGAGCCTTCTCGGTAGGAACTGTCCCCTCGGAGTCCTTCAGCAGCTTGCGAAGTACCTCATCCTGTGGGAAATTTTGCGCCGCGTGCTGTAGCAGCGCGGCCGCTTCTGAATTCTTATGCAGCGAGAGATAACTTGAACCTAGCAGTCTGTAAAGCATCGCATCGTAGGGCATCTGCTTGATGCCGAGCTCCAGCACGTCGGCGGCTTCATGGTATCGCCCCAATCGGACCAAGAGGCTGGCCAATTGTTTGTACGTTTCCGGTGAGGTGGCGCCATGTTTTAAGGCGCTATCGAGATAACGGACGGTCGCTTCGTCGTTCTTTTGCTCCATAGATAGCGCCGCCAACGCCTCAAGCACAACCACGTTGCTCGAATCCGGCGCCTCCAGCTGTTTCGCGAGAGCGAAATATCGCGCGCGATACTGAGGATTCGGAGTCATCAGCTGACCGTACGCTTCCAAGAGAATTAATGGCGAGACTGGCTCATCGCGTTTTCCCGGAATCGCGCTAAGGTGAACCAGGTCTGGCATTTGCGGCGTGGTCATGTGAAACGCAGCGTCCGGGTAAGGCTCTTCGGCTTGTGCGACGATTCGATGATTCGTCAAAACCGCATGCGCAATTACCTGCACGTCGCGTTTGGGCATGTGGCATCCGGCGCAGTCGTCTGGCGGAGTTTTGCGCTGGCGGATTCCGAGCGCCAGCGCGCAGCTTTTTTCCGTGTGGCAGGAGAGGCATTTCGCCCTGTAGTACGCGGGCGCGTCTTGTGCAGTAGGTTCCACGTGAGGATCGTGGCAAGTGATGCAGCTCAGATGTCCGCCACTGCTGCGATAGCATTTGCTGAGCGTCATCGAAAAGTAGTGTTCCAGCAGATCCGTCTGCGGCGAATCGCGCCGCGGCGGAACCATGAAAATCGCGAGTGTATCGTCGAGCGGAGCTCCAGGCTTGAAG
>Ga0210407_10001039_pt1 | contig 27512 bp, 20 predicted proteins | sample IncBWC27MmetaG_FD_150860 | JGI IMG/M metagenome (GOLD analysis project Ga0210407, IMG submission 150860) | Forest soil microbial communities from Barre Woods Harvard Forest LTER site, Petersham, Massachusetts, United States - Inc-BW-C-27-M | ecosystem: Environmental > Terrestrial > Soil >...
AAACTGATTCACCGTGAGAGTTTCAGAGCTTCGGTCCTCCACCTCTCTGAGATCCAAGCGGTGCTGCAAAGCATTGCGGAGAAGAAATGTCTCTTGACAACGCCTTCGTTCTTATCGAGGGGCACCCACACATGCTACTGCCCGATGAATTACAGTAGTGGTATCCTCTCATCGATGTCGCCATCAAGAAAAACAAGTGATCCGCGCATATCCGGGCCACCCGTCCATCACGTCACCTTAATCACATACATTTCGGTAAAACAAGAGTCCGAGCCCAATGCGAGATAACGCTCGCACGGAATCGACGGAATAGCGAGGGGAAACATGGACCCACAAAACAAAAACCAGGAGTTTAGGACGGAACTGCGCGCATACGGCGTCGAGTCGTACGTTCCCAAAGCACTCAACGTACCCTATCCGGGACTGTGGAATCCCAATTGGGCACCCGATTCCGCCGACGCCAGCAGGTTTTTGGGTGTGTTGAATGGGGCGGTTACCTCAACCTCCGAATGGTGCAGGCTCAGCGGAGCGCCGGGATGTTAGCGCGTTACAAACGAATCGCACTTTCGCTGGCCTGCTTGATTGGACTGTGCTTCGCTCCCGTATTGCCTGCTGATCCGCAAGCAGGCGCTCGGAAGCCCGTTGAAACAACGATTACACATCTTATTGAGTCCGGCGCAAAATTCAACGGCAAGCGCGTGCGGATACCTGCCTCTTTCCACACTGACGGGATAGAGCGGAGTGTGCTCCTTGAACCAAACTGCGGGTCTAAGACGCCTCCTTTGGCGGATGCGCCCCAATGTGGCAGGGGAGTCGCCCCCGTTGATTCCGACAAGGCCAAAAATGACCCCGGCAACGCAGACTTAGACCGTGCCCTAGCACAAAGCGGCCGCGCGGGCACGATGGACAAGCACATCACTGCCGAATTCACCGGGATATTCCGATGCGTGCCCTCCTGCGCATCCCCAAAATACTTCAGCTTCGAAATCGAACGTGTAGAGAATCTGAAAGTCGAAACGAAGGATTTGAAGCCTCATCGTCCGACAGATCAACCCAACGGGACACTGAATCAGAACAACGACGCCCCAACTTCACCTATGATGCCCTGACCTGCATGTACGACCGCTCATGCCAACACGCGCTTTTCACCTACAAATTCACCGGCAAAGAACGCGACTCCGAATCCGGCTTGGACAACTTCGTGACCTGCCCCCTGGCTCCGCCCACGGAATCATACGACGCTCGAATGGCCTGACTGCGTAGCTTCTGCCTCGGAGCGAATGGAGGGTGATCGTTTCAGGGAGGGCGCGGGCAATCGAAGGTCTCAATCTGGGAGAGACTGTCCCCTTCCCCCGAATTGACGGCACTCCACCCGCGACCTAAGATGAGGTTGCGGAGTAAGTCCTTTCCTGACTATACCTTCTGCATTAGTAAAGATTCGACACGGCTCCTGGACTTCTGCAACTTCTATCCTGCGGAAGGGTTAATCTGGTTGTGACCGGCCCCCTTCCAAATCTGCCATTGAGCAGGAGAGTGTTATGAGGCTGCAAGCACGCCCCGCCTCAAGTTTTTTCCAGAGATTTCCCGTCATTTCCGCGACGCCAAGGTCGTTTCTTGCGGCCATCCTGTCTTTCGCTTGCGTTTTGTCACTGAGCGTCGAGCTGCCGGCGAGCGCCGCGAATCCCGCGGCAGCGAAGGACAAGAAATCGAAAGCGGATCCGTCCCTCAAAGGATTGCCGATTACGGAGCTCAGTGCCGACGAAGCGATCCTTCACGCACTGAACCGCCTCGCCTATGGCCCGCGACCGGGCGATGTCGAGCGTGTCCGCCAGATGGGCCTTGCAAAGTGGATCGAGCAGCAGCTGAATCCCAATTCTATCGACGACAAAGCCGTCGAGGCGCGCCTCCAGGACTATCCGACGCTCCGTCTGTCCACCGCGAAATTGATTGATGAATATCCGCAACCCAAACAAGCAGAGAAGCAGGCCGAGAAGCGCGCTCAGGCACAGGCGCAGCAGGAACAGCGTCGAAATGGCCCAGCCGCGGAAACCGTTGCGCGGGATATGCAAGGAGCGCAGGGACAGGCCGCTGCAGCGGGCGACGGAGAAACGCCTCAACAAAACGCCGCGAATGCAAAACAGGAAATGAGCGATGCGCCAGCGGCCATGAAGCAGGAGCTGCCCGAGGGAAATCCTGTGACGAAGGGCGTCGGCAAGCGCGACGTTTTGGGCGGCGGCGATCCCAACAATGTTCCGCGCGCGATTGCCGATGACAGCAAGCGGCCGCAGCGCGTGGTGGCGGAACTGAGCATGACCAAGGTCACGCGCGCGATATACAGCGAGCGGCAACTTCAGCAGGTGATGGACGATTTCTGGTTTAACCACTTCAACGTGTTCGCGGGCAAAGGCGAGGATCGCTACTACCTCACATCGTACGAACGCGACGTCATCCAGCCGCACGCTCTCGGGAAATTCAAGGACTTGGTGACCTCGACGGCGAAGAGTCCCGCGATGCTTTTCTATTTGGACAATTTTCTCAGCGCCGATCCGCGAGCGGCACAGCGTCAGGCGGCAGGACGCGCCGCGCGGCAACAGTGGCGGCGTGGAAGACTCGGCATGCCACGGCCACCCGCCAACCCCCAGCAAGCAAAGAAAAATGAGCGCGGTCTGAATGAGAATTACGGACGCGAGTTGATGGAGCTACACACGCTCGGCGTGGACGGTGGTTATACGCAGAAAGACGTCACGGAAGTGGCGCGTTGCTTCACCGGCTGGACGATTGACAAGCCGAGGCAGCATGCGGATTTCAAATTTGACGATCGGTTGCACGATCCCGACCCGAAGATCGTGCTGGGCAAAACAATTCATGCCGGCGGAATGAAAGACGGCGAGCAGGTGATCGACCTGCTCGTGCATCATCCGAGTACTGCGAAGTTTGTCTCCACGAAACTGGCTCGCCGCTTCGTTTCGGACAATCCGCCGTCGGCGCTGGTCAGCCGCATGGCGGAGACGTTTCATTCGAGCGATGGCGACATCAAAGCAGTGCTGCACACGATGATCTGGTCGCCGGAATTCTGGTCCCGCGAATCGTACCGAGCAAAAATTAAGACTCCGTTTGAGCTGGTGGTTTCCGCCGTGCGCGCTCTCGGTACGGATGTGGACACTCCGATGCCGCTGGTGCAGTGGGTGGGGCGAATTGGCGAGCCTCTGTATCAGTGCCAGCCGCCGACGGGTTACTCGGACAAATCCGAAGCGTGGGTAAACACCGGCGCGCTGCTGAACCGCCTGAACTATTCGCTGGCGCTCGCGGGAAACAAAATGCGCGGCGCGCGCACGGATGTGGCTTCGCTGCTCGGCGTGGATTCATCTGCTGACCCGAAGACGGCACTGGATCGCGCGGTGCAAGTATTTCTCGGCGGGCAGGCGGGGCCGACTACGGTCGAGACGCTCGAGAAACAACTCGATAACCCGCAAGTTTTGCAGGCAAAACTCGACGACTCACGCAAACAAGTGGACTTGGGCGTAGTCGCCGGCTTGGTGCTGGGCGCTCCGGAATTTCAAAGACGATAGCCACGAGAGGTCGCAATGAGTTACCAATGCTGTGAAGGCGTGCGCGGTCTGAAATTTTCGCGGCGGTATTTCCTCAAGCAGGGCGGCGTGGCCATGGTTGGCCTCAGCGCTATGCCCGCGTTTTTGCAGCGTGCCGTCGCGGCAACGCCGATGCCGAACAAGAAGCAGCTCGTCGTGTTGTTTCAGCGCGGCGCGGCGGACGGCTTGAACATTGTCGTGCCCTTCGGCGAACAAAATTACTATCGCCTGCGCCCAACCATCGCGATTCCGCAACCAAAGCGTGGTGGTACGGATGCGGCGATCGACCTTGACGGATTTTTCGGTTTGCACCCGAGTCTCGCGCCGATCGAGCCCCTCTTTCACAAGAACCAGCTGGCCATCGTGCACGCCGCCGGTTCGCCCGATCCCACGCGCTCGCACTTCGATGCACAAGACTTCATGGAATCCGGCACGCCGGGCTTGAAGTCCACGGAAGACGGCTGGCTGAATCGCGCGTTGGAAACCGTTCCGGAGGAAGACGCTTCGCCTTTCCGCGCTGTAGCGATGGGGCCGAATCTCCCGCGCATGCTGCACGGCGGCGCACCGGCAATTGCACTGCCGGACTTGAAACAATTTAAGGTGATGGCGCAAGCGCCGGGGACCGGGCAGATGGTCGAGGGCGGATTTGAGGCCATGTACTCGCAGACTGTGGACCACGCGCTTCATGGCACTGGCACGGAGACATTTGAAGCCATCGATCTTTTGCGCAAGGCCGACCCCGCGAAATATCAACCGGAAAACGGCGCGCAATATCCAACGAACCGGCTGGGACAGAGTTTGCAGCAAATCGGACAGCTGCTCAAAGCCAACATTGGCGTCGAAGTTTTGTTTGTGGATTGCGGCGGCTGGGACAATCACGTGAACGAAGGCGGCGTGCAGGGGCAGCTCTCGAATTTGCTGAAGGATCTTGGCCAGGGCCTTGCTGCGTTTCATCAGGACATGGGCGACCGCATGGAAAATATCGTGTTCGTGACCATGAGCGAATTCGGCCGCACCGCCAAGGAAAACGGAAATCGCGGCACCGATCATGGCCATGCCAACTGCATGTTCGTGATGGGCGGCGATGTGAAGGGCGGGCAGGTCTATGGAAAATGGCCCGGCCTGAACGATCATCAGCTCAACGAAGGGCGCGACCTCGCACTCACCACGGATTTTCGCTCCGTGCTCGGCGAAATCCTGACCAAGCACATCGGCGTTGCCGACTTGAAGCCTGTCTTCCCCGGCTTCGACAACAATCCACGTAAATTCCCAGGACTGATCAAAGCATAATTTGGAGTGCGGTTCATCCTGAGCGCAGCGAAGGCGGCTCGGTCGCTATAGTACCCACTCTTCCGGTTAGCGCGTTAATCAGGATGTTGGTCGGCCAGACGGCGATTTAGGTTAGTCTGTTTTAGGCATGGAACAAGGAAAACAAGCACAGAGCGTTTTGATTCGGGGACGAATACTCGTCCTCGCAGGTGAGATTCTGTTCGGAATCGGACTCGTGATTCTGATTCTGCTGTATGCCGTTCACAAAAACGACCCGTGGATGCCACGTCCGTTGGTGCTGAATGCCGGTTTCTGGTTGGTTTTCGGATTGGCGGTTGTAGGGTTGTCCATACGAATGAAGCGGCTTCCGCGCAAACTAATGGAGCGCGATGGACTTAGGTTTTCAGTCTTCGACTCGTGGCTGGTATGGCTGACGTTGGGTATAGCCGCCATGGTTTATGGGGCATCACGTCTGAATGATGCATTTGGACGCGGAGCCATGCCAAGCGGCATCGGTCGCATCGCGCTTCTAGTATTCTATGCGCTGTCCGCAACCACATCACTTGTGTTGGCAGCTAACCTCCTCCGATGGAGTTTGAACCGAGAGGAGCAGACCATCGATGTCGCAAATTCAGAGGCGTTATCATTCAAGGACCGACTGCTAATGGTGCTATCGGGAGCGTTTCTTGCTTTCCAAGGAATCCGACTGCTGATGGCAGTATGGACAATTTTGTGAGCCTAAACCGCTAAGTCCCGATAAGTCCCGTTACCCCAAACTGATTCACTACGGTCTTCGCCCCTCCGAATGATCTGGACTCAAGGTTTTTCAACAAGCTGTCGCTCTCCTGAGTGGGCCAGAGATAATTACACTCGATAGCTCGACAATCTCAATGTGTTTGGGACATTCCTCCCAATTATGCCGCCAACAAACAATGACGTCGCAACCGGCTGACGAATGGCCGTGGTCGCGAAAATTCCTGCTCTCAAATTCAAATTCGATGCGCACGCGCTGCCATCGTTCGGGAGTTATCTGCCGCATGGCCTCGCAGTCGGGGAACCCCGTCTGAACCGCTTCGACCAGGTAGCCGAGTTCTTTGGCGAGCATCCCAAAGAGAAGTACGACGCCTTGCTCATTGGTGGGCTCGTGCCGCATCCCGCGAAAGTCCATGGGATTGCCGTAGGTGGCGCGGTCTCTTAGCGTCACATGCCCCTTCTTCCCGGGCCAATGCTGTAGCGCATGGCGAGCCTGCCCGCTAGGCAGGCGACAGCCCTTCGGATTTGTCCGCGCCGTCAGCGGCTTCTCGTTTGGCGCCCCAGCCGCCAGCAGCGCTACCACATCCGTCCATTCACGCTTGCCATTCGCGAATTTCCGGAACGCCTCCGGCACCGCCGGCCAGCCTCCGAATCGTTTCTCGATCGTGCGGGGGTAGTATTTCCCCGTAACCAGGTACGCGCTCCTCGAAGGCAACCCACGCTTCTTTCGCACCACCTCGGCCCAGTCTTTCAGCAGGTCGTTGTTCGCCGGCCGCATATACACTCGGCACGGCTCAAGCCCCGCCGCCTTGATCGCCTCATTCCATCTCGGGAAATGCCGCATGACGGAATGTTTGGTGACTCTTGTGCGCGCGACGAACTCCAATAGCGACGGTGTCCGCCTCATCCTCTTCGCAAGCGCGACAATCGAGTCTACGATGTGTTTCCTGGTTGACATGAATGTGGGGAGAACGTCGAAGAGGGGAGAACGCGCAGGGCGCGCGTTTTTGGAACCTCAAGCACGCTTGCAGCGTGCAAGATTACCTTAAAATAAAAAAGCGGGAGAGGAATCTCCCGCTGCCGAGGCGCAAATTTGTACAAGTGTTACTATACGCTAACTTCTTGGCTCTGTCAACCAAAACTTTTAAGCAAAGCCTGCGGGATACCTGGCATGAACAATAGACCTATTGAGATCTTTCTCCGTCTCCATCCTTATTCGTTCCTTTGACACTTTTCCGGCGCGCGGGTAGTCTTGCGCCAGCGGTTGCCGGAGGCGCACGTCTATGAAAACGACGCGACGAGAATTCACAAAGACGCTGACGGGCGCAGTGGTGGCCGCCTCGTTTGCTCCAGCCGGGGAACCGGCGCGTCTGCCGATTGCTTTCTCAACTTTGGGCTGTCCCGCCTGGGATTTGCAGAAAATCCTGACTTTCGCCGAGCAGCACGGTTTCGCGGCCGTCGAATTCCGCGGACTGCAAGGCAATCTGGACTTGCCTTCTCACGCGGCATTTTCGGCGGACCATATCGCCGAGACGAAACGCGAAATTCTGTCTCACGGCCTTCGCGTTGCCTGCGTCAGCAGCTCCGCCAGCCTGCATGAGTCCGATCCGGAGAAGCGTTCCAAAGTTTTGGCCGACGCCAAGCGGTTCATTGACCTGGCTTCTACGCTCGATGCGCCTTACGTGCGCGTGTTTGGTTCGAGCACTGACTCCGGGCATCCTGTTGTTCCAAGCGAGGATTTGAAGGCGCGCGTTGCCGCCGGGTTGCACGAATTGGGCGAGTATGCGGGCCCGCGTAAAGTGACCGTGATTATCGAGTCGCACGATGATTTTACGTCGTCGGCCACGCTCGCTGATGTGCTTCATCGCGCCGATTCCAAGTCGGTCGCGCTCTTGTGGGATGCTCATCACATGTTTGCGGAGTCAAACGAAGACCCGAAATTCACTGTCGGGCAGCTGGGGCCGTGGATCCGGCACACGCACTTGAAGGATTCCGTCGGCAAAGGCGGCGATCGCAAGTATGTATTGACCGGCCGAGGAAACGTTCCGATCAAGGAGCAGATCGCAGCTTTGCGCTCCATTGGCTATAAGGGTTTCTATTGTTTCGAGTGGGAAAAAGTGTGGCATCCCGATCTGGAAGATCCCGAGATTGCCTTTGCGGATTATGCCCGCGCGGTCGCCGAATATCTGCGGTAGAGACAGTTCACTCCGGTGTTTTCAATTCTCGAATCCAAATATTGCGATAGCGCACAGGATGGCTATGATCCTGCAGCGCTAATGGGAGTTCTTGTGGCGCCGAATCTTGCGATACAACCTCGAGAAATCCCCTGCGAGGCCCACAACCAGGGCGATCGGCGCAGCGATCGGAAGCATGTACCAATATCGGTCACTGAGATACTTGCCCGACAACTTCTTACTCCATCTGTCTGCAACATCTTCACGTCCCTCATACCGAGGTCTATGCACCCGATGGATATGGTGACCCAACTCATGAAAAAGAACTTCTGCAAACTCGACGTCTCGAAAGAATCCGAAGCGCTTCCAAGCACGATCTATCCGCTTTTCGAAATTGTCGACAAGAATAGTAATTCGTGCCGGTTCACCCTTCCATGCTTGGCTGTAATAGCCGAGAGCTTCACCCAACGAGACACGCCTGCGCCCCCACGTTTTTCGCTCACGTTCTTTTCGGGGCAAAGCGGCCACGTTTGTGAGCACGATTGCATGCAAGCCTGCCAAGAATTTTGGCGGAACGATTCGCAACATGCGGCGAATGGCTTTTTCCGCGTCGAAAGGCGGCGTGTAATTCTGGAAAGCCAGAACAATCCGGGGCCCGGATTGCGCTTCCTCAGCCATCACTCAGTTGGTTTTAGTTCGCGAATCCAAATATTGCGATAGCGCACTGGATGGTTATGATCCTGCAGCGCTAATGGCAGTTTTTCCGGCTGCGGTTCATATGGCGGCCGCTTGCCGTGAGCCGTGGGACCGGTCAATTCCACGTTGTCCTGCACCAGTACGCCGTTGTGAAAAACAGTTTCGCGGGCGGGGCGAAGCAACTTTCCGTCTTTATCAAAACGCGGCCCGTGGAAGACGATGTCGTAAGTCTGCCATTGGCCGGGCGGGCGCGAAGCGTTCACCAGCGGAGGGTATTGGCCATAGATCGCCCCGGCCTGGCCGTCGGCATAGGTCTTGCTTTGGTAAGAGTCCAGGACTTGCGTCTCATAGAGCCCTTGCAGGAAGACGCCGCTGTTTCCGCGGTCCTGGTTCTCGCCCTTTGCGGGAATGGGCTCGGCAAACTCCACGTGCAACTGGCAATCGCCAAAGGTTTCGCGCGTGTAGATGTACCCCGCCTTTGGCACGACTTCGAAATAACCGTTCTCAACTTTCCACTTCGCCGCGCTGCCGTCTTTGTGCGCCCACTTGGAAAGATCCTTGCCGTCAAAAAGAACCACGGCATCCGAAGGCGGGCGTCCCGGCGAATCCTGCGCGCTCGCTGTTCCGGGAGCGATCACCGGCGGCGCCGGCCGATCGGGATCATGAATTTTCCATCGGGTGTCGACCTGCGCGTTACAGATTATCGGCGCACTTGCCAGCAGCAGAGCGCCGATCGTAGCGAAGGGCATCTTTTTCATGGTTTAAACCTCATTACACCGGACAGGATTTTACCCCGGATTGGGGTGAAACGGAGCGGGCTTGAGGCGCTCCGTCCATGCATTCTTTTTTCACTGAAAACCCAACGCTGAGAAGCGTTTTCAGTGGGCTGCGCCTTCGCGGATGCGCATGCCATAGAAGGAACGGTAGACGAAGAAGAAGGAGACGACGAAGAAGGCCGCCGCGAGAACGTGCGTCAGGCCGCTGCCCTGCGAGGCAGTCAATTGCACGGCAAGTTCGACGGCGAGCAAGCCGAAGAGAGTCGTGAACTTGATGACCGGATTCAGCGCAACGGAAGATGTGTCTTTGAATGGATCGCCAACCGTGTCGCCGATGACTGTGGCGTCGTGCAGCGGCGTCCCCTTCTGTTTCAGCTCGACTTCAACGATTTTTTTGGCATTGTCCCAGGCGCCGCCGGCGTTGGCCATGAAGATCGCTTGATAGAGGCCGAAGATGGCGATGGAGAAAAGATAGCCGATGAAGAAGAAGGGCTCGACAAAAGCGAACGCCAGCGTAGCGAAAAACACGGCGATGAAAATGTTCAGCATGCCCTTCTGCGCGTACTTGGTGCAAATCTCAACGACTTTCTTGCTGTCGGCGATGCTGGCGGAGGCAGCTCCTTCCAGCTTGATGTTGGCCTTGATGAATTCGACCGCGCGGTAGGCGCCGGTGGTTACAGCCTGCGTGGAAGCGCCAGTGAACCAGTAAATCATGGCGCCGCCGGTGACCAAGCCCAGCACGAACGGCGCATGAAGGAGCGAAAGATTGTTCACGTTTTCCGTTAAGCCTTTGGTGAGTGCCATGATGATGGAGAAAATCATGGTGGTCGCACCGACGACGGCCGTGCCGATGAGCACCGGCTTTGCTGTGGCCTTGAAGGTGTTGCCCGCGCCGTCGTTGGCTTCGAGCATTTCCTTGGCGCGCTCAAAGTTGACGTCGATGTTGTAGTCCTTCTTGAGTTCTCCTTTGATGCCCGGAACCTGTTCAATCAAGGAGAGTTCATACACGGATTGCGCATTGTCCGTGACGGGACCGTAGGAATCTACTGCGATGGTCACCGGGCCCATGCCGAGAAAGCCGAACGCCACCAAGCCAAACGCGAACACGGCCGGAGCGAGCATTTGGTGGTCGAGCCCCAGATTGCTGATCAAAAATCCGAGAGACATGAGCAGCACCATCGCGAGGCCGATGTAGTAGGCCGAGAAGTTGCCGGCCACGAAACCGGAGAGAATGCCAAGTGATGCGCCGCCCTCTTCCGCCGAGGTTACGACTTCTTTTACGTGGCGCGATTCCGTGGAAGTGAAGACTTTCACCAATTCAGGGATGATGGCGCCGGCAAGCGTGCCGCAAGAAATGATGGTGGCCAGCTTCCACCATTGCGATTCATCGCCGCCAAGGATTGGGATGATGAGCGACGAGACGATGTACGTCAGGACGATGGAAACGGCGGAGGTGATCCACACCAGCGAAGTGAGCGGCGCCTCGTAATTCATTTCATCAGCGTTGCCGTACCTCGCCTTGGCGATGAAGGCGTTGATGAAATACGCCGCGGCGCTGGCGATCAGCATCACGATGCGCATGACGAAGATCCACACCAGCAATTGCACTTGCACGGTGGGATTTTTCACCGCCAGCAGAATAAATGTGATGAGCGCGACGCCGGTTACGCCGTACGTTTCAAAGCCATCGGCACTGGGGCCGACGGAGTCGCCGGCGTTATCGCCAGTGCAGTCGGCAATGACACCGGGGTTGCGCGCGTCGTCTTCCTTGATCTTGAAGACGATTTTCATGAGGTCGGAGCCGATGTCCGCAATCTTGGTGAAAATGCCACCGGCGATTCGAAGCGCGGCCGCGCCGAGCGATTCGCCGATGGCGAACCCGATAAAACATGGGCCGGCATAGTCGCCCGGGACGAACAACAAAATGAAGAGCATCATCAATAACTCGACGCTGATGAGCATCATGCCGATGCTCATGCCGGCTTGCAGCGGCGTGCTGTAAATCGGATAGGGCTTGCCTCGCAGAGAAGCGAACGCGGTGCGTGAATTTGCGAAAGTGTTCACGCGGATGCCGAACCAGGCGACGCCGTAACTGCCCGCGATTCCCACGAGACTGAAGATCAGAATGATCGGCAGAGTGACCGTCACGGGCTGCACGGGGGCGAGCCAGCCGAAGTACATCACGATCACGACGGCGATAAACACCCACAAAATCAACAGGAACTTTCCCTGCGTAATCAGGTAAGTTTTGCAGGTTTCGTAAATCAGTTCGGAAATATCGCGCATGGATTTGTGAACGGGCAAATTTTTCAAGCGCGAATAAATCGCCAATCCGAAGCCCAATCCGAAAATGCAGATGACGATGCCAAAGAGCAGAAGTTTGTGGCCGTCAATCCCAAGAAAAGTGACCTTCGAAAGATCGGGAAGTTTCAAGCTGGCTTCGCCGCCGGCTTCGTCAGCCAGAGCTGAGGCAGCCCCGAGCAGCGTGAGGACGGCAGACGCCGCTCCAAACTTGGCGAATCTACAGCTCACGGACCAGGCGTTTGCAAGCCAGGTAAGCATTCACAATCCTCCGTAGATCATTCTTTCAATGGCATTCACAAGGCAGCTGATTCCATGCGCATCCGCAACCGGCACACTTTTTCAACCGAGCGCCGTTGGGCGCGACCGAAGAGCAGATTGTCCACATTCCACCAGGAAGAAGCCGCCGCGCGCCGGTCCAATGTCTACCCCTAAAGTGGCCGGTGAAGCACCCCAAAGACGGGCGCAAGGGGCTGCACAAAACGACGATTTATAACATTTTACCCAGGACGGGTCAAACGGGCCACCCCTGAAAAAAACGACACCACCCCTTGTCGCGTCGGATACTGAGCCGAGACGCGGATGCAAACCGATGGTAACATGCCAGATTCGTTTGAAGGCCATTAACCCTAAACAGACGGGAGTCCATGCGTAGCAAACAATCGTCAGGGGCGGCGCGAATCGCTGCCGCGAGCAGGAACTTGCGCCACGAGGGAAACCGAAAGTGCGTTGATGTTTCTGAGTGCGTGGCTTCGCCAACGGCGGCGGGTCGCGCATGAGACATCATTTTTTCGTCACCGGCACGGATGCGGGCGTGGGCAAGACTGTCCTGTCCGCGCTGTTGTGCGCGGCGCTAGACGCCGTTTACTGGAAGCCGATTCAGACAGGCACTCTGGAAGGCTCGGATCGCGTGACCGTCATGCGGCTGGCGGGGATTGGCACGGACCGCACACTCGATGAGGTGTACAAATTCGTGCCCCCGGTTTCGCCGGATCTGGCGGCGCGCTGGGCGGGAGTGGAGATCGACCTCGGACGGATCAACATGCCCAACAGCCTGATCAATGATTGGCTGATCGTCGAAGGCGCGGGAGGCGTGCTGGTGCCCATCAACCAGAAACAATTCATGCTGGACCTGATGGCGAAATTCAAATTGCCGGTGATTGTGGCGGCACGCAGCGCGATGGGCACGGTGAATCACACGCTGCTGACGCTGGCAGCGCTGCACGCCGCGGAACTGCCGGTGCATGGCGTGGTGCTCATCGGCGATCAGAACCGCGAGAACCGGGAAACCATCGAGCGGTTTGGCCACGTCCGCGTGATCGGCGAAATTCCCAAGCTGCCGAATCTTCATCGCACGGCGCTGATGCAAGTCTTCATGAATCATTTCGATCGCGCGGCCTTTTCGCAATAGTTGCACTCTTTGGCTTCACCAAGAGTCAATGCCGCACTCAAACAAATTGCAGCAAACTAGAAACCGGAAGACAAGATGGCGACGTAAAGTCGCCTCTATAGTAACGAAGAGAGATTCCTCTCTCCGCAGGCCGACCGCATCGCAGGAGCGATGCGGGAAGAAAAAGCATCGGCCTGCTCCGCTCGGAATGACGGGAGGGAAGACTGATTGGGGGAGCTGCCTTTGGCCACGAGTTTGAACGGATGGAAGCAGAAAGTTGTAGCGTTTGCGGGCGGGTTGGGCGCGCCGGGACTTCTTCTGATTTCCTTTCTGGATTCTTCCGTGCTGACGTTTCCCGTCATCAACGATCTGCTGCTGATCGAGCTTTCCATGCAGCATCCGGCGCGGATGCCGTTGTATGCGTTGATGGCGGCGCTCGGTTCGGTACTGGGGTGCGTGTTGCTGTATTTCATCGCGCGAAAGGGCGGGGAAGCGCTGTTCCATCAGAAAGCCGGGAAGCACGCGCACGCCATTCGGCATTGGGTGGAGCAGAACGGATTTGTGGGCATGCTGATCGCGGCGCTGCTGCCGCCGCCGACGCCGTTCAAGATTTTCGTGTTTGCCGCGGGCGTGTTTGAAGTGCCGCTGCATAGTTACACGACAGCGATAACGATCGCGCGGTTGTTCCGGTACTTCGGAATCGGATACCTGGCGATACGGTATGGCGCGGACGCGTTGCCGTATCTGATGCATCACAAGCTGCAAGTGACGGTGTTTGTGATTTCCCTCGTAATCGTGAGCTATGTTCTTTCTCGAGTGGTGCTTCGGCGGCGCACGTCGTCCGAGAACACAAACCGGCCTCCGCAAGTACCTCCTATCTGAGCCAGACTTCTCGAGACATGGGGTCCCGGGCTAACTCTTGGGAGAGGATTTTGCCGGAGGGATCGGTGTCGATGAGGGCATGGACGCGCAAGCTGGGGCTGACGTCGCTGGAATTAGGAAAGGCGCGCAGGATGATGTGGAAGCCGTCGGGAGTTTTTTCGACGGTGGCTTTGGGGAAGCGGGCGGCCTGGAGGAAGCGACGCGCGACGGTGGTATCGCGAGCGGCGTCGAGGGCGGGCGAGGGCTCGGGTTTGTAGGAAGTGATAGCGGAGTCGGGATCGAAAGAGGCGCCGGGGCTGACATCGACCTCCACTTCGTGGAGGGCGCTGACCGTTTCGACGATTCCGAGCCAACGGAAGGGTGAGCCCGATTCGGGGAACGCGGCGGTCTTGCGCGGCGATTCGCCGCGGTAGCTGCGCGATTCCAGTGTGGCCAGGGCATTGCCGTGCAGAACGAAGCGTAAGACGACATAAAGAAACATGGCGGCGAGCGCGAGTGAGGCTCCCACTTTGCCGCGCGGGCCTCTTGCTTTGGCGCCGATCTCTTCGGTGACCAGGCGGCTGAGCGTGGGGAGAAGAATTCCGGCCAGGAGAATTCCCAAAATCCACAGATCGAGATGAGGTAGCCAGTCGAGGGCGAAACGGCGCGGCGAAAAAGGCCAGAAGAGCTCGACGCCGGCGCTTTGGCAGAGATCCATGAGCAAGTGGAGGACGTAGGCGGCCAGAGCGGCGGCGAAGATGCCGCGCGGCTGAGACGAACTCTCCATCTGCGCGCGTTCGCGCATGTGGATGAGGAGCGTTAGGACGATACTGAGCAATACAGCCGCGAGCAGGGAATGAAAATAGGTGCGGTAGAAGCTGAGGAAGGCGGAGGGACCGGCAAATTTGCTTAGCAAGTCGATGTCCGCGATGGTGCCCGCGATGAGCATAACGATTGTGGCGGAACGAGGGACGCGGGGAAACGCAGCGCGCTTGAGGGCGTAGGAAGCGAGCGCATGAGTGAGCGGATCCACGGAAAGAGTTATCTCACAGAGAGCGAGGCGTCGTCAGCTAGCAACGAGGGCGACAGGTCAGAGTGAGAGGGAACCGGCAAGAGACTACGACGACATTTCCCCGGGAAATTTGATTCATTGCAAGAAACTTCCTCAGTTTGACGTTGATCTTCACACTTTGTTAAAACGCGCGCATCCCCAACCCATTGCTCGGCTATAAGGCTATTATATTCAACAAGTTATAGTCGGACGCGCGGTTTCGATTGGAGTCCAAATTGCTTTCGACTCAATGAGGCTCCTCTGTCCCCCCTGGAGCTCGTAGAGGTTTCCCATGAACAGCTTTCCCGGCCGCCTGTTTCTGGCTGTTTGCTTACTATTGGCGGTCCTAAGCCCGCTCGTGCCGCCGGGCCTCGCTCAGGGCAGCGGCCAGGGTCAATGGCAAACGCTGCCGTACACGATGCCCATCAACCCGATTCATGCGGCCCTCCTTTACAACGGGAAGGTCGTGATCGTATCCGGATCGGGCAATGTCGCCGGCAACACCAATTACCAGGCTGCCCTTTGGGATCCTCAGGCTGGCACCATCACGACGCAACCCGTCGGCTGGGACATGTTCTGCAATGGCATGGTCGTCCTTCCCGATGGCCGTCCCTTCGTGATGGGCGGCACATTGCAATACGATCCCTTCCACGGCGAACTAAGCACCTCCACCTACGACCCCGCCACTAACACGTTCACCAAGCAGCAATCCATGGCTCATGGCCGCTGGTATCCCACCGGCACGGTTCTCGGTGATGGTCGCGTAATGATTTTCTCGGGCCTTAACGAAACCGGCGGCACGAACACCTCGGTAGAGTTCTACAGCGCCAGCTCCGGCTGGAGCGCCGCTTTCTCCGCTCCCTGGACTCCACCGCTTTACCCACGCATGCATCAGCTCCCCAACGGCAACGTTTTTTACTCGGGCTCGACCACTGGTTCCAGCCTTTTCAATCCCGCGACACACACTTGGACCACCAACGTTGCGTTCACAAATTACAACGGGACACGCACTTATGGGACGTCCGTACTTCTTCCGCTGACTCCCACCAACAACTACACGCCCAAAGTGATCATCATGGGTGGCGGCAGCCCTTCCACCAACAGCACCGAAATCATTGACCTTTCCGCTTCTACTCCGAAGTGGGTTTACGGCCCCAATATGTCGCAACCTCGCATCGAAATGAATGCCACTATTCTGCCCAATGGCAAAGTCCTCGCCCTCGGCGGCTCCCTCAATGACGAAGACACCGCCACGGCCAGCCTGAACGCTGACCTTTACGATCCTGGATCCAACACCTTCAGTCCGGCAGGCGCAGAGGTTTACCCGCGTCTCTATCACTCTGTCAGCTTGCTTCTGCCCGATGGCACGGTCTGGGTTGCCGGCGGGAACCCGCAGCGCGGGACTTACGAACCGCACATGGAAGTCTACTCGCCGGCGTATCTCTTTAACGCAGACGGCACTCGCGCAGCGCGTCCAACGATCGCAAGCACATCTTCGTCGGCGATTGGCTATGGCGGCGCGTTCCAGGTGCAAACTCCTGATGCCGCCAATATCTCCAGCGTAGTCCTGATGCGGAACGGCGCGGTCACTCACGCTTTCGACATGGATCAGCGCCACGTGGGCCTGTCCTTCACCGTAGGCAGTGGTGTGCTGAACGTCACCGGCCCGCCAAATGGCAACATTGCGCCGCCGGGTTACTACATGCTGTTTATTGTCAATAGCACTGGCGTTCCTTCGGTCGCCACGATGGTGAAGGTTTCTGCATCGGCCAATGATGTGCCTCCGACCGGCACGATCACCGGCCCTGCGTCAAACATCGCCATCTCCGCCGGCCAGTCCGTTTTCTATTCGGGAACTGGGAACGACCCCGACGGGACAATCAGCGCATATTCGTGGTCTTTTCCTGGCGGGAATCCGAGCTCCAGCAACCTGGCCAATCCAGGGAACGTCACGTATGCGGCTCCGGGAAGTTACGTCACCACGTTTACCGTCACCGACAACGCGGGGCTTACCGATCCGAATCCGCCAACTCGCGCGATTACTGTGCAGCCCGATTTTTCTTTCTCCGCCTCGCCCTCGTCGCAAACCGTGGTACAGGGCGGCGGCACGTCGTTCACGGCTACGGTCACCGCCGGGACCGGCTTCAGCGGAACGGTTTCGCTCAGCGTTAACGGACTGCCTGCGGGTGCGACCGCTTCCTTTAGTCCGGCATCTATCTCCACCTCCGGCTCCAGTACCCTGAGTATTACTACGGGTTCGTCGACGGCTCCGGGGAGTTATCCGCTCACTGTCACCGGGACGAGCGGCGCTTTGAGCCATACGGCAAATGTCACGCTGGCAGTCAGCGCGGACTTCTCCGTTGCTGTCACCCCTTCCAGCGCTACGGTCTCACGCGGCTCCAGCGCATTCTACACAGTTACCATCACGCCTAACTCCGGCTTCAATGGCACGGTCAGCTTCAGCGTTAGCGGACTACCCCGCCGCACCAACGGGAACTTCAACCCTTCGTCTATCACGACGTCGGGTTCGTCGACTTTAGCGGTGAGCACCATGCACAAGACGCCAACCGGCAGCTTTACCCTGATCATTTCCGCTACCTGTGGCGGCTTGACGCACAAGCAGCGGGTAACCCTAACAGTTCAGTAGAACGAGACAGTAAGATACTTGCTAGCAGGGTCGCCCTCTTTTTGCGGCCGACTCTGCGTGCTTTGTGTCCGCCAATTCGCTGAGTTCCTGTTTGAACGTGGCTCATGACTGTGGGAGCCATTGTCTTGAGGAGGAGGAGTATGTTCATCTCGCGCAGAGACCTTCTTCGCGGTTTCGGAACGGGCGCCGTTGTTGGAGCGGCTGCGCCCGCGCTTCGCGGCTGGCCGATTGCGGCGGCAACAGAAGCGGCGCTGTGGGGCAACTCCGTGCCCGCGGCTGAGGATGCGCAGAGCGCACCTGCGGCGGACCCCGTCCTTCTCTATCGCAACGAAAATCCTTACGGCCCATCCGAGAAAGTTCTGGGCGTGCTGCGGGAATCCGCCGCCAGCGGCAATCGCTACCCGCGCAACGAATATGACACGCTTAAGGACAAGCTGGCCGCGCTGCACAAGGTTAGGCGCGAGCAGATCGTGCTTGGGTGTGGCTCCGGCGAAATTTTGTGCATGGCCGCAGCAACTTTTCTGGGGCCCAGTAAGAAACTCGTGCAAGCCGTGCCTACGTTTCCAGCGCTCGGTAAACTCGCGCGGGGCGCCGGCGTCGAAGTCGCGGACATTCCGCTCAATAAACGCTACGAGCATGACCTTGGCATAATGCTCGACCGCGCCCGCTCATCTGGCGGTCTCGTGTATATCGCCAATCCCAACAATCCCACCGGGACCGTCACACCGCGAAAAGATATTGAGGCGTTCCTCGGCAAGCTGCCTTCGAACGTGACCGTGCTGATAGACGAGGCCTATCATCACTACGCCAGCCCGAGTGCCGCGTACGAGTCTTTCCTGGACCAATCGGTGGGCGATCCGCGTGTGATCGTCTGCCGAACTTTCTCGAAGATCTACGGCCTGGCTGGAATGCGCATCGGTTACGCCGTTGCCACTCCGGAAATCTCCCAGCGGCTTGCCGCGGGGTTCCCCAGCTGGAGCGTGAGCGTTGTCTCCGCGCGCGCAGCTATTGCCGCGGTCGATGACGTCGATTACGTTCGCCTTGGCGTCAAGCGCAACACCGACGACCGTCAGGAGTTCATGAACCAGGTCAACGCGCGCATGCTCCGCGCCATCGATTCGCAAACCAATTTCGTTATGGTGAATCCGATGCGTTCGCCTGACGAAGTCATCGAACACCTCAAGAAAAACAACATCCTCATCGGCCCGAAATATCCGGTTCTCGACAAATACATCCGCGTCTCTTTGGGCACGCCCAACGAAATGCGAGCCTTCTGGCGCGCCTGGGACCTCATGCCCGCGACGGGCAAAATGGCCATGTAGTGCAGGTTTCCCGAAACTATTGAGTCTTGAATTTGGCTGTGGCTGCCGAGAAGGGCGCAGCAAGCTGCGCCCACTACAAAGAAAACGAAAAGGCACAGATCTCCCGGCCGGTCCCCGAGATGCTCGGGGCAGGCGGGACAAGTCCCGACCGGCCACTACGAGGGAGTGCCGGGGACTAAGAGTTTCAGGGCGCGGGGGACGATTTTGAATTCGACGGGGAGGCGGGCGAGGGGCTCGCCGTCGACTTGGGCGTAAACGGGATTTTTGTCGAGCGGTTCGCAAGTGATTGTGTCGGCTTTGTAGAAGTGGACGCCCTCGGTGCCGCGGAGATTGCCCATCCAGAGTGTCGGCAAGTAGCTCAAATAGCGAAAACCGCTTTGCGTTGTGAGGGCCATGATTTCGAATTGGTCTTCGAAGAGATCGGCATTCGTGGTGATCTTGAAGGGGCCGCCGTAATTTTTGGTGCGGCCGACGATGGCGAGGGAGGCGTCTAGTTTTTGCTCGCCAATGCGAATGCGGAAATGCTGGAAATTGTAACGAAAGACTTCGCGGGCACCTTCCCACCAGTAGGCCAGCATGCCGATGCGGGCTTTCAGGTCGAGGTCGAGGGAATAGACGATCATGCCGTCGGGTCCGGCACCGCCGACACTGAGAAAATATTTTTTCTTTTCGGGATTTTCGAGCGGAGTCGCCAGGCCGAGGGCGATTTCTTTCACGGTGCCGCGAACGAGTTTTTCGGCGGCACTGGGGATGTCCCAGGGGATGTCCAATTCCTTGGCGAGAATGTTGGCGGTGCCACCAGGGAGAAGAGCGAGGGGGACACGGTGGCCATTCCGGTGGGCGGCAAGACCGTTAATGACTTCATTGAGGGTACCGTCGCCGCCGCAGGCGATGACCAGGCCGCGGCCTTCATCGGCGGCGCGGGAGGCGATTTCTGTGGCGTGGCCGGGGCCGGTGGTTTCGGCGAGTTCGGATTCGACGCCACCAGCGGCAAAAATATGGCGAGCCGCATCGAGAGTGCGGCGGCGGCCTTTGCCTCCCCCGCCGGCGTTGGGATTGTGAATCAGCAAAGCGTTCTTGAGATTTGTGGTCATCGGTGGTTCAGCAGCACGCCGTTCGTGTGCCAAGACATTCATTCTATATAATACCAGCCGAATTCAGGCACGCTATCCAGCATTCGAGTGCTAAGAGAGATTCCTCGCTTCGCTCGGAATGACAGGCGAGGAGAGTGCCGGGGGTTTCATGGCCAAGGCCGCGCCAGCGAGTGTCAAAAAAGAGATGGAAGAGCTTCGCGAGAAGCTGCGCTACCACGAATACCGGTATTACGTGCTCGACGATCCGGAGATTTCGGATGCCGCCTACGACCGGATGATGAACCGGTTGAAGGAGCTGGAGGCAGCGCATCCGGAACTGGTGACGCCGGATTCTCCGACGGTGCGCGTGGGAGGGGCGCCGCGCGAAGGATTCTCCACGGTGCGGCACGCGCGGCCGATGCTGAGCCTGGACAATGCGTTTTCCTATGACGCGCTGCGGGATTGGGACCGGCGGGTGCGAGAAGCAAGCGGGCAGGAAAAGATTGAATACGTTGCGGAGCACAAGTTCGACGGGCTGAGCATCTCGCTGCAATACGAGGATGGAGTGCTGGCGCGCGGGGTTACGAGGGGCGATGGAACGACCGGCGAGGATGTGACGCCGAACGCGAAGACTATCCGGTCGATTCCACTGCGGGTGGACGCTGCGACGCTGAAGAAATTGAAGCTGCGGGCGGACTTCGAAGTGCGCGGCGAAGTGATGATGACGAAGAAGGCGTTCGAAGCGTTGAACCGGGAGCAGGAGCGGATTGGCGGAAAAATCTTTGTGAATGCGCGGAACTCGGCGGCGGGAGCGGTGCGCGTGCTTGATCCGTCGATCACGGCGGCGCGGCGGCTGGATTTTTTTGCGTACTACCTGCTCGTGGACGGAAAAGTGCCGTTTGCGAAACATTCGGAGTCACTGCAGGCATTGAAGCAATTACGGTTCCGCGCATCGGACGATTGGAAACTGTGCGCTGGAATCGAGGCGGTGACGGCGTATTGCGAGGATTGGGATACGAAGCGCGAGAAGCTGGCCTACGAGATTGACGGCGTGGTCATCAAAGTGAACTCGATTCCCATTCAGAATGAGCTTGGTTACACGTCCAGGGCGCCGCGGTGGGCCATTGCGTACAAATATCCGGCGCGGCAGGAGACGACAGTAGTCAACGACATCATCGTGCAAGTGGGCCGCACGGGGACGCTGACGCCGGTGGCGGTGCTGGAGCCGGTGCAAGTGGGGGGCGTCACTGTCAGCCGTTCCACGCTCCACAATATGGATGAAATCGAGCGGCTGGGATTGCAGATTGGCGACACGGTGTTGATCGAGCGGGCGGGGGAAGTGATTCCGCACGTTTTGAAGGTGGTCAAGGAAGGGAAGAACCGAAAACCATTTCGCATGCCGAAGCATTGCCCGGAATGCGGAAGCACGATTCATCATGTGGAAGGGGAAGTGGCGTATCGCTGCGTGAATGCGGCGTGTCCGGCGAAGAGGAAAGAATCGATTCTGCATTTTGCGGGGCGGCACGCGATGAACATCGATGGGCTGGGCGACAAGATCGTGGATCAGCTTGTGGACAAGGGATTGGTGAAGGATGTGGCGGATCTTTATGCGCTGAAGGAAGACGAGGTGGCCGGGCTGGAGCGCATGGCGGAGAAGTCGGCGCAGAATCTGCTGGAGGAGATTGAGGGCAGCAAGAAGAACTCGCTGGCGCGGTTGATTTACGCGCTGGGGATGCAGTTTGTGGGGGAGCGGACAGGGCAATTGCTGGCGGAACATTTTTCTTCGCTGGAGGAATTGGCGGCGGCGAAGGAGGAGGAGCTTGAGGAAGTGCCGGAGGTTGGGCCGAAAGTCGCGGCGAGTATCGTGGAATTTTTCTCGGAGCCGGCGAATCGCCAGCTGATCAAGAAGCTGAACAAGGCGGGGGTGCATCCGACGGCGGAAAAACGCGTGGTGAAGAGTCAGAAGCTTGCCGGGAAGAGTTTTGTGTTTACGGGGAGCCTGGCGAATCGCAGCCGCGAAGAGGCTGGAGAGCTTGTTATACAGCACGGAGGGAAAGTTTCCGGGTCGGTGAGCAAGAAGACGGACTACGTGGTCGTCGGGACCGATCCGGGATCGAAGTATGAGAAGGCGAAAGAGCTCGGAGTGGCGATACTGACGGAGGCAGAGTTCGAGAAGTTGCTGGGACTGAAATAAGCCCAACGGACAGAAGTTCATCCAAAAGCAATAACTTACTTTAGCGATATGGTACAACTCCGCGACCTGCGAGGTTCTGGGGTGAAGCGTTCCGTCGAATTCATCCGGTCTGTTATCCCCGCTGACCCGACTCAGCTTCTCTTTCTTGCTGGTGTGATTTGTTTGGCAGTTGCACCACACTTGCGATTGTGGCCCTCTGGGCTCGTGCCTCTCGGAGACCATCGCACTGATTTGCTGGCTGAGCGGGCCAGGGCCTACATTGGGTTCTCAGTGTGGCCTATGATTTTCGCGGGAATCGGGGGGTACTTCGTTTGCTTCTCGCCTGGCCGACATGCGTTACAGCGAATAATGTGGATGGTTTTTGCACCCGCAATCGCTGGACTAGGCCTGGTCTTTAGTCAGATTCTAAACTTCAATCTAGCTACTTCTTCTATCCTGGAGACCAGTCACTCGGGCAGCGGACCTGGGTGGCTCCATGGATTACGGAATCTACCTGCGGGAATTCACTTCTGCCTGGCTGGTCTCTTCCTCATTGCAATCTACAGTTCGCGCTTTGCGATCGGAATTGCCCAACTTCCTCTGTCTTTACCCGGTAGTGCTTCCCTCGAAACTGAAGATTTGGGAGACTGGCGACGCCTGCAACTCTTGATTTGGGTGTTGGTGGGGCCGTTATTCTTGCTGTTCAGTTTGTTTACGTTCGTCACGCTGCTCCTACCGGCCATGTTCACATCTAGATTGCCGTTCTACAGTCAAAGTGCTTGGTTCTCTCGGTTGTCTCCCGTCCTGGGAACTCTCTTCGTTTTCGCGATACTTCTGTGGATCATGGGGAAGAAGAGCAGGCAGGTCATAATCAACGCAACGAGACTAGCGGAACCGAGATACGTCGCGCTTGGTTTGGCGTTTCCGATCGGAATCTCCGTACTTGCCTCCATGGCACATTATTTTGTTGACCGAGTCGATTGGGCCGCCCATGACTTTTGGAGACTCTCCCCACCCCAATTCAGAAACTATTTCGATTTTCCGGACCCTTGGTTACTTCTGAATTTTTTTCCAGCTCTTTTCGAGGAAATGATTTTTCGGGGCCTCTTGCAACGTCGTTTCGTTCAAAGGTATGGAATCTATCGCGGGATTTTTCTGGTGGGAATCGTTTGGGCGGCGTTCCATTTTGTCTCGGATGTTTCTTTCTCGCGGCTGACGGGGACTGATGTTCTGCTGAAACTAAGCTGGCGCATTCTCTTTTGTTTGACGTTTAGCTATGTTCTTGGGTGGCTGACGTTGCGATTCGGTTCGATTCTGCCAGCGGCAATCGCGCACACTTTCTACAACGTTCTCGTCATATCCGGGTTTGGCCCACCATTCATTGGAAAGGACACAGTACTCGCGGCGCTCTGGGGTATTTTGGCATGGGTGCTTTTCCGCTATTGGCCCGTTCAGGCGGAGGGCGTTCTGGAAACAACTGCGACCGAGACAGGTACTCAACCCGTGGTCTGATGAGGGACGTCAGGGATCCACTTGGCCCCCGACACATGAATTATCAGAGTATAATGGAAGTGGCGGGCGGGCCGGGTGATCGCTGGTTCCGGCGGGGGAGTGGCGGCGTAAAGCCGCCGCTACAACGTTGGGGCGGGAGGAAAGTCCGGACACCGTCCTGAGGCACGCTGTTCATTTTGCGGTCGTCACTATGGCGACTGCGGGGTGGTTGGCGGAACTCTTGACAGGGCAACGCGCCTGGTAACGCCAGGGGGCGAAGTTGAAGATGCCGGGCTAAAGCCCGGCGCTACAACGGCGCTACGGAAAGTGCCACAGAGAATAGACCGCCGGCGGAGTGGAGCGCGGTGGCATCGCACAGGGAAACCTGTGAGACGTCTTCGAAATGCTCGCGACGTTTGGCAAGGGTGAAAAGGTGGGGTAAGAGCCCACCGCTCCGGTGGTAACACCGGGGGCACGGAAAACCCCGCGTGGTGCAAGGCCAAATAGGAGGGGAGAGCCGGCCCGGCTCGATGAGTCAGCGTTCATGAAAGTGAACGCGCTCCTTTCGCGGTGGCGCAAGCCACCGTGGATGAGAACCCTCGGGTAGGCTGCTGGATCCCGGTAGCGATACCGGGACTAGAGGAATGATCGCCGCGCGCGCAGGCTGCTTTGCAGATTGCGGGTGGCACAGAATCCGGCTTACAGGCCCGTCCGCCAACTTTTTTGAGTTCACTACCAATCCACCACTCACGCGAGGGCTCCGCGAGGCCCGCCACTCTGCTGCAAGTGCCGGAGCTTATGTCGGACACTTATCGTGGCCGACCGAGTTACCGATTAGAGGCGTGTGTGTGTGAGAAAACACAAGCGTTAAGATTCTGACACATTCGATTCTTTGGCCCCTCACTCCATTTGTACTTTCCTAAGATAATCGTTCGTTCTCGTTCTGAAATTTGGTTGGGGTGTGAATTGCTAGAAATGCGGGAGGAGACTCCGCGCGGATCGCGTGGATGGCATTGCCCAGGCGTTGCGTCTGAGGAGTCCCCATGGTGAAGAGCTTTCAGAAATCGGGGCTGCTGATGCTGGCGATTCTCGGTGCGATCCTTTTGGCTGGCGGCGTAGCGTTTTTCCATCCATTGAGGCAAGGGCCCTCTCCGAGCGGGCTTACTGTCGGAAGAGCGGTTAATTACGACGCAGGCCGGGCCGACAACGCTACCGACCGTTTTGGGGATGGCACGCCTGAGTTTCTTCACCTCGACTCGCCAGAGGACCGCGATGCTTTCCGCCGCTGGTTCGCGGTCATCGCCGAATACCAAGCGCTTCGACCTGACAAGGAACTTCCACCTGAGATTAATGACTGCGCGGCGTTGATCCGGTATTCGTACCGGAACGCCCTGCATGCGCATGACGAGGCCTGGTTCCAGGAAACGCAACTGCGGCCGCCTGAGGCGTTGCCTTCGGTGGGGAAGTACGGCTACCCCCACACTCCGCTGGGGGCGGCGCTGTTCCGGGTGAAGCCGGGGGCCTATGCGCCTGGGGATGCGCGCAATGGCGCGTTCGCGGAGTTTGCCGACGCGAAGACTCTGAAGAGTCTGAACACATTTTTTGTCTCGCGCGATATCCGCAAGGCGCGCCAGGGCGATCTGCTCTTCTACTTTCAATTGGAGCAGGGCTCGCCCTTTCACTCGATGGTTTTCATTGGGCGCAGCCAGTGGCCCGTGGAAGGCGAGTCCCCGCAGGTGGACGACATCGTGGTGTATCACACCGGACCGGCGGGCAAGAAGTCAGGCGAGATGCGGCGCGTGAGAGTGGAAGAGTTGTTGCACCATCCTTCGCCACGCTGGCGGCCGGTCGAAGGCAACAGCAACTTTCTCGGCGTGTACCGCTGGAACATTTTGAAAGAGGCCAACTAGTGCGTAACAAGACGATCTTCTGCTTGCTCGTAGTGCTCCTGATGGCGATTCCGGCTGACAGCCAGTACGGAAATGTGTATTTCTCCCTGAGCACCAACAAGACTTTCTTGCCCGGGGAGAAGATTAATTTGCATTTGTACGCCAACGGCGTCGATGCGCTGGAGTTTCGCGTCTACAAAGTGAACAACGCGGTGCGCTTCTTCGAGAAGCTGGATAACGTCCACAATTTCGGGCACTTCGTGCAGAAGGAACAAGTCGAGACGCGGACACTCCTGGAACGATTTCACGATTGGAAGAGGGAGTTGTGGAGTGGGATACGGAATTTTTTCCGTCGCCAATATTCGAGCGAGGTGCGGGAAAAGATTCGCGAAGAGCGGGGAGATACAAAGAAAGGCAAGGAGGTAGAGGCGACGGTCTTTGCGCAGACACCAATCCTCAACAGCCAACAGCTGGTGGCGCGGTGGCAGCAGAAAATGCCGCCGCGCTACTACGCACAGACGGAAGAGGTGCCGGTATCGGCGCTGGCCAAGGGCGTGTACCTGATGGAGGCAACCAACGGGCAGTTGCGGGCATACACGATTGTGATTGTGACGGAACTCGGGCTGGTGACCAAGAGCGCCGCCGGGCAGATGCTGACGTTTGTGGCGGATCGCCGGAGCGGTACGCCGGTGGCGAAGGCGAATATTTTGCTGTGGTCGGACAAAAAGGAATTGGCGCAGATGAAGAGCGGGGCCGACGGGCTGGCCGAGGCCACGCTGCCGCAGGAAAAATATGAAGACGTGCGCGTGCTCGCCACACACGGCGATGACGTGGCGGTCGTTTCACCTTCGTCGTACAACCTAAGCAGCAATCCGGAGGAAGACTGGACGGGATACGTGTACACGGACCGGCCGGTGTACCGCCCCGGTCACACCGTGCAGTTCAAGGTGATTTTGCGGACGCGAAGCGGCGAGCGCTATACGGTGCCGGCGGGGCAATCCGTGCAAATCGTGATCGATGATCCCACGAGTAAGCAGCTGTTGCAGGCCAACTTCCCGGTCTCCTCGTTCGGCACAGTGCACGGCCAGCTGAAACTATCAGGGACCGCGGCGCTCGGCTACTACTCGATTTCCGTGAGCACGGGCGGCCAGCGTCACTACAACATGAGCGGGGGGTTCCATGTCGAGGAGTACAAGAAACCGGAATACGAAGTGAAGGTTACGCCGGCGCAAGCGAGAGTTCTGCAGGGAGACTCGATCGCTGCGACGATCGAAGCGAAATACTACTTCGGCGAGCCGGTAGCTGGCGCAGCCGTGAAGTGGGTTGTGCACACGTCGGCGTTCTGGTCGCCCTACATCGAGCGGGACGAAGAGGACGCCGCAGACAACAGTGGAAATGGAGAAGGAGATGATTCCGAAGGCGGCGGCAATTCAGACCGGTACTTTGCAGGCGAGCAAGTCCTGGAAGAAAGCGGGAAATTAGGCGCCGACGGAAAGCTAGAGATTCGCGTTCCGACGCAACTCAACGGACAGCATCGCGACGTGCGCTATCGCATCGAAGCGCGAGTCACGGACGCGGGCAATCGCGAAATTTCCGGAATGAATGCGGTCATCGCAACGTACGGAACTTTCCAGGTGGGGATCTCCGCGGACAGCTACGTGTATCAGAAAGACGAAACCATCAATGCGACGGTGGTGGCGAAAGATTACGACGGGCATCCGGTTCAGACGTCCGCGCACGCGGAGCTGGTGCGGTGGCGTTGGTATGGCCACGGGAATTACCACAGGTCGCAGGAAGACGTGATCGAGTCGCAAGACGTTCGCACGCAAGCCGACGGGACCGCGCGAGTTGCATTTCAGGCGAAGGAAGCCGGAGGTTTTCATCTGCGGGTTACGGCAGAAACGCCGGAGAAGCGCGAAGTGAACCAGGCTTCGTGGATTTGGGTTTCAGGCGCGGGAGAAAACTGGTGGGGCGGGGGACAGGAACGCCAGATTCGAATAGTAGCGGACAAGAAGTCGTACAAAGTGGGGGACAAAGCGCGCGTGCTGGTGATGACTGG
>Ga0210407_10001040_pt1 | contig 27499 bp, 27 predicted proteins | sample IncBWC27MmetaG_FD_150860 | JGI IMG/M metagenome (GOLD analysis project Ga0210407, IMG submission 150860) | Forest soil microbial communities from Barre Woods Harvard Forest LTER site, Petersham, Massachusetts, United States - Inc-BW-C-27-M | ecosystem: Environmental > Terrestrial > Soil >...
AGTCTGCAACTCGACTGCATGAAGCCGGAATCGCTAGTAATGGCGTATCAGATCGACGCCGTGAATACGTTCCCGGGCCTTGTACACACCGCCCGTCACATCACGAAAGTGGGTTGTACTAGAAGTCACCGCGCTAACCGCAAGGAGGCAGGTGCCCAAGGTATGACTCATGATTGGGGTGAAGTCGTAACAAGGTAGCCGTAGGAGAACCTGCGGCTGGATCACCTCCTTTCTAAAGTAGTCGTGGCTCAATCCGCTATGGTGTGCGGACTATGCCACGCAAATGTATGCCGCGGTCCTCACGGACCGACGGGATACACGTTCGATTTACAATTTGGGCGGATTCTGTCAGATCGTATCGAGTCAAAGAGCATTTCGATTTGTGAAAAGGCCGGGCTTCCGCTCGGCCTTTTCCATTTTGCGCTGTCTGTGGTAAAATGATGTCTGTAGATTGCAGTCCTACGGGAGGTCTTATGTTGCAGGGCGGAACCATCAGCGGCGTCGGCGCGATTTAACTCTTTACCACGTCCATTTTATTTTGTGCTTCATTCCAAACTTCGGATTCACTGCTTCTCTCACTAAAGTCTGTCTTTTTTTCGTCGTAGTCCTCATTTCATAACTCTGCCTCTTCTCCGGTATCCACACGGACGTATTTGGCTCTTGTCCCAACACTTCCACGTCGGTCGGTTTCGCATTCCTGGGAAAGATGATCACCAGCGTCGCCCGGTCGATCCATTCGCTCACATCGGAATCCAGATATTCCTGCGCCTTGGTAAATCCATTCACCGATCGCGCCGCCAGCACTGCGCGCACCACGTCCCCCTTGTTATAAGCCACCGGGTCCTCCGGACGCACCAATTTGCCGCCTAACTGGTCCTCCACTTTAAACCTCACGTGGTTGTCGTTAACAATGAGTTCATCGAAGTGGTCCGTGCCCGCGGTACCGTATTTGAAGGGTGGCAGGGGCGTCTTGTCCCGTCGAAACAGAATCGTCCTGTCCTGCACGCAATAGCAGACCTGATCGCTCCCTTCCTGTTCAAATTCCATCGTCGTTAGCGAAGACACAATGCGAAAGTCTGCTTTTTTCCACCACGATCCCGTCGCCGTGCGAATCGCTGTAAACGAGTCGTACGTCAGCTTTCCGATCTTGTAAACCAGCGTGACCTCTTCAATCCCCGTCATTCGCAATCCCCCTGCTGCACGATCGGCTGCGTGAAGCCGATACCATAGCCGCACCCGCCCCCTGTTAGCAACTACATTAAGTATCGGAATTTTGCTGACTGGCCGGGCGCATTTTCGGTCATCCGCCATGGTCTGCGGACTAGGCCACGCAAATGTATGCCGCAGATCCCAACGGATCTCGTGAGATACACGCTCCGATTTACAACCTGATTTAATTCAGGGTTCGGGCGGATTCTGTCAGATCGTGTCGTTTACTTTGAGGCTGGCACGCCAAAGGGTGTCAAAGAGCCTTTCGAATCGCAAAGGGCCGCGCTATCCAGCGCGGCCCTCTTTTATTTCTCCTCATTGACACAAGTGAGTCTGCAGGACAATCCTAACGCAAAGGCTGAACCCATCTTTTGTTATTGATGAAAGTAATGTTGTTGTAGACAGGCTCCAGTGAGCGGTAAGTCCCATATTGCTCGGCAAATTGACGAAGATACCGATTGCAACCGCCATCCCAACTCACAACCTCGACCGCCCAGCCACGCCGGTGAGCCCTTTCTAGTTGAGTAATAAAGCCTTTCCCATCGGCATACCCACTTCCGTCGCCAGTAAGGAGAACAAGTGTTCCCGGCGGAGTGACATCCAGTACCCGATTGGCCATGGAAAGCTGAATCATCTCGTCGACAGCAACTTCTGCCCCGCTACCTTGCCCACGCTCTTGCGTTTCGACATGTATTCCGAGGTTCTCGAAACGCCTCCACAGCGGATCACTTGAAGGAGGGATCGAACCGCCGACGAAGGCATAGCTCAGTTGCCGCCCTGCTAAAACGAAGTCGAGAAGGTTGCTGAAATGAATTCGAATGGCCCCTTCATCACCAGGCTCACGTTGATGACAGATGTTCCGACCAACCAGCCAGATATTCGAGTTGTCCCAGAATGCACTCAAATCTTTTTGCATAATCCCTCATCATCTAACCGTAAAATCGGGCTGATTGCGCCTCAGTTTGTGGAGGCCAACCTTTCAAAGACTTGATTTCCATAATTGGAGCGCCGACAGATGTCTAATTGTGGAAGTCGTTTTTAACGTGCAACTCATGTCGTCAATGTCCTTGTTGCGCATCGGGCTTTGCAGAGAGAGCCCTCTCCGTTTCTCTCGATGCGGCACGACCGATGCCTTGTGAAAGCACGTATCCCGCTATGCCACCCAGAAGGGTTCCTAGAGTCTTGTCATCGAGAATGCTGGACAATCCCAACACGACGACTACCACTAAGAGAATCATAACTATCGGAAATTGGATTAGTTGCCCAGAAATAATCAATTCAGACTGTAATTTCTCCGGGAAAAGTGTTACACCTCGAAAAATCAACCAGGCGAACAAACAAACGCCGACCACTATGATGAGCAGAGTAATGCGCAGCACAGTCGCTTCAGACGTATGGCCAGACAGCTTTTGTAATTTCCGATACCGGTCTTGGTAGGCATCGGCAATCTGATTCGCGAAGGTCACCTGGTCCGCAGAGAGCTTTCGTGCAACTTCAATTTCTTGATCACGGATTGGCATAACAGGCAAATCAGCTGATTTCAGGGAACGGCAGAGATCCTCTGATTTCATGCTCAACATTTTGCTCAGCTCCCTGTTCGTTCGTGGATACGTTTGGAAAAGAAATGGGTCTTGCCCTTTCAGATCTAATAGACTGGAATGCACATCGTCAGAATTCTGCCGATCGCACTTCCCGGCATCATTTCGAAGTGCAACTAGTCGGTCATTAAAATCTTTCTTTTGGTCATCGAAATCGCTCTGGTGCACAGACGTCTTGAACTTGCGATACTGAACCATTTTGTTTCTGGCACTGACTAGCTCTTGATAAAGAATCGCCGCGTCAGATCCGGGTATGTCGTCCACGTTTTTAACATCCTCGATCATTTCCTTCGTCGCCTGAGCATCCGAAGGCACCCGAATCGGAAAAAAATCCTGGCCTCTCATTGTGGGCACAAACAAAAAGCTTCCGAGAAAGAGGATTAATAACAAGTAGCTGACTATGAAGTGTGGATATTTAGGTTTCAAATGGGTTTCCTTCCTTAAAGCGTGCTCAAAAACTAAGGACTACCTTTTCTGCTCACCGAAACATATCCGCAGCCTTCCCCTCCAGCACTCCCCATTGCCGCGTCAGCCCAATCTGATCCCACACGTTCCAGCCTTCCACGATTGCCCTGTCCTTCACTTGGCAAGCCGATATCCCGCAGACCATTTTTGCGCGCTACTGTAACACAAAGTTAATACCGGCGAATGTCGACATTTTCAGCAATAGTTGGGGTACGGATGTTTGTGATGGGAAGCTTGTGGTACAGAATGGTTGTGTTATGAAGAACTGCCGTTGCAGGATTACCATCACTCTGGAAGAAAGCCTTGTTCGTTGGGTTCGCAACGAGGCGGCTCGTAACGAGACCAGTGTTTCGCACTTTCTTGCCAGCATTCTCAATGACCGGATGGTCGGGAATGGCGACTATGAACGCGCTATGCGGGAAGCACTCGCTCGCAAGCCATTTCTGAATTCAAACGGCCCATATCTTACCCGCGAGCATGCCCATAATCGTAACAGTTGATGGTCCCGTCCCGACGTCCTCTTAGCTGATGGCTCACTAAGAAACAGCGCGGTCAGATTATCCACTAATCTCAGCAACCTGAGGGCGACACGTAAGTGGGCCAAACGTTTGAAGACTACTCGATGAAATAGACGCGCGCGTCTTCTATGAAAACATCCTGAATTCAGGTGAGAGTAACTTTTTTCGGCTTGCTCACCGAAACATGTCCGCGGCCTTCCCCTCCAGCACCCCCAATTGCCGCGTCAGTCCTATCTGATCCCACACATTCCAGCCTTCCACGATCACGCCGTCCTGCACCCTGCAGGCGGACATCCCGCAAATCTTCAGGCGCCGGTTCGTAGCGGGCAATCCTAACCCTTCGCCCGTGTGCGTCATCACCGCAGTCCAGCGCGCAAACGCCGTGTCGCCCTCCTGCACCACTTGATCGAGCGTGATCTTCACATCGGGGCAGGCATTTCGCAGTCCCTCGTAAAACTCTCTAAACTCCGCCGGCCCTTGCGAGACCGCTTCCGGTCGCCCAACGCCCCACATCAGAGCATGCTGCGGGAAAAGTTCGTCAATCGTCTCCGCCATTCCCTTGTTCCACACTTCTTCGAACCATCGCCGTATCAACGTCGCCGCATCTGCCTCTGGTCGTCCTCCTATTGCAGCTGTGCCCGTTTGCATAGATCCCTCCCGTCCTTCGCGCGCCACTGTAGCACGAAGTTAATATGGCGCCATGAAGTCATTCTTAATTTAAGTCCCTGGAACGCTCTCACCCGGAGGCCTGTTCAGTCCGTGACAGCCCATAGCCCCAGTACTCAAAGCCGACCTTGACAAGACCATTACCATCGTGCTACAATGTTTCCAGTTAGAATTGTCTCTAGATCTCTGCGAGAAACCCCGCAAAAGTAAGCTTATTCTGGACTGGGAGACTTTAGTGTCTACCTTCGACCTGCCTGCCGGCATCACTGGAACGAGCAAGGTCTCTGAAGCCAGAAGGAAGCGCGATTTTAGTAACCATCTTGTTACCCCTTGACCCTTCCTAACCCCCTTAGAATGAACACTTCCAAAAGTGTATCAAAACAAAAAACTTTAACCGGCTTTAGAATCAACACTTATGAAAAAAGGGGGGAGGGGGGTAGCATCTTCCAAAAACGGGAATCATCGCCTGAGGTAGAAAATGCCGCTTAACAATCCGCCACATACAATCCGAGCGCAACTTGACCGCGACGGGTCCGAAACTTAAGATTAAGCTTCGTGTTTTTCTCTCCGTAGAAGGAAGGTCCGCCCTCAATGTCTCGTCTTCTTGCCCTAGCCCTGTTTGCCGCAAGTGTGTCTGCAACTGCCGTCCCGGCCCAAGTTTCGTCCTCTGCCGTAGCACCCGTTCGTATTCCGGCAGGGACGATCCTGGCGTTTCACTTGCAAACGCGACTTCGCTCTTCGAGCGCCGATCCACTCGACGCCCTTCCTCAGGGCACGGTTGTGCACGTAAAAATTCTAAGCACCATCGATTCGGCCACCGATCGTGACGGCAGCGAGTTTCGCGGCTTAATCGTATCGGACCTAACCGTCGGCGACGGCGTTGCCATTCACTCCGACGCCGAAGTACGAGGCCTCCTCATTCTTCTCCGAAGCAAAAATCATCCTGATGGTTTTCGCTATGAACTCATGCTGACGGAACTCACCGATCACGGAAAGTCTTATCCGCTCACTGCGTCGCTCAGCAATTCTTTTTACGATTCCGGTTCTCAAAGCCCTTCAGTCACCAAGGTAGAAGCTAAAGAATCGACCAAGCCGGACGCCTCTCGCAATACCAAGATAGCTGTAGACCCTGCCCAATAAATTCACACCGATTTTCCACGCCGGAAACGAGATGGCAATCGCTGGCGCAACTGTGCAGCTCTATCGCTCTGTAATGATTCCAGATTTCTTTCGCCACGTTTTGCTTTCCTCTAGATTGCACCGGACAGAATATTTACACCTCGTGTAGGGATTTCCGGTTCCGGTACTAGTAGACATAGCGCGCTAAATCGGCCGTGTCTCGCCGTAAACTACTAACGTCATTGGAGTTCTCGGAATTGTCGCCACTGAGTGTTGCTCTGGTACGCTTTCTGCTCTTAGGTTTGCGCTCGGCCAAATCACCTAGGAGGCTTTAGCAATGAAGAATGCATGGCGATTTGGTTTTTCCACGCTGGCTAGCGCGGTTCTAGTAATGGGAGCACTGGCGTTGCCGCCAGCCAGCACGCATCAAAGTCAGCAAGGTCAGCAGGCTGCCGCACAGACACAATCCGTGTCTGGAAAGATTGCCTCAGTTGACCGGAGTTCTTTCACGCTCACTGTCGGGTCTGGGTCTACCATTTCTCAAGGGTCGGAGCAGCAGCCAAATGCTTCCACCATGTCCTTCGCGATTGACAAGAACACCACCATCGAAGGCAAGCTGAAAGTCGGTTCCACTGCTGACGTCACCTACCGCCAGGACAATGGTGCCAACGTAGCCATCAGCGTTCACGTCGCTCCCTAAGCCTCGTGAAACGTTAGATCACGGTCCGTGTGGCTTTTTTGGGGCTCTTCGAAAGAATTCTTCTCCATTCTCTTCGAGGAGTCCCAAGAAAATGCTCCTGACCAGTCGCTAAGCTAATCACGCCGCCGAGACAATGAATGGTCGCATCATCTCGTTGTCTTCGTGCTCCAGCATGTGGCAATGCCAGACGTATCTTCCCGCAAACCCTTCAAATTTCACGATGATGCGCGTGACCGTCATCGGGTCCACGCGAACCGTATCTTTCCACCCCAGCTCGTTGGCGGTGAGTTCCACAGCCGGACCTGTGAAGACGATCTTCTTCGTCAATTGATACACGCCAAGATCGAACGGCCTGCGGTCCAGGATTTGAAATCGCACCATGTGCAGGTGGATCGGATGCGAATCATCAGTAAGATTAATGAACGACCAGATCTCGGTCGAATTCAGCACCGGCTTTTCCGTCACCGGCATACTCCAGTGCGCGCCATTCAGCAGCATGACGTTCGAGCGGCCCAGGCGATTCTGATAATCGGCAATCGTCAGTTCGCGCGTGACAATCGCCGCACTTTCCGGGATGCGCGTCACCGGCCGAAGCGTCGCCGGTAGCGAACTCGAATCAGCAGCCTTCTTCGCCGAAACTCGAAACTGCATCATCATCGCCACATGCGTTCGCAGAAATAATTCTTTCCCTGCGCGCCCGCTGAAATCCACGATCACATCGGCGCGCTCTCCCGGGCCTAGGATCAGCACATTCATCTCCGCCGGAGCCGCCAGAAACCCCTGCTCGCTGCCAATCTGATGAAACGCCAGCCCTTCCGAGGAGAACGTCTGATCCGCCGAAAAAGTCAGCCGGTAAAAACTCCCATTGGAACTGTTCAGCAACCGAAACCGATATTTGCGCGCCTCGACCTCGAGATACGGGAAAATCTTGCCATTCACCAGAATCGCGCTCCCGTAGTATTCCGACACCCAAGGCGAGCCAGCTTTACCTGAAACGGGATAATAAATTTGCCCGTCCGGCCGAAAGGATCGGTCGAAAATCACCAGCGGAATTTCATAAGCGCTCTTGGGCAAATTCACCGAATCTTCTAACTCATCGCGAATCAAATAAGCTCCCGCCAACCCGGCCACGGCATTCAACCGCGTAATCCCCATCGCATGATCGTGATAGAAAAGCCCCGCAGCTTCCTGCTGATTCGGATAGTAGCTGGACGCCGATTGTCCCGGCACAAACCAGTCTTCAGGATAGCCGTCGCTCTCCGGCCCCGTCCTTCCGCCGTGAAGATGCACCACGGTCCTTACCTCGGGTTTATCCGCCTCCGCGCCGTGAAGTGTGTGGTCGATCGGCAAGAAGTGCTGCTTTGGCAACTCATTCACCCATTCCACCAGCATGGGTTTTCCCGCGCGCGCCTCAAACGTGGGACCAGGACACGCTCCGTCATATCCCCAGAATGCCGTCGGCGCCACGTCGCGATGCACCTTCGCCTGAAATTGTCGCATCGCCACACGGTAATAAGGAACCTGCAACGCCGGATCAACCGGACTCGGCCGAACACCCGCCGGTTTCGCGAGCGCTGGAATCGGCAGCGGATCGACATACCGTGCCAGCGCGCTCGTATCAAGCAACGGTCCCGGAGCGCCAGCCGCGGTGGCGTGTCCCGCATGCACTCCGCGTGTCGCAGCAACTGCCGTAAACCATGTCATTTGTTGCAGAAAGCCGCGTCTCGTCGTTAGCATCCATCGTCCTATTATTTATCAGCCCAGAAGATCCGTGGACATTCTTTCTTTGTCCATGAGTATCCGCACTGTACCGCAAGTGGAAGCAATCCAAGTCTGCAGCAATGAGATTGCGGGATGATTAATTCTCTCGCCAAACGATACTTGTCCGCCCGCAAGGCCGGCGATCCGACAGTCTCGAATTTCTGTCCGGCCCGCCCGCTTCGGAAGCCATCGAATTGATGTTCGAGAAGAAATATTGAAGCCGCATTCACACAGCTTTTACCGGAGGTGGCGTACCTTGTACGCGCGTCTTCGTTCAGCGCTAGGGGTGCGAAGCTCGTCTGCTGCGAGACCCCGCCTGCGAAGTCCGTAGAGCCCTCAGGAGATCATAATGAAAACGTCCCCTATGTTTGGCATATTCTCAAGGCTGACCCTTCTTGCCGCCGCACTGTGCATCGCCCATCTCCCCGCGGCCTTTGCCCAGCAGGTCACCTTTGCTCCTTACATTCAGCTCGGCGACAGTGGCGCCTTCGGTCCCTCCGACCAGATCGTCATCGCTTGGCAAACCAATGAGACCGCGCCCAACGCTTCCGCCTACAAAGTCGAGTTCAAGGAATCGGAGCATCACTCCCGCTCCGGCCGCTCCATCACCCCCAGCGCACGCGTCGTCGATAACTATCTCGCCGTCGATCCAACGCTTCCGACGATCCCCACGGCCTACGGCGCGCACTCCAACTACACGGCGGTACTCACCGGCTTGGAATACGACACCGTCTATCACTACACCGTGACCGGGCCCGGCATGCCAAGCGGCGGCTTCGCCTCCGATTTTCGCACTCGCAAACGCGGACACAAATTCGGCTTCGCGGTCATGGGCGACGAAGGTTTCTTCCCCGTGGCACCTAATACCACTCCGGCCATCGTCGTCGACTACGAGGCGCGCATCGCTCACCTCATGAACAATACTTCGAGCATCTCCCTGCCAAACGAACCCACGCTTCCCTCGCCTGAGTTCATCCTCAATACCGGCGACAACGTTTACACCTACGGTACCGAAGACAGCTACCGCGACTTTTTCTTCCCCGTCTTTAACAGCGACGTGGACTCCAACGAGACCGGAGCGCCCCTCCTTCGCAGCAAACTGTTTTTCCCCGCAGCCGGAAATCATGACGTCGGCAGCACTGGCGTCACAGCCAATCTTCTGGCCAGCGATTCCGCGCCGCTCTTCAGCGGCAATATCGGCGGTGGAGACGCGCTCTCCTACTTCATCGATTTCTATTTTCCGCAGAACGGGCCGCAGGGTTACGACATTCAGTACGTCTGGAATGGCGACACACCCGCTGCCACCAACTTTTTGTTCAGCTACCTGGAAAAATCGTATACCTCACCCACGGCGATCCAGGCATTCCGCGACTCCACCAAGGTGGACACCGGCAAAGGTCTCAGCTCGCAGATCGATCATCAGAGCAACTATTCCTTCGACTACGGCAACGCCCACTTCCTGTTCCTCGACGCCAACCCGCACCTTTTCAACGACAATCTCCCCGGTGGAAACGCGTTCAACACCGCTCCGCCCTTCTTCACACCGTATCCTTCCGCCTTGGGCAATTGGGTGGTCAACGATCTGGATTCCAGCAAACAACTCTGGAAGATCGTCGTCTATCACCAGCCGGCGTTCACTTCCGGAGACGCCACCATCGTCAACAACCAGATGCGCGCCGTCGCCAAGTTGCTCGAAGACCACGGAGTCAGCATCGTCTTCAATGGCCACGATCACAATTATCAGCGCAGCCTTCCACTTCGCGCCACATCCCGCACCGCCGGCCCTGTGAGCACCACCGCCGGAACGCCCGCCGTTTTCGTCGACTCGCAATTCAACGGATCAACAACGACAGTGCCTGATGGCGTTCTTTACATTGTGGAAGGCGCGGGCGGCAATCGTGACTTTGACGGCGATTTGGCTCCGCCACGCGGCAGCGGCCTCGGTCTCGACCAAGATGACTCGGCCACCGGAACGTTTACCGACGAGCCGGGCCTAACGGTTCCCCAGGGCCCGGCGTCTTGGTTGGACACCAACTTGACCAATCCCGAAATGATCAATTTCCTCCCCAATGCCGGTCAGGGCGAAAAGATCACCGCCAAGCTCAAATCCAAAGTCTTCTCCTTTGGCGACGTACAGGTGGATCGCAACAAGCTGACGCTCTTCCAGATCAGCGAGCCGCTGCAGACAACCTCATCGGCCACTTCCGCCGATCCGGCTCCCTTTGGCACGGACATCAACGGCCAGCCGCTGAACGATCCCATTCCTGACACAGAAGTGGATCCCACGACGGGACTGCTCGTTTCCGCTCCTGCGACGGGTACCTCCGCGCTTCTCGATAAGTGGACGGTCACCAAGCCGGAAGTCGCGCACTCCGTGTCCGCGACGCTTTCCGCCTCGAGTCGCGTTCAGCCGGGAGGAGCGCTCACCTACACCGTGCTGCTCAAGAACAACTCTTCCTATTCGCTCAACGGCACGCAAGTGCGCCTGCTGCTGCCCGATGATGTCACCTTCGCCGGAACCCCAAGTGACACCACCACCCTCCAGGGCAACGAAGTCGTTGTCACCGTCGGACGTCTCGCCACCGGCGCGGAACAAACCGTAACCGTCAGCACCACGGTTTCCCCGGAAGGCCACGATCACCACTCGCTTGTGGCGTTCGCCGTGGTCTCTTCCTCCACCGCGCTCCCGGTCTTCACCAACTCCGTGGCCACCACCGTTCGCCACTAGCCACAACTCGCGTGGCGGTGTCCTAACCTCTGTTGCTGTTTGATCGCCCGCGGCAGGATGGAAACATCCTGCCGCATTTTTTGTTCCCTGCTCATGTTCGACGGCTTGGCTGTGAAAGTTCCCTAACCGTAGCAATCTATCGCAGTGCAGGATGCGAATCCGCATGCCCACCATTGCGGGAGCGCGCCGAAGGACGTCAATCGGGATTTCGATTCGTTCCAAGGCCAGCGTATTAGACATTTGCAGTTCGCCAATCTCCTCAACTCTAGCGCGCTCTTTGAGAGCGCCGGTACCCTAGCCTTTAGTCTTTCTTGAGTTCGCGCTGCCTCTTACGAAGTTCTTCGAATGCTTCGATCTCTGCCTTCAGAGTAGCCGGTGTTGGTTTTACTGATGCGAACGCATCGCTGTGCAGATGTGCGTCGATATATCGGGAGATTTTCTCCATACGCTCCACTACTTCTTTCAATAGTTCCTCATTTATATGCACTTGGCTGAGGCGACCGAAGCTAATCCGTTCTTCAAAGCGACCTACTACATTGTTGAAGACTTCGAAGATAATTAATGCCTCGTAGGAAGATCGTAACGCGCCGAAGCCCTGCTGAAGTGCTACTTGCTGGTCGCTTGGTTCAAGTTTGGCGGCCTTTGAATAGTACTCGCGAGCAAGGTTAGCGGATCTGAAGTCCATCTCGCAGACCGGGCTATTATTCAAGTAAACGTAGCCAGGCTGACCGTTTTCCTCTCGAATCCAGTGCGTGACAACTTCGGTGGCTTTTTCATCGGCGTGTGCTTTAAGGTGATAAATAAAGCTCAAGTCATGCGTAAATATGATTACTTGCCGCATTTTCGCGTGTTCCGCAAGACAAAGTGCCAGCGTATCTTTCCACGTGTTGTCTAAGGACGTGACGGGGTCGTCGAGGACGATGCCATTACAGGATTGGTCCATCGTTGCCTCAGTTAGGAAATCTGCCATGGCGACCGCTCTTTTCTCACCGTCACTCAAAACTTGATCGACCGAACATCCGCTCGCAGCCGATCTAAGAACAATCTGGCGCACTGTTTCGCCCTTAAAGCCTCTAGTCTCCAGCTTGACTCTCATGTTGTCTTTGAATCGTCTTAGTGTTTTCTCGAAAAGTGTAGTGTATTGCTCGGTCACCAATTCCTTGAATAGTTCGTTGTACTTCTTAGTGATAGCCATTGTCGAGCCGAGAGACTGTCGTGCCCGGCCCACCCATTTCTTTTGGGTGACGAAAGATTCCATTTGAGGGAGCTGCTCACTGAGGATTTTGCGATGCTTCAGTTCCCGGTAGGATTGTTCAGCTGTTCCTAGTCTTTGCCCAGCATCGGAATTAGCAAGGAAATTGATTCCATCTTCCCTCACTTTGATGAGCCCCTTGATTTCCACTAGATCGACATTAATTAATGGAGGAGGCATGTTCATTATATGGGAACGCAAAGACTCGACCAACTCTTTACGACGCGCAACGCAAGCTTCAGCCTGAGCGTCTAAAGCACCGATAACGAGCAGGAGATCCGCCTCAAGAAGCCGCCTCACATTGGAGTCAGTTGCGAAATAATTAAGAGCTGTTTTTTCCATCTCGCGGCTTTTTCGGAGGCAAGCTGTTTCGGCAGCCTCGAGTCTGGACTGAGACTCGGATTTCAGAAACACCCATAGTCTTTGAATCAGGGCTATGGCGTCAGACGACAGGGGCTGACGACACAAAAGGCAATAGTCATTCTGGCTCGGGTACGGGGCCCCGCTTTTTCCTTCAGCCTCAGCCAGCGCCTTGGCCACAGTTAGAAACTCCAGCCACGCTGCGCTTCCGATTTGAGTGAAATGCTCAAACGTAAATTGGTTGGCACCGGACCGTTCCACCTCGATTGTTTGCGTTCCGACTTCATTAACGAGGGCTCTCACTTCTTCGGTTGCGGTATCGCTGAGAGCCTCCTGTGCTCGTTCGATAGAATCGATGAAGTTCGTCAAATCGTTTTTTTCCTGACGTAGCTTATCAGTCTGAGTTTTGACATTCAAAAGCTTGAGCCCCGCTATTTCTCTCTCCAAATCACTAATTCGGGCTTCTTCTTCAGCGCTCAGGACTGCGAGGTTCTTCAAAATGCGAAGATCCGTATTTGCACCCAAATTGACAATGTGCTTGCTGACCTCCGAAACTCCGTCAAAGAAGTGTTGGAAATTGTTTTCAGAATCGTATCTTTCGGCAACCTGCCGTAATCGATTTCGTATTTGGTCGGTGGCATCTGCTAGCTGTGTGAGAAGGGACAGCCCGCGGGGTGAGAAATTTAACGGATTAGCTTTCGTTAGATGAACGGCAAGGCTATGGCCGTCAAAGGCATAAAATCCGGCTAATTCTGGACAACTTTTGCCGCGGATCCAGGTTACTTGCCGTTTTGTGTCGCCCAATGTGATTTCTATATCTGCCTGTGGGATAACCTTTGCGGTCTGGTTTACGTTGGGAAGTACTTCGCGCTCTCCTCTCGCAAACGCAGCAGAACCAAGTGGCCGTGCATATCCTGTTTTTCCCACCCCATTGTCCCCGTAGATAATTGTGAGTTGAGGACCAAACCGTATCTCCTGCCCATCCGGCAAAGCGTTTACATTTTTCAGGAGCATGCGCTCAAGGCGACGGGGGATAGGATCAGCCTCCCCTACCAAATTGTCTGGAAAGGCGAGCGTCTGGCGATCGGGAGTCATGGGCGACAAGCCCAAGTCCTCCATGAAAAGCTGGAGCAATTCTTGGAAATCTGCTTCCCGCAACTCAGTGCCGCTGGCAATTTTGTCGAGCGTGGCGCGTTCCCAATATTTGAGTTCAGCTGCCGCCCACGATCGGATGCGGTTTACTACCCCACTCATATGGCCCCTCGCGAGAAAATAGTATCTCGCTTAGTTTGTTGAATGAGAATAGAACGAGCTGATTATCGCTAAAGAGTTAGTAGATACGAAGTGCTAACTGGTACGAGATGCTCCGTCTTTCGATCTCCCACAAAACATGCCGGATGCTGCCCGCTTTCGCAGATAGTTACGGCCAGTCCTGTGCTCCATGGTAGATGCGGACGACCTCAATGCGATCATTCGTCAGTCGGTAGACTGCGATGTAAGGGAGTGACGGAAAGACCAGTTCTCGCGTGCCTTCCATTCTTCCGGTTCGGCCACGTCCGGGAAAGATTTTCAGCTCCGCGATGCCGCGATAAATCCTGAGCACCGTTTCTCGGGCCGCCTTCGGTTTGTCTTGCTGAATGCGCTGGCCGATGCGTTCCAGATCTTCAGCCGCTTCCGGTGACCAGCGTATTTGCATCAGGAGGGAAACAATCTATCGATGCGCGCCCCGACATCTTCATGCGAAACGTACTCGCCGCGGTCCAGAGATTCCAGCCCGCGTTTCACCGCTTCTATAAACCGCGCCTCGTGCTCCAGGTATAAGCCAAGCACTTCCCGCGCAAGCTGACCCGCGTCGCGCCCTTTGCGCGCGGCCAGTTCGTTCAGCTCGGCTTCCTGTTCAGGCGTAAGTTTTACTTCCATAATCGTGAGTCTAGGCAGCCTGTGGCAGCTTGTCAATCAGCTCTTGAATTGGCGGATGGGTACAGCTAGCTCCTGAACGAGCGGGCCGCTGCACTCTTTGCGGCGAATAAATTCTCTTTCGGGAACCACTTTCCCCTCACTTGGCCCGCTGCTCGTCTCCGCTTTTTTGCTTTTTCCAGGTGTTGCCGTCCTCGGAGTTCAGAATCTCGAAATGGATTTTGTCGGTCCCGGAGAACGTGTTGACGTTCTTCCAATAGGTTTTCTTGCCAGCATCGGTGCTATCCCAAAAGTACACCCACTTGTCGCCCTCGATCGTCATCTTGCTCCATTCGCCTGCGGGGCTGGCGTCCGGCAATAACGCTTGCGTTCGGTACTCCTCGCCCCCGCTCGCCATTTTCGCGAACGGCAGAAAAACGACCAGCGCTGCGCTCTTCCCGTCCACCATTTGCTCGCACGCAAAAAATAGTCCCGTCTTCGCGCAATGATTTTCCAGTTGCATCCAGCCCTTTCCGTCTTCGCCCGGCAAGATGCTCCATTTGCCGTCGTACAGCCGCAACGGTGCGTAAGGATCATCGGCCGCCGTCGCGCTGCCTCCATTCAGGACACCGAATCCCAGCATCATCATTGCGCCGGCGAATAACATCGCAACCATCTCGCTTTTTTTCATCATGTTCTCCCCGATCCGGTTTTTCGATCTTCTCGCCTTTCAGCGAGCGGAACCCTTTGCTTGGCACTTTGGACGGACTGCCAATCGCTTCCGCTTCCTGCAATGGCCAGCTTTCTTATTTCAAGGCGGCTACCAACAACCCTTGCCGCCCGTTCGAATCGCAATCCCGCGCCCGGAAAGCTCGGTCAGCAACTCTGCAACGCCCGGTGAAACCTCCCGGTCTTCCGGTACCACCACCGCCCACTCCAAATTCTCCCGAAACTCCTTCTCGCGGATGGCCCAGCTTCCATGCACGGTCGATTTTTGCTCACCGATCTGCACCACCGACCAATACCTCGCCAACTCCACCGCCTCGGTCTCCGATGGCTCCGGCCCGCTCAAGATGAAGTGATTATTTCCGTGCACCAATATTCCGACCATGGTCAGACTATAGTCTGACCATGGTCGGAATATCCTAATGTTGTGTACCCGCGTAGCTCCTCTCGGCATTGGTCTTGCCCTGAACAGGGGGCGAAGCTCTGCGATCCTAGTTGTCTCGGACTATGGTCCGGCTCCCTGCGATCGGGAAGGCGTACGCCCCAGTGGAACTGCACCCGCAAGTAAGCTCTTTCGGTGCCTGCTGGAAAACGCAGGGATGGAACCGTGATAATTGCTTGACTATGTTGAACAATGGGTTATAATGGTTGCTGGAAGAAATCTGTCCCGCGCCCTCATTGCTTCGCGTGGGCCATCCCCAAGCGCAAATTTAGTGCCTCCTTTTTTAATGAAGTGCCTTACTTTCAGAGGGATACGCACTCTTTTTTACGACGGTCCAAGGGTAACCTCCTTGGACTCAGTGCGTTACGCACTCTTTTCATGCTAACAGGGGGTGTCACGTATCCCCATTCCCACTCTGAAACGAATCGCTGGCCCAATTCACCATTCCCTAGAGGATTTTGATCGTGAAATGCCCGTTCGTGCCTGAGGGAGACCCCGGATACGAGATTCTTATAGAAGATGCCGACGGCCGCCAGCTGCCTTTGGAGACCAGCAATGAACTGGAAACCGCAAAGGTGCGGCTTGTGGCTCTCGCGGCAACCTTTCCAGGCGTTCGCTTGATCCTGCGCAACCAGGAGACCCTGGCGGTTATAGAACAGAGCGCGACCGAGTGACCCTGGGTGCAAGATTCCGGCGACACTCCATCCTACTCAAGAATAAGATTTGAGTTCCGCCTCGTTTTTTTGTTGCCACGCAAACTTCGGGAGAGTACAGTCTCGAAACTGCTCCTCGTGTGTGGACCAGTTCTGGTTGTTCCTGTTGTTTCGAAGACGAAAATTCTTGTGCTCCCAGGCCGCACATTGGGAGGCCCTCGTGAAACGCATCTTCGCAACTCTGTTGTTCTGTCTGCTGTTCTTGGGTTTGCACAGCAGCGCCAAAGCCCAAGACACTTTAATTCCCGCAGGTACGCTGATTCGCTGCACGCTGGACGAGCCGAACTTTTCCACGGCCACCGCCAGCGTGGGCGATCCGGTGGTCTGCCACCTCAGCAGCCTCCAGTTGTACGGCCGCAATGTTTTCCCAAGAGGTAGCTATCTAGGCGGTCATCTTGAAGCTGCCAAGGAGCCGGGACACTTCGTGGGCAAGGGCTATCTGCAATTGCAGTTTGACCGCATCGGTTTTCCCAACAGCGATATTCCCGTGCCCAGCAAAGTAATCGCGGCGAAGGGCTACAAGGTCAATAAGGAGGGCGACATCGTTGGCCACGGTCATGCAACTCGCGACGTGGTCGAGTGGCTCATTCCGCCGCTGTGGCCGTGGAAGATCCTTATGCTGCCGGCGCGCGGCCCGCGTCCCACCCTCAAAGGCGAAGAGCAAATCACACTGCGCTTGATGGACGATATCGTGGTGCCAAAAACGGTCGCTGCGAACGAGCGTCCGCCGGTCTACTATCGGCAACAGTCCTCCGACCGTCCTCTGCCCGCGCATCGTTCGCAATTGAATGACCGGCCGCCCGCAGCCATCGCCGCGGGAGTTAGCGTCGCGCCAGCGAGCGTATCGTCGAACAACGAAACCGCGACAGCGAGCCAGGCAGTGGAGAGCAAGGCGGCCCAGGCGGCGGTAGCAACGCAGGCGTCGTTTGAATCGCGAGCTGTTCCGGCGGTTGCTCCCGCGATTGCTCCTACGGAGGTCTCTCAGCAATTGACTCTGATTGCCTTCAAAACCGGAAGCCTCATCGCCGTCTCCAGCTACCGTGTAGACGGAGAGAGTCTCAACTACTTCACCGCGGGCGGGACACAAGCATCCGTCGATGCGCACGAAGTAGATTGGCGAAGGACTTCGCAGCTCAACATTCGCCATGCGGAAGTCACGGTGTCCACGCCAGTTCCGCACGCGTACTGACAGCCGCCGCAAGCCGGGGCATTCTGAAGCGAATTCAGCATGGCGGCCCGTTCTTTGCTCAAATCGCCGGCGAAGAGCGGGCCGTTGAAATGCTAGCGAGAACCACGATTACCTGGTTTTTTCGGCGCGAGAATGTTCGCGATTTGTTTCGTGTGATTGATATCGTGACCGGCCATCAGGCGAACGATGTGCTCTAGGGTTTCTTTTCCGCGCTCGGCATGCATGCCGTGGTGTTTCCATTGTTCGGGAGCGAGTGCATCGTAGAGCGCCAAGTTGGCCTCACGCAAGTTGCGAAACTGCTCCAGTGATTTTTTCGGATCGCGTTTGGCGTAATGACCCGCGGCCACCCAGGCGTCCTGGTCGAAAGCCTGGATGGGAGTACCGGGAGCGCCGAGGATTGAACGCACCCTCCAACTGACAACGATCTCCGCTTCCGCGAGGTGGGCGAGAATCTCTCCCACGGACCATTTATCGGGAGCCGGCCGCTTGCGAAGTTTGGAGAGTGGCGCCCCTTGCAACAGGCGATTTAGTTGCTTGGGAGTTTCCGCCTGTGTTTTCAATGCGTCTTTTTCGCCGAGATTTCCCAAGATTCTCTGAATATATTCTTGCGCGGTTTCCGCCATCGGTCTTCTCCTCTTCCACACTCGCGAAGGAAATGGTAGACAAAAACTCGCTGGTTGCCCAGGGAACATTTTCAATTCTGTCTGCCTGTCAGGGTCAGATTGGCAGAGCGCGGACGGCGAACCCGAACCGTGACAGATAGCGTTGCAAATGCGAAATCTTCGGAGTAGGCTCTCGCCAGCCTCACCCATTCCTTCCGAATGTGGCGTCCCGTGAGGCCAGGCCAATCTTCCCGGATGCTCGAACAGCGCATGTGGAGGAGGAGGCGGACATGTCAGCGGAGAACAAGGCAGTTGCCCGGCGCTTGTACGGCGATGTTTGGAACAAGCGAAAACTCGAACTGCTCCCCGAAATCATGTCTCCCAGCCACGCTCTTAGCGATCCGAATCTTTCCGATGCGATGGTTGGCCCGGAAGCCTACAAACGGCAGGTCCAGTGTTACCTCAGGGGCTTTCCCGATCTGCGTTTGTCCGTGGAAGAGATGATTTGCGAGAAGGACAGGGTGGTCGTGTCATGGGTGATTACCGGCACACACAAAGGGGAATTTTGGGGCGTGGCGCCGACGAACAAGAAAATTTCGATGCAAGGCATAACCATCAATCACATCGCGAGCGGAAAAATTATGGATTCCGAGGTCAGCATGGACGCGCTCGGCTTGATGAGCCAAATGGGCGCCTTTCCCGCGCGCGAAAAATCGAAGTCGAACTCCGCGGGCTAGATTTTTGAATTTTCAAAGCCACAAATTCTCTCCCGCATCTCCCCGCAGACGAGTATTTCGAATTGCAATCAAGTTTTTGGATGGTCGTTGTTTGATCGCGGAAAGCGGATAGAAGAAAGAAGCAGCGGCGCGGCAGAATGACTCGTGTGGAGAGCACCGGTTTGGTGCTAAAAATTTCAGCGAAGACACGAGGAAAAGTTATGCTGCCGATTCGCATTGTAGCGATTTCCACGGATGTAGCGGAGTTGGTTCGAACCACGATGAAAGCACCGGTATACGGGTTTCCGGCCCATGCGGAGCTTGGAACCGATGCGGCGCCATGCCGCCATTGCCTGCGATTGATCGAGGCAGGCAAGGAGCGCAGAATTCTCTTCACCTACGACCGGTTCTCGGGAATCGAGAAGTTGCCGCAACCCGGGCCTGTTTACATTCATGAAGAGGCCTGCCCGCGGTATTCGGAGGAGGCTGGAATTCCGGGAGAGCTGCGGTCCAGTCCGCGGACTTTGGAAGCCTATGCGCGCGGAAGGCGTTTGCTTGGCCAGGAATTCGTGGGCGGCGAAGAATTCGAACCGGCGATTGAAAAATTGTTTGCCAATACCGAGGTGGAGTACCTGCAGGTGCATAGCACAACGGCAGGGTGCTTCACGTTTCGCATTGAGCGGGCTGCGTGAGACGGTGGATGGCCGGCGGAGGGCTTCGAAGATTACGGCGCGGCACATTGTAGTTGCGCAGCATGCCGCGCAACTACAATGTGCGAAAGCAGGATTACTCATGCGCAGTGGCTAGATCGGGTGCATGGGCTTCGCGTTTTTCGATGTCGCCGGCAATCGTCCGCGACCCCATGTAGAGCACGAAAGAGAGCGCCAAGGACAGAACCGGGATGACGAGCATGGCTTGCTGCAGACCGGTTGCGCGAAACGATTCCGTTACCACCGGGGAAGAGGCGAGCGCCGCTGCGCGATGAGCGAGCAGATCGCTGAGACGTCCAGTGAACAAGGGACCAAAAGACGCGCCGCACAGATACATGGCCATGAAATAGATCGCCATGGTCATTCCGCGCTGCTGGGGAGCGACGATGTCTTGTATGGCGGAATACACGAGGCCGAAGTACATGGTGAGCGCGCCGTAAGCCAGCGAAAAAAATGCAATCGCGACCGCGAAGGAGCCGGCCGGTTGCAGGATAGCGGCACAGGCAGGCGGGGCGGCGATCAGCGCGGCAATCGCGGCGATGCGCATGCGGCCGTCTTTGCGGCGATGGACAATGGCATCGCCCAGACGGCCCGCGAGCAAGCCTCCGCTCACACCGCCAACGAGATAGACGATGCCCGTTGCGATACCGGAGTGCGCGAGGGAAAGATGATGCACGCGGCTCATGAAGGCCGGCAAAAAAGTCGAGAGCGCGTAGAGATTGAAATTGAAAAGAGCGCCGGAAGCGACGATCCACCAAAACGTTGGAATGCGAAGAACCGGCCAGATCGACACATTTGTAATCGGCACTTTGTGGATCTCGCTGGCGCCGCGTTCCGGCTCGTGAAGCAAAAAAAGAACCGGCACAAGCAAGACTGCGGGCGCGGCGGCCAGGACCATGGCCGTGCGCCAGCCATAAGCCTGGGCAATTGGTCCGCCAAAGAAAAAGCTAAGCGCGCCGCCGACTGGTACACCCAGCATGAAGAGGGCTAAAACCCGGGAGCGCTTGTGAGGAGGAAAGAGATCTCCGAGCCAACTGGTGGCCGCGGGAGCGCAAGCGGCTTCACCGATGCCGACACCGACTCGCGAAAAGAGCAGGAAAGGATAGTTGGTGGCGAATGCGGCGAGAGCGGTCAGGGCGGACCAGACGATCATGCCCAAGGCGAGAAGTTTTTTGCGACTCCAGGTATCGGCCACGCGGCCGAGCGGCACGCCGATGATGGCGTAGAGCCAGATGAAGGCGCTGCCGAGGAGGCCGATCTGCGTGTCGCTGAGGTGAAATTCTTTGCGCATGGGTTCGACGAGGGCGCCGGGAACGTGGCGGTCGTAGAAGTTGAGTACGTTGATGGCAAAGAGAACGAGCGCAGCGAAAAAGAAGGACTTCTTTTTGGTGCTCTCGGACAAAGCGCGAGCATGCTATCACGGTCGTGGGCAGATTGGTTTGGCTATGGTGTGGAGGGTCAGACGGATGTCGTCTGCCGTAAGGGCCGCTACTTTACAGTAGGATCAAATTTCGTGCGAGCGGACTATGGGGACTAACCAATGCGGCATCAGAACAGGTAGAGGCGGAAATCTAGCAGTGCGAATCGAATTAAGGTAAGATTGTCTTACCATGGAAACCAGAGTCTCGACAAAAGGTCAGGTGGTGCTGCCCGTGACTATTCGGCGCAAACTGGGGCTGCGCCCGGGAGACCCGTTGGATGCCAAAGTCGAGGGTGGGCGCATCGTGTTGACACCGCGGAGAAAGCGCAAGTGGAAGGCTAAGATTATTACTGACCCGATTACCGGATATCCGGTTTTGAGTGCGGGCCCCGACGCGCCGATCTTGACCAGCAAACGAGTTGCGGAAATCTTAGCCGACTTTCCATGAAGTACATGCTCGATGTAAGCGCGCTCGTGGCGTTCGGGCTCCGACAACACGAATTCCACGCGCGCGTCGCCGGATGGGTGTACGGACTGGAATCGAATGGGATACCCGAACTGGCTACCTGCTCGATCACGGAACTTGGCTTTGTCCGCGTGCTTGCGCAAGTCCCTGAGTATGGATTCGCAGTTGCCGATGGTCGAAAGCTGCTACTGCAGCTAAAGAGTGGCGCCACCCCCCAGTTCACCTTTCTCACAGATGATCAGGATATCTTGCAACTTCCAGCTTGGGTCAAGGCTGGCAGCCAGACTACCGATGGTCATTTGGTGCAAGTGGCTAAGGCGAATGGCGCGACGCTCGCTACGTTGGACAAACGAATACCAGGGGCACACTTAATACCCGCACTGTAGAGGATTTTCCTGCCTGTAGGGCGCGCCGCTCCAGAGTCTGACAACGTCGGGGATTGTCGATGCAGGTGGTTGGCTTGGCCGATGGCATGATTTGTCAGGACCTGGTACTCGGCACCCGTTGTTACGGGAATAGAACTAACCAGAAGGGCAACCCCTTCCTCTGGAGCCCTAGCCGAGCAACTTTTCAATCCTAAAATGGAGAGGTGACTAAGCCCTCCAAAATCGGCCCGGCGTTCATACTGCTATTTTCCGTGCCGCTGCTGGGTTTTTCGAGCGTGGTTCTTTACAACGCTTTTGTGAAGGGAAAGGGATTTCAGAATCCGATCGGTCTTGCGGGCATTGGCGGGGCTTTCGTCATGGGTTTTCTCGGGTTGATGATCGTGTACGGCGCGTTTGTGGGTTATGGGCGCATGAAGGAGCAGGCGGCGCGGGAAGAAGCGAATCCCGGTTCGCCTTGGCTCTGGAAGGCAGATTGGGCGAAGCGCAAAGCAGAGAGCCAAAGTAAGTACAGCCAAATCGGGTATTGGATGCTTTGTCTTTTCTGGAATGCGATTTGCATTCCGATTGCGGTGGGCGTCGTTCCGGAGATGGCGCGGCGCGGCGAGCCGCGGGCGTTAATGCCGCTGGGATTTTGCCTGGTGGGCTTCATTTTGCTGGCGGTTGCGATGCGTGCTTCCATCCGGAAGCAACGTTTCGGCAATTCCTATTTTGAGTTCTACGCGCTGCCGTTTGCTCCCGGCGAGCGCGTGTCCGGAAAGATCAATTTAAAATTCGAGACGCAAGCCGAGCATGGAATCGATTTGCGGCTTTCGTGCGTGCGGCGAACGACCACGAATTCCGGCGAGAACAGCACGACGAACGAAACGGTTCTTTGGCAAAGCGAAAAGAATGTCTCCAGCGGAGCAGTCGGCCCGGGGCCGCTAGGACGAGCGATCCCCGTGGATTTTGCTTTGCCTGCGGAAAGCTACGTCACGGACCAGGACAATCCGCGCGATCAAGTGCTGTGGCGGTTGCACGCGCAAGCGGATGTGCCGGGAGTGAATTATTCGGACGACTTTGAAGTGCCGGTGTTCCGAACGGCTTCCGGGACGCCGGCGGCGCGAACTTCGGAGTCATCGTCCTTTGCGACAGACAACGACGGATTTGCGGTTACTTCGCGCGGGGACGACGAATCGGGAGCGGTGCAAAAACCGTCGCACGTGAAAGTGGTCGTCTCTCCGCAATCGGGTGGAACCGAGTTTTACTTTCCGGCCTTCCGCAATCCGGGCCGCGCCTTGATGCTGTTCGCCTTCACGGCAATTTGGTCCGGCGCCGTCTATTTTCTTTTTCACTCGCACGCGCCGTGGTTTTTCGCGGCAGTGTTTGGGTTTTTCGATTTGCTGTTGATGTATGCGGTCGCGCATTCGGTGCTGGGGAGCGCGCGGATTACGGTTGGGAATGGCGAGATCGCTCTGCGCTCGGGCGTTTTGGGGATGGGAGCTACGCGGCGAATTCCGGTGAGCCAAATTGCCTCTATCCTTACGGCCGCCAGCATGCAGCAGGGCAATACTTCCGGCAACGCCATGTATGCGATTCGGCTGCGGACGAAAGATGGCCGAAAGATGACGGTGGCGGATGAGATTGACAGCCGTCAGGAAGCGCGCTGGATTGTTTCGCAGATCGAGACGCTGGCCGGGTTAGCTCTGGACACGCACGTGGAGGCGGATTCGCCGTTTGGGCCGCCGCCACAGCCGGGACAGGCGGCAGCGCTCACCGCGATGCAAGCCATGCGCTTGGGAAAACCGCAAAAATTTTCTTTCGTCTCCTTTGCGATATTCGCGGTGCTCGTCGCCGCGATGTTTGGATTTCAATTTTGGAGGATGAGCTCATTCAAAGCGCGAGCGAGCAGCGCCCGCAAGAGTGCAGCAGCAACTGCGAAGCCTCTTGCCGGGCGGATTTATTCCGGACACATGACGGATGCGGATGAACAACGCATCGTCGCACTGCCGGCGCAGAATCAGGCGGAAGAGTTGCTCGAACGGGCGATCCGGCACGACGGGCGAGCGCTGGAGATGTTTGAAAGCAATGTGGAGAATTGGACCGGCCGGCTGAAACTGACGGAAGCGATGAAGGGGCTTGAAGCGAGATCGCAATACTCGAAAGACTTGCGCGTGCGTTTTGCCAACGCGGATTTGAACTTGACGTTGCAAGGTTTTGGAAAAAACGAGCAGGCTGCGGAGGCACTGCTGACGCGGGCACGCAGCGACAAGGATTACCGCGCGTGGGCGGTCTACTATCTCGGAATGCTGGGCGGACGGGGCGTGGAGTACGATGCCATTCACCAAGCGCTGCTGGGATATGCAAAGCACGATCCAGACGCGCGAGTGCGGCAATGGGCCGTGGAAGGAATGCGTTACCTTGGCAAGGAGGAAGTACTCGATGAACTTCTAGATTCGTTCACGCACGATCCGGCTCCGGCGGTGCGCGACCGCGCAGGCTGCAACATCGCGGATTGCGGAAATTTTACGCGCCAACAGCGCATGCGCATGGTTCCTAAACTGATTGATTTGGCAGCCGATTCGAGGACTGGCGCGCAGACGAGAAGTTTGTGCTTCCTGTCGCTGAGCGAGATTACCGATGCGAATGTGCCGGGCGACGCCACGGCGTGGAAAAATTGGTATGAAGAGCATGGCGCGCAAAAGATGGCGGAGTTTGAAAAGCTCGATTGGTGGGAAGTGCGCGGCGACGAATAATTCACTGTGAAAACTCAAAAAAGGGGAGAACTCCACGGAGTTCTCCCTTTTTTTCCGTGTTGTGGTTTCGATTCGCTTGCTAACTTAGTTCTGGCCGGCGGCTTTGGCCATGCTCGCGGTCCATTCCGCCGAGCGGCGCTGCATTTCCGCGGGAGCAACGTCTTCGATGTGCTGCGCGAGGCCCCAATGGTGACCGAAAGGATCGGTGACTTTGCCGTAGCGATCGCCCCAGAACATGTCGGCGAGCGGCATATCGGCGCGGCAGCCTTCGCGGACGGCGCGGTTGAAGATGTCGTCGACGTTGTCGGTGTAAAGGAATAGAGAGTAGGGCGACAGGCCGTCGCCGGAAGGCGCGACGGACATGCCCGGAAATTCGTCGGAGATAAAAATCAGCGAGTCGCCAATGCGAAGCTCGGCGTGCATGATCCTACCGTCTGGGCCAGGCATGCGATTGATTTCGGTGGCGCCAAAGGCTTTCTTGTAAAAATCCATGGCCCTGCCGGCGTTTTTGCAAGTGATGTACGGAGTGATCGAGTGATAGCCCTCGGGGACGGGGCGGACGGAAGTGGACATGTGCGGCTCCTTATTATTTGATTTTGCGCACGCTGGAAAGGCTGAAAAGGTAGGAGAGAGTGCGCTTGCTTTTTGTGATACTCCTGGGAATGGTTGGTGTCAACAGGTTAGGCCGATGAAAAGCGGGCTGTTCGAAGAGGATTGATTTACATCGAAATTCCGGGTCGATGTTGTGCGACGGCCTCGCTCGAGGGTTGACGCGTAACGGAGCGCCCCACCAAAAAATGGAAGGGCGCCCCGCAGTTGAAGAGAGTTACTCGGGCTTAGTGATGATGCCGCAAGCGATGCGGGCGGGCGCGTTACCGGAAGCGCCGCCGGACGCAGCATGGATGACGATGGCCGTGCCGCCGTTGCTGAAGACGGAGTGATCATCGGCGCCGAGAGTGACGTTGGGAGCGACGACGGTGACTTTGGCGGTTCCGTCGGCGCCTACGATCAGGGAGAAATTAGGGATGTCTCCGGCGGGCGAAGAGTCATGCATGTGTTCGTCGTGGCCGCCGTTCGAGGCTGGACTGAAGTGCGGGCCGGCGGTTTTGAAGTCGGGCGGATCACATTTTGCGACCTGGTGGATGTGCATGGAATGATCGCCGGGCGGCAGATCTTTGATGTCCAGCTTGATGCGGACGCCTTGCGGCGCAGCGGTAAGAACGGCAGTGCCGACGGACTGGCCCTGCGCGTTCTTAATTTCGATGGTGACAGCTTTGGCGGCGTGACCGTGATTGTCCTGGGCGGCAGCGCAACTTGCCGCGGCAAGCATCACCCCGGCGCACACAATGAGTCTCATGCGGAATCTCCTTTTGCTGATTGCAAGTCCTGGACTTCGGCTTAGCCGGATGAAATACCCCGCAACCAATCTAGCTCAATGAAAGCGTGAAATTGTCAACCGTGTAGCTATTCCGATACGGGAGAGGGTCGCAGATGAATGCGGGGTTTTAGTTGTCTGTCATTGGTTGTCAGTTTTTAGGGAAGAGAAGAGGCTCGTTTCATCGGGCTGACTGGGATGACTAGGTTGATTTGGCGTGCAGAATTGCTGTCAATGGGGCTCCTGTTTGCCCGTTGCCGCCGAATGCAGGAAGGTTGCGAGATGCGTTTTTAGACAGAAGAGCTGTCTGAATTAGAGGGAGAGAATCCTCGACAACGAGTGGCCGGCGTTGGATAGCCTGAAAAATGGAGGCGCTCAGTAGTTGCGAAAGAGATCAGGGAAATCTTGTTTGAGGTTGCTGAGTTTGGGCATGTCGTTGATGGCGATGTAGGGATTGTCGGGATGATTTTTCAGGTAGTCCTGATGATAGTCCTCGGCGGGATAGAAGGCTTTAAAGGGTTCGACCTTTGTGACGATGGGGCGCGAATAGACTTTTGCGGAATTTAACTGGGCGATGTAAGCGTCGGCGATGCGCTTTTGGTCCTGGTTCGAATAGAAAATGGCGGAGCGGTATTGCGAGCCCGTATCGGGGCCCTGGCGATCAAGTTGCGTGGGATCATGGGCGACGGAGAAGTAGATCATCAGGAGCTGGCCGTAGGAAATTTGCGAGGGGTCATAAGTGACGCTGACGGACTCGGCGTGACCGGTGACACCCATGCTCACGGTTTCATAAGCGGGAGACTTGACGAAGCCGCCGGAGTAGCCGGAAGTGACGGACGTGACGCCCTTGAGGTGTTCAAAAACCGCTTGGACGCCCCAAAAGCAGCCCCCCGCGAGATAGACGGTTTCTCGACCTTTTGTGGAAGAGAGGGGAGCATCCGCCGCGGGCTTGGGAAAGGGCTTGTTGGGAGTGGCGGGGGGGCGTGCTCCAAGTGAGCGGAGGGCGGTCCAGCCTAAAATGCCGATAATCAAGACGATGGCGATGCCGCGGCCAATATGAGGACTGTGCATGTTTGTGATTCCTTCGCAGACGGGGCGCGTCTATCTCGTGAGAGCCTGTCTGCGGGAAATAGGATGTACCAAGGCCGGAAAGGATACAAACCGCCGGGTAGCTCGGCCGGAAGACTCGTCTTCGGTGCTGTTTTTCGCCAGACTGCGCTCCGTGGCAGATGGAACCGGTCGCCCGCCTGAGGCATCCTACCGAGGGACAGCCCAAAGGGACATTGAAACGGGATATTCGAACGAGATAGTCCAACGCCAAACGTCGAGGAAAACCATGCTTCCGAGAATTCGAACGAGTTTTGTAATGGTGTCGCTGCTCTCGATGCCGGCCATTTTGATGGCGCAGGTCACGCACGGGCAGAAACCGAATTTGCCGGCGCCGTTCACGACAAAATCCGCGGGCAATGGACCGGATAAAGACAAGCCACCGGCGGGATTTCTGCCGACGGTGCCTGCGGGCTTCCGCGTAAATGTTTTCGCGGCGGATTTCAAAGAGCCCCGATTGCTGACGGTGGCGCCAAACGGCGATATTTTTTTGGCGGAATCGGGAGCGGGCCGTGTGCTGGTGCTGCGCGATCCGCAGCACACCGGCGGGGCGCAGGAAAGGGAAGTGTTCGCGGCAGGCTTGAAGCAGCCGTTTGGAATCGCGTTTCATGAAAACTACGTGTACATCGGAAATACAAATAGC
>Ga0210407_10001041_pt1 | contig 27494 bp, 21 predicted proteins | sample IncBWC27MmetaG_FD_150860 | JGI IMG/M metagenome (GOLD analysis project Ga0210407, IMG submission 150860) | Forest soil microbial communities from Barre Woods Harvard Forest LTER site, Petersham, Massachusetts, United States - Inc-BW-C-27-M | ecosystem: Environmental > Terrestrial > Soil >...
GTCGAAGAGATCAAGAAGCTCCACAAGGACGTCAAGGGAGACATGATCGCCCAGGTTGGCACCATTTCCGCCAACAACGACAAGCAGATCGGCGGCATCATCGCCGAAGCCATGAAGAAGGTCGGCAAGGATGGCGTCATCACCGTCGAGGAATCCAAGACGATGGAGACCACCCTCGAAGTAGTCGAAGGCATGCAGTTTGACCGCGGCTACCTCTCCCCCTACTTCATCACCGACCCCGAGCGCATGGAATGCGTCCTCGAGGACGTCCGCATCCTCATCCACGAAAAGAAAATCAGCTCGATGAAGGACCTGCTCCCGTTGCTCGAGCAGACCGCCAAGATGGGCAAGCCCCTCTTGATCGTCGCTGAAGACGTCGAAGGCGAAGCGCTTGCCACCCTCGTGGTGAACAAGCTCCGCGGCACGCTGCAGTGCGCCGCCGTCAAGGCCCCTGGCTTTGGCGACCGCCGCAAGGCCATGCTCGAAGACATCGCCACTCTCACGGGCGGCAAGGCTATCACCGAAGACCTCGGCATCAAGCTCGAAAACGTCAAGCTTGAGGACCTCGGTCGTGCCAAGAAAATCACCATCGACAAGGACAACACCACGATCATCGAAGGCGCCGGCAAGTCCGCGGATATCGAAGGCCGTGTGAAGCAGATTCGGTCGCAGGTCGAAAACACTACCTCCGACTACGACAAGGAAAAGCTCCAGGAACGCCTTGCCAAGCTGGTCGGCGGCGTCGCCGTCATCAAAGTCGGCGCAGCCACCGAAACCGAACTGAAGGAAAAGAAGGCGCGTGTCGAAGACGCTATGCACGCCACCCGCGCGGCTGTCGAGGAAGGTATCGTCCCCGGCGGCGGCTCGGCGCTGCTTCGCTGCATCGCGGCTGTCGAGAAGCTCAAGCTCCACGATGACGAAGCCGTTGGTGCAGGCATCGTGCGCCGCGCTCTCGAAGAGCCTTCCCGCCAGATTGCCCTCAACGCCGGCCACGAAGGCGCCGTTGTGATCGGCAAGGTCCGCGACTCCAAGGAAGAAAACTTCGGCTTCAACGCCGAGACCGGCGAGTACGGCGATATGGTGAAGATGGGCGTAATCGACCCGGCCAAGGTCACCCGCCTCGCGCTGCAGAACGCAGCGTCCATTGCGGGCCTCATGCTCACTACCGAAGCTCTCATCGCCGACATCAAGGAAGACGACAAGAAGGCAGCCGCTGCCGGAGCCCCCGGCGCAGGCGGCATGGGCGGCATGTACTAAGGTTCTCCAGCTCGCCCATAACCTCAATCCTAAAAGGGCGGCCCTCACGGGCCGCCCTTTTTTTTCGCTCGCCCTTTCATTCTTACCACTCCGATTTTCATTTCTCTGTCAGCGACGTGTTGCGCGAGAATGTACCTGGCCGTCGGCGGGCGCTCGATTCCGCGCCGCTGTCGCTGCCCGCAGAACGGAAATGGAGGCAAGGCGAAAATGGACAAATATGAGATAACTCGCAGGAGCTTCAACAAGGGCTTGGCGGGAGCAGCGCTAAGCGTTGCCGCTTCGGCTGGGCCATTCGCGCAGAGCGTCTTGGGCGCCAACGACCGGATCGGCGTCGGCTTGATCGGCGCCGGTGGAATGGGTCAGTTCGACCTGAGAGACTTCCTTCGCTCCGGCCAGGTCGATGCCATCGCCATCGCCGATCCCTTCCAACCCAACCTGGACCGTGCTCTTGATCTGACCGACGGCAAGGCCAAAGGCTTCAAGGATTTTCGCGCCATCCTCGACAACAAGGACATCCAGGCGGTGATCATCGCGACTCCCGACCATTGGCACGCTATCCCCATGATCATGGCTTGCGAAGCCGGCAAGGACGTCTACGTCGAAAAACCCCTCTCGCACACGCTCGCCGAGGGCCGCAAAATGGTCCAGGCAGCCGCAAAACACAACCGCATCGTACAAGTGGGCACGCAGCAACGCTCGGGCGAACATTTTCAAAAGGCCGTCGAGCTCGTTCACAGCGGAAAAATCGGCAAAGTTACGCTGGCCGAAACATGGATTCACAGCAATGGCTGGCCGGAAGGCATGGGCAATCCTCCGGACGGCGATCCTCCCTCCTGGCTCGACTGGGACCTTTGGCTTGGGCCCGCTCCTTACCACGCCTACAACCGCAATCGCTGCATCGGCACATTTCGCTCCTTTTGGGATTATTCCGGTGGAACGCTCACCGACTGGGGCGTCCATCTGCTGGACATCGTCCACTGGGCGATGGGCGTTGATGCGCCCAAGGCAGTAAGCGCCTTCGGCGGCAAATACGTCATGGAGGACAACAGTGAGATTCCGGACACGCTCGAAGTGGTCTTCGAGTATCCAGCCTCGCCGGTGAGCGGCAAGGAATTTGTCGTCACGTGGAGCAACCGCCACGCCAATTCGCATGGACCGGACGGTCACAACTACGGCATCCAGTTCTACGGCAGCGAGGGCACCCTGTTCATCGACCGCGAAGGCTACACGCTGTGGCCTGAGCGCAAGCCCAACGGAGGCGAAAGCGTTTTGTCCTCTGGCGTGATCAAGAGCGAAGGCTCAGCGCAACATTATCCGCACGTCCTGAACTTCCTGGAGTGTGTGCGCTCACGCCACAAGCCCAACTCCGACCTCGAGACCACGCACCGCTCGACCAGCGCGCCGCACGTCGCCAACATCGCGTTCAAGCTGGGGCGCAAGCTGCGTTGGAATCGCGACGACGAGCAATTCCTGAACGATCCCGAAGCCAACAAGCTCCTCACCAAGCAGTACCGCAAGCCCTGGAACACCATCTAGTATTTGTGTCCAGGAGAAAACTTCGACTAGCCCGCGGCTCGTAACGCATTGTAGCGGCGGGGCTTGCCCCGTCGCTGCTGCGACAAGCAGCGACACAACTGCTGTGTCGTACCTTGTCGCTTGTGCTTCTTTTAGCGCCGCAATAGGGTGATACATATCGGTCGGGCCTTCTGGCCGCTGCGGAGGTCCTCATGCTTCAAATTGATCGCTCCAAGCGCTTCTCTTCGGTGACACTGGTTGCCGCAATCTTGGCAACCGTGGCCCTCGGCGGCTGCAACTACTCCGCCTGCTATAACTCAGCTTCAGCGGTTTGCTATAACTCCGTCCTCCGTTCAATCGACATTACCCCTGCCAACTCATCAATATCTGTAGGCTCCGTGCAACAACTGAAGGCCACCGGCCATTGGGACGACGGAACCGCCGCGGATATCACCAACTCCGTAATTTGGAGTTCATCTGCCATGAACTCCGCGACCATCAATTCCTCCGGCCTCGTCACCGCTCTTTCCCTGGGCCGGCCCCAGATCACCGCGGCCCATCCTAGCTTCCCGGTGAGCACTTCGACGCATGTCATCATCGTGAGCGGCCCAGCTGCGGCGGCACCTCGCTTCGCGTACGTGACCAATCTCAGTGACGACACGCTCTCTATCTACTCCGTGGACGCCACCACGGGGCAGCTCCGCCCCCATGGCTACATTCTCACCGGCAGTCATCCCGACTCTATTTCTCTCCACCCCTCAGGAAAATTCGCTTACATCACGAATAGTCAGACCAATGATGTCTCCTCCTTCACCGTTGACTCGGCCACTGGTTCGTTGACTCCTGTCCCGGGCTCACCTTTCGCAGCTGGTTCTACTCCCTTCGCAGTGACCGTGGACCCTTCGGGATCCTTCGCCTACGTGACGAACACCGGGTCGGATAACATTTTCGCGTACGCCATCGACACGTCTACGGGCGCCCTTACTCCTGTCCCCGGTTCGCCTTTTGCTTCCGGGGGAGTCCCGGCTTTCGTAACGATTGATCCCGGAGGCAGGTTTGCTTACGTAGCCAACTTCGGCGGAAACACTATCGCCGCTTTCAACATCGCCGTGGACACCGGCGCGCTCGTGCCCATCGCGGGCTCGCCTTTTGCGGCTGGATCGCAACCTGAATCGCTCACAGTGGACCATGGCGGCCACTTCGCCTATGTCATCAATCAAAACACCAACTCCGTCTCGGTTTTCTCCATTAGCTCAGCTACGGGCGCGCTTACGCCCACCCTGGGCCCCTTCCCGACAGGGGCAGCGCCCTTCCATTTTTCAATGGATCCGTCCGGGAAGTTCGCGTATGTCGCAAACGGTGGCTCCAACAATGTCTCCGGCTACACAGTGAATCCCATGACCGGCGCCTTAACAGAGGTGGCCGGTTCGCCATTCGCGACAGGAATCGAGCCTGCCTGGTTGACAGTGGATCCTTCCGGAAAGTTCCTCTACGTGCCGGGTGAACTCTCCAACGACGTCACTATGTACGGAATTGATCCCGCTTCCGGAGTCCTAACCACGCTCGGAACGGTACGGGCACGCAGCGGATCGCGCGCCATCGCTATGAGCGGCGGCAGCACTTCCGCAACATACGTCCCCTTGTTTGCTTACGTGGCAAACAAGAATTCCAACAACATCACCGGATACGGCATCGATCCAAAAAGCGGCGTGCTAGCCGCTGTCCCAGGTTCACCATTTCCTGCAGGGTCTGGCCCGCTCGGGTTAGCAGCAGACCCCGCGGGAAAATTCGCCTACGTCGCAAACACGAATTCAGGCAATATCTCGGCACTCGCAATCAACGCCGGCAACGGGGCACTGACCGCGGCTACGGGCTCCCCCTTCTCGGCGGGAACGGCTCCCTTCGCTACAACCGTGGATCCCTCGGGACGCTTCACCTATGCTGTGAACACAGCATCGAATGACGTGTCGGCCTATACGATAGATCGTACCTCGGGCGCACTCATGCCTATCGCAGGTTCACCATTCCCAAATCCCCCGGGCCCAAGCCACCTCACGGTCGATCCTACAGGCCAACATCTTTATGTAGCTAATTTCGGTTCCAACAGCATAGCTGCGTACAACATTGATCCGGCCAACGGCTCCCTCACTGCCGTTCCGGGCTCACCCTTCCCGGGTGGCTCGAGTCCTCTCTCGGTAGCAGTGGATTCCTCCGGCAGATTTGCTTACGTTGCCAATCAGGGTGGCGGCGTTTCGGCGTTCACAATTAATGCGCTCAGCGGCGCTCTGAATCCTGTCACCGGTTCGCCATTTTCTGCGGGAACGATCCCGGTACTCGTCGCGGTAGAACCGTCCGGTAAATTCGCCTACGTAGTAGATGCGGGTTCCAACAGCGTCTCGGCGTTTGCCATCGACCCCGTTTCCGGAGCCCTCAAACTGACCCCCACTTCGCCGTTCTTGGCTGGTACGGGCCCCAGGTGGATGAGCGTCGATCCCTCCGGCAAGTTCGCCTATGTGGCGAATCAGATTACCAACAATGTTTCTGGCTACAACATCGACGCCGTCAGTGGGTCATTCACGGCAATCACGAATTCGCCGTTCCCGGCCGGGACATTTCCGATCTCCGTTACTACCACGGGCAAGATTCAGTAATCCTCGACCGGTCAGACAGCCAAGTTGGGGGTAGTCCCCCATGCCTCTACCGGCTCGACAGCACGAATTTGTTCTCGTCCGCGTCTTTGAAGATAGCCGCTGTTCCCCAGGACTCCTTCTTCGGTTCCTTCTCGAACTGCACCCCTTTCGATTTCAGCACTTTTGCCGTCGCGAATACGTCATCGCACCAGAACGATATCGATTGAAACTCGCCGATACGGTCCTCATGCCCCTCCGGAGTGAACAGCGCCAGCCCCGAGTCCGCCCCGGGGATCATTAATTCGATCCACCGCTGCTTTTCGGTCATCGGCTGGTCCGTAGTCACTTTGAATCCCAGCTTCTCTGTAAAAAACTTCAAAGCGGCGTCCTGGTCGCGCACCGGAATGCTCACAAATTTGATCCCTCGAATCATGGTCGACCTCCTTGTCGAGGGCCGGAGCATAGCCGCACTCGAACGCCCCGCGCAATCAGCCATTTGATGCTATACTAACCGTTGGTATAGCGATGCCTCCGAGGGTTTCAGGGTTTGTACTTGCAAGCCCTGAGCTGCGGGTTTGTATTTAAACCCTGGGCTAATCGGGTTTCAGGGTTTGTACTTGCAAACCCTGAGCTAACAAAATGATCGACGAATACATCACCGACGTGCTCCTGCGCGACCTTGTAGGTCACGACCGCCGCCCCGTCAGCTTTCTGGTCTATCTTTGGCTTGCCGCCGAGCAGGCCCGCCGCGGCGCCGCCGTTCAAATCAGCTACCAGGAGCTCGCCGAAAACATCGGCATTTCAAAAAGTTCCGTCCAGGCCGCCGTAAGCTGGCTCCGCCGCCGCAAATTGCTTTCCGTCACCAAGGAAAACGCCACTGCCGTCCCCCGCTACACCGCGCTCACCCCCTGGAAATCTCCCGCGCGCGCCAAGTCTTCCCGCCCGCGTTGATGCCAGCCGCCCCCGAATCTATCAAGCCGGACATCACAACTGAAACGTTCGGCTGTCATCGCTCACTAATCGACTAGATGACGAATTGTCGGAGCCCGATCTTCATTAGCTGGTGCTCCAAACAATCGATAGCGACAAGACTGTGAACAATCAGACTGCCTACAATCCTGGCGGGCCGCGCGGACTTCTCGCCTGAAACAGGCGAAGCCAATCAAAGGAGGATCCCTATGAAATCCAGCAAGATGACAGCAATGGCCGTTTTTGGCGGAATCGTCTTCTTCTCTCTTCTCCAAGTCCGATCGGTGCCCGCGCAACGGGAGAAATCAGGCGGCATAGCGATCGACAATAGCCAGGAGAACTATCCGGACGGAAGCAAGTGGCCAGTGCCGCAGTATGAGAAGCCGAAGACCTCTATCAATCTGAAGGCACAAGAGATGGTTCATGGAGGGCCAATGAAGCCAACGACCTCCGCCAACCTCCAATCGGAGCTGCCGGCAGAAGTCACGCTGGGAATCGGAACTGCCCTCCGCCTTGCCTCTGAGGTGCCGAGCGGACGTCTAACAGGAACTCGGATTAAGGACAGCGCTCAAACCACAGATACCGTGAGCCCCGAGCTCCCGCCAAAACAGACCACAGTGAAGTGGTTCATAGACTATCCCGCCCAATACAAAGGTGTGCCGCTTTCCAAGTTCAGCGACGTGTTGGTCATCGCCGGGGGCGATGGACAGGTGCAATATCTCCGCAAGCGGAACTTGCCCCGCACGGCGGATGGAACGGTGCCCACAGTGGACAAAAGGGCCGCCGTCGAAATGGGCGAAGCTCATGCCAAAGGAGGAGCAGGCGGGACTCTGCACTCAAGCGAACCGGCTTTGGAGTTGTGGGTGGATCCAACCCTTAGAGGCCATCTGGCCTGGAGTTTCACAGTCGAGAGCGAATCCCCCTCCGATCCCATGGCCCGGCGCTATTGGATAGCAGCGCTCGGGGCGCCAAACATTATCTATTGGGAGAGCTCGGTCTATTCTACGCACTTTGGCACGGTCTCAGGCACCAAGTGGCAGGCGTCACCCTTCCAGCCAACCGTCAATGATCCTCTCCCGAATGTTACGGTCAACCGTGCGGGAGGCGGTGGGGGATCGCAGGTGACCGGCGACAACGGACGGTACGGGTTCCCCAGCGGTGCGGGTGTGGCGACCATTAGCGCGACTTTGAGCGGCCCGCATTCCGTGATCGCAGACCTGGGCGGGCCGCTGATGACGCGAAGCAAGACGGGCACTCCCGCAAGCGCAATTGATCTTAATTTTGGTGCCGCTGGAGACTTCGAGACGGCGGAGGTTTCCGCCTTCTATTGGACGAACTTCATCCATGCATTCGCCAATGACATCCTGGCGCCCGGCGATTTGGTGGCATTACCTACGAAGGTGAATATCAATTCTTCTTGCAATGCCTTCTGGAACGGTTCATCCATAAACTTCTTCCGGGCCGGAGGCGCCTGCCCGAACACGGCTTACTCGGACGTAGTGCTTCACGAGTACGGACACGGTATTGACTCGAGCAAGGGTGGCATTCTGGACGGCGGATACAGCGAGGGTTTCGGCGACTCGATGGCGATCCTGGGCACTCGTCAGCCTTGTGTCGGCCGCGATTTCTTCGGAGTAGGCACTTGTCTACGTCTAGCTACGGATGTGAACCTGTGGCCGCCTGTTCCCGGCGAAGACGTCCATTCGGTCGGAAAGCGCTACATGCAGTTCGTGTGGCAGTTGGTGCAGGAACTGAAAAAGAATAACTCGGAGGATGAGTCCTTTCAGATTGCGGCCCACTTGGATTTGGCAGAGGCCGCCGCGAATCCGATAAGTATACCCGATGCTGTTCGGCTCACTTTCATAGCGGATGACGACGATGGTGATTTGAGCAACGGCACGCCGCACTGCGCTGAACTGGCTGCCGCCGCTGATTCCAGGAATATTCCCCATCCGCCCTGTCCGCCTAAGAAACTGGCCTACGCCTGGGCCAATAACGCGAACGCCGCTTCTTACATCCCGGCCCTTCCGTACTCGTACAATTCTGCCGGAGGACCAATCACCATCACTCGATCGGGCCAGGGCACCTACGCTGTGAAGTTTGCGGGACTCGGCGGAAATGGAATCGTGGGTGGCAATGTGCAGCTCACCCCTTATGGTTCCGGACATGAACACTGCAGGGTGCACAATTGGAGTTCGGGAGGGCCCGACTTCATCGTCAACGTGAGATGCTCGAACACGCTTGGTGTGCCGGACGATACACAGTTCACCATACTAGTGAACTGGCGTTGAAAGTGTGGCGGGGGCGTTAGGCCCCCGCTAACTTATCAGTGCAAGATTCCTCGTTACGAGTTCCCAGCCTCCGATTGAGTCGCTGGCCGGAAAGGTCTATTGTTGAATTTGGGGCCGCATTCTTCTGGTTCTCTGGTCCTCCAGGTTCCGGTTCTTGGTCGAGAGTCAACGATGGGCTTTACTAGGCTGAGGTTGGCGATGTTGTTCGGCGTCCTTTTCGTAGTGGCGGCTTGTGGAGCCTTGCTGGTCTGCCAAACCACCCCAAACTCAAATGATTTGTCCAAGTTCCTTACGCCCGGCGGGAAATTGCAGGCCTGCTTAATGTTTCGAGATGCGCAGCAGGGTTTTGCCGGAGTTTCAGGGGAGATTTGGACGATCGAGGCCGGGGGTCACTTCTCGATTGCGCGCTTTCTGAACGAAAGAACGGACGCGCCTTATTGGGAGCGGGATCTCACTCTCGCCCAAGTTGAAAGTGTTGCTAAGGTTCTCGTGGCGAGCAATTTTCTTGCATTGCCTGATTCCTTCGGCCGCGAATCGAAAGTCAATTCGCGCCTCTTGACACTGGCTTTCGGGAAAAAGAAATCCGTTCTGGCGCTACCAGCGGGGGAAGGTGTCACCGAGGAAACGGGCCCGCCTGCCGGCGGTCCGCAGGCCGTTGCCTGGCACAATTTCGTCTCGGTAGTACGGGCCATTCGGGCCCTGACAAAGGACCGGAAAGCCATTTGAAAAACTCCTGCTCTCGGAACCTATGTTCCCGCCCTCATGGCCGCTTATAATCAGTTCCCTTTTGCGTGTGCGCGTTTGGAGTCGAATTCATACAGGATGTCCCTGATATGGGCAACCACGTTGGCGTGTGGGTTTTTCAGAATTCTCCCCGGCCGTCCGCTCCGCTGACTTTTTCAAGATTTCCGTTTTTCCGCTCGGATTCCTCTCTCCCGAACTTCGCCCTTCAAGTGCGTCTCTTGCATCCCGGCCGTCTAAGCCGGTGACTTTTCAGCGTCTTACAGCCTCATTCGAATGATATCCATTTAATTACTTGACACGTATGTAGAAATCATGCCATACTTCCCTGTGTTTGCCAAACGACTCTCTCCCTTACCTGCTCTTCCTTCCCCAAGCCGAATCCCTGTTCCCCCATCGTTCTCCTCTAAGTTCCATGGAATCAATCTTCTTGCCGACCCTCACCCGCTAACCCCTGTCTCCTCAATTTTTTATAGAAATACAGGGGGAGGGCCTGCGTCGCCTCGACGTTCAGACGTTCCATCACATTTCGACCTATCTCCTTTCTTTTCAAACTCTTGTGCACTCTTTTGCACTCTCACAAAACTCAACTCCTTTCTTTTCAGGTGTTTCCGCACTCTTTGCAAAAAACCACCCGGGGTGGGGTACCTACTCTCTGCGAAATCTCTGCCCTCTGAGTCTCGGCGTATCTTTTCCTGCATGCCATCGAGGACCCCGACGCTGTCAGGACTGTCAATCTCCCCGCATCTCCTTGCTTCTTTACATCCTTACCCTGTTACTTCTATCCTCTTCCCATGAGAGAAGACTCGAAAATGTTTGCTACCGTTGAGGAAGCCGTCGAGGAAATTCGCCAGGGCCGCATGGTCGTCCTCGTCGACGACGAGGACCGCGAAAACGAAGGCGACCTCGCCATGGCCGCCGAAAAAATCACGCCCGACGCCATCAACTTCATGGCCAAGCATGGCCGCGGCCTGATCTGCCTTCCGCTCACCGAAGAGCGCTGCGACGAGCTCCACCTTCCGCTCATGTCGCCCATCAACACTTCCGTTCACGGCACGGCTTTCACCGAAGCGGTGGACGCGCGCGTCGGCGTCACCACCGGCATCAGCGCTTCCGACCGCGCCATCACCATCCTTACGGCCATCGATCCCAAAACGAAGCCGCAGGACCTCGCGCGCCCCGGACACATTTTTCCGTTGCGCGCGCGCAACGGCGGCGTCCTCGTTCGCGCCGGCCAAACCGAAGCCTCCGTGGACCTCGCCCGCATCGCCGGCCTTACCCCCGCGGGAGTCATCTGCGAAATCATGGGCGACGACGGCACAATGTCTCGCGTCCCGCAGCTCATCGAATTTTGTAAGGAACACAATTTGAAGATGCTGACCGTCGCGGACCTCATTCGCTACCGCATGCAGCACGAGCGTTACGTCCGTCGCGTTGCGGAAGCCGTCTTGCCGACACGCTTCGGCGATTTCCGCATGATCGCCTATGCCAGCGACGTGGACCACGATCAGCACATCGCGCTGGTGCGCGGGAATCTGGAAGGCGCGAACCCAGCGCTAGTCCGTGTCCATTCTCACTGCCTCACCGGAGATGTTTTCGGTTCCACCGCTTGCGATTGCAGCGAACTCGTCTCGCGCTCACTGGAAGCCATTGCCAAGGAAAATCGCGGCGTTTTTCTCTACCTGCACCACACCGGACGCGGCTTTTCCGTGGATGCCGCGGAGGAGCCAGGAACGCTTCCGCAAATTCATTTTCACAGGCGCGGCCAGCTCGATCGCGAGCCCGCGCGGCAGCGCATGGTCCAGCACGAAAGCGGCATCGGCGCGCAAATCCTGATCGACCTCGGCCTCAAAGACATTCGCGTCCTAACCAACCACCCCAAAAAAGTAGTAGCCCTAGAAGGCTACGGCATCCGCATCGCCGACCAGGTCCCCCTCCGCCTCGACCAGCCTAAGCCCACCCACCAAACTCTATGAGGACATAAGGGATTGCTTTTCATGAGTAGAGCAAACAAAAGATGGTTGATCGTTGGTGGGCTGGGTTTCTTGGTCGCCGTAATGGTCGGGAGGAACTCATACATTCGATCCCGAGATGAAGCGGTCGTTCACAAACTAATAGCCGAATTCCATCACCGGTACAACTCTAGTGAGCATGACGACGCTACAGAATATGGTCCCATGATCATAGAAGTAGTCCTGAGGGAGCGGAGCCAGCTTGGCAGCTTTCTACAGTTGAAGCACTGCACTCTAGCGAAATCCGCGGAACCTCCATGGCACGAAGCGAAATGCTTGTCCACATTTCAAAAAGGTGAAGTGGAGGAGTTCTTCATAATTCCCCACGTCCCAAATGATCCGTACTTACTTCTCTACTCGGCGGAGAGCGGTGGACAGAGGTTTTCGATCCGCTAAAGCAAGGGTTCGATTTCGCTGGTGGGGCTGAGACGGTGCGACTCTTGGAGAAGTCGCAGGCTTCGCGCAAGGTGGACTCTCCGGTTTTTGGCTTCCTGGCGGGCTGAGTTGCGGAGCTTTAGGCGTTTTGCCGACAGTGAGGTACTTGCGCATTTTCTCGAGGCGTTTCGCTCCAAGCCCGCGAATGGCCAGCAAATCGTCTACGCTTTTGAACGCGCCATAGGACTTGCGCATTTGCAGAATCTTCCCCGCCGTCGCCGGCCCGATTCCCGGAACTTGTTGCAATTCCTCAGACGTCGCGGTGTTGATGTTTACCGGCCTCGCCGGCGGCTTTTTCTTGGCTTCGAGTGAGCTACAGAACAGCAGAAAGGACGAGAGGAGGAAGAGACCTATTACTGTGCGCTGCCGCCGTTCCATAACAGATGCATAATGCATCGGCTACGTCTATAAAGCAACAACATGATTCAAGGGAAACGTCGCAGCCAACTCAAGGGTTTGCTACAAGCGCTTGCCTTGCGCGTCGTAGATTTCGAGTTCGCCGAAGAGAGCGGCTTGTGATTCGATTTGCGCGCGGTCGCCGACGACGACGATTTGCATGTTGGCGGAGTCCAGATACTTGCGCGCCGTTTCGAGCAAGTCTTGCGGAGTGAGGGCGCGAACTTTTTGGCGATACGTTTCGAGATAATCGTCTGGCAATTCGTTCAGCGCCACAGTGGATAGTTGCGAGAGCAAACCGTCCTGTGTCGCGAGCCCCATCGAAAAAACGCCGCTCAAATAGTTTTGCGCATCCGCCAGTTCCGGATCAGGTACGGGCAAAGATCGCAGCTTGTCCATTTCGTAAAAAATCTCGTTGAGCGACGCCGCAACAACCTCATTGCGAACGGCCGCCGAAACGGAAAAATAGCCATGCTGCCGCAGCGGATGTACGCCGCTGCGCGGGCTATACGTATAACCTTTATCTTCGCGAATATTCATGACCAAGCGGGAATTGAATGCTCCGCCGTACAGACTGTTAGTGAGTCCCAGCTTCACCCAGCCCGGATGCTTTCTCGTGATCGCGTGGCAACCTGTAAGAATCTGCGTCTGCACCGCGCCTGGCACGTGGACGAGATAGACGCGACGGCCGCGCGGATTCGCAGGAGCGACGGCCGCGCGTGCCTCCGGTTTTTTTCCGGCCCATTTGCCGAACACTTTTTCCGCGGCCTTCAACATTTCGTTGGAATCGAAATCGCCGACCAGCAGCAATAATCCATTTCCCGGCGTGTAAAATTCGCGGTAGACCGCCCGCAAATCTTCTCGCTTGTACGCGGCCACTTGCGCTTCGCTGGGCGACACTTGGGCGTACGGGTGCGCGCCAAACAAAACTTTGCGCAATCGTTCGCTCGCCAGGAATCCCGGCTGGGTGCGCTCCAGCTTTATTTCTTCCAACTTCTGCCGGCGCTCACGTTCGAACTCGCTTTCGGGAAACGACGCTTCGCGCGCCAATTCATTGACCAGTCCCAGCAGCGGCTCCGCAAATTCCGAAAGTCCGGAAAACGAAATCGCGCTGGTATCCGCACCTGCGCCCGAAGAAAGGTCTGCACCGATGCGCCGCAAATCTTCTTCGATCTGGCGGCTAGCGCGTTTCGTCGTTCCCGTGCGCACCACGGTGGCGGTCATTTCCGCGAGCCCGGGAGCGCGGTGCATCGCGGCCGCTTCTCCCGAACGGAAAAACAGCTCGCCGTGAAACTTCGGAATCGAATGCGCTTCCGCGAGAATGACTTCAAGTCCGTTCGAAAGGCGCGCCTTGGTCCGCTTCGGCCAAGTCACCGCGCGTTCCGGAGCTAGCGCAGGGACTCCGTTTGCTACTTCCACGGTTCGGGTGGCCATTATGCGGCTTCCTTCTCGCCCGTGGACGAGGGGGCGCTTGCATTGACGGGCGTGCGAAAAACGATGGCGCGTTTTTCGTTTCGCAGATATTTCCTTGCCGCAGCCTGAATCTCTTCGCGTGTGACAGCAAGAAATCCGTCCAGGATGGTATTGACGAGTTGCGGCTCGTTATCGAACAGAGTGAAGCAGGCGAGGAGATGCATCAATCCATACTTCGGCATGTACCCGCCTCGCCCGCCCTCGAGCGTGGCGAAATAGTCGGAACGCCACTTCACTTTCAACTGTTCCAGTTCGTCGGCGCTGATGCCGTTTTCCCGCACATCGCGAATTACGGCATCGAACGCGCTCAGGGTCGCATCACTCGAATACTCCGGTTTGTGCAGTATGCGCGTGGTCATGTGTGTCGGCCCGTTGTAGCCGAAGAGGTCGTCAATTCCGCCTCCGGCCTCGACGGCAATCTGCTTCTCCAACACTAGCTCGCGGTGCATTCTTCCCGCGCGCCCGCCATGAAGCGCCTGGTCGAGCAGCGCCATCGCGCACCAATCGGCCGTGCGCCTTTTAGGGATTACGTATCCGATGGCCATGGCCGGCAGTGTTCCGAATTTCTCCTCCACATTGCCGCGGCGCTCCTCGGTTTGCTCCGGTTCGCTGGGATCGGCAAACGGCGGCGGGGCTCCCGCAGGAATGTCACCAAAGTATTTTTTTGCCAGTGCGATGCCTTCTTCAGGCTTCACATCACCCAGTATCAAGAGGACGGCATTATTGGGCACGTAGTACGTCTTGAAAAAAGCCTGCACGTCAGCCAGGTCCGCGGCGTCGAGATCGGCAAAATCACCGTAAAAATTGTGGGCGTTCGCCCAATTGCGAAACGCGACCGGCGGCATATCCAGCCAAGGAAATCCGCCATACGGCTGGTTCATCACGTTGACGCGAACTTCTTCCTTGACGACGTCACGCTGATTTTTCAGATTTTCACCATCCACTTTTAACGCGCGCATGCGATCCGCTTCAAGCCACAGCACGCGCTCCAGCGCATTGGACGGAACTGCTTCGTAATAATTCGTCACGTCGTAACTCGTCGAGCCGTTCAGCATGCCGCCGCTGGAATTCACGAGCTTGATGTGTTGCATCTTGGGGGCATTGGCGGAGCCCTGAAACATCATGTGTTCGAACAGGTGCGCAAACCCGCTGCGGCCCTGCGGTTCGAGCCGGAATCCGATCTTGTAGTAGACGCCTACAGTAACCACCGGCGCCGTAGTGTCCGGTGCGACCACAACGTCCAAACCATTTGCCAGCTTGGTACTTTCGATTCCAATCTGGAGCCGTTTCACGCGTTTCCCCCTGTCGCTTTAGCTTTTGATTTCTCTTCCATGGAGCTTTTTTCCAATTCAGCCAACATACCAGCAGTATCTTGCGCAAGCACGCGTGCCGCCAGACGGCTCAGCGCTGCATAGACATTCGCAAATTCTTGCGGCGATTCGCGAAGAGCCTTCAAATGCGCCTGCACGACTCTGAAATCGCCGCGCGAAAGTGGGCCCGTCCATGCTGCACGCGGGCCTAGCCCTTCAAAATTATCCAAGACCTGGCGCGTCAGGGGCAACAACGCACGCACGGCTTCGCTCCGTCTCATGCCAAGCGAAACGAGCAACTGCGTGGCCGCTTCTTCGACGGCCAGCACATGACCAGCGGCCATCGACGCGGCCGCATGGTACAAAGTTTTCTTCTCGCTGGCGATCCGGACCGGCGAACCACCCAGCGCGCGCGCCATCTGACGCGCGACACGGATCGCTTGCGAGTCTCCGTCAATGGCAAAAACTCTACCTTCCAAGGAGGGCACGGAGACGCCGCTGAACGACTGCAGGGGATGCATCGAACCGACGGCTGCGCCCTGCGCTTTCAGAACGCTCAACACGCCGGCGCCCTGAGCACCGCTGGTGTGCAGGACCACTTTGCCGGGCAGTTCGTCGCCTCCAATGCGCACCAGCTCTCGAGCAACCCCAGCAATCTGATCATCGGGAGTAGCTATGAGAATCACGCGCGACGCGAAAACGGCCCGCGACACGCCGGGATGCGCGTGCCCCGCGCCGATAAAGCGTACCGCCTTGCGGGCGCTCACCTCACCGCGCGTCACGATCGAACCGATTTTCCATCCCAGCTCGCGGAAGCGACGACCGAGAGCCCGTCCCACGCGTCCCGCACCGATGATGGCCAGGCTATTCGGCATCACTTGTTAGGATAACCTGAGGACAACGGCGATACCAATTTCCACGCAAGTTTTTCGAGATGACTGGCTTTGGCCTGATTACCTCATGGTAGTGTCGCCCGGTAGGCTTATCCGCTACATCTACCCTGCAGATGATCCGGAGAGCTTCTCTGTTGTTTCGGCTGGAGCGACTTCGATTGAAAACAGGCCGGCGATGTCTTTTTGCTTTAATGCGCGGATGCGATCGCGGAGCTGGGCGGCTTTCTCGAATTCGAACTTCTTGGCGGCTTCGCGCATTTGCATTTCCAGTTGCTGAAGCATCTCCGCGAGTTGCTGTTCGCTCTTGATGTTTGCCGTGGCGGCGTCGAGGCTTGCGTCGTCCACCGGGACGGTCACGTAGTCGGCTTCGACAATTCTGGCAAGCTCCATATCCACGGACTTAGTGATCGACATAGGAGTGATGTTGTTCTCTTTGTTGTAGGTGACTTGCTTTGCGCGTCGGCGGTTGGTCTCGTCAATGGCTTGATTCATCGAGTCGGTCCGGCGGTCGGCATACAAGATTGCTCGGCCCTCGATGTGCCGGGCGCAACGCCCGATCGTTTGGATGAGAGAAGTGGTGCTCCGCAGGAATCCTTCTTTGTCTGCGTCCAAGATGGCCACCAGAGACACTTCCGGCAAATCCAAGCCTTCGCGCAACAAATTAATTCCGATGAGCACGTCAAATTCGCCGCGGCGCAAATCGCGCAGGATTTTGATGCGATCGAGCGTTTCCACTTCGGAATGGAGATAGCGGCACTTGACGCCAATCTCGGTAAAATACTCGGACAAATCTTCCGCCATGCGCTTGGTCAGGGTGGTCACCAACACACGTTCGTTTTTCTCCGAGCGCACGCGAATTTCTTCCAGAAGATCGTCCACCTGGCCCTTCACAGAGCGAATTTCAACCTGCGGATCGACCAGCCCGGTTGGGCGAATCACTTGTTCGACGACCACGCCGCCGGACTTGGTTAGCTCATACGGCCCCGGCGTTGCGGAGACGTAAACGACTTGGTTGACGCGGTGCTCGAATTCCTCGAAGGTCAGGGGCCGGTTATCCAGAGCGGAAGGCATTCGAAAACCATAATCCACCAGCGTCTGCTTGCGCGCGCGGTCACCATTAAACATTCCGCGGACTTGCCCTACGGTCTGGTGGGATTCATCTATGAACAGCAGATAGTCCTGCGGTACGTAATCGAGCAAGGTAGGAGGCGCTTCTCCCGGCAGACGTCCGCTCAGGTGCCGCGAATAATTCTCGATGCCGTGGCAGTAGCCGATGGTGCGCATCATTTCGATGTCGAACATGGTGCGCTGCACCACGCGCTGGGCCTCGACGAATTTTCCCTGCTTCTCCATTTCCTTCTTCCACCACCAGAGCTCTTCCTGAATGCTGACGATGGCGCGGTCGCGCTGTTCCTGGGGCATGACGTAGTGCGTTTTTGGATAAATCGGAACGCGGGACAAGTCTTCCTGGCCTGCACGAACTTCGCCGGTCAGCGGATCAATCTGTCTGAGCGTATCGATCTGGTCGCCCCACATTTCGATGCGGTAGGCTTGATCTTCATAGGTGGGATAGATTTCGATCATGTCGCCACGGACACGGAAGCTGCCGCGCCGCAAGTCTTCGCTGCGGTCGTATTGAATATCAACGAAGCGACGCAGCAGGGCTTCTCGTGAAGTCTGATGACCCTTTTCCAGCATGACCAGCATGCCGTAGTAGGCTTCCGGCGAGCCCAGGCCGTAGATGCACGAGACAGAGGCGACGATCACAACGTCGCGGCGTTCGAACAGGGAACGCGTGGCGCTCATGCGCAGCTTGTCCAGTTCGTCGTTAATGGTGGCTTCCTTGTCGATGTAGATATCCGCGGAGGGGACGTATGCTTCGGGCTGGTAAAAATCATAGTAGCTGACGAAATATTCCACGGCGTTCTCCGGGAAGAATCCCTTGAACTCGTGGTACAACTGCGCGGCCAGCGTTTTGTTGTGGGCCAGCACCAACGCGGGACGATTGGCCTGCTCGATCAGCTTGGCCATGGTGAACGTCTTGCCCGACCCGGTCACGCCAAGGAGAACCTGGTGCTTGTCGCCAGCTTCCACTCCGGCGTAGAGCTGGTCAATCGCAGTCGGCTGGTCGCCGCGGGGTTGATAGTTGCTGTGCAGCTTAAATTTCATCGGAAGGGTCTCCTGCCGGTTCGAGGGCTGCCGCCGAATCCTTCATTATACTCCGGCAGGCAAGAATCCAGCTTCGGCACGATAATGCGGGCTGGTTTCAGAATCAGGGACGGTTCAGCGGCGTTTCCGTGATCAGCAGCACTTCCGAGTGACTCTTCGCATCGACGTTGTAGTGCACACGGTTCGAGCCATCGGCCTGTGCCACAATGACATCCATGAACTGGCTGGTTTCTTCCGTGGCACGCACGACAAGGCCGGTCTTCAAAGAAACGTAGGTGATGACCTCGTTGGCGCCCTTCGCCGTTCCCATAGTCCGCAGCTCGTGGAGCTTGAAATCCTCGGGGGTCGCATCCTTGGACGACGAATTCTGTTTCAGCTTTGCGGTCGTGAGAAGCACCGCACAAGTATCGGGAGGACCGGTTGAGGCGGAAACATCTCCCGTCAGTGATAGCTGGCTCGCGTGGCATGGCTCGTCCCGCACATACGTGGACTCGCGTGCCCAATTCAATCCGGCAATTGGCGCCTCCGCTTGTTCCACTTGATCGGATTTCCATTTGTCGCCAGGCTTCATTCCATTGGGAGGAAGCGTCCACGCCAGCGCAAAACGGGCCACCCATTGTTGCCAAGCCTGCCGCTGCTCTGGAAAAAGGGAATCCAAGCCTTTTACATTGTTCACCGAGCCGTCCGGAGAAATTGTGAACTCAACGCTTTTGTCCTTGGGGTCGACACGCTGCCTGTCCCAGTTGGATTTTTTTTCGCCTGGCGACTTCACCCACACACCCGAGTCCAGAGTCAGAAACCGGCCGCGCATGTGGATTGCCGCCCTTGTGGCCGTTTGTTGCACGTCCAGGACCTCAATGCGCAGCAAGCCGTGGGCGTCGACCTGCGCCGCGTTCGGCGCAAGGGGCGTGACAACGCTGCTTTCGGTTTTTACGTTCTTGTCGCTCTGAAAGCGGACGAGGTAGGTAATCGTCTGGCCGGACTGCAATTGAGGAAGGAAATGGACGCGTTTGTCGCCGGCGCAAAGCGCGGCTGCCGGAAGAATCAAAAACACGACAATACTTGACAGTTTACGTGCCATGGCGTCTGCTACTGACGGCCCAATCCTCTGAGATATCTCCCCGGTGCTATCGCCGAAACGAAAGATTTTCAGTTTCCTGGCATTCGGAAGCGCCGATCGAAAAAATCGCTGGCTGCGTGATACGCCGCCAGCCAATGTCTGTGCAGCAGAAAATCGTGCACGTCATCGGGAAAAACGAGCTGCTCGATGTCGACGCCTTTTTCGCGGAGACGCGCCACCAGGTCCACCGTCTGCGTAAAGTAAACATTGCGGTCGTCGTCCCCGTGAATGAAGAGCACCGGCGATTTCCAGGTGTTCACTGAGGTCACGGGCGAAGAATCATGCGCCAGCTTGTTCAGCTCGGCGGGAACATTCTTGCCATCCCAGTTATCCGTGGGCCAATCGTGCACGCCATGGAGATCCACGCCCGCCGCGAACAAATCGGAATTGCGCCCGAGGCCCAGCGCCGTCAGATAACCTCCGTAACTTCCACCCCATAATCCGATGCGTTTTGCGTCGACATCGTTGCGGCTCTGCAGATACTTTCCAGCTGCCACTACGTCCTGATATTCCGTTGCGCCGCGCCCGGCGCGTCCCGGCGCTTCTCGAAAGGCACGGCCGTAGCCGATCCCGCTGCGATAGTTCAGCGCCAAGACGATGTATCCGCGGCTCGCGAGATACTGATTCATGGAATAGGAATTCGAGTAGTAGTACATGTAATGCCAGCCGAGCAGCATCTGGCGGATTGGTCCACCATGAAGAAAAATCACTGCGGGATGCTTTTGTCCGGGCTTGGCATCTCTCGACACAAAGACCTGCGCATGCAACTCGACTCCATCGGCGGCCTTGAAGACGGCTGGATCCACGGCCGCCAACTGAAGGATCGAAGGAAAATCCTTCGGCCATGCCTGTGAGGCCAAGGCGCGAGGGATACGATTCGGAGCGAGCGTGGTTACGTACGGACGCGCAGGATCGGCCATACCCGATCCCAAGTAGGCCACAGTCTGGCCGTCGCTAAGCGCAACGGGGCTCCATTCAATTCCGACCCCAGGCGTGAATCGCTCAGGAGTCCCGCCAGCGGCATCCACTTTCCACAAGTGGCGGCGATCCACATCACCGCAATTCGAGTTGAACAGGACGCTCTTCTTGTCAGGAGTGAACGACCATTGCTCCACTTCGCAATTGCCAGGAGTGAGAAGCTTCGCTGCGCCACCTTCGGCAGAAAGCGCATAGAGATGCTGCCAGCCGTCTTCTTCGGAAGCGATTACCAATTTGTTGTCCGCGGCCCAGCTGATGACGCCGCCGCCCGTGTCTTCTGCCATATACGGAAACGATCCCTGCGGCGTCGCGCTGCTGTGCCATATTTCCTTTGCTGCTCCCGTTGCGGCGTCAGCGATCCAGATCGCCCATGGACGCGGCCTATCAGGTGCGATGAAGAAACCCTGCGGTGCGTCTCGCGGCTCCGCCGGGCGGCGCACAAAAGCGATGCGCTTGCCGTCCAGCGACCAAGCGGGAATGCTGTCAGAGTCCACCGACGGCGCTACGAATTGAACGGACTTCGCCGCAACGTCATAGACACCGATGAACTCGTGGTCCGTTCGCGCGGAAACAAAGGCCAGGCGGCTTCCATCCGGAGACCAACGCGGGTCGAAGTTTTGGCCGCGCACAACCAACTGCTGCGGCTTGTCAGCGCCATCGAGCGGCGCAATCCAGATTTGTCCGTCCTTCACATAGGCGATCATGCCGCGCGGAGAAATCTGCGGCGAGTGGCCGGCGTCGATGCGCTTGGGCTCGCCACCGCTCCATGCCACGGTCCAGACCGCCTGCTCGGCCCCCGCCGGATTGCTGGTGGGATTTGGCACCTGTCCGGCTGCGTTCTTGCCTTCACCGCGAACGTACACAATCGTGTTGGAGTCAGAGGAAAAACTCAGATCCGATAACTCCTGGCCGTCATCCTCGCTATATTTCGTAATTTGCCTAGCGACGAATCCCGGCCCTTGGGCTACCCAGATATTCCGGCGACCTTCTTGATTGAGCACCCAAGCGATGCGGTTATTCGTTTTTGATGCGGTCAGGCTGGAGGGGAAAGGAGCGCTCATCACTTGTTCCAGAGTGAACGGTTTCTGTGCGTTCACTTGCGGCATCAGAATCAGCAGGCCGACCACACACAACAGCGCATAACGCTTCATGGATCGTTTCCCTCCAAGAGTGACGAATCGCAATTGGCTCAAAATAAAGAAAGTCAATCCGCGGGCTGCCGGACGGCCAACGTTTCTACGGAAACTGTTGGTCCATCGAGAGGGCCCGAAATCTTCAACACGCGCCCCGTTGCGGACTCACTGGTCTTGCGATCTTTGCCTTTTCGCGCGCCGGTCGTTTCGATGGACAAGTCGGCGTTGCGCCCGAAGCTGAGTGTTCCATTCACGAGCGTCATTTGTTTGCCGCCATCAAGACGAAAGTCCTCCAGCAAGATACTGCTGTTCCGCAGACTCAGGGAGCCTTCCCCGGTGGCCCAGCGCGAGACTCCGGCATGCGCCTCTCCGTCCGCGACGCTTGCGTTCACATCCCACCCGCGAAACTCAACGTTGTTCAAATGAAACTCGCCCCGGCCAGTGAGTTTTCCCAGGAGTTCGTCGCGGCCAACGCCTTCGGTTTTCACCTGCAATATCCCGGAGGCTACGCCGCCCAATCGCTCCGCGATTCGGCCCGCTCCCGGCAGTTGTGCCAGGTTGACACGATCCAATTCTGCGGCAATGTCATATACTGGCCGCGGCAAGAACTTCGCATCCATTTTTGCACGCACCTTGCCGCCCGCCCATTGTGCCTGAGCTTCACGCACGTCGAGCCGCAGATCATGGAGCGAGCCCTTGGCTACGACTTGTTCCAACTTCAATTTTTCAATCGTCAATTGCGCTATGTCCAGTTCGCCTTCCGCATTCACGCGCCGGACCAATTCACTCGCTGGTACGCTGGGGGCTGATCCTCCCAAGAGAGTGGGCAGCAACCGCTGCAGCCAGTTCGGGCGAGCTCTGGGACCAACCCAGCGATCGAGGTCCGCAGCCTTTAATTGGTCTGTCTGCAAATGAAAACTCCATTGTGGCCCATTTTCCAGGTCGGTCTGAGCATTCTCCTCGATATTTCCCGTCCACGTTCCGCCAAATCCTTCGACTCTCATCACACGCGCAATGCGCCGCCCGTCGATCCAATCCAACGCACTTTCCGATATTTTCAGCGGCTGGTTTAAGCCTGCGACCGTCAAATTCGCCTTGTTAAAACCAATCCTGCCGTTCCAGCGGCCGGCGAACGGGCTTTTCCATTCCCACTTCGTGACGGCAGTCGCCTGCCCGCTTAGTTCCCAGCCATGATTCAGTTGGTGGCCGAACGCGCCAGAAAGTTTCAGAAAATCTTCCACCTCGAAGAAGTTTCCTTCGATGCTGACGCTCCCCGCCTGCATGTTCAGATCGTGCACAAAGGTGATGTCCGCGGCGTTTTCCATTGCCAACGCGACGCGACGGCGCTTCGGCACCAGGACGTCACGAATCTCGCCGCCGAGAGCAACTCGTACGGGCCCGAGCGCGAGCAGCCCTCGCTCGCTCCCTCCGCTCAAAGGACCAATTCGCACCGGCTCCGCGAAGCCCGGTACTTTCACGATTCCCCCGCTGCTTGAAAGTGCCGCCGATTGCAGCGCCAGGGGCCACCCGCGCAGGTTCATTCCACCGGTGAAATACTGCTCCGCCGTGACACCTTCCACCACGTCCGGATGAAACGCCCTATAGCAAGCCAACAAGTCCGAGGCCTGAATTCCCATGGAATCGACGCGCAATTCCATCGACGGAGTGCTTCCGCCAGCGAGACGAACCATTCCACGAAGATTCGATCTCGGACCCTCCACCGCGATTTCTTCCGCGACCAGGTTTCCCGCGCCCACATTCCAACGTCCCTTCAAGTTCACATTCAGACGCGGGTTATCAGCGCGTTCCGTCAAGTCCCACCGATGGATCTGCGCGATTTGTCCGCGAGCAGAAAATGTCCAGTCTCCCGGTGCATCCGCTGTGGCCGTCGCGCTCTTGGCCGTGGCCTCCAGTGCAAACACGCCACGTACGCCGTAGTCTTGCCCGCGGAAGAGCCGGAAGACGTCCGCGAGTGATGCATCGCTCCAATGCAGCGTGATTTGCGCGGGCTGCAAACGCGCTGAAGTTCCGGCAACGTCGCCAAACACTCGGATCGTTCCCGCTGATTGCAGGGAGACGCCGCTTCGCCATGGCTGGGCTTCCAACTGCAATTGCCAGCGCCCCAGCGAAATCTGCTCGACACTGCCCGAAACATTCGTGAACGCAAAAGGCAGCTTGTCATCCCCGGTCTTAAAATTGATTCGCCCGTCATCAAACTCGATTTTTTCCAGTCGATTGACCGGCGCGACGGGAGAGGGCGGTCCATAGACGTGCGCGTTTTGCATAGGATTGACTTTTGCCGGCGGCAGCCACCTTTCCAGATTCCAGCGGCCCTCCGAGTTTCGCACCAGAATCAAGCTCGGCTTGCTGAGCGACATGGTCCCAAATTCAAAATGTCCCCGCAGCAGGCCCGTCCATCGGAGCCCGGCGCTCAGATGTTCGGCGCGAAGAAAGTATTCCTGGCCGAACGAGGGGTCCTCCCCGACGCTCACACCAGCGGCGTCCAGTCGCAGACTGGGCAGAATCCGCGCGTCGAAACTTTCGACTTCCACACGCCGTCCGAACGCTCTTTCCAGATGGGCTACCAAGTACGCATGCACCCTGCGGGTGCGCGCCGTAAGAGATACACCTGCCTGCAACGCGATGACGGTGCACACAACCGCCAACGCAAGCTTCCACCACTTTTGCAGATAGGTCATCCAGTTCGGAAGTTTCGCAGAGTCATGCGGAAAAAGGTAGAGGCGAGCCCGCGCCGCAAACGAGCTGAAAAGGCCGCTTACAATTGTTCGTTTTACCGTCGGATTGGAGCCCTAATGCACCGTATGGAGCATCCGGCTCCATCGCGTTCGAGAGGGCAAGTGCACCAGCGTCTGGAAAACACCGGACAGACGCGACCAAAAGGTGCTGTCCCCGGTGTAGTCGCTGCTCTTTGCGTCCACGGACCAATAAACCAGGAAAGGCCGCCCCATAATGGCGTCGCGGTCCACGAATCCCCAGTAACGGCTGTCCTGGCTGTGATCACGATTGTCGCCCATGGCGAAATACTTCCCCGGCGGAACGACGATCTCATCGCCCTGAACATACTTGCGAATCTCCGGTTTCCATTCGGGGATCGCATTGGGAGACATCATCTGTCCCCGCGCGGGAGGAAACGAATAGTTGAACGGGTCGGCAAATACCGATGAGTCGTGGACTGCGTAAGGCTCATTCAAGCGCTTGCCATTGATATATACGTCTCCGTCAACAACCTTGAGGCGGTCTCCCGGCAGACCGATGACGCGCTTCACGAAATGCTGGTGATCGGCATAGGGATACTTGAAAACAATGATGTCGCCGCGTTGCAGTTGGCGGTAGGGCAGCATTTTTTCGTACCAGGCCCCGGTTCCGCCGAAAATGAATTTGTTCACCAGCAAATGGTCGCCGATGAGGAGCGTTCCCTCCATCGACGCCGACGGAATTTTGAAGGCCTGCACAATGAAGCTTGTGCCGAACAATGCCAGAATCACGGTCACGAGCAGCGACTCCAAGTATTCGGAAATCGTGGTCTGGTCCGCGTGGTGCTCCTGCTTAGTTTCCGGCGCCTGTTCTTCCGCCTCTGTGACTATCTCTTCTGGCATGCTGCTTCAGCCTTCCGCTTCCGAGCGTTCCAGTTGCTCCAAAGCGCTCCGCGCCGCGCGTTGTTCGGCCTCTTTTTTTGTGGTGCCTTCGCCTGTCGCCATGCATTCCCCGTCAATCCAAACTTCTATTTGAAAAACCTTTTGGTGGTCGGGGCCGCTCTCTCCAGCCACACGGTATTCCGCCGGCGCTCGCCCCCGCCCCTGCAAAAGTTCCTGCAAAGCAGACTTGCGATCCGACTCTGAAATGCGCTCGCCGCGCTCCTCGAGCGCCTGCTCAAACAAGACCCGCTGCAAAACCTCGCGGGCGGGACCCAGGCCGCCATCGAGGTAAACCGCGGCGACTACGGCTTCGAAGGCATCGGCTAGCAGCGTCTGCTTCTCCCTTCCGCCGGTCTTCTCTTCTCCGCGTCCTAACCGCAAGTGCTCTCCCAGACGCAGCCGCCGCGCAGCTGATTCCAGGGAGCCTGCATTCACAATCCGCGCACGGCTCTTGGAAAGCTGCCCTTCGCTCCATTCCGGAAAAGCGACCAGGAGATGCTCGCTCGTAAGCAACTCAAGGACGGCGTCCCCAAGAAACTCAAGCCGCTCGTTGTCCCTTGGGAGCAAGGCGGAAACAGGCTCGTCCGCACCCGTTGCCCGCAGTTCGGGTACTGCCGAACTGTGAGTGAGCGCCCTCTCGAGGAGTTCTCTTCCCGAAAACTTGTACCCCAGGCGCTCCTCGAAGACTTCGTCCGTGATTCGCATGGTCTCTGGCATAATTCCGCCGAGCCGGCGGCTTGACTCACTTTGGCGCGCTCAGTTGCGTCGTGCTAAGCTTCTTCGCATCTTCCGCCTGCGACTTGCAAGCCCCCTGCATGGGCCCTGTCATGGCCGCACACTTGTTGAAGGCCGTGATCGCATCATCAAAGTGCGTCGTGATCTTGTTCGCCATTCCCAGCAAATAGTAATTCACAGGATCCGGATTGGGATCGATCTTTATGGCCTGCTCAAGTTCCGGAATCGCTTCTGCATTCTTTCCCTGCCGCACGAAGACCAACCCCAACCCGCTGTGTGCCATCGCCAGCGTCTGATTCTTGGCGGAGGCAAAGTTTTCATCGGTCAGGTTCTCAGGCTTGGGAAGTGTGGGCGTAATCTCAATCGCTTGTTTGGAATATTTTTCCGCTTTGGCAAGCACCTGCACGGCTTCGGGCGTATTCGCGCTCCCATGCAAGGTCCGAGGCAGCGTCTGCCCCAGCAGAGCAAGCGTAGAGACATCGTTCGGCGCGATCACGATTTCCTTTTCGCCATACTCCTGCATTTTCTGCGTGTTTCCGGCCTGCAGGTAGGCATACGTCAAGGCGCCGTACACGGGAGACTTGTAGCGGCTCTCGGGATACTTCAGCAGAAAGGCTTCGCCGGACTCAATCTTCTTGGCGGCATCATTCGGGTTAATGACTTGAAAGGCTTTGTACGCGGCATCTTCTTCCGCGCTCACGGGTGGCGTGGCGTCCAACGTCAGCGGCGTAACTTCCGGAGTCTTGGGCTTGTCGGCCTGTTGCGCCGGAGGCTGACTCTGGCCCGCCTGGCCATACTGCGAGCCCTGCGCGGCTGCGACTACACCGATCAGCAAGGCCGCGACGGTTGCCGCTCCCAACCCAATATTCCACTTCTTTCTCATCCTTTTGTCCTCCTTCGTTCTTACTTCACTCCGTCCTCGCTATGAGCCACGGCGGCTCCCCAGCCCATGCCTGGCAAAAAAGGCACTTCTGTTACGGTCGCGCCGTAGCTTTATCTCCGCCAAACGCCGCGAGCCCCTTTTGCGCCGCCTGCTTTGCCTGTTCCGGCGCGCCTTCCACAGCCAGCGCGGACTCATACTCCGCCTTGACTACTTGCGGATTTCCCTCATCGTCGTAAATCCGTGCCAGGTAAACGTGGGACCACGCCAACACCATGGGGTCCTGATTCGCGGCGTGCTCGCCGACCGTCAGGCGCCCAAATACCTGCTTGGCTCTTGGCGCATCGTGATCCAGCATCGCCACCACTCCAATTCCAAACCACGCCCGGGCCTGATCCGGATACCTGGTCAGGACACTTTGAAACGATGCCTCTGCCGCGCGCGCATTTTTTTCCGCAAGGCGCCGTTCTCCTTCCGTCAGGGCAGCGATGACTTCGGCATCATTCGGCACCGTTGTCGGCGCCGCACGCCTCCGGCGCGCCAGTTCTTCATTAGCGGTTTCGTCCTCCACCCTGGCCGCATCAGCGGGCGCAAATCTCACCGCCGCCAGCCGCTTCGACTCGGCTCCCATATCGATGGAGCGCACCAAATCCTGAAAAAAGAGCTTCATGGACGGTTCGGAATTCTCGAATTTGGGCAGCGCGCCAAAAAGCGGTCTCACCAGCACGTATCCGTCTTCATCGTCGCGGCTCATCGCCGCTTCGCGTTCGCCCGGAGAGATTCGCTTGAGTTTCAGCTCCACGGCGCGAACGGTGCACTCTGCAAAGTAGGACGCGTAGTCGTCCTTAAGCTCGGGGGCAAGGCGCGGAGCTTAAGGACGACTACGCGTCCTACTTTGCAG
>Ga0210407_10001042_pt1 | contig 27483 bp, 26 predicted proteins | sample IncBWC27MmetaG_FD_150860 | JGI IMG/M metagenome (GOLD analysis project Ga0210407, IMG submission 150860) | Forest soil microbial communities from Barre Woods Harvard Forest LTER site, Petersham, Massachusetts, United States - Inc-BW-C-27-M | ecosystem: Environmental > Terrestrial > Soil >...
CTCACTTCGTTGAATGACGTACTGATTCCTTTCGCGCAGCACGTTTTTAGTTTGAATCTTGCCGAAAGCATGCTGATCCAAACTGCGTTTTTTCTGGCCTACTTCATCGTTTCGATACCCGCGGCCAAAATCATCGACTGGATCGGATATAAGCGCGCCATCATCGTGGGATTGAGCACGATGGTTGCTGCGTGTCTTCTGGTCTATCCGGCAGCAAAAATTCCTTCTTTCCCTTTCTTCTTGACCGCACTCATGATCCTCGCGGCCGGAATTACCGTCTTACAGGTTGCGGCCAATCCGTACGTGGCCGTGCTTGGCCGACCGGAGACAGCGTCGAGCCGGTTGAACCTCACTCAGGCATTCAATTCCCTGGGAACCGCGGTCTTCCCGTTGGTTGGCGCTCGCCTGATTCTGGGCCAGACAGTGAGCGCGGCGGCCCAAGCGGCGTCGCAGGACGCGGTGATCAAGCTGTACGTGTACTTCTTCGCCATTGTGCTCGTGCTGCTCGCAGTCTTATTTGCGGTGTTCAAGCTCCCCAAAATCGAGGCGGTAGAACATCGCATTGGGGAGAAGGTCAATGATTCAGTTTGGAAGCATCCGAATCTCGTTTTTGGCGCCATCGGAATATTCGTTTACGTTGGAGGCGAAGTCGCCATCGGCAGTTCGATCGCCAACTATCTTGCGCTCGACAACATCGGCCATTTCGCAACGAACATAGCTGACCCTGCGACCCGCTACCACAGTGCGCTTGCGGTAGCAGCACAGTACATCTCCGTATATTGGCTGGGGGCGATGTTCGGCAGATTTATTGGCTCCGCGGTGCTGGGAGGCGTGAGAGCGATATATGTTGGCATTTCTCTGGTCATTGCTGCGGCTGTGTTGATCATTGCCTATGTCACGGGTACGGCCGATTATTCACCTTTCGTTTCGAGTGCAGTCACGTTGTTGCACACATTACGTCCGTTGATCGCTCTGTGTACAATCGCACTTGCGATATTGCTTTTGGCCGCTCTCAGGAGTGGTCGTGTGTCGATGAAAACCGGTGAGCTGCTGGGTCTTTGTGCCGCCTGCGCCGCACTCCTGGTGCTGATTTCGGTTTTCAGCAGCGGGCACCTGGCAATGTGGAGCATCCTGCTCATCGGTTTCTTCAACTCAATCATGTTCCCATCGATATTCACTAGCGGAATTGCGGAGCTAGGGCCGCTGACGGGGGATGGGTCGGGAGTGCTCAACATGGCGATCGTGGGCGGCGCCATAATTCCGTGGGTCGTCGGGAAAATCGGTGACATGATTAATCACTCTTACTATCCAACAATGACCCAGGGTGAAACCAGCTGGGGACAAGGCATTCACTACGCCTTGATCATCGCTGCCTTCTGCTACTTGTACATTCTGTTTTACGCGGTCAGCGGGTCCAAGCCGAATAGCGAACGCTATGGCAGCGCGGGGGCGCGTTCGTAAAGGTGGAGGAGCGCGTGTTCGTCGGGGTGGACGTCGGCGGCACCAAAGTCGCCGCCGGCGTGGTGGACGCGAACGGGGAAATCATTTCTCAAACCCGTGTCCCCATGGTCTCCACCGCATCGGCGGAAGAGGGTTTGGGCGCGGTGCTTGACGCTATAGCCCGCGTTTTGCCCAGCGGAGACGCGCAGGTTTCGGGAATCGGAATCTGCGCACCCGGCCCGCTCGATCCCAGAACTGGGGTAATCCTCAATCCCCCTAACGTTCCCTGCTGGCGCGATTTTCCGTTGGCTGAGGCGGTGCAGAAGGTTTACCACGTGCCCGTCCGCGTGGACAACGACGCTAACGCTGCCGCTCTCGCCGAAGCCCGATGGGGCGCTGGCCGCGGCTATGCGAGCGTGTTCTACGCAACCATCGGCACCGGCATCGGCACCGGCATCATTTTCGACGGATGCATCTTCCACGGCCGCACCGGAGCTGCGGGCGAAGGCGGCCACGTAAGCATCGACTACAGTGGCCCGCTCTGCAAATGCGGCAAGCCCGGATGCATCGAGGTCTTTGCGTCAGGCACTGCGATCGGGAAGCGCGCGCGCCAAAAGGTTGCTGAGGGCGGCAAGTCGTCTATGCTCTATCTGGCGGGTGGGAACCTGGAAGCGGTGACTGGGGAAATCGTCGGTAAGGCTTTCGCATCCGGCGATCCTCTGGCCACAGAAATTTTGACAGAAACCGCGGAAATGGTCGCCCTGTGGCTCGGCAATATGATCGACCTGCTCGATCCGCACGTGATCGTGGTCGGCGGGGGCGCGGCGGCATTGATCCAGCCGTTTTTTGATCGCATACGCCGACGCATCCCGCAGCTAACGGTCAATCCGCGAGCGAACGAAGTTCCGATTGTGTCGTCGCGCTACGGTGCCGACTCCGGCATCGCCGGCGGCGCCGCCTTGTGTGCCTAACTTGTGCGCGTGAGGTGAGCCACAAGTCGCGGCGGAATGCGAAGTACTCTCACCACGTGCTGTAGGCGGTTCCGTTACTCCCGATCTGGTTCGATGAGCTGTGCACGTCGTCGATGCCGCCCTCGTCTTGCTGATCGGGCGAACTGATCGTGTCCTCGGCCTGGTCTTGCGTCCAATCCGCGGTGCCGGTGATCGGGTCCGGCGGAATCTGTTTTAGATAACCGGCAGACACCAGGTCTTCCAGCGCTTGCGGCGCCTTCTGCTTGTCGAGGGTGTATTGCGAGATCAAGGTACGTAGGGTGAACAGATTTTGCCGCAGCACCGATTCGCGCGCATGCACGATCTGCTGGCGATACATCGGCGCGGCGATCGAAACCAGGATCAGCAGAATCGACATCACCACCATCAACTCCAGTAGCGTGAAGCCGCGCGCGCTTTTCTTACTGCTCTTTCTCACTGCTCTCACTATCCTTTTACCAGTCCTTGTACTTGGTGCCATCAAGCGCGGTGCCATCCGACTTGGTGTAAACGTCGAAAACGTTGTCGCCGTCCCAGGAGTCGGATGTGGGATCGTCCTGCATGGAATGCATCCCCCACTCGGTTTTTCCGGTCATCGGATCCTCGGGAATGTGGCGCAGAAACCGCAGCTTCTTGCCATTCACGTCCACGCCGTCCACCAGAGTCTGTAGGTCGGGCGGATAACCTTCCGACCCGACTTTGATCTGAAATGCTCCCCGGTCCGCCGCGTCCTTGTAGCGGTCAATCGCGTCGCGCATTTCCCACAGCGCTTGCCGCAACTGGTGTTCTCTTTCGCGCTTGATGGTCACCCGCGCCAGCGGAATCGCCAACCCGGTCAGAATCATGAGGATCGTGATCGCCACGATCATCTCGACCAGCGTGAACCCGCGCAGCTTCAATTTCTTGGAGATCGGCATTTGTGAACGCTGCATGAGGAACGGTTTGGGAAGCGTGATTTGCATGGAATCTGCTCTTAGGTTCGGCTCTTGGCTCTTGCTCCTCTTTTCTCTAGCCAAAGCGGAGCCGAATCTGTGTGGAGCAGGCTGGCAGCATCGATTTTGCCAACAGCCAAGAGCTAAGAGCCGCTCTACTGGATTGTAACCGTTGCCGTGGCGCCATCGACCGGCAGCGCTTGCATCGCAGGATCCTTGGCTCCGCCGCGGGCGATGGTCAGCGAACCCTGGCCGGCAGCCTTAGCCAGGAACGTCAGGGTCACCACCGGCCCCTGGCCGGAGACCCCGCTCGCGCCCGGTGGACGCATGGCCGTGATCTGCACCGTGCCATCATCCTCGCGATGGGTCACAGTGACGATTTGCCCGTCCTGCGACAGCAACGAACCGTTCGAGACGTTGATCACCTGCAGCAATTTTGGATCATACGAAAGCTGCAGCGGGACCGTGTGCACATTCTGCGCTCCATTCAGCAGCACGCTCATGGTAAAAGTTGATCCCGCAGGTAGAGTCGGAGATGGTGGATCAAAGGCAAAGCTGGCCCCGGAACCTCTCGGGGTCAACTGCGGCATGGGTACGGCGGCGGCCGCCGGCGACGGCGGCTGTGGCACAGCAACCGATCCGGCTCCCGATGCTGGCACGACCGTCTGCGGGGCAGGCGCGGCCGCTTGACTAGCCCGCCGCAGCCCAATCTGACTCGCGGTTCCCACGTCAATCGATTCTTCGTTCAGGTCGGTCAATACCTGGCGGCGGACAATGTGCGGAATCAGGACGAAAACGGTTTCGGTTTCCGAATGGTTATTCTGGGTCTGCGCAAATAGATACTTCAAGATTGGAATCTGACCCAGTCCGGGAATTCCGGACAGACTCTTGGTGTCCGAATCCTCCAGCATCCCGCCCATCAGGTTGGCTTCGCCTTCGCGCAGCCGTACTTCGTTGGAAATCTTCTTCTGTCCGATGATGGGCTGGGAAATGCCGCCGATGTTGGAGTTGCCAGTCACTGAGGAAATATCCATCTCAATCTTGAGCGTGACGTCGCCATTGGCGTGCACCTTCGGTGTGATGTCAATATTCACGCCCACGTCGGTATATTGGAACTGAGTGTTAACCAGCGGGTTAATGCCCACTCCGCCAATACCGGGCTGGAAGGAGCCGGTCGCAATCGGAATGCGGTCGCCAATTTTCAGCGATGCCTTCTGCCCGTCCACGGAACGAATTTGCGGATTCTGAATCAGTTTGGTGGCGCTATCGGAAAACAGCGCGCTGATGTTAGCCGGCGGAATGGTGACCTGAAAATCAGTCGCATTCAGATTTGCCAGTTGGTTCAGATTAATGGAGCCGCTTCCCTGGGACGTGGTGACGGTGCCGCTTTGTCCGGAACCGGTCGAGCCGGTCGTTGTGGAAGTACTATTGATGTTGGGCTGCAATTGCACCGTCATGCTGGTAGGCGGGCTGATGCCCAGAGTCTTATCCAGGCTGCGACTGACCTGCATCACCGCAACATCCACGACCACCTCGGGGCGGGAGCGATCAAGGTCAGTGACCAGTTTGTGGGCCAGCGCAATCTGGTCCGGCGTGCCCCGCACTACAATTGCGCTCTCCGACGGCAAGGGCTGAATGCGGGAAATTTCCAGAATCTGGCGCAGGGCATTCACCACGTCCTGCAATTCCGTGGGCTGCGAAAGATTCGATAGATAGAAAGTCTTGATGACGCTCTGTTCGAGGTCCTTCCGCTTCCCGGGATTATCGGCGGCGATAAAAATCGTGTTAGGCGTGACCGGACGCCAAAAAGTCTTCGATTCAAGGGCAACAATTTCCAGCGCCTCTTCGAGAGAAACCGAGTTCAGGTCCACTTTGATCTGCCGCGAAGTGTAGTCGGGATCGAACAACACATTGATCCCAGCCAGCTTGCCAATGGTTTCGTAGATGACCTTGCTATCGGCGGTCTCTTTGATGGTCATCGGAATGTTCGGGATCGCACCCAGTTCGACCGGCCCGCCGGCCTGCTGCAATCTTTTTTCGAGCACGCTCGGTTCGTTCGGTGAGGCACTGGCCCCTGGCGACTTCGCGGCCCCAATCATCCGGTTGGTGACTTCGATTTCCTGCTTGGCAATCGCGCTTGAAGGATCGATCTCAGCTGCCTTTTGGAACTCGGCCAGTGCTTCGTCAAGACGACCCGCCTCCCGCAGCAGTTGCCCGCGATGCACGTGCGAAGCCCCCGCCAGGAAACGGAGCCGTTCAAAGGCCGAGCGATATGTAAGCTCGGTCGGTTTCTGGTCGTAGGCCTGCTTGTAGAAGTCGTAGGCCTGCTCGTAGTTTTGCCGCGCCTCGGCGTTCCTGCCCTTGGCGTAAAGCGACTTGGCGCTGTCGGCCGCGGCTGGCAGCATGAAGGTCAAGCAGAGGGAGCAAATCAGCGCCGTGCGGATTGCGCGTTTCATCAACGAGTCCTCACCAGGCATTCTTCCCCAAATAGGGGTCACTTAATGCTTCAATTGGTCGAGAAAGCGCGATTATAGCACCGCCGGTAACTCTCTCGATGTTACTGTTGCGCATGTATTTACACGATAGTGCTAGTACTTTGAGGGCAGCTACTAGCTACTACCTGCTAGCTCCTAGCCACTAGCTTCTAGCAAACACTTTCAGAAAACTACTGTCATTCCGAGCGCCGCAAGCGAGAGGAACCTGCTTCTTTGGATGCGCCGTGCTGAACAGCCAAAGATTCCACCGCGCACTCCCAAGCAAAAGCTTGCTAGTAGCTAGCAGCCGCCGATCACGATGCGTTACCCTATCCCTACCCCATGCCCCGGCAAGCCGCCCACCCGACTAAATCGAATGCCGAGAAGAATCCCCGCCGCGACCCTACCGCCGCCGGGCAGAGAGATGCCGCTGTTAATAGGATCGCCTCACATAACTACTTCTTGCTGGAAAAATTTGAGACCGGCATTGCCTTGAGTGGTACAGAGGTCAAGTCGGTCCGCGGCGGCCTGGTCAACCTGAAGGACGCCTATGGCCTGATCAAGGACGGCGAATTGTGGCTGCTCAACTGCCACATCGGCCCCTACGAGCATGGCAACATCTATAACCACGCCCCATTGCGCACTCGCAAACTGCTGGTACATAAGGAAGAAATCCGCAAGCTGATCGGCAAGACCCAGCAGAAAGGCCTCACTCTGATTCCTGTCAGAATGTATTTCAAGAACGGCCGAGTGAAGCTGGAACTCGCCCTAGCCAAAGGCAAGCAGCTATGGGACAAACGCGAAACCGAACGCCGCCGAACTGCAGACCAGGAAGCGCGAGAAGCAATTACCAGATCGCCGAGGAAGTAGCGGCAACCGCCTTTCCCAGAGTGAAAATCCCCAAATGAAAATCCCCGCCCTGTCCCTCCAAAAACCGGAGGGACAAGGACGGGGCACCCTCGATCCAATTCACTTCTGATCCGGCGTCACCGCATTCGCCTGAGTCGGAGCAGGAGCCGAAGACGAAGACGACGGCGTCTCCTGACTCGCCGTGCTAGCTGTCGTCTGCGGGGCTTCCACGCCGGGCAGAGCGACATCCTTAATCCGCGCGGTCGCGAGAATTTTTTCCAGTTGCTGGAAAATCTTCCCGTGGTCCGCCTGCGCCAGATCTACATCAACCTTGCGCGAAGTTTCTACGTCCAGCGCGAACTCATAGCACGCGCCGTTCTTGAATAGATGGAAATACTTCAGGTCGGACTGACGGTTGGCCGCTTCAGTCGTTTGCTGGCCGGTCGTCTGCTCGCCTTTCATCTGCTCAACCTCCGCGAACTCGTTAACGCCAAGTTTGGCGCTCGCCGGCTTCGCAGCGTCGGCGTCGTTTGCGTTGGGGACAAACTGCGCGCACTCGTCGGCCGTCAGGCCCGGGTTCACGCTCACGTTCAGCAGTGCGGACGAAAAATCCGTATCGGGATACAGATCATCCGGCATGTCAACGGAAGCGACTTCAATGGCTCCCGGTTTCAGAAAGCTTGCCGGAACCGGCATGGACGATTTCTTCGACCCCGCCTGCAAGCTGTACTTGCGCGGATAGCTGAACGAAACTCCATACGTGGCGTTCACGTAAGTGGCGTTCGCCGGACGCTGTTTCTTAAGCAGTTTCTTTGCGACTAACGGGGCAGTGCTCGTGCTCGGCGCGTCGCTGGTAGCTGCGGGCATTGACGATGATGGTGCGCTGATTTTTGCGACCGGCTTGTTGGACTGTTTTGAGCAGGCGATCGCTACTACTAACGCGACGGCCATAACGATTCCGGCGCAGATTACCGGCAGATACACGCTCTGCCAGCTGTCGCCTTCGATTTGTTTGAAATTTTGATTTTCACTTCCAGGTGTGCGATTGATGCTTGTCATATTCCCCTCCCGTGGGACTGCGGTAAGAGGAATGGCACGAGGATAACCAAGCGACAGGGCGCTGATTCTGCATGACTTATAGTTCGCAGCCGGATTCTTGATGTGGCTATTGCAACACGCTTGTGGACCGCGGCACACGAACTGGCCCGCAGATTTTTGTGATGATAACTCGGCGCAGAAGCCAGGATTACGTGTTGTTGATGAGGCGTGAGAGTGTTACGGGATCGAAGGGCTGACCGGATTGTCGCCGTGCAGCAGCACCCATCCCAAGAGCGCGCCGCCAGTTGCGATTCCGCCGTATTCCATCCAGCGCGAGTCAAGGATTGGGCCTTTTGCTGCCGTGGCCGCGCCGCCGGTTTGTTTTGCGATCACGCCGCAGTCCCCAGAATCGTCACGGGAAACTTGCTGACCTTGCTTCACCGTGGTCCCCGCACTGGTGCCGCAGTTGACCGTCACATCATTTTTGCGGGCAATGATTTGGATGCTGCCGCTGGCCCGGGTCACATAAAACTCCGTCCAATCGTTCGAAACCGGAGTGATCTTCAAGTCGCGGGCGAATACGCTCAACCCCTTGCCGGTCGCAACCGAAACGCTTCCCCGATCAAGCGCAAATCCGCCGTTCTGGAACCGAACGATGGTGTTCGATTCCACCACCAGCGTGGCCCCCGGCGCATTGATATTGGCGACGCCGTTGTCGCGCGTCTGAATCACATCGCCCACGGTCACAGCCGAAGAGTTTGAAAGCGCGGCACCATTCAAATAAACCGAGCCGGTGCCGTAAATCACCGCCGCGCCGGTGTCCTGCGCGAACAGGGCACAGGGCGTGAGCAGAATCAGACAGCCGCTGATAATTTTGCGCAGCATCTTAGGACCCATAAGACACACCTGATCAAAATCTGGCCGATCGAGACCGTTACTCAGATCGTAACTAGGGACTGCACGCTGGTCAATCGGGTTCTGAACGCGGAATCCTCCCAGTTAACCACTACCGCCAACGGTCTACCGCCTCCCACCACGCCAGTCGGATCCATTCGTCAAAGTTGATTTTCGCCCACTGCCGGTTTTGCCACCACGACGAACTGAACTGCTGCGGGTCGCTGGCTGCGGTGACGTAAATCTGGTATTGCGGCAATTCGTGCTGGAAGGTGCTCAACGCCCGGCGGGTGTGGTAATCCGAGGTGACCACCAGAATGCTGTGCACTCCGGATTGTTCCAGGCATCGAACGACGTCGCTGGCCTCAGCTTTGGTGGAAAGGCCAAACACCGGACAAACCGCGACCGACTGCCCTGGCTGAAGCGGAAGCTGTTGCACATAACGTTGCGCCAGGTCCAGTTCACTCGATCCGTAGAATTTTTCCAGGGCGGGAACGTCGAGCAATAATTTCGGTGCGTAGCCCTGGGCGAGCAGTTCCAGACCGCGGTTGGGTCGGCGATCGGTTTCCCCCGCCAGCGCCACAATGACGTCAGCCCGCCGCGGGTTGTTGACCAACAGGAATCTCCCCGAGGTCAGCGAAAAGAGCAGGCACAGGGAAAGGACCGCAATCAAGATCACCCGCAATTTCAGCATTTCTGAAGCTTCCTTTCCGATCTGATTTTCTTCGACTCGACCACAGTAACGGAAGTAACTCGCGGGCAGCAAAATTTCACGCACCGCGGCGGGAAAATCTGCGAACCTTGAACCTGCGCGCCGCCGAAAAGAGAAATCGGCCATGCTAGAATCGTGAGCATTCCTTGTTAAATTATGACCAGCCAAACGGTTTCAGCCACCCACGTTTCTGAGTTGAAGAACAAGATTGAGCAACGCCAGGCCAAAGTTGCCGTCATTGGACTCGGCTACGTCGGCCTTCCCCTGGCGCTTCTGTATTCCGAGAGCGGATTTCCGGTCACCGGCTTCGACATCGACCAGCGAAAAGTATCCACGCTCGAAGCCGGCGGCTCGTATATTTTCCGTATCACCGCGCCTGAAATTCAGCGCGCCCGCAGCCAGGGATTCACCGCCACCGCCGAATACGCGCAACTGGAAACCATGGACGCGGTCATCATCTGCGTCCCCACGCCGCTCAATGAGTATCACGAGCCTGATCTCAGCTACATCACCGGGACGGCCGAATCCATCGCGCCGCATCTGCAACCCGGACAGTTGGTGATTCTCGAGAGCACAACCTATCCGGGGACCACAGAAGAAGTTCTGGTGCCTATTCTCGAAAAAGGCAACCGGCTGGGATTGAAAGCCGCGCGCGGCCGCGAATCGGATGGCAAGACATTTTTTGTCGCCTTCTCCCCCGAACGTGAGGACCCGGGCAATACGACCGTGGCGCGCCGCGATATTCCCAAAGTCGTTGGCGGAGTAAATCCGCAGGCTTCAGAGCTTGCCGGCGCTCTCTACGGCGCCATTTTTAGTCGTACGGTGCAGGTCTCATCGCCGGCAGTGGCGGAAATGACCAAGCTGCTGGAAAATATTTACCGCTGCGTCAATATCGCTCTGGTGAATGAACTGAAGCTGCTGTGCCTGCGAATGAATCTCGACATTTGGGAAGTCATCGCAGCGGCTTCCACCAAGCCTTTCGGATTTCATCCGTTCTATCCCGGCCCCGGTCTCGGCGGACACTGTATCCCGGTGGACCCTTTTTATCTTTCATGGAAAGCCAAGGAATTTGACTTCCATACCCGGTTCATCGAGTTGGCCGGCGAAATCAACAACAACATGCCGTATCACGTGATGGAGTCGGTTGGCCGCGCACTGAATCAGCACAAGAAGGCGATCAACGGATCGAAAGTCCTGGTGTTGGGAGTCGCCTACAAGAAGGACATTGACGATCTGCGGGAATCGCCGGCGCTGACGATTATCGAACTATTGCAGAAGGAAGGCGCGCAAGTCAGCTACAACGATCCGTACTTTCCAGAGGTTGGCCGAGGACGGAAATACGACTTACAAATGAAGTGCACGCCCCTCGACAACCTCGCACAGTACGATTGTGTTTTGATTATTACCGACCACTCGGATTACGACTACGAGCGCATCGTGCAGGAATCGAAGCTGGTCGTGGATACGCGGAATGCCACGCGCGGGATTGTGAGTCCCAAGATAGTTCCCTGCTGATCTTGCATAGTGACAGCCGCTGCTAAGAATTGTTCCGGCTGAAGGAAACGCCTACTCCACAGCGCTGGCAACGCTGGAGAATGTGCTGTTGGTGTTGGCACCGATAAGTTTAATCGTCCCGACCACAATGATCAGAATCACCGCCAGCATCACCGCATATTCAGCGATGTCCTGACCTTGTTCATCGCTCCAGAGCCGGCCCATGCTCTTCAAAATCCTTTTGATCCCTGCCCCCTTGTGATGTTTGGTAGCGTTCAGGATCGCCCCCCGCGTTTCTGGATTGATCGCGTTATTTACCATGTTTTAACCCTACGGTTATCGGCCCAAAATCGCAATAGCTCTAAGGTGCCACCAAAGGTAATCAGGTAACTAATGGCCTGAAAGGCAGAGATTGATTGACCGCGAAGAGCGCCAGCTCCAAACGTGTTGAAACCCCTACCTTGTCGAAGATGTTGCTCAGGTGGTGCTTGACCGTATCTTCGCTGATCTTAAAATGCTCGGCAATTTCCTTGTTAGCATAACCGGCCACAACTGCCGAGACGATTTCCAGCTCCCGAGGGGTCAGCCCATATTTCCGCTGGCGAGCTGTGCTGGTGGAAGATCCGACCAGCCCCCGCAAATACTGCACCAGGTTCGAAACGCTCTCCCGGCCCACCCAGTATTCTCCGTTCATCACCGCGCGGATGCTCTTCAGCAGAATCTGGGTTGCGGAATCCTTCAGCACCACGCCACGCGCTCCCAACTGCAAGGCCTCGACAATCTGCTCCTTCTCGGCCGCCGCCGTCAGCAGGATGACTCGAACCGGGGTTGAATCAGTGCTCATTTCCCGCAAGGCTTCGAGGCCCGAGCGCCCCGGCATGGCCAGATCCAGCAGCATAATTTCCGGCTTCAACTGGCGGACCATCTTGACTGCTTCCAACCCGTCGCAGGCTTCCCCGATGACTTTAAAAGCGCCTTCTGACTCCAGCAGCCGTTTCAGGCCATCGCGGAAAATCGGATGGTCGTCGGCAATTAGGATACGGACGGTTTGCGTTTTTCGATTATCCATAAATTTAAGAACAACCTATCACTACGAAGGCACGGCCAAACCTGTAGCCATGGATTTTCACGGATCAACACCGATAGAGCTTCTTTTCATTTTTTGATCCGTGTGAATCCGTGAAAATCCGTGGCCAAGTTTTTTCTCCGTGTTTCTGTGGTGAATAAGTTCTCCAATCAGCTGGATACCGTCTGGTCTTGCGACACCACGATCTCGACCCGCGAGCCCTGGCCGGGCTTTGATTCTATCGTGAGTTCGCCGTGAATCAGGCGCACTCGCTCGCGAATAATCGCCGGACCGCGTCCCGCGGAATCCAATTCCGCTTGCGAAACCCGTCCAGCGAAGGGAAAGCCGGCGCCATCATCTTCGACGATCAGCTCCCAATTTTCTCCCACGTGCAGCAGTTGCACCAGCACCCGTTTTGCGCCACTATGTTTGCGGACATTCACCAGCGCTTCCTGCGCGATTTGGGCCAGTTCGCGGCACACCGGCGGCGGCAGCAGGAGTTCCTCCTCGTCCATGAAGAAGCCCGCCGCGATTCCGGTCTCGCGCTGGAATCTTTGCACCGCATCCCGCAGAAAGCCGGGCAGCTTGCGGGCGTCAATGTCCACCGACTTCATCTGCTGCATAAGCTCGCGCAGCTTCAACACTTCTTCGCGCAATAATTTCTGAATGCGGTCGAGTTCGCCGCCCATGGCTTCCTCGCCCGGGTAGTTCCGGCGCAAGACGTCCACTTGCATTTCCACGCCGATGAGCGACTGCACTGCACCGTCGTGCAATTCGCGGCTCAGGCGCGCTCGCTCCAAGGCCCCGGCCCGCTGCCGGAGTCGCCGCAACAAGTAGAGGTTGTACACTGCCGGGCCGACCTGACGCGACAGATCCTGCAAGAAGTGGATTTCTTCTTCGACGCTCGAACTCAGAACGGGGTCCATCAGAAAAAACCTTCCCGAAAGTTCCCGGCCAAAGGAAAACGATACTGCGATCAAGCTCTGAAACCCGTGCGCCTGCTCAAACCCTTCAAGAAATTCCGTATCCAGATCGCGCAGCAGAACCCCTTCCGCATTCATGCCGATTATGTCGAAAGCGGATTTTCCCTGCCCCGCCCGCTTCTTGACGTAACAGGTCGCCGCCGGACTCTCTCGCAAATAAATCGCGGCGCTCGCCACTCCTGGATCCATCCATTGCAATTCGGACAGATCTTTCTTCAATTCCAGGGTCCCGACCGAAACCCGCGGACTCTCGCTCTCTCGCGAGGCCACAAATGCCTGGGGCGAGCTGTACATGCGCAGCAAACTGGAAATAATTTCCGAGAGAGTTCCGCCCAGGCCAGCATCCATTCTTACCAGTCCGAGCAGGCGCGCGGCTACGTCTTTCTCGGTGCGCAGCTTTTTCTGCTGCTCCGCGAGATAGCCGAGCAGAAATCCCATGACGACCAGATACACCGATCGCATGAGCAGGCGCTTGGGCTCAAAGTCGGCCCAGTCCACGCGCACCACGGGAAGATGGTGACCTCGCAGCCAGAGGTTAAGCTGCCCGATCCGGCCCAGTCGCAGCGCCAGGCTGTCCAACCAGAGCAGCGACACCGAGGACACCGCTGTGGCCACAGTTTCCCAAAGCCCCCAGCGCAAGGCGGCGGCCGCGATCACGAAAAGGAAGAACAGGAAAAATGGGCTGTTCTGGCCGCTGGTCACCAGAGAAATTACCGCAGGCCAAACTACATCAGCGCCGTGCACCAAAAAACGGAACGAAGGAGTGGATTGCTGCCGCGAACGCAGCAGAAAAATGGTCGCCGTCCCTTGCAGGATGTAGAAAGCCAAGAGCCCATAAGCCCAAGCGGACTTGACTTCGCTGGGATCGAGCCACACCGCGACCAAGGCCGAGCTGGCCAGAAACACTCTGGCGGTCGCCAGCCAGCGTTCGGTGCGGCGGACTTCTTCCGGGCTGAACGGGGCCCGGTCGCGCCACGCCGAGCGCGGACGCAGTCGCAACACCGGGATTCGGCTAAGCACAGACAAGGCAGTTTTCTTGAATGGAATCTTATGGTGATTCCAAGTTACAGAGCAAGCGGAACTTAGGCTACCGTGAAGCCGGAGCCAGAATCCGCAATAGGGTTCCCGCTGATTTCTGGGGCAATCCGGCTATTACCGAAGTAACATCCTTCTGCAATCAGAACCGGTCTAGAATGCGAGTACGCACGTCTATGTCGGAGCGCTTCAAACTCGGGGCGGTGGGGTTAGCCTGCCTGATCGGCATCCAGGCGGTGGTCTCGTTTGCTGCCTTTTTTCTGCATTGGCGAGGTTTCGGGCTGGCCGCTTTCAGCGACTTCATGCAGTGCGCTCTTCTGATGTTCGCAACCTTGGCATGTCTGCTCAATGTGCAGAAAACCAGCCAGCGGGCGCGTCTGTTCTGGTCGCTGATGGGCCTTGGGCTCGCGTCCTGGCTGATCTACCGAATGCTTTGGACTTACATCGAAGTCGTCCAAGGGCACGAGGTTCCCGACCCCTTCACCGCTGACGCCATCCTGTTTCTCCACTTTGTTCCCATGATGGCCGCCCTGGTTTTGCAGCCCGACATCCGCCAGGACGACACCGAACTTCGCCTGGGCACTCTCGACTTTGCCCTTCTGTTCCTGTGGTGGGTCTATCTTTATCTGTACGCGGTCATTCCATGGCAGTTCGTTCAATTAAACGAGTCCGCCTACGACCACAACTGGGATACGGCGTATGTGGCGGAAAAAGCCGCATTCCTCCTGGGCCTGGCGCTGGTCTGGTGGCGAAGCTCTGGGCGCTGGCGGACCACCTACGCCCACTGGTTCGGAGCCAGCCTGCTGTATTCCTTGAGCTCATACGTGGCCAATTGGGCGCTCGACCGCAACCAATATTATTCCGGCAGCCTCTACGATTTGCCGCTCATGGCCTCGATGGCGTGGATGACGATGGCCGGCCTGCTGGCGCTCAGAATACCAGTGGAACAAGTCGGTCCGGCAAAATCCTTGGCCCGCGGAGTTTGGACTTCGCGAATCGGCATGGTGGCCGTCTTCTCGCTGCCCATTTTCGCTTATGTGTCGCTTTTCGATAGCTCAATTCCGGAGCACGTCCGCATTTTTCGCCTGGTGCTGACCCTGGGCGCGGTGTTGCTCATGGGATGCCTGGTCTTTCTCAAGCAGCATTTTCTGGACATTGAGCTCATTCGTTTGCTGCGCTCTTCGCGGAAATCCTTTCAAGACTTGCAGTTGCTGCAGGCACAACTGGTGCAATCGGAAAAGCTGGCGTCGTTGGGCCAACTGGTCGGAGGCGCGGCCCACGAATTGAACAATCCGTTGACTGCGATGCTGGGATACTCGGAACTCCTGGGCAATACCGAACTTAGCCCGGAGCAACGGAGCCTATCGGAAAAAATCGCGCAACAAGCCAAGCGGGTCCGCACTCTGGTTGGCAGTCTGCTCAGCTTCGCAAAACAGGTGCCTTCGGCGAAGACTCCTCAGGATTTGAATGTCATCGCGCAAACGGCGTTGAAGCTGTGTCAGCCGCAATTGCACGCCGCCTGTGTGCAGACTGCCATGGAATTGTCGCAAACACCGCCGTTAGCGCGGGGCGACGCCAACCAACTGCTACAGGTGTTCACGCACATTATCGCCAACGCCGCCAACGCCATGGCCGACCGCGGCGGCGGCGTACTGACGGTCGCCACGCAGATCGGCGGGAAATCCGTAATGATTCAGTTCTCCGATACCGGGCCGGGGATGACCGAACCCGACCGCGTTTTTGATCCCTTCTACACTACCCGTCCGGTGGGACAAGGCACCGGGCTCGGGCTCAGCATGTGTTACGGAGTCGTTCAGGAGCACGGAGGAAAGATCTCCTGCCGAAACCGCGACGCCGGCGGAGCGATTTTCCTGATCGAGTTGCCGGCCGCAACTGTCGCCGTAAGAACAACGCCAAGCGCGAAGGCAGACGAACCGCGCGCCCAAGCCCACGTCGCTGGCCCAAGTCATTAGATAGCCGGTTCCAGTTCCAAAGTCCGCTTCAGCTGCCCGCACGCAGCATAAATGTCGCGCCCGCGTGGACGACGGATGAATGCGGGCACACTCCCACTGATTAATATTTTTTGGAATTCCCTTAAGCTGGCTTCCTCCGGCGTCTCGAAATCGATTCCTGGGCCAGGATTGAGCGCAATCAGATTAACTTTGCATTTCACTCCGCGCAGCAATTGGACAAGTTCACGTGCATGTTCCGGAGAATCGTTCACCGCCTTCAGCAAAACGTATTCGAAAGTAATTTTCTCCCGGTTGCGCAGCGGGAACTCGCGCGCGGCTGTCATCAACTGTTCCAGATTCCATTTGCGATTGATCGGCATCAACTCACTGCGCAGCGCATCGTTGGGGGCGGTGAGCGAGATCGCGAGCTTCGGGCGCACCGGTTCCGAGCCTAAATCGTAAATTCGCGGAACGATCCCTGCCGTCGAGACCGTCATCCGCGACTCTGGAATTCCGACTCCTTCCACCAGCAGCCGCGTGGCTTTGATGAAGTTGTCGTAGTTCAGGAAAGGTTCTCCCATGCCCATGAACACCAGGTTCACGCGTTCGTCCGGCGGCGCGACTTTCTGGTCCTGTAATACCGCAATCACCTGGCCAACAATTTCTCCCGCACTCAAGTTGCGCTTGATCCCCAGCAGCGCCGTCAGGCAAAACTGGCAGCTGACCGCGCACCCGACCTGGCTGGAAACGCAGATGGTCGCGCGCCGCCAGCCGCGCGAATTATGCGTTTCAATTTCCGCGCCGGCTTCGCTGCCGTCGCCGGCTTCGCCGCCATCACCTTCCGGCATCCATACGGTTTCGACCGTCTCGTGGTCAACAAGCTCGATCAGGTAGCGCACCGTTCCGTCGGAAGAAGTAAATTTCTTCTGAATCTCAGGCAGCCCCAGCGAAATGCCTTCGCTGACCAGTGCGGAACGAAACTCTTTCGGTAAGGTCGAAACCTGGTCGGCGGAACTCACACGTTCAGCGTAAAGCGCGTGAAAAAGCTGCCGCGCCCGGTACGCGGGATGGCCGGCGTCCGCAACCATTTTCGTAAGCTCTTGAAGATCAAGGCCGAGAAGTACTCTTTGTGGGTCAGCATTCATGCGTCTGAACCATTTTAGAAGAGATTCGCATCCAATACGTATCGCTGCGAGATTAAGTTATTATTTTTCTGATACTTAGCCACAACCTTCGCGCGAGCCTCGCAGGTGTGTGAGAATAATCAAGATGCATGAAGACCGCAATATCCGGCGCACCGCGCTGCCCAACGGGCTGACAGTCATCACCGAAGAGATGGAACACATTCGCTCGGTCTGCATTGGAATCTGGGTCAAGACCGGCTCCCGCGACGAAGACAAACAATGGAACGGGATTTCGCATTTTGTCGAGCACATGGTCTTCAAGGGCACCGAGCATCGCACCGCCGAAGAAATCGCGCGCCAGGTGGATTCCATCGGCGGGAATATTGACGCCTTCACCGCCAAGGAATGTGTGAGCTTCAGCATCAAGGTGCTCGATGAGCATCTGCCCATCGCGCTCGACGTGCTCAGCGATCTGGTTTTGAATCCCACTTTTACCGCCGATGACATTGTGCGCGAGCGCGGGGTGATCCTCGAAGAAATTAAAATGGACGAAGACAGCCCCGACTACCTCGTCCATGAAATCTTCACCCAGAATTTCTGGAAAGACCACGCGCTTGGCCGCCCGATTCTCGGCACCCGCGACACGGTGAAACGTTTCGAGCGCGAGCCGGTCGCGGATTTTTATCGCCAGCGCTTTATCCCCGGAAATGTAATCATCGCCGCCGCCGGCCACTTGAATCACGATCACTTTGTGGAACTGGTGGGCAAGCACTTCGCCAACATGAAGGCGAAGAGCAACGGATTCCACAGCGCTCCGCCCAAGGTTGTCCCCAAAATCATCCTGCGGAACAAGAAGTCGCTGGAGCAGGTGCAGATATGCATGGGCGTACCGTCGTATCCCATCACCCATGAGGGGCGGCATTCTTCGTATATTTTGAATACGCTGCTCGGCGGCGGAATGAGTTCTCGCCTTTTCCAGAACATTCGCGAACGCCAGGGCCTAGCGTATTCAATTTATAGCGACCTGAATCCGTATCGCGACACTGGATGCCTCTCGGTATACGCTGGCACCTCGCGGGCGTCGGCTACGAAGGTGGTCGAATCGGTGGTCTCGGAATTCCGCAAACTGAAAGCCGCCGAGGTCCCGGCCGATGAACTACGCCGCTCCAAGGACCAGCTAAAAGGCAGCCTGATGCTGTCGCTGGAATCCTCCGGCGCCCGCATGTCGAATTTAGCGCGCCAGGAAATGTATTTCGACCAGTTCTATGGCTTGGATGAATTGATTGCAAGGATTGAGTCAGTAACGGCGGAGGAGTTATGGCATCTGGCGAATCAGTTTTTCCAGACGGAGAACGTCGCGGTTACGATCCTGGGAAATTTGAATGGACTGAAGCTGCGGCGGGAGCAGTTGGAATGTTAGTGGTTAGTGGCTAGTTGCTAGTTAAACCAAAACCGTTGGTCCTGACTAGCCACTAATCACTAGCAACTAGCCACTAAATAAGACAGGCGCCCCGACTCGGTTTGAGTCGGAGACGCCCGGGCAGCCCTCCCCCAGAACTGCTCACTTACGAAGGTACTTGGATTGCCAAATTATGGGAATGGCACGAACGTGCTAGGGTTTCCCACTGAAGTGCCAAACCCACAAACCCAGCACGGCCGGTTTGTACCCTCATCAGTGCAGCTGCGATAGCAATGTTGGAGTGCACAAACCCGTGGAGATAAAGTTCACTTTGTCCCACCGGCAGCCACAGATATGGACTTTGGTGTCGTTGTATCCAAGTTAGCCCCGGTGCATACTCGCAAGTGCTCGAATCTAATTACACCTGGAGACGATCCACCATGAAACGCATCGTACTCGGCCTTGGCCTACCCCTCCTCCTTTTCAGTATTTCAACCAATGCGCAAGACAACAAGGCTCCGGGCGATGAGGCGACCGCCGTGCGCGTCACGGTAACGAACTACATCGAAGCCTATTACACCGGCGACGCTACCCGGATGGAGCAAACGCTGCATCCTCACTACCTGAAGCACAAGATTCATGGAGACATTCCGATGCGGGAGCAAACAGGCCCAGAGCTGGTACAGGCCGTGCGCAATGGAGAAGACACGCACATGGCGCAAGCGCAGCGGACGGAAAAGGTTAGTGTGCTGGACGTTGCGGGGAACATCGCGTCCGCTAAACTCGTCACTCCTGGGTGGGTAGATTACATGACACTTTCAAAAATCAATGGTGAGTGGAAGATTCTCTCGGTAGTGCAACGAATAGATGATTAGAAACTCTCTTCGAGGCTCAGCCACTTTGTAAAACGCTCGTCCCTTCTGGCGGGCGTTTTTTGCCTAAGAGGTTCAACCCTTCCTTATTCGTCATTGCCGAGAACGGGCGATTTACTCTCAAACCACCTGCGCGAGGGTCAATGAGTGTAATTGCGATTTATCACTAATCTCCATAAGCACATCAAAGCAAGGGAGTGTTTTAGTTGCTCGACTGCTTCTCAATTTCCAGCGCACACTCAAGCGTCGGGGCGTAAACAATTGTTACTACCTCTGCGTCAGTCCACGTCACTACCCAAGTTCTCGATTCCTTGTCGGACTTAAGCAAGTATTCGGCTCTACGCTCGACAGGCTTACCGTCACTACGGGGCTTGTCCCCTCGCGCGATGATCTTCCCGGCTCTCTTGTCTAGATTCCAATCGAAATAACGTCTCGCGTCGTCGGCAGTCTTGAAGTAGCCACGATGAATGGCGGCTGCTTCGCCGTCAGATGCTCGAAGGTTGGTAAAAGCTAGGTGAGCGTAAGGGAAATACGTCGTGCGGAACCCTGCGTCCGTCGCTGCCTTGTCGTCAATCTCGCCTCTCATTGTTATCTCGAATGTGAGAGGTTTTTTGTCGTCACAATTGGCCCTTGCACTCAGGAGGGCAAGCGACACCGTGATAATGGCGAGTGCGGGTTTCACAGAGGGAGCTTACAGCTCAGGTGCCGAGATTTCCAGTTGATTGTCGCTAACAGGCGATTTCACTCATTGAGACCTCGCCCGACCGTGGCCCAGCCCAGGGAATAGGGTTTTGAGTGTAGTCGCGATTTAACACCAACGGCCCGATCCAGCTTCCAGTTAGCCGAGCTACGGAAGTGCAGGTCGAGAGTAATTCATTCGGGGTTCGGTTCTTAGTGGGGCGGGCTAGCCGTTCACTCCGGTGAGGAAACCGCCCAGGTGGGCCGTGAGTCCGAGCACTGCGACTCCGAGTAACTCGATGGCAAGGCGATATCCGGGGAGAAATTCAGCGGTTGTCTTGCGCGATCGCCGCTGGATCCACCAGGACGCCAGGATCAACACCGTTGAAGTCAGGCCGCCAGCGAAGTGCATCAGCAGGATTCCTTTGAGCCTCTTCCCGTCCAGAGCAAACTGCCAAGCCAGGAGTCCGGTTGCGGCGGCAGGCACAACAGTCAGCGCAGCGATCGTCAAGTTGATATATGCGGCGGTAGCAAACTTCGAGACTACCCTGCCGCGTGACAACAGATCCAAGGCTACCCCGCTGATAAAAAGGGCGATCGGAAAGTGAATGAGCACGACGTGTTGCGCGTGCCGTGCCAGCAGTATGGTTTGAGGATCAAAGGGGTTTGTCATAATTCAGTCCTGTTGATGAAGCCGTCAGCGTGCTCTCCCCGACGAGTGCATCCGGGGCTAAGTCATCCGCTGACAACGATCCGGTTTCACTGCACCACAATCTTGCCGACCATCTTGGGATGAATTCCGCAAAAGTATGGATAGGTGCCGGCTTTCGTGAAGGTGAAGGAAAATTTGTCATCGGTGTCGAGGGCCTTCGACTTGAACACGCCATCGTCGCTGACGATTACGTGGGGAATATCGTCGCGGTTTACCCAGGTCACCGTGGTGTTTACGGGAACCGTGAGCGACTCCGGTCCAAAAGTGAAATTGTCAACGCGCACTTCAGCGGTTTGGGGCTTTGCATCGCCGCGAGCGTGGGCTGGGTTCAGTAGGGTTATCGAGAGGGCGATCAGCGGAATCGCGGCCATCAGGATTGCGAGAGATTTGGTTCGTTGAGTCATAACAGTTTCCTTTCGATTTAACAAACTGGTGAGTCGTGTAACGCGACGGGAGTTTCCTTCGCCCCTTCAGGGCTAGGTCATTCCCCATCCCTAGCCCAGGGCTTGCGCCCTGGGCTACATTCTTTCGCCGTTTCGCGGCTGGTCACTTGGCGGTGGTACTCGAGCTGCCCGCCGCCACCGACGCCGTCCGGCCGTTCCAGTCGCTCACGCCAGCGTCGAGTCCACAATGGCCAGCGCGTGCGTACCTTGTACGTAGTTCACATCGGTGATGCCAAGAACGCTGCGCAACTGCTCGGCCGGGACTTTCATCGGGCCGGGGCTATCGGCCTTGCCAGGCGCCGGTTGTGGGAAGGCAGTCGAACATGCGGTATGGAAGGTTACGTTGCCTTCGACTTTCTGCATGGTTTGGTGAATGTGGCCGTTCAATACCGTGACCGAGCCGAATTTCTTCAGGTACGAAAGGGCCTGGGCGCTGTCGTCCGTGCCCCATCCCCACTCGGGATAAACCGACCACAGCGGAATATGGGCAAAAACAATGATGGGTGTGCTGTGCTTGAGGTGCTTCACATCATTCTCCAGCCATTCGAGTTGCTCGGGGCCGAGCGTGCCCAGACCGCCGGCCTTGAGGTTGAGCACATTGACCAGGCCGATGAAGTGAACGCCGTTCTTGTCGAAGCTATACCAACCGTGCCCTTGAGTCCCGCGGCCGTAGCGATCCAGGAAACTCTTGCCGTCATCGTTCAGCATGTCGTGTTCGCCGGGGACGAAGAAGACGTCCTTCGCGCTGGCGCTTTTCAGAATCTGGTCCACGTTGTCGAATTCTTCGGGCTTGGCGAGATGGCTAACATCCCCGGTGTGCAGCATGAACGCAGGCGCCTCGGGTAGGGCATTGATCTTGTCCACGGCGGCTTTTAGCGTGCCGATAACGTCAGGATTGGCAGGCTTGTTGAATCCCATGTGGCTGTCGCTGATCTGAACAAAGCTGAGCTGCCCCTTGGCCGCCATCCCCTTGGCATGGTGGCCCAGAGCGTAAGACTTCAACACTCCGCCTTCCACCACGCACAAAGTGCCTGCGCCGGCCCAAGCCATGCATTTGAGAAAACCCCGGCGGTCGATTCCGTCGTTATTGTGGTCATGCTGAATGAGGTTGGGATCGTTGGGATCGATCAGGTTGCTTTTTGACATACACGTCCTCCTGGGAACACGCTTGATCAGGCGGCGAGAGCATCACTACAGGGCCAAGGTTGGCCTTGTTGCTCCCGCCGCCCGCCAGGGCGTGTTACGTATGCCTAGACTGCGCTCCCGTGGCATTTATTCCCCGGGGACGCTTTTTTTCGTTCTCACGAAAGATTGGAATAAAATGCCTGAGTGGTTAGTCTTATCAGCAGGGCAAGGACAATCAGGAGTGTTACAGCCGCAGGATAGAAATCGGTTTGAGCAGCTGGTAGTGCCTCATCTGGATGGCGCGGTCAACCTGGCACGCTGGTTGCTGCGCAATCGTGATGACGCCGAAGACGTGGCCCAGGAGTCCATGCTCCGTGCTTACCGGTTCTTTGATCAGTTTCGCGGCGGAGACGCGCGGGCGTGGCTGCTGCAGATTGTGAGAAACAGTTGCTACACCTGGCTGCAGAAGAACCGTCCTTTGGAGCTAATGACCGAATTCGACGAGGATTTACACGTGAAGCCATCGGCGAACCCTGAAACGCTGGCGGCACAGGCGGACGAGCGTCAACATCTGAAGCGCGCGTTAGAATCACTTCCGCCGCGTTTCCGGGAAGTGCTTGTCCTGCGCGAACTGGAAGAGTGTTCTTACAAAGAGATCGCGGAGATCACAGGAATCCCCATGGGCACAGTCATGTCAACGTTATCCAGAGCACGCGAGCGGTTGCAGCGCACGCTAACTGCCGCAGCAATCAGGGAGGTGTCATGACCTGCGATCTGATGAGTACCACGCTTCACGGCTATTATGACGGAGAACTCGATGCCGTGCGCGCCGCCGAGTTCGAGCACCATCTGGAACAGTGCAGCGAGTGCCGCATTTTGTTGGCGGAGACGCGCGCGCTTGGCAGTCGTCTTCGCCAGAATGATCTTTACCAGCGCAGTTCGGATGAGCTTCGGCAGAGGTTACAGAAACAGCTCGGTCTGGCAAAACCAGAGGTGCAACCGCAATTTCAATTCCAAAGACCAACGCGGAAGGGATCCCTGCGATGGCTGCTGGTGCCGGCTTTTGCGCTGGCTACCGTGGCGATCATCGCAGTTATTGCGCGATTCCCCGTCCAGCAGCGCGTCGTTGCTTCTGCAACCGCTTCAGAACTGATTGACGCCCATGTGCGTTCATTGCAGCCGGGGCATTTGACCGATGTCCTCTCGACGGACCAGCACACGGTCAAGCCGTGGTTTGACGGCAAGCTGGACTTCATCCCGCCGGTCAGCGATTTTACCGCCCAAGGCTTCCCGCTGGTGGGCGGCCGGCTGGATGTGTTGAACGGACACGACGTCGCAGCCTTGGTCTATGGACGACGCAAACACACGATTAATCTTTTCGTCTGGCCGGCCCGGCAGGGAGAGGCGTCTGTTTACGGATGGGGATCACGCGAGGGCTACAACTGGGGCATGTGGCAGGCAGGCGATATGAATTTCTGTCTGGTCTCAGACGCGGCCCAAGCCGATCTTCGCGAGCTGCAACAGCTGATTCATCCCTGATAAAAGATCAGATCCCGTACCTCTTCCACAGCTTGAACCAGGGATTGTTGGCGTACGTCTCGTCGTGCCGTAGGTTCGCGGCGCAGCGGTCGGACAACTGGAGCGGTCTGGTGTCCGGAACTGAGTACAGCAGTTCGAGCCACTCGATCTCGGCAATCGACTTTTCAAGGTTCATGCTGTCTGTCGCCTTGAATGCGGGAACACCTAAAATCCTACGACGCCCGTTTCTCTTTGACCAGATGCAGCCGGGAACGGTGCTTTTCCTTCATTTGTTCGGTCGAGACAACTCTGCGCCCGAGGTCGGCCAGTTGCACCAGCTCTTGCTGGATTGCTTGCAGCCGTTCATTCCTCTGGCCGTGAGCGACTTGAGCGGATCCATCCCCACCGTCGCGCCGAAACTGCTCATTTAACTCTCGAATTTCGGCGATCTCTTCCCGCAGACGCCCAATCTTATCCCGAAGAACCCCTAGATGATCCATGTGCTGAGGATAACTTATCTGGAGAATTTCCGGGAGGGTTGCAACAAAACCTGTAAGGGATAGGGAAGTTGCTAATCGTGATAGCCGCGCGGGGCCCGCTATGATTGCCGCATGTTCAATGTTGGCAAGCCGAAGACAGCACTTATCGCCAGCCGTCCCGTAAGCTGTTTCATGACAACGATTCCTCGGTCAGCGCCCCACCTTCGCTGCGCTTCATCTGATAGAGAGCGCGGTCGGCCGCTTCCAACAGACGTTCAATGGTCTTGCCATCTCTCGGATAGGCGCCGATTCCAATCGCCACGGTCATCCGTGGCGCTTCCTGGTCTGCGGCTAGTTGTTTCACGACACGCCCAGCCACTTGTTGCGCCGCCTTTCCATCCGTGTCGAGCAAAAGCATAGCAAACTCATCTCCGCCGAACCGCGCCGCCGTATCAATGTTCCGGCCGCAATTCAGCAGAACCTGACTTAGTCGGTTCAGCACCAGGTTCCCAACTATGTGTCCGTGGCGGTCGTTAATCTGCTTCATGCCATCCAGGTCGAGGAGCATGACCGCAAACGGACGTCCGGTTCGCTGCGATCGGTTCATCTCTTCCGTCAGAACTTCCATGAAGCGACGGTAATTTGCCAGGCCAGTGAGCGCGTCGGATGCAGCCAGGCGCTGTAGTTTTTCCTCGATTTCCCTGCGTTCCAAAACCAGCGCAGCAAGCGCCAGACCGGTCACCGCTGAGATGCCCACGTACACTTGTAAGAGCACGAGCGACTCATTCTGGGTTCCCCTCACAAATGGACCGAATCCGGCGAGTGTGCCCGAGATTGCAATTGCGGCAATCACAAAGGCGGCCGTCGCTGTCTCTCGCGGACTAAACCTGAACGCCGCCCAGATCAGAAAGGGGATACAGAGGAATTCCAGAGGGTAGCCCTTTGCGCTCGCCCCAAGGAACCCACCAAACACGCTTTGGCCGACGACGAGGATTCCGATGAGCAAAACAGTAGCTTCTATAACCTGCCATCCGGTCCAGCGTAAACGGGGGCCCCGGAGCCAGAGAATGAGTAATGGAGCGACGACAAGGGCGCCTCCCGCGTCTCCCAGCCACCACGTTGACCAAATCGACCCGAACTCGGACCACCTCGCCAAACCGCTCAGACAAATGCTCGTGACGCCGAGTGTGGCGCTTACCGAGGTGCTCACCAGACCGGCAAGAGCCGCGAATTTGAAGATATCCTGCGCCCGGCTGAAAGCTTTGTAGCCGTGGGCAAACCGATTCACCAGGTAGCAGCCCACTAGTGCCTCGAGAGTATTTCCCACCGCAATACCGGCGGAGGTTGCTGCCGAGCCCGCAGTTGTAATGTTGACCAGGAACGCGCCCAGGAGGACGCCGGGCCAAAGCTCATAGCCGAGAATCAGCAGGGCCGCAAGTGCGATTCCGGTGGGCGGCCACACCGCGGTTGCACTCGGATTTACAAACGCCAGTCGGAGTCCTAGCTTACCCGCAATGAAGTAACCCGCAGCCAGGAGCAGGACTTTAACTAGTCTTCGGAGAGACAGTGAAGTCTTCATTGCACGATGCCGAGCGATTCCTGTGGAGACGTGATGTTGATTACTTATTCTGCCATTCCGGGTGGTCAAGCTCGATACGCGAAAAATATTAGGCTGGATATTCAAAACAGTCCAAAAATCGCACCCGGTGAAGAGGGTGTCAACGAGTCCCGTGTTCCAACCCACAGCATGTTTCGAGGATGTGTCGTTCCCTACCTTGAGCTCTCCTCTTCATCGCAGCGCCTAACTGCATAACCTGCGCCCATAGGCCATTTGATGTCATTCGCTGTCTCGCAGTATGGGCATGTGGCAAGCTGCCCAACCTCGCGTGAACCGTCGGTCGGGCCTTCAATTTGAATACATCGGCGACAATGAGTACATCGAGTCTGCTTTGTCATTGATGCCGCTCTTTCCCCTCCGGTCGTAAGCTTCCCGGAGCCTCCAAATCCTCAACCCCAGAGCTGATCTGTCATACCCAGCCGTCATTGCTGGACTCATGAGAAGTGTGATTGGCAATTCGGGAAATCGCACTCACTAGTGACGAGTCGACAATGGCGGATTTAGGATGACTTGGACACGTTCCACGTTGCACCCGAGTGACGGGCTATTCGGAAGTAACTGTTGAAAACAGGCGATTACACTCATCGAACCCGGCCAGCCCATGAAATGGGATTTCCAGTGCTATGGCGATTGTTAGGCCAATGACCTTGTGACGGCCCCGGAGGCATGATTACTTCAAAGTTATCGAGATTGGAAGGTTGCGCGCCTGATCAACGCCGAGGATTAAACTCAACCCAGACTTCCAGTTCTTCTCGGGAGTCGGCTTGGGCGTATTTCCACTGCTTTACTGCTTTCATAGCTGCTTCGCCCAGGATCGGATTACCTCCCAGCAGCTTCGCGCTCTCAACCGTGCCATTCGGCGCAACCGCCGCTCGAATATGCACAAACCCCCCGATGTACTCTCGCTTCAGAGTTTCTGGATACTCAGGCGCAATACGGGTGACGACCTTTCTTTCCTTGGCGGTTTGTGCGTCCGCTGGTGAAACCGCTGGTGCGCCGGTCATGATCGGCACAAGAAAGATACCTAGCGAGAGCAAAAGCCCGCGTCGCAGGGTCGCGGGACCAAGAAGAAAACTAAAGCCGCCGACCCTCCCCAGAGTCGTTCTCATTCGGCCATGCTAGCAAAAGAAGGACACCCCGAGATTCAAAAAAGGTGACCGCCTATTACGCTCGTAACGCGACTGAGTCTCCAAGGACGCTTCGGAAATACACGACGAGCAGCAATCCTGGTTGACCTAAACAGGCGTTAACACTCAAAACCCAGGCTGGCGGTCAATGAGTGTAATGACGATTTATCGCCAACGACTGTTTCTTCAGAGCGACGGCCTTTTCCGGACGGGAGAATTATCAATGATTACTTGTCCGAACTCTGCAGCGCCGTAATGGTTAATGGTACGTCCAACGTGCCGATCTTTCCGCTACTTCGATCCACCACCCCAAGACGCAGCGTGTAGGTTCCTGGTCTTAGTTCCAGCTCCTGATGAGCGGGGACGTAGGAGCGCAGCACATCCTCGTAAACCTTCGTAGGCACGGAGGAATCAATCCTATCCGAGGAATGGCCTGCGTCTTTGCCGTCCTTGTCCCAGGCCACAACCATTAAGTCTAACGTCAGATGCCTCTCATCTTCTGGAGTGCCGACGAAAATGACATCGCGTGG
>Ga0210407_10001043_pt1 | contig 27478 bp, 32 predicted proteins | sample IncBWC27MmetaG_FD_150860 | JGI IMG/M metagenome (GOLD analysis project Ga0210407, IMG submission 150860) | Forest soil microbial communities from Barre Woods Harvard Forest LTER site, Petersham, Massachusetts, United States - Inc-BW-C-27-M | ecosystem: Environmental > Terrestrial > Soil >...
GCATAGGTGGTGGTGAACTGCGAGAGCGATATGTCGGCGTTGCGCGCTCCGCAGGCGAAAATGCCATCGGTTTCGGAAGCGCCGAGCGCGACACCGCCGCTTGGATAGCTGGCATAGGGGTAGAGGTCCAGGACGAATGCCGCGAACCCGCCGATCCACAGGGTGACTGCGCCTTCATATTCGGTCTCGGTGAGGATTGGATTGCCGCTGAGGTCGTACTGCTCGGCGACGAAGAACCGCGATTCATCGTGATTGGTGCCCGCAATGATAGGGACCTTGTTGAAGGTGCCGGCAGCGAAAGCCGCTTGCGGCGTCTCGGTAAGCAGGGTGCCGTCCACGAAGGCGTACAAGTTGCGAGCCTCGCCTGCAACCATGGTGGTGTTGGGAACCGCGCGCAGGCATTTGGCGGTCTGATCGGAGCATCCAACGGTGTCAGCGATTGTCGCGCCGGAGGGGACAAAGACGTCGCCAGTCGTCTCGGCAGTCGCAAGTGGAATGATCCCCTGGAGAAAGGTCTCGAAGATGAAAAAGGAGCCGCTTTCGGCGATCGCGTGCGCGAACAGCCCGGCCGCCGTCGGCGAGGCGAGATGGCAATAGACGCTATGGCCGCCGGCGGACTCGCCGAAGATCGTGACGTTGCTCGGGTCGCCGCCAAAGTTGGCGATGTTGCTCTGTACCCAGGTCATCGCGAACTGCTGATCTGCCAGCCCGTAGTTACCGTTTACATGGCCCTCTGCGTCGATCGCGGTCTGCGCGAAGAAGCCCAGGTAGCCGAGGCGGTAGTTGATTGTGACGACGATCACGCCCGCATCGACGAGCGGGGTGGGGTCATAATCGGAGCCAGCGCCGCTGGTCAGCCCGCCGCCGTGAATCCAGAACATCACCGGGAGCCTGCCATGATGATGCTTGCGGCCGTTCTTCTTGAAGTTGGGCACGTAGATGTTCAGGAACAGACAGTCTTCGCGGCCTCTGCCACCCTGGGTGCATGCGCTGCCGAACGCGGAAGCGTCGAGCACGCCGTGGAACCGGCCGAACGGCTGCGGAGGCGTCCAGCGCAAAGCGCCTACCGGCGCCGCGGCGTAGTGGATGCCCAGGAACTCGGCGGTCTTCCCTTTGAAGATGCCCTTCACCGGGCCGCTTTGAGTGTGGATGGCGGGGGTCCGCTTGAAGTGTTTGCCAGGAGGCGACTCGGGTGCCCGGGTCATCAATGCGTACAATGATTCGTCGGCTTGCGCGGGCGGCGTGGAGATTGCCCCGACCAGCGCGAGTGCGAAGGCTGCGAAGGCGATGCTGGCCGAGCGTACGACCAGTCGCGAAACTTTACTTTCGATCCGATGCGCGAACATTCGATACTTCCTCCCCGTTTGCGTATTGGGCTAGCGTCGCAGTTCGGCGCAATATCGCCGAACCTGGGACGCCCGCCGACTAGATTCTTCGATTCCGCGAGTAAGACTTCCCCTTCGATCCCCCTTGCTCGCGTGAATGAAGACGTTTCGGCTCCAACGACGGCGAGACGCTTGAGTTAGTAACCGGGTGGTTAGAGGTCATGCACTTTGGTAGTGGGCGGTTTTGATTCACGGGATTAGCTCACAGCTATTCGTGCTTCATCACGCCAGTCGAGCTTTCGAATGCGACACCTTCACTTCGTGCCTAATTCCAAAACCAGGTCTTCTGGTTGCAAGTTCTCACCCGATCCGAGGATAGCTAGATAGAGGTTGACCGCGACGTCTTCCGGCTTTGCCTCTGCCAGTTGATGAAGTTGTTCAAGAGCTTCGCTCCAGCGTGTCTGGCGTGCCGCGTCCAGCGCTTCCGAAAACCTCTTGTAGTAGCTATGGTCGGGGACCTCAGCTCCTCGCCCGGCTATCTCCCAGATCGCGGCTGGCTGTGCTTTTCCCTTTACTCGGATCAGGCCCAGGTCACGGGCAATGTATTCTCCGCCCGCCTCGAGGTGAGTCTGCTCGTTGACCAGTAAAGAAACTTTGAACCGGCGAGTCAGGCTTTCCAGTCGTGCGGCCAAGTTGACGGTATCTCCCACCACAGAGTAATCGAACCTTCTTTCACCCCCGAGATTCCCAACCACCGCTTCGCCCGTTGCGATTCCGATACCCATATGGAAATCGGCAAAACGTAGATCTCGTTCACGCAGCCGCCTAAGCTGCCCCAGCATCTCAAGACCGCAGTTAATGGCTAGGCGTGCCGGATTCTCGACTCGGGCCGGAGCGCCCCAAAACGCCATAATCGAGTCTCCTACAATCTTGTCGATCACACCGCCGCTCCTGATCACCACCTCGATCATCGCCGACATGAATACATTCAGCGTTTCAGCTGTTGCTTCTGGGCCTAGATCTTCCGCCTTGGCCGTAAAATCGACAATGTCGGCGAACAGTATGGTTAGGGTACGTTTCACGCCGCCTAATTCGAGTCCGGCAGGATCGGCGATTACTGCGTCTATGATTTTGGGATCGAGATAATGTTCGAAGGCTGTACGAACCCGTTTTCGCTCATAGCGCCTTCGGCTGATCACAACAGATGCAGCGACTGAACTCGCGAGAGTGGCACCTCCCGCCCAAGCGGTACTGGAATATACGACACCTCTCAATGCCAGCGACAATATGTCAAAAACGCCGAGCCCGGCGGCTGCGAGAAATACGAACCCGAATGTCCAAAGCGCAGCAGCCTTAGGTCGCGTGACACACCACGCGAGGAGCCATAAGTACACCGGAAGGATCAAGGCGAGCTCTGCCAAAACTTCCGCTGAAGGTTTGTCTCGTAGGATTTGGCCGGAAAGAATGTCCTCAACGGCGCTAGCGCGCCCTTCCACGAAAGAGCGAGAACCTGCATAGGTCAGATTGGGCTTATCGATCATTTCTCCGACGAGAACGATCTTACCTTTGAGGTCGCTGGGTTTGACCTTCCGCTCGATGATCTCCGAGACCGAAAAACGGGGAAAGGCGTCCGGCGCGCGCTGGTTCACCCACATATACCCCCACTGATTGACCGGAATAATGGTATTGCCTACCGCAACGTTGTCGATCCACGAGCCCGACCGCGTCAAGGTGACCGGGGCGCCCCCAAGATAGCGACTTACGAGGGCCACGTAGAGAGGTGCGTAATATGTGTCTCCTATGCGGGCGAACGCAGCGATGCCATTTGGACTGACGTTTGCGATTGCAGTACCTAGAGAAGCCTTCCCAAGCGCAGCCGACGGCCCGAGGTAATACTTCATCGACGGAACTATCGTAAGCGCTGAAGGTCCATTAAGTATCGCATCGAAGACGTGTCGAGTAGGAGGTCGCTGCAGGAGTTTGTAAACGACCGCGTCGATCGTTTTCATCGACTTGGAGTCGGCAGCGCTCGGAAACGGAGCTTGAGCATTACCCGGGAGTGACTGCGGAGGGTCGCTTGACCGCGTGAAGACATACCCCAGGTAAGTCGTGCCCTGCCGTTTCAAAGCTTCAATCAGAGATGTCTCGTTGTTCTGCGAACCCTTAAATACTTCCTGTCCGATTGCGGGCTTGAGCATGTCTCCTGAGTTCGTCGGAACCTGAAGAGCAGAAGGCGAATGATAGTCCTCCTGTAAATTTACCTCGAGACACACCACACTAGCTCCATATTCGCCTAGCGCGTAGATCAGGTCAGCATACTGCTTTCCAGTCCAGGGCGGGCGCCCCATTCGATTGACGGTTTGATTGTCGATCGCGGCAATTACGACTTCGCCGCTGATCTTCGGCTGCGGTCGAAAACGCATCAGTAACGGAAAAGCGGTGTCACGGGGATAGGTCGCCAGCACGGGAAGGAAGTACGTCAGAACCAGAAAGCCGACGGTTCCCACCAGTCCCAGCACAATAGTGTCGCGAGCGTCGTGGTTCGCTCTTCTATTGGAAGGCTTCATTTGGCATCAAACTGCAGGTACCCTTCGAGATTACACCCAAGGGCGAGCTCTGCTTCCACGAATACGTCAGGCGATTCTAGGTACGACTGGTCGACATACAGTAGCATAACCATAACCATGGAGAGCGAGCCCGCCGCTCCGATGCGTCAATCGTAAGACCAATCGCGAATGGACCACAATCGTGCTCGCGCGCACTTCATAAAGATGCCACCCGCGCTCCCACATCGCTTTGTAATCACCTCGCCCCTCGACGCCTCCGGACTCGCGCACATCAAAGGCGCTGAGCTGCATCACATGCGCGACGTGTTGCGATTGCCGATAAACAGCGCCGTCTCGATTCTCGACCCCGACGGCGTCGCGCACCACGGCATCCTGGTGCGTTACGATCGCGATCGGGCAATAATCAAAATTGAATCCTCCCACTCGCCCGCGATGCATCCTCGAATCATCCTCGCCACCGCGATCGTCAAGGGCCCGCGCATGGACTTCGTCGTCGAAAAGGCCGCCGAGCTCGGCGCCGCGCAACTATGGCCGATAGTCTCGGCCCGCGCGGTCGTCCGCTCCCCGGGCGCGGAGAGAATCCTCCGATGGCGCCGGCTCGCAACCGCCGCCGCCAAGCAAAGCCATTCGCCCGGCACGATGGAGGTTCGTCCGCCGATAAATTTCATCGACTTGATTCGCACCGTCCCCGAAAACACCCTCGCCGTTATCTGCGGTGCCGGATGCGAGCCGCTCGGCGACGCGATTCGACGCCTCGCGCCGCATAATATATTGATAGCGGTGGGCCCCGAGGGCGGCTTCGACCCGGGTGAGCGCACCGCAGCGGCCGAGAATGGATTCGTCGCGGCCGGCCTCGGCGCAAACCGCCTGCGCAGCGAGACCGCGGCGCTGGCGGCGGTAAGTATCGCTGCCGGCGCGCTTCACGTGGTGACCTAACGCGCGACCGAACTAAGCGGAGGAAAATAGTGGCGCACAAGTTCGCATTCATCATGGACCCGCTCGAAAAGGTCCTCGTCGACAAGGACACCACCTTCGTCTTCATGCTCGAGGCGCAGTTTCGCGGCCACGAGATTTATTTCCTCGCCCTGCACGATCTGTACGCGCGACGCCATCAGGTAATCGCCCGCGCCCGCCGATGCGAAGTCGTGCGCGGCACCCCACATTTCAAATTCCTCGACGACGGCGCCGACCATACGATCGAAGACTTCGCCGCCGTTTTCATGCGCAAGGATCCCCCCGCCGACGCGCCCTATCTGTACGCCACGATGCTGCTGAGTCTCGCCGACCCTCGACGCACCTTCGTCCTCAACAACCCGGCTGGACTCCGCGAGGCCAACGAAAAGCTCTACGCGCTCAACTTCCCCGACGCGATTCCGCCAACCATCGTCACTTACGAAATCCCCCGCCTCAAAACTTTCCTCACCGAGAATGGCGGCGAGATGATCGTCAAGCCGCTCGACGGCCACGGCGGCGAAGGCGTCTTCCTGGTCACCAGCACCGACCGCAATCTCGGCGCGATTTTAGAAACGGTAACCCACTTCGAATCGCGTCCAATCATGGCCCAGCGCTACATCCCCGAAATTCGCAACGGCGACAAACGCCTGATCGTCCTCGACGGCGAGCCGCTCGGATGCATGATGCGCGTGCCGCGCGACGACGAGCATCGCGGCAACATCCACGTCGGCGGCACCTGCGTCAAAACCCCGCTCACCGCGCGCGATCGCAAAATCTGCGCGATGCTCAAGCCGCGCCTGCAAAAGGACGGCCTCTACTTCGTCGGCCTCGACATCATCGGCGAATATCTCACCGAGGTGAACGTGACCAGCCCAACCGGCGTCCAGGAGATCGATCGCCTCGACAGCGCCAACCTCGAAGGCAAGGTGATCGATTTCGTCGAGCAGCGCGTCGCCGCGCTCGTGCGCTAGCCAACCCGTTGCAACCCGCCCCAATCATCGGTAGCAATGATCGTTCACCCTGACCTCACGGTGGGCAGGTAGCTCAGTCGGTAGAGCAAAGGACTGAAAATCCTTGTGTCGAGTGTTCGATTCACTCCCTGCCCACCAACCCCTCGCCGCTGCTTTGTAAGCCCCCCTTCAAGCCTGCTAATCTCTGCCCCGAAATTATAACGCCGGGACCACAAAGGAGACCGCGACCATGACCATCAAAGAGCGAATCGGGTTCGTCACTATGACTCTCGCAGCCGCGTTCATCGGTGGCGCCGTGTCGGGCCATATGTTTGCCGCTTCCGCCGTCGATGCTGCCGCTGCGGCTCCCAAAATGATCACCGCGCAGAGGTTCATGCTCGTCGATGCGCGCGGCAAAACCCGCGGCGTCTTCGGCCTCACCGGCAAGGGCGTCGCGCAACTAGGCGTCTTCGACGGTGCCGGCACTCTGCGCGCCGGCCTTGGCGCTGCCCCCAACGGCGCGCCCTCGCTCGGTATCTTCGGCAAGGACGGCAAGGCCCGCGCCGAGATCGGCCTCAACGGCAGCGTCGCCCGCCTCGTCCTCTCCGACGCTGCGGGTACCGCCCAGGCCTCCATCGGCGTCGCGCCCGACGGCCAGTCCGGCCTCGCTTTGATGGACAAGCAGGGCAATCCGCGCGCCACGATGATCGTCGAGCCCGACGGCTCCCCTACTCTTCGTCTCGCCGATCAACATCGCGGCCGCGTCGGCTTCGACATTACCGCCGACGGATTGCCCGGGCTCGCGCTGCTCAGCTCCGAGGGAAAAACCCGCGCCGCCTTGACCCTCAATGCTGACGGCGCCGGCGCCTTGACCCTATTCGACGCAAGCGGCAACCCGGCCAGCTCGGTGCCCTGATTCGTGCACCGACGCCTGATTGCATTCGTCGCTCTCGTTTTCGCTGCCGCGTTCGCGCTCGCGCTTTCCGCATGCGGCTCGATCAAGAACGACCTCACTCCTCCGCCTCCCACACCACAGGAGCAGGCCGCGAAGATCGAGCCGATGCTTTCCGCGGCGGGGTTTACGATGCTCCCCGCCGCAACTCCTGAGAGTCAAGATAAACTTTCCTCGCTGCTTCCGCTCCAGGTCCAATACTACATCGGCAAAAAAGGAAGACTCCATTACTACATGGCCGATCCTTACTATTGCAAATGTATGTATATCGGCAGCGAGCAGGCTTACGATCAGTACGAAAAGATAAAACTCAACGAGCAGTTCGAGCAACAGGAGGGCGAAATCTCCCGGCAGAACCTCGAAGAACGGCAAATGGAAGAAATGGATCTGCAGGAAGAAATGTTCAACCCCTACGGCATGAGCCTAGCCGGCCCCATGGGCCCCGCCATCTACTGGTGATCTAATAATCCGGTCCCCCTTCCCACATGGGAAGGGGTTAGGGGTTAGGTTTCTGAATACTCACCACGATCGATCGTAGATAGCAACTACATATATACTCTGCCCCCAGAATCCGGTTCCCCTTCCCTCAAGGGAAGGGGTTAGGGGTTAGGTTCCCGCCCCCCAACCGCCGGCCCGAGCACCTCCTCCCCCACATCTGCCTGCGCGATCCCAAGCTTGTCCAGAATCGTCTTCTGACTCACCCGCAGCCCACGATCCGCAAGCATCGCGACGATCTCGGCAAACACTTTCACATCGCTGTCGTCGGGCAGCCCCAACTCGATCGTCGGATAACGCGTCTGCGGCCCCATGTTCAAGTCCACCACCGGCTGGATCAAATCGCGCTTCAGCGTCGCCGAAAGCCGCCGCGCATCCGCGTTCAGGATGTCGCGGCGGACCGCGTCGTGAACTTGCGCCGCCGCCCGCGATCCGCCCGTCCGCGGCATCTCAGTCGTAAGCGTCTGTCCCAGAACCGCTTTACTCACTTGCGCATCAAGATACTCGCAGAAGTGCTCGTACAGTTCCGCACTGCTGCTCTGATGCGCCTCGGTGAATTCGATCAGCATCGATTCCGGGATTATCGCCGCCGCATCGGTGCCGATATTGGATACTGCTTGCAATAGTGCCTGCTTGTCCTGTTCCGATGCGCCCGGATGGTATTTGCCTACTCTGAGCGGTTGCCCGAATACCTCCGTGAACGTTACCCAGTCCTTTAGTACATAGTTCTTGAATAGGTATGACCATCCGGCCGCCCGCGCCAATCCGCCCCGGATTGGCAAGCCCGCCTTGGCCTTGGCGAAATGCACGATAAACTTGAACGGAGCGAGCGGCGCAGTCATCGGTTGAATTCCAATTCCCGTCTGCGTCCAGCCGGGAACGTCGCCGCCGAAATGCCGCGGCGATACGCCCGCGCGCGACGGAGTCGCCTCCATTTCGCCCTTCAACGTCCGCACCAGCATCTGCTCTCCCGATATCCAGTCGAACGCGAACCATCGTGGGTCGCGCCACTTAAGCTCAACCGGCGCCCACTCGCGCCCCGAGCGATCCCACATGATCTCCGTCGCGGAGAAGCCTTTCCCGACTGCGTCCAGGATGTCGAACATCACGCTGTCGAGTTGAATCGGCCCCTCGACGATCATCTCGCGCACAATCGAGGCCGCGCGCTGATCCTCGGATGCGCTCGAGGCCGCGCGCACGATCAGGTCGAGTTGCGAAACCGCATTCTTCCGCGTGCCAAGCACCGCCAGGTAATGCAGGTCCTTCTCTTCCATTTCCTCCGCGAGTTCCAGGTACAGGTACGGATCGCCGATTTCCGCCGCCTGCAGGATTTGCGACAGCCGATGCGGTGTTAGACCGACCGACGGATGCATCACTGAGTATATATTTCGGATCCCCGCCATGGTCGGCGCGGCTTGCTCTCCGCTTAGCATCCCGGTATCTACTTCGCGTCCGTATGCATCATAAAGTATCATAGTCACTTCCTTACTTAGTCCGGGCGATGTTCTTTGCTCGCTGCTTCGCCGATTTTCAGAAACCATTCGCCGCCGCATCGATGGCACGCTTCGGGAATTCTCACCAGCGCCAGAATAAACTCATAGCCGCAGCCCTCGCATTTCCACTTCCAGTAGCTATTGATCTGCATATTGGTGAAGTAGTCAGAATCCTCGCGCGTGTTGCGCGGATGGTGCCGCATCTTCTTCCGGCGGCGCGCCGAATCGACTTTCCCGATTACCGACCTCGCCGAACTTCGGCCGTGCCCGCGGCGCCGCGAGGTATCCGAATTGTCTGCTGTCCGCCCGCGACGCGAAGTACGCCAGCGCCGCCGCCATCGCCGCGTCGCCGTGCCGCCCCTTTCCGTCGGCACCCGTACGCCGCTCGGAGATTTTCGCGACCCCGCGCTCCAGCACGAACGCGCGATGGTCCGACAGAATATCTGCGTCCTTGGGAATTTCGATCGTGCCGTCTTCGAACGCCGCCTTGTAGCGCGGCATATTTTCCCGGTACCACGACTCGGACAGCATCACCTGCACGATCTTCGATCCGTAACGCTGCGCCGCCGTCTCGGCGAGATACTGTCCGTTGCCGCGCGCGTCCATCGCGCCCGAAGCGAACCGCGGAATTCGATCCACGATATAGAACAGCACCTGCTCCTGGTTGCGGAACGGGATGTTGCGCAGTTCTACGACGAACGGGGTGCGGCGGATAAGATCGGCGGCGATTTGCAGCGGCCAGATCACGGTCAGGTCGCCGCTGCGGCCGAAGTCCTCGCCGAAGCAAGTGGCGAGATTCGGATCGAGCGCTGCGAGCACAGGCGCGAGGTTATCCTCGCACCAAGCCTGGGTTTCCGAGTGGCGGACATTTTCCGGCCGTCCGGAAAATTCCGCCGGCAGTTGCCATCTTAGGATCGGAATTCCCGCGCGCATCCGCGCTTCGATCAACACCGAGCTCAGATACGCACCCGACGACGCGCGCGGGATGCAGAACAGTTCCTCGCCGACGTTGTCGCCGTAGAAATCCACGATCTGCTGGCGCCATTCGTGCTCCGCCCTTTTGCTGCACTCCAGTCCGCTCTGCTCGCAGATTTTCTGAAAGAGTCCGTCGGCGAGCGCGTCGTCGATCGTTGTGCGATGCAACGAATAGGGGCGGCGGCCGGCGCGAATTTCGCTGATCAGTTCGTTGAACGCGTTGTCGGCGCCGTTGTGGGTCGAGATTATGCGAGTCCGCCCCACATCGTGAATGCGAGCGCGGCTTTGAGCAGGCCGGGCAGGTCTTCATGGAACGCGGCCTCGTCGATCACCGCGCATCCGTCTTTGCCGCGAAGATTCGACGGGCGCGACGACAGCGCGACGATTTTGTGCCCCGACGCGAATCGGATTCGGTACGCGAGGATCGCAGCGCGTTCGTCTTCGAGCACGATTTCCTCGACCGCATTCGCCGCCCGGTTGAAGCGCCGCGCCCATTGCGCGGCCGCCTCGATAAACTCCATCGCCATGTCCTTGTTGTAGCCAATATACCATCCGTCGATTCCGCCCCGCCCATTGGTCGCCGCCGCCAGCGCCCGATCGCACGCCTCGGTCCAGGTGATCCCGATCCGCCGCGACTTCTCGCTGACCTTCACCTGCGATTGATCCGCAATCCATCGCCGCTGATAAGGCAGAAGTATTGAGAGTGGTTCACTCATGCAAGAAACTTGTTCTGAATTTTTCGCTTCGTTTCCTTTTCTACGATTGTCCCCCTTCCCACATGGGAAGGGGTTAGGTTTGCCGATATTCAACGAAGTGCCCGCCACCAATGCATTCAGCTCGATAACGCCGCGCTCATCGCTCTAGGACTTTGCGGTCGAGCTGGCGGTGGTTGGCGCGCTCGCGGGAGCGGCGGCAGGCGGCGCGGGAGTTACTTCGGCGGTCAGCGAACTCGCCGCGCCGCTTAGACTTGCGGCCTGCGCGTTTAACTGAGAAACAACCGCTTCGACTTGCGCGTCGTCGGCATTGACGGCGCCGCTCTGGAGGTTCGCGATCAACGTCGCCGCCGAGTTCATCGCGGCGACCGCGCCTGTGACTGCGGATGCGATCGCGGTCTCTGCTGCTTGTAGGTCTGATATTGCGCTCATGAGTTTTTTCACCTCTTTGGTCCGGGAATGATGCCGCAGGCCTTGCGGCGAGGTCGCCGAGCTGAGCGCTCGACTTGGCGTGGTAGTAATGCGCAGGCGGTTGAACGCCAGTGGCAACTCCGAAAATGAACCCAGGTTCCTCACCTAGCGCCCTCCGCGATCAAAGTGACTATTGGAGAATTCTTGCCTCTCCCTGACAGGGAGAGGCCGACGCTTCGTCTTCGAAGTGGCGGGTGAGGGTCCGCATCAGAAATTCTTTGCAGCGCAAGAAACAATCGCGCCGCAAAATTGTCCCCCACCCTAACCCTTGTATCTCGGATACGACGTGCAATCCTGCGATAAAACCTGGGCGCGGCAGGCCGATTAACCCTAGGTCGGAAGAGGCCGTGGGAGAGCAAGGGTCGCCGCGCCCCAGCAAGCCGGTCGAAGCCCGCACAGTCGCCGGGGCCGCCGCGTGCCGACGAGCCCGCATCGTGCAAGGTCGGGCGCGGCCCGCACACAGAGGTGCAGCGATGGAAGTTGAGCGGTGGGTGGGGATCGATGTGAGCAAGGCGCGCTTGGACGTGGCGCTGGGAGTGGCGGGTGAGTTGCTTTGGGTGGCGAACGATGCCCGCGGGATCGCGAGCCTGGTCGCACGACTGGTGGAGCTCGCACCGGAACTGGTAGTGCTGGAAGCCAGCGGTGGGTTGCAGACCGCGCTGGTCGCCGAGTTGGGCGCGGCGCAGTTGCCGGTGGTGGTGGTCAACCCGCGTCAGGTGCGCGACTTCGCCCGCGCCACCGGGCAACTGGCCAAGACCGATGCGCTCGATGCGCGCATGCTGGCGCTGTTCGCCGAACGCATCCGGCCCCAGGTGCGCCCGCTGCCCGATGAGCAGGAACTCGAGCTCAAGGCGCTGGTCGCACGGCGCCGCGAACTGGTTGAGATGATCACCGCCGAGCGCAATCGGCTCGACCGCGCACCCAAGCTGCTGCACAAGGAGATCAGCGCGCACATCCGCTGGCTGGAGAGCCGGCTCAAGGATCGTGACCGTGATCTTGACCGGATGCTGCGCAGCTCGCCGCTGTGGCGTGAGCGCGAAGACCTGCTGCGCGCGGTCCCCGGAGTGGGGCCGGTGCTGTGCGCCACGTTGCTGGCCGACTTGCCCGAACTCGGCGCCCTCTCGCGCCATCAGATCGCCAAGCTGGTCGGCGTCGCTCCGCTCAACTGCGACAGCGGCACAATGCGCGGGCGGCGCGCGGTCTGGGGCGGCCGCGCCCAAGTGCGCGCCGCACTCTACATGGCCACCCTCGCCGCGGTTCGCTGCAACCCAGCGCTTAAAACTTTTTACCTGCGCCTGCGCAGCGCCGGTAAGCCCGCCAAGGTCGCGCTCACTGCCGCCATGCGCAAGCTCCTCACCGTCCTCAATGCAATGCTCAAACATCGCACCCATTGGAGTCCTCAATGCCCTCATATCGCTTGACTCCCAACACAGTCGCTCCCCCGACGAACGTGGGAGGGAACCAGACCGGAGAGGGAATAAGAGTGATGAGTGCGGACATTTAAGAATTCGTTCACAGCTAAACCTCCATCAACACCGCCCTGATCTGATTCGCCACATCCGTGCTGAGCCCCTTCCCCGTCGATTCATCGATCTTCTTTGCCGCCGCCGCGACCGTCGCCCGCGCGTGCTCCGCCCATTTCCGATGCTCCGTTTCCGCCTTCACCAGCCCTGACACGCTCCGCGCGAGCGCCGTGAGATTCACCGGCGCGACCTTCTCCAGCGTCTGGCCGTTCTTCTTGACCCGGATTCTCTTCGGCTTTTCGTTGACCGCACACAGCACCTCGAACAATCGCGTCTGCACCAGCCGCATCAACGCACTTTGCATCTCCACGTCATCGCCTTTGAATTGTTCGCAGACTATCCGCGCCTGTTCGGTCGCGAGCCGAATCGATTCCAGCCGTCGATCGAATTTCTGTCCGTACTTATGAAGCGCCGCGTGCGATATCTCGTAACCATTGTCCGCGAACCATTTCGACAAGTTCCGCCAGCTCTGAAAAGTTCCCGCCGACAATTGACGGTCCAACTCGATCTTCAAATGCTCCGGCATCCTCCGGATTTTCCCCGGCGTCTCAGTCCGCGTCAGCCCACCGCCTTTCCCTGCCTCATGATCCTTCTTTTCGGCCGTGCGCGTTCTCATCGCTCACCAGTATTTGCGCGGGCGCGCTACGCCGGCGGGGGCGGGGAAGTTGTACTCGACTACGTCGACGCCGCTGGCGGTGAGTTTGGCGAACCAGGTCTCCCCGTCCTCGCCTTCTAGTTCGACCAGCCCGAGATCGCGCAGATAGGCGAGTTCGCGGCGGATGCCGTTGATCGAGAGCGAGAGCTTGATATCGACCAGCACGCGCCAGATGATCTGCTCCGAGACGGCGATTGGCCGCCCCGCGTCGATCACCCGCAACACGCGCCATCGCGCTTCCTCGCGCCGCTTCTGTTCGAGGTCAATTCCTTCCGGCATACAATCTGTTTTTTACCTCTGCGATCTCTTCACGCATTTCTTCACGCATCGCGTCCAACTTGGCATCGAGCGAGCCGCTGAATCTGATCCAGTCTTCGCGGCGCACGTATTCGAGCGGCATCGACGCGCGCAGCTCGAAAACGGCGCGCTCGATCTCCTGCCATCGCTCGGAATCGCGCACGGTCGCGCTGCGATGCCGATCGAGCATCGATCGGATCATCGCGACGTTGATTCCGACCAGGGTCACCAGCACCAACAAAAACGAAGCGATTGCTTCCCAACTCATCTCGGCCCTCCCTCGCGATCGTGATCGTGCTCGCGGATGCGATCTTCGATCGCGCGCGCCTCCGGCTCGGTCGATTTTTTGAGCAGTACCGCACCGGACATCGCGAGCAGCACGATCCCGAGGCCCTTGCCGTACGCATCGGCGTCGGCGGGTTCGAAGCGGCGCACATGCCAGACCTGCACGCACCAGAATGCGATGTAGGCGAACGCGCCGATCACGCCGACCACGCGCGCCGCATCGAAAGTGAGGTTGTCTTTGCCGGTCAACATGTCGGTTATTAATTTCATTTTTCAGTAGACGTGCAGGTGGCGCGTGTCGCGAGGGCAACAGAGGGGGTGCGCACGGCGAGCGTGAGAGCCCTCCAGTCCCCTCTCCTTGTTCTTTTGTGTCATTCTGAGCGAAGCGAAGAATCCCGAATCTTTCTCGGCGCAAGACAGTTCAACTTCGCTTGGGGCTCGCGAAGCCGACCTGCTCCGAATTCGTAGTGCGGTTATGCAAAGCCCTCTTGTCCAAGGAGAGCGGAAGAAGGAATTGGCTACTGTCTTCATTACCATGGGAGTAGTTTGCGCATCGTTGTGACTAATCGACTTGGTATACTCACTTGAGCGGGTTTCGATGGCGCGGGCGGGGTTGCGATGCTTGTTTGCGGGGCGGGACCGGGCGATGGCGGGCTGGTCGATGACGGAGCGGCGCATCCTTCCAGAATCGAGTCGCGTTCGCGGACTGCACTCTTCAGGACGTCCACTGTCGCGGCGTACGATCGGACGGTGTCCGCAGGCGGAGAGTCCGCAGTCAGCGCGGCGATCGCGAGTATCGGCGGATTGAGCGGCGGGATTATGCAGTAGATCGGCGTCGCGACGGGGACTTCGACCATCACCGGGCGTGGCGCTGGTGCTGGCGCGATTTGTGCGCATCCGGAGAGCGCGAGTGCGAGGAATGCGCCACTGCAGCGAGGTAAGTAGATCTTGCCTCTCCCGTTCGTCGGGGGAGGCCGACGCTCGTCAGCGAGCGGCGGGTGGGGGACCATATCTCTGAATTCTGCGCATGCGGCGCAACAGACAATCGCGCCGCAATTGTCCCCCACCCTGACCCTCCCCCGACGAACGTGGGAGGGAATCAGAGCGGAGAGGAAATTTAACTTCATCACCATTTTCCCAACTCCCCCGCTTGCGCGTTCGCCCATTTGATTGCGCCTGCGCAGTCCGATGCGATCGGCGCGGTCTGGATTGCGGCGGCGCGGCGCGCTTCCGCATCGGCGGCGGCCGATGCGGAAGCGGCGACGCTCGCCTCGCGGGTTTGCGCGGCCGCGCTTTCGCGCGCGGCCGACGCGGCCATCGCGCTGACCGCGGCGTTCTGCCGCGCGATCGCGTCCTCGTATGCCGCGTTCGCGCTTTTCAGATCGGCGACCTGCGCGGTTAGCGCGGCGGTCGCCGCGCGGGCCGAATCGCGCTGATGAATCAGCACGGCGCGGTACGCGAAGACCGCGGCGAGCGCGACTGCGATCGCGATCGGCTTCCAGTAATTCGCAATCAAGAGTGCCGGCATCGCGGGATCAACTCTTCGCCGCGGTTGCAGGAGCCGGTGCGGCAGCAGCGGCTGCGGCCTGGGTTGCCGAATGCTTGGCTACTGCGGCAGCCAGTTTTTCGGTCGCGGCCGCGTGAGTCATGATCGCGCTGGTCGCGGAACTGGTCGCCACCGAGCTTTCAACCGACGTGAGACGAGCTTCGATCCCATGAAGTATCGCCTCGATATCGGCGACCAGCTTCTGTCCGAAGATCGAGCCCAGGATGAACCCGGCGAGACCAACGATCGGGTACGCACCGGCCGCGATAATTTCCGTTACGCTCATTTTCGTTCACCTCTTTTTTTCAGATGACGTGCAGGATGCGGGCGTTATGGGACCGATACGGAGGACAGTGCGCACCGCGGCTAAATTCACGATGAGACACTGCAAAGGCTCTGGTTGGCCGTAGGTTGTTCTGCGCGCGATTGGTGACGGCGATGGGTTCGAGTTGTGCTGCGCGCGCCGGCTGGACACCGGGATTCTTCGCTTCGCTCAGAATGACAAAGGGGGTTTTCATTCGTAGGCTCGGTTTAGCCATCCGCTCAGAAATTCGCGGTCGGCGTCGGCGCGGGGGCCGCGGGCGAGTGCGGCGGCGACGCGGTAGTAGGCGGCGGCCTCGGAACGGAGGGCGGAGGTAAGCGCAGCCGGGTCGGCGCGCGACGCGGCGAGTGCGGTGCCCGCTCCGAGCGCGCCGTCTTCGGAGACGCGATGGCCGCATGCGCGCAGCGCGCGCTGAAGGCATTCGATTGCGTGCGCCGGACCCATATTCACCGCGAGATCGAAAGTCTTCGCGGCGGCCGCAGCCGGCAGTCGCGCGAAGCCGAACTTGAGCCACCAGTCGCGCCAGTAAATTTTCACCGCGTCGTCGCGGGTCAGACTCGCGATATCGACGCCGGGATACGCGCGGGCGGAAATGCCGAACCTGGTTGCGCCGCCCGGGTCTAACGGATCGGACGAGTAGCCGCCTTCGTTGCTGAGCACGCGGCCGACGGCGATCAAAAACTCCGGCGTGTACTTCTCATTAGTGGCCGCGGGTGCTGTACCCATGTTTGTGGTGCTCCGGGGGCGGCGCGAGCGTTAACACGATGCTCGGATCGCGCGGCGGGCCCGCGCGCGGAGCTTGCGAGGGCATCTCTGGGCGGGCAGATCGTCGCGATCGCGGCTCGGCGGCCAGCACCTTGTACACGTGGCGCTCGGAGCATCGGAGCTGACGGGCGATTCGTCTGACGCTTACATGGTTCGCGCGCATCGCAAGAATTCGCGCGCGGCGCCGCGCGTGATCGTTGGTGACCGGAACCACGATTCGGTCGCCGCCGAACGTCCGCGCCATCGCGAGCGCGGCGACCAGGCCGATCGATGAGGTCACCAGATCGCCCGGGGCCGGCGCCCTCGGGATGTACAGGCGCTGGCCGCCGAAATCCGCGATCAACTTGCCAGCCAGGTCATCGCCGATCGAATGTTCGATCTGATCGTAGATCGACCCGAGCTCGTCACTCTCGAACGGGTCGATCTGCGCGCTCAGGTTGGGCAAAGCATTCATAATCGGTACGCTACGCGGAGATTTGCGGGAATCGAGCCGAGCTTGCGGTCACGATCGTAAATCACGCGCCATGAAACCGCGACGCAATCCCCGATGCATGAAGCGCAGAGTCCGTGATTGCGGATCACTTCCGCCGACGACGACGGTTGATGACACCAAAGGCATCGAACCATCCGATTAGAAACAGCGTGACGAAGAAGACGAGTCGCGGCTTCCATAAAACCTCCGCGCGGGCATGCTGCCTGCTCGATAGTGGAGAACTATGAGCACGGCAGCGGGCGTAAACATGCAAACTAGGCTAAAAGGGTTCGGGCGGGATGAACGAGGAGGGGCGATCCAAGGTGGGTGAGTGGCAGGATGCATCGGACGGAGCGCCGGGGAGCGCGAAGAGGCTGCGGGGAGCATCGGGATGAGAAGAGAAGTGCTTGCTTGCGACGACATCATGCGCTTTAAGAATCTTATTTCACATAAGGAGACACATGTCAACTACACTAGTTGAGGCGGAATTCCGGTCACGGCTGACGCAGGTGATCCAGTCGTTCGGATCGGTAGTGGCGCTGGCGAAGGCGGTCGGCGTATCGGACAACGCGATTTACAAGTGGTTGTCGGGACGCGGGCAGCCGAGCGTGACCAACCTGGTGGCGTTGGCGCGGGCGGCGCGAGTATCGATCGAGTGGCTGGCGACGGGCGCGGAGACGCGGCAATCGGCGCAGGCGGTGACGCGGGCGGTGGAGCACGGCGATTTCATTTTTATGCCGAAGACGCGGATTCGATTTTCGGGCGGGCGCGATGGAACGATTCGCAGCGAGCAGGTGGTGGACTCGATCGCGTTTCGCGCGGAGTGGGTGAAGCGGCGGCTGAACACGGAGACGCGCGATTTGCTGCTGATCGAGGTGGTCGGGGATTCGATGGCGCCGACGATCAGGGATTCAGACTTGATCCTCGCGGACCTGGCGGAGCCGCGTTTCAAGCAGGACGGAATCTACCTGCTGCGGCATGAGAGCGGGCTCGGGGTGAAGAGGATTCAGCGGCGGCCGGACGGGAAACTGCTGGTGCGCAGCGACAATCCGAAGTACGAGCCGATCGTGGCGGCGACTGTGGGAGTGATCGGGCGGGTGATCTGGATTGGGGCGCGAGTGTGAGGAACCTAACCCCTAACCCCTTCCCCTGGTGGAAGGGGAACAAGAGTTAGGAGCGCGCGACGCCGAACTGGGTGATGAATAGGGCGCATGCGATCATCGCGAGGTCTTTGAGAAACATCGAGACGTTGACGGCGCGCATCACGGGATCGACGAGCGTGACCATCGCGGTACCGTGGACGACGATGGTGACGGGGATCAGAAAAATCACGATGAGCCATGCGCCGAGGCGGGGGCGGTAGTTGAAGAGAATCAGCACGGCGCCGGCGAGTTCGACGACGGCGGAAATCGTCACCCAGAAGGCTCGCCACGGAATCGCGGGCGGCATCAGGTTGATGTAATCGCGCATCGCGGTGAAGTGGGTGATGCCGGAGAGGAAAAAGATCAGGGTGAAGAGGATGCGGGCGATGATGCCGATGGCGGGGCTATTGATGAGGAGATCGTCGTGGGCTGTTTGCATGGCAATCCAGTAGCCGCCGGCAGCATCGGCGTCAATCGGGGTGCTTTTTCTCTTTTACCGATTCGGGACTATGCTGCGGGCAGGGAGAGATTCAAATGATAACGCTTTATCATGCACCGCGGTCTCGATCGTCGCGGATCATCTGGCTGCTCGAGGAGTTGGGCGAGCCGTACAAGATTGAGCTCACGTCGATCGTGCGTGGAGACGGGTCGGGCGCGCCGGCGCCGGACAGTTATGCGCGGATACATCCGCTGAAGAAAGTGCCGGCGATCGAACACGAGGGCGGAATCGTTTATGAGTCGGCGGGAATCGCGCTGTACCTGACGGATGCGTTTCCGAAGGCGGGGCTTGGACCAAAGGTCGGAGACAAGAAGCGCGCGGATTATGTGCGATGGCTGTTCTTCTATCCGTCGATACTGGAACCGGTCGCGGCGGCGCGGTTTCGCGGCTGGGACAAGGACGGGCAGACCACGGGGTTCGGGAAGTTCGAGACGGTCGAGGAGACGATCGCGGGCGCGCTCGAGGCGGGGCCGTACATTCTCGGCGAGAAATTTTCGGCGGCGGACATCCTGTACGGATCGACGGTGCAATTTTTCAAGGGCGGGCAGTTTCCGGCGCGCAAATGCTACGACGATTACTTGGAACGATTGACCACGCGCCCGGCGTACATCCGCGCGCTCGCAAAGGACAATGGATAAGCACACCGACCCGGACGATGTGCGCACCGATCTTGCCGAGGTGCATGAGCGGCACGCGGTCGGGCTCGATGCGGCGCGACCGGATGCGATCGCGCGGCGGAGGAAAACGGGGCAGCGCACGGCGCGGGAGAATATCGAGGAGCTGTGCGATGCAGGCACGTTCGTGGAGTACGGGCCGATCGTGGTCGCGGCGCAGAGACGGCGGAGGACCATCGAGGATCTGATCAAGAATACTCCCGCGGACGGGCTGGTGACGGGACTCGGTAGCATCAACGGAAAACTTTTTGAGCCGGCGAAATCGCGATGCATCATAATGTCGTACGACTACACGGTGCTGGCCGGCACGCAGGGGCATCAGAACCATCGCAAGAAAGATCGGATGTTTCAGATTGCGCGCGAGTCGCGGTTGCCACTGGTACTGTTCGCGGAAGGCGGCGGCGGGCGGCCCGGCGACACTGACGGCGGGTTCCATCACTCGCGCTCGTTTCATGATTTCCCGAAGCTGAGCGGCTTGGTGCCGCTGGTCGGAATCACGTCGGGGCGATGCTTTGCGGGGAACGCATCGCTACTCGGATGCTGCGATGTGGTGATTGCGACGAGTCGCTCGAATATCGGGATGGGCGGGCCGGCGATGATCGAAGGCGGCGGACTGGGCATCTTCAGGCCCGACGAGATCGGGCCGATGGACGTGCAGGTACCGAACGGCGTGGTGGATATCGCGGTTGCGGATGAGTCCGCGGCGGTGGATGCCGCGAAAAAATATTTGTCGTACTTCCAGGGGGCGCTGAGAAACTGGGAGTGCGCGGATCAGCGCATCCTGCGGAATATCATTCCGGAGAACCGGCTTCGCGTTTACGATGTCAGGACGGTGATCGAGACCTTGGCGGACATCGGATCGGTGCTGGAGATTCGCAAGGATTTCGGGCACACGATGATTGCGGCGTTCATGCGGATCGAGGGGCGGCCGATGGGGGTCGTCGCGAACAACCCGAAGCATCTGGCGGGCGCGATCGACAGCGACGGAGCGGACAAGGCGGCGCGATTCATAAAGTTGTGCGACGCGTTCGACATCCCGATTTTATTTTTGTGCGACACGCCGGGAATCATGGTGGGTCCGGAGATCGAGAAGACCGCGCTGGTGCGGCATTCGTCGCGGATGTTCCTGACCGCGGCGAATGCGACGGTGCCGTTTTTCACGATCGTGCTGCGCAAGGCGTACGGGCTCGGCGGAATCGCGATGGCGGCGGGGAGTTACGACGCGCCGATGTTCACGATCGCGTGGCCGACGGGAGAATTCGGGCCGATGGGACTGGAGGGCGCGGTGAAGCTCGGCTATCGCAACGAGCTGGCGACGATCGACGATCCGGCGGAGCGGAAGAAGCGATTCGACGAGATGGTCGCGAACATGTACAAGCGCGGGAAGGCGCTGAACAGTGCGTCGAATTTTGGAATTGACGATGTGATCGATCCGGCGGAGTCGCGGCGATGGATCATGACGGGGCTACGATCGGTGCCGCCACCGGAGCCGCGCGAGGGAAAGAAGCATAGCTACATCGATAGTTGGTGAGAGCTTGCAAGGAGAGATGACGTGATCAAGTGGGCTGAGGAAACGATCGACGTTGCGGGGGTGAAGCTTGCCATGGTCAAGGGCGGGTCGGGGAAGCCTCTGGTGATTTTTCATGATGAGCTTGGGTATCCGGGGTGGATGACGTGGAATGAGAGCCTTGCGCATGAGCGCACGTTGTACATCCCGCTGCAGCCGGGGTTTGGGAAGACGCCGAAGTTGGATTGGGTGCGGACTTATCGCGATCTGGCGGGGTTTTACTCGCAGGTGATCCGCGAGATGAAGCTTGATCCCGTTGACGCGATTGGATTTTCGGCGGGCGGGTTTGTCGCGGCTGAGATGGCGGCGGCGGATCCGCGGATCTTTTCGCGGATGGTGTTGGTGGCGCCGATGGGTATCAAGCCGAGCGAGGGGGAGATCAAAGATATTTTTCCGATCACGATTCGGACTCATCTGCGGGCGACGGTTGCAGATCCGGCGGGGACGCCGGAGTTTGCGAAGCTTTATGGAGGGGAGATGACTCCGGCGCAGTTTGAAGCGTTCGAGGATGCGCGGGCGGAGACGGCGCGGATTGGATGGGAGCCGTATATGCATGACCCCGCCCTGCCCCATCTTTTGCGCGGGAATAAGACACCGACGCTGTTGGTGTGGGGCTCCAGCGACACCGTGGTTCCGCGCGGATGTATCGATGCATACAAAGACGCGATTGTTGGGGCACGGGTTGAGGTTATTGATAATGTGGGGCATCGGCCTGAGATTGAGAATTCTAGTGAGTTTGAGCGAATAGTCAGTCGGTTTCTTAGTGAGTAGTGCGTGAGGCGTATCCTCGGAATTTCTGATTTGGACCCTCACCCGCCGCTCGAAGACGAGCGGCGGCCTCTCCCTGTCAGGGAGAGGCCATTAGGAGGAGTTGGGATATGAAAATTGGGTATTTTACGGAGCGGCCAGCGCGGTGGGTTCCGGAGGAGGCGATTCTGCGTAATGGGGGGCACTTCGGCGTATCGAATAGCTACTTCGATCGGGAGAGAGCGGCTGAAGATTACAACTATTTCATTGATGAGAATCTTTATGCCGAAGAATTGGGGTTCGACATCATTGGGTTGAATGAGCATCACGGGAACCCGTTTTGCATGGGGAGTGTGATGAACGTGGAGGCGGGGATTCTTGCGCGGCTGACGAAGAAGGCGCGGATACTGCTGATTGGTAATCCGCTGCCGGTGATCAAGCATCCGCTGCGGATGGCGGAGGAGTTGGCGGAGATCGATCTGATCTCGCGGGGGCGTCTGATCACGGGATGGGTGCGCGGCGCGGGGAGCGAGCAGTTTTTCAACAACGCGAATCCCGCTTACAACCGCGAGCTATTCGAAGAGGCGCACGATTTTATCGTGCAAGCGTGGACGCGGCCCGGGCCGTGGCGCTACGAGGGAAAACATTTTCATTATCGGCATGTGAATCCGTGGGCCCTCCCCTATCAGCAACCGCATCCGCCGATGTGGATCCCCGGCGTGATTAGTCCGGAGACGGTGCGGTGGTGCGCCGAGCATAACTATCCATATTTCGGACTTGGAACCTCGCTCGGGCCGACTTGCGATTTGTGGGAATACTACGCGGATGAAGCGGCGAAGCATGGCTTCCAGGCGGGGCCGGAGAATTTCGGATACGTGATGCCGACCTTCGTGGCGGAGACGGAGGAGCGGGCGCAGGAACTCGGCAAGGGATTTTTATTCGGCGGCGGACAGAATTCATTTGCGCGCGTGGAGCATACGCTGCCGCCGGGCTACAACTCGAAAGATGCGATTCGACGAATGGCCAAGCAGCCGCAGGGAAGCTGGCTTGGGGTGAGCGGCGACAAATTGCGCGAGCAGCGCGAGGAAGTGGAAATCGATCCGGAAGCGATCCGGCAGAAGCTTATTCCCGGATATCAGAAGGCGCAGAAAGCACTGCAGCTCATAATCGGAAGTCCGAAATCGGTGATCCCGAAGCTGAAGGCCATATTGAGCGTGCTGCGGCCAGGTGCGATCGTCATTTTCAGCGTGCAGGGACCGGTGCCGAACAAGGATCGGCAGATGAGCATGAAGCTCATCGCGGAGGAAGTAATTCCGGCGCTGCGCGAGCACGCGAAAGCGATCGATCTGCCCGACGCGCTCGAGCGCAAACCGGGATCGATCAAGTTGCGTGCCGGCGTCAGCCGAATCCCGGTTTCGGATCGCGGTCCGCTGAAGGAGCTTGGCCTGGCGTAGATTGGCGCGATGAAGAAAGTTCTGCTCGTCTGCACCGGGAACCTCGATCGCAGTCCGACTGCCGCGATGTTGCTTGCGGAAATGTGCGCGCCGATGTGGGTGACCTCGGCGGGGACGGAGTCGTGGGCGAAGAACCAGCTCAGCCTGGAGCTGGTCGAGGAGTCGGACGTGATCTGCGTGATGGAAGAGGCGCATCGGCGTTTTATCCACGAGCGCTTCGGCGATTCGCATGCGAAGAAGGTCGTGGTGCTCGACGTTCCCGACAATTACGTATGCTTCGAGGCGAAGCTGGTGCACATTCTGAAGCCGAAGCTGCGCGCGGCGCTCGGCCTGCACGCATCGCGTGCGCGATCGTAGATAATTCCCACCGCGGCGCGTTCAGAGGCTTTGCTATCTGGTAGTTGATTCCGCTATTCACACTGTTGACCGGGGAGTGTGAATGGCCGTTATTCCGATCACTTATAATTTGCGCAGCCTCATGGTGCGGCGGACCACTTCGCTGATGACGGCGCTCGGGGTGGCGCTGGTCGTGATGATCGTGGTGATTCTGCTCAGCTTCGTCGCGGGATTGCGCGCGAGTTTGGAGCTTGCGGGTCAGCCGGGCAACTGGATCATCCTGAGCCGCGGCACGGTCTCGGAGGGCGAGAGTTACATCCCGCGCGAGGTGGCGGACATCCTGCGCACGCGGCCCGAAATCGCGATCGACGCATCGGGGAAGGCGCTGTTTTCGCCGGAGATGGTGGTGCCGTTCAACGCGGGCGTGAAGCGGGCGGCAAATCATTTTCAGCCGGCATCGCTGCGCGGAGTGACACCGATCGCGTACGGAGTGCATCGCGGGATCAAGCTGGTCGCGGGGCGATGGCCTATTCCGGGGCGCGAGGAGATGGCGATCGGACGAAAGCAGGCGGCGCGTTTCCCGGAACTCGGAGTGGGCGCAACGTTCAAGTACGGCCGCCGCAACTGGACTATCGTCGGAGTCTTCGCCGATCGAGGCAGCGCGCTTGAATCGGAATTCTGGGGCGACCTCGACGTGATCCAGCAGGACGCTCGATTCGAAAATGGGTTCTCGTCGTTTCACGTGGTGCTGAAGCCGGCGAGCGCGGGCAGCTTCATGCGCGCGCTCACCGATGACTCGAGGCTGACCGTCGATGCGATGAGCGAGCAGGATTTCTTTTCGGCGCAGGCGAAGGTGGCGGACCGTTTGCGCAGCCTGGTTCTGATCGTGGGCATAATCGTGGGCACGGGCGCCGCGTTCGGCGGCATGAACACGATGTATGCGGCGGTGGCGCGGCGCACTCGCGAAGTGGGAGTGCTGCGGACGCTCGGCTTCGGCAAGGGCGCGGTGCTGGCGAGTTTTCTTGTGGAGAGCATGATCCTGGGAGCGGCCGGAGGCGCTGTCGGCGATGCGCTCGCGATGGCGATCAGCGCGGCGACCGGACTGGATCATCATTTGATGAGCGTCGGGGCGCTGGTGTTTTCATCGACGTTCACTTTCAGCGCGCTGGGAGGCGGCGTCCTGGCCGCAATTTTAATTGGAATAGCGGGCGGCGTACCTCCGGCATGGCGCGCGGCGCGGCTGCCAATCGTCGAGTCGCTCCGCGAGGCGTAAGCGAGATGCAAGCGCTTCGCCTGATACTTCGCAACGTCATTCGGGAACCGCGGCGCGCGATTCTGACGATCCTGACGTTCGCGGTCGCGACTTTTATCTTCACCGTGCTGGCCGCGATACCCGCGTCGATCGACATGATTCTCGACAAGACCGCGCAGACGCTGCGGGTGTACTCGTACAACGACGACGGACGCTACCTCGGGCTGCCGGCGCGCGATTGCAGGGTGATCGAGGAAATACCCGGCGTGATCGCGTGCATGCCGATGGTCGTTCTCAAGGCCACCTATCAGCGCGAGGGCGAAACGATCCAGGCATTCGCGGGCGAAGCGGACAAAGTAGCCATCATGTATCCCGACTACGATCTTCCGGCGCCGGTGATTGAGCGGTTCTCGCACGATCGGACCGCGGCGATCGCGGGCCGGCTGCTGATGCGGAATCACGGCTGGAAGATCGGCGACGTGATCACGCTTCGCGGGGATGCGAACCGGCTCAAGATTCGATTCGTGTTGGCCGGTGAGATCCCGGCAGACAACTACCCGAACTTTTTCATGTTCCGACGCGACTACCTGGTTGAAGCGGAAAAGGCGATCGGGATTCCCGAGGAGAAGCATCCGGCGGGATTCCTGGTCACGCGAATCGAGTCGGCGGAGCGGGTTCCGTCGGTGATTCACGAAATCGATCGAAGTTTTCACAACTCGGACTTCGAGACCGCCACGATGACGGAAAGCGAGGCGGTGTCCGGGCTGATGTCGAGCGTCGGGGACATCCGCGGGATCGTCAACGGCATTGCGGTGGTGATCGCGCTGACGATTCTGCTGATCGCCGCAAACTCAATGTCGATGATGGTTCGCGAGCGGTTGCGCGACGTGGCGGTGCTGCGCGCGATCGGATTCAATCCGTCATATATTGCGCGGCTTTTGTTCGGCGAATGTGCGCTGATTGGCACGATGGGCGGCGCGCTTGGATGCGTGCTGGCGCTGTGGCAATTCGGCAGCGGAACCACGCTGCGCTCGGTGCTCGAGAGCGCGGGCTACCTGACCGTTACTTACAGCGCCGCGCTCGAAGCCTTTCTCGCAGCGGTGTTTATCAGCATCGTGAGCGCGGCGATTCCGGTCCTTGGCGCGATGCGCGTAACGCCGGCGGATGCCTTTCGCAAAACCATTTGAAGAATTGGTGCGGTGAAAAAAGAAAGCGCCGGAGCTGATACTCCGGCGCCGTCGAATTCCCAATTGAGCGGGGGCTCAAGCCCCGCCGGGCACAAGTTTATCTGCCGACCGCGTGGCGGACGGTATTGAGTATATAAATGAAATCGCGCGACGAACGCACGTCGCCGAGCAGCGCCACTCGCGAGAGCATCTCCATCTCGTCGTTCGAGATGCTGTGGACGCGCCGCAGCTGATCGTTCTTCTTGAAATCTTCCCATGCGGAGGCAGGCGTGGATTCCGCCTCGGGGCTGAGCAGCGCCTGCGCGCGCGGATTGGCGAGAAAGAAAAGTTCGCGACGATCGAGTCCGAGCACTTCTGCGAGCCGGGTCAGGATCTTGTCGGAGGGATGGCGCTTGGCCGATTCCAGATGCCCGACGTAGGGCGTCGAAGTCTTGATCCGGTGGGCAACTTCATCCTGGGTGAGGTCGAGCTGCCGTCTTCGTTCACGGATGACTTGGCCAAAACTGCGTTCCTTGGAGCGTGCCATGATGAGTTCCTCTTGAAGCTTTTGCCTTCTGACAGGGGTTAAAACCGATCCCGAGCCAAATTGGTTAAATTCGACACTTACAGTTAGTACCTTCAAGGCGACAATAAGGCAAGAGCTGGAAGAGGCCCCTTTCCCGGTCATTCGGGTCGGTTCCCGCAAGGCGCTTTCCTTCCGGAACGGCTATGATTATGAGTCGAATGGTACGCGGGAGGCGGGGTAATTCTCTTGGAAGCCGAAAATGAGCGCTCGCGAATCTCTCGGAGGCTGGCGCGGCTGCTGACGCCCAACCGCTCCGGTGCGCTGCTCCAGTATCGCTCGCGGGCGCGAATTTACGATCTCGAACTGGCGCTCTTCGAACCGGTGCGGGCGCGCGCGATAGAGCTATTGCGCGCAGGCAGCCAGGACGCGGTTTTGGATATCGGATGCGGCACGGGACTCAGCTTTCCCGCTCTCGAGAGATTGATCGGAGCCGGGGGCTCGATCGTGGGAATCGAACAGAGTCCGGAGATGCTCGAGCTCGCTCGCGCGCGGGCCGCGGAAAACGCGTGGCGGAACGTCCGGCTCGTCTCGGCGGCGGTTGAGGATGCGGAGATTCCGCTGGTGGCGGACGCCGCACTGTTTAATTTCACGCACGACATAATGCGTACGCGCGGTGCTCTTGCCAACGTGCGCCGTCATCTGAAGCCGGGCGCGAGGGTAGTGGCGGCGGGACTCAAGTGGGCGCCGATGCGGGCGATGCCGCTAAATCTGCTGGTGTGGGGCGCGGCGCTCAGATCGACGACCACGCTCGAGGGTCTCGCCCGCCCCTGGAGCCATCTGGAGGAGTTGGTGGCGGGACTTGAGATTGAAGAACTGCTCGGGGGAATGGTCTACCTGGCAAGCGGAGAGATTCCTGCGCAGTGAAAGATTGCGCGCCGGATCTAATTGACTACTTGCGGACGACGCATTGACATTTTGGCCCGCGACCGCAAAAAATCTCTGATGCCATCACGTCGCTACATGCATGAATCTGCGCGCCGTCTCATTGTCGGAGTGATATTCGCAATCGCGATATCGGCAGGATGCGTTGCGGGATGCTCCTCCCTCTGGCAGGTCAAACCGTCGCCGGCCGCCGCTACCTCGCAGATTTCGCAGATCGGCAGTCCGGCGCAGGCGACCAGTGCCGCGGTCCCACCCAAGGAGGAATTGCAGGTTCATTGCGAGCAGCTCGCGCGCTCCGCGCCCGGTCTCGAGGAACTTCGAATGAATCAAGACGGCACGATCGAGAGCCGCCAATGGACTTTGATTGCGCGTGACTCGTCGCCGCGATGGGCCGTGGTGCGTCCGAAGAACCA
>Ga0210407_10001044_pt1 | contig 27475 bp, 29 predicted proteins | sample IncBWC27MmetaG_FD_150860 | JGI IMG/M metagenome (GOLD analysis project Ga0210407, IMG submission 150860) | Forest soil microbial communities from Barre Woods Harvard Forest LTER site, Petersham, Massachusetts, United States - Inc-BW-C-27-M | ecosystem: Environmental > Terrestrial > Soil >...
ACGATGGGCTGTATTGGGAAACCGCGGAAGACGATAAGCCGAGTCCGCTTGGCAAGCTGATCGCGGCGGCTCGCGCGGAAGGCTACGGACCAAAGACGGAAGCTCCGGATGCTGCCGGCAAAGGCGGGTCGGAGAAGGAAGGGGTGGCCGAAGAGCGCGCTCCGTATCACGGCTACTATTTCAAAATTTTGACGCGGCAAGGTTTAAATGCGCCGGGCGGGAAATACGGCTACATCATCAACGGCAACATGATCGCCGGCTACGCGCTGGTCGCCTATCCCGCCAAGTGGGGCAATTCGGGTGTGATGACTTTCATCGTGAATCAGCAGGGGCGCGTGTACGAGAAGAATCTCGGTCCGGAGACGGCAAAGCTCGCCGCAGCCATGGCCGAATACAATCCGGATCCGAGCTGGAAGATGGCTGGAGACCAGCCTTAGAATTTCAAGCGGGAAGAAATTCTCACGCAACTTGAGTGGGACTGTCTTTGCGCCGCTCCTTCGGGCGCCCGTAGCGCGTAGTATTAGAAAGAATACCTTTTGGTGTTCTCGACAGGCTTGGGAATGGTGAAAACAAATCAGGAGCGCAAGCATCCGCGGGTGAAAGCGCCTAAAGGCCTGCTTGTCGCATGGGAGGCCGGGACGCGACGCTCGGTTTCCTACCTGGAGAGTATCGCGCTAGGCGGCTTCTTTATCCGCACCAAGCAGCCTGCGCCGGTCCGCAGTGCAGTGAGAGTGCTCGTGGAACTTCCCTCAGGAGATATTCGCGCGCGCGCCGTGGTGCGCCGCGTGACTCCCGCCAAAGGCATGGGGATTGAATTCATCGCTATGAGTCCGGAAGACCGCGCCCGCCTAAGTCATTTGCTGAAGCCGCTTTTATCAGATGCCGGCTCATGAAGATATTTGTTTCTTAGAGCGGGGCGCCGAAAGATCTTCGGGAAATTTGGAAACCCGCGCCGTGCCGCCCGACCAGTGCAATTCGGTACCGGGAGCATTGTTTTCTTTTCGCACGTAGCCCATTCCGATCGCAAACCCGAGCGAGTACAGCATCGCCGCGCGCGTGACATATCCCACTTCTGTTCCGTTCACAGTCAACGGGTCTCCGGAGACAGGCACGCCGGCGCCGGTGAAAATCAGATGGACACGCTGGCGGTTCACCTGCCCGCGCGAGCGTACACGCTCGACAATTTCCTGGCCCGTGTAGCAGCCCTTGGTATAACTGATGTGGCTGTCCTGCAAACCGGCTTCGTGGGGGATTTGTTTTTCGCCGAAGTCATAACTGAACCAGGGAATGCCTTGCGAGAGGCGCTGCGCGCTTAACGCGGAATATCCAAGCGGGCCGCCGTCGTGTTTGCGCACTGCAGCTTCAAGAAGAGTCCAAAGTGATTTGAGTTGGCTGCGCTCAATGACAAACTCAGCTCCGGGTATTCCGCCGCGAGATTGCTTCACGACGCGGCAGGGGAATCCTGCGATGGTTGAGTCCGTTGAAACGAGTTCGCCCAGCTTGGCGAGCTCGATTCCTGTGAGTTCCGAAGCAACCGTTGCCGCTTTCGGCCCTTCCAGAGCGAGCGTGCCGTAGAGCTGCGTTTCATCGAGCAGGGTGACGTCGTCCATGATGATGAATTTCTCGATGGTTTCGATGAGCCGGTCGCGAATCATCGCGTAGGAAACGCAAAGCAGGTTGTCGGCGAACGCATAGGTTTCGATTTCAGCGAGGATGCGGCCTTGCGGGCTCAGAAGAAGTGACACATTGCCGTGGTTGACACCGAGATCTTTGATGTTGTTGGTGAGAATGGCATTGAGGTAACGCACGCGGTCAGGCCCGGTGAAAGAAAAATACGCGCGATAATTTTTGTCGATCAGCGCGACAGTGTTGCGGGCAAATTGTTCTTCCGCTTGAGGACTCCCCCAGTTATTGGGCAGTTCACAGCCGAACCACACCCCCATTTGGGCTCCGTTCTTGCGGTGGAGGGCTGCGAGTGGCGTGTCGAGGATTGGTTCGTTGGCGGTCATAGAATCTCTTGGATGGACGTTTAGTTTAGCAGAGAGAGCGCCACCGTTTGTTGGCTATACGCCGTGCGCGAGCAGCCGGATGTGGATGGTATAATTTATCGGATGAGCGATTCCTCACCTATATTAGATGCCGCCACGCTTGGGCTGATCCACATCACGATTCCCGTGGGGATGCTGCATTGTAACTGCTCGATTATCGGCGATCCGCAGACACGCGAAGCGCTGGTGCTGGATCCCGGCGACGAAGTCGGGCGCATCCTCGATCTTTTGGGGCGTCACAAGCTTACGGTGAAAGTCATCGTCAGCACGCATGCGCACATCGATCACGTTGGCGGCCTCAGCAAACTGCATCAGTATACTGGCGCTCCCGTCTTGATGCACCGCGATGACCTGCCGCTCTATCAAGCGATGGACGTGCAAGCGGCGTTCCTGGGAGTCGCGCCGCCGGAGCTGACCAGCATCGAGCATCTCTTGAGAGAAGGCGACGCGTTGCGCTGGGGTTCGTTTGAAGCCAAGGTGATTCACACGCCGGGTCATACGCCGGGAAGCGTTTGCCTGTACTTGCCGCAGGACGGAGGTTCGATCGTCCTTCCCGCGCCGCAATTGTTCGCGGGCGATACACTGTTTGCCGGGAGCATTGGGCGAACCGATCTTTGGGGCGGGTCACTGGATGCGATCATGTCATCGCTGCGCAATAAGCTGATGCATCTGCCGGATGAAACGATTGTGCATCCGGGACACGGCCCGGCCACGACTATCGGGCACGAGCGGCAATTGAATCCGTTCCTGGCGAAGGCATAGACTTTGTCGTCCTCGTGGTGCGTTCCACGTTGAATTCGTTGCGTTTTGCGCGAGGGCGCTCGTGGCTCGGTATTGCCGGGCTGGGGTGCAGCATTCCTTCGCTAGCGCTCAGGATAAAGCTGCGCCGCTACAAGTGATGCGCGTGCAGGTTAAGGGTCGGGCGCGTGTTTTGAGCGGCGCAGTTCTTCCATTACGGATTGGACAAGCTCTTTTGCGTGCGTAAGTTCCTGCACGATCATGCGCAAGTCCATTGCGGGAACGGTGGGGTTGCGCTGGCTGGTGCAGTAAACGCCATGCTGGCCGACGAGCACCAGCGCGTTGGTCATGCGGTCCAACGAGACGGCCAGGCGTCCGCGTTCCCGTCCGAACATCTGCTCGTAGTGTTCAAGCTCTTCCTGGTGTTCCTGAAATGCCGACATAGTCTTGATTCCTTAGCGTTTTGCCCGCTCGTTCGCCGGTTGGGGCGTTGCACATCGGGCACACACGCTTCGCTCCAAACTTTACCCCACCGCGTCCCCGGAACATAATCCGCTGAAGCCACGAAGCCATCTTTGAGCGCCGTGAACGTGGCGGAAGTCCGAGATTCCGCGGTCAAAAGTCTGGTCCTTCAACATTCTTGGGGAAGGGATTGGGCTGGAGCAGCCAAACCATGCGACGTTCCGATCTGGTGCAGCACAAAGAGAAGGAAAAGGGCGCCACCACGCGCACTTCACAAATTGTTTTCGGCGAGCGCCAACACCTTCTCCGGGTTCTGGATTCGCTCGAAGGCACGGACCTAAACATTGCCCGCATGCAGCAGGAGCGCCGCGTCCTGGAAGAACTGATTCATGCGCGCACGCGCGAATTGAACCATATCAATACCGCCTGGGACGAGAAAATCGGCCTGGTGCTCAGCGCCGATGCCAAGCCCGAGATGCTGGAAAAGCTGGTGAAGCAGGCGCCGGAGGAAGATTTCTACCTGCTGCGGCTGATCAGCGAGCATCCCCGCGCGAACTCCAAGACCTTGAACAAGCTGGCCAAGCATCCCTATGGAGCGATCCGCGAAAATGTGGCACGGCACCCGAACGCTGATGCGCCGACGCTGACCTGGCTCAGCAAGGATCGCAGCCAACCGCTCTGGTATCTCGTGGCTTTCAATCCGAATACGCCGACGCCGCTGCAGCGGCGGTTGCGCGACCGTTTGAAGAAGCTGGGCGAGAATCAGCCGTCGAAGTAGTCCTCTTAGAATAAACGTTCATTTGTCCTTCCTTCTGATCGGGAATTTTGCGTCCCGCTGCTAGTTGTGTCAGTGCGGTCGGTGTCCTATGCTCTGCGGGCACTCAACGGGCGGGGCAAGCCTCGCCACTACAGGGATGGGAAAGCTCGTGTCGCGAGTGCTGGCAGTGGGGACCGCGGGGAGGAATTGATTTTGTTTTCGGAAGTGTGGCAATTTTTGCGAAGTTTTTGGCGGCGCATCACCGCGATTTCCATTTTGTTGCAGATACCGTGCTTCTGGCATCCGCGAATCCAGGCGGGCGATCTTGCAAGTCACGTCTATAACGCGTGGCTGGCGCAATTGATCGAAAAAGGCCAGGCGCCCGGCCTATACATCGTAAATCGATGGAACAATGTGGCGTTGGATTTGGCGCTGCTCAAGCTTGGTAATACTTTTGGGCTGGCGGCGGCGGAAAAAATCGCAGTGTCTGCGAGCGTGCTGATTTTCTTCTGGGGAGCGTTCGCTTTGCTGGCGGCTGTGGCGCAACGCGCTCCATGGTTCCTGATTCCGTGTCTGGCGATGCTGGCGTACGGCTCGACATTCAATATGGGTTTTTTCAACTATTACATTTCGCTTGGCTTGGGATTTTTTGCCACGGCGATTTTTTGGCGTGGTCGGGGAAGGGAATTGCTCCCCGGCTTCGTTTTTGCCGCGGCCGCGTTTGTGGCGCATCCTCAGGGATTTGTTTGGCTGGCGGGATGCGTGGGTTACATCCTGCTGTGGAGAATCTTGCCTGGGTGGGGGAAATTATTTTTGTTGGGAACGGCGCTGGCGGGGATCGCGGTGGCGCGTTTTTACTTTTTCAATCATGACTTCGAAGCATCCAGTGTGTTCGCTTCATTTGGACCGGGGATCTACAACGGAACGGACCAGATCGATCTTTACAGCGTGCGTTCGCACGTGCTTTCCTTCGTGGCCCTGGGTTTTGGACTATTGTGCTTCACGGTTGACGCGATTCTCCGAGGGCGCAATCTGGAGGCGTGGAAGCCGTTGCGTCTTCCTTTCGAACTGCATTGTATCGCCATGTTCGCCACGTACATGCTGCCGGACGATCTGAAGATTCCACTATTTGCCGCCGGGATTGGAGCCATGGCCATTCGCCTGACAACGGTCTCCGCAGTCATGGGGCTGGCGGTGCTGGCGCTGATGCAGCCAAGGAAGTGGCACACCGCCGGATTTGCCGCGATGGCGTTGGTATCCTTCGTATTTCTATATCAGGACACGGAAGTATTAAGCAGGATGGAGCAGGAAGCTGGCCGGCTGGTGAGCACGCTGCCTCGCGGGCAACGCGTTCTGGCGACCATTTGGCCGGCGGAGGACTCACGGCTTCCGCACATCGTTCACCTGGTGGACCGCGCCTGCGTGGGGAAGTGTTTTGTCTTCCAGAATTACGAGCCGGCTTCCGGTCAATTTCGTGTTCGGGTGCGTGCGGGCAGTCCTGTGGCAATCGACAATTCGGACACGGCAGAGAAAATGGAGGCCGGCGAATACATCGTGGAGGAGAAGGATCTGCCGATCTCGGAAATCAACCAGTGCGATGAAAACGACGCAACGAAACTGTGTATCCATCACTTGGGGGCCGGGGAATTGAACGGGCGGCCTGGCTATCGCCCACCGAGATAGCCAGGCCCGGCCTCGACACCGGCGGAGTCATGGGGTAGGATGTAGCGGTCCCCTTCCAGCCATTATGAGCCGTAGGGCTCCCACCTCTGTGGAGGAAAAGCCGTGAATCCAGTGGAATCGATGAAGCATGAAGTTCTACGTCTCGCCAAAGCGGGCAACAAGTGCATCCGGACGTACCAGCTTTCGAATTTGTTCAATGTTCCCGACAAACGCATCCGTCAAGAGCTGGCGAAGCTGGCTGACCAGAACGTGATTCGCCTGGCCGGCTGGGACGGAAGAAAATTACGCCCTTACTCGAGCTGGCCTAATTCCGAGGAGTTCGTCAACTCCGATTCGGACCGGGGGCATCTGCGCGTGGAACTGGTAACCGCGGACGAAGCCAACCAAAAAAGCCTGGGATTTGCGGCCGGCCAGAAATAGGCCCCGCTCCGGGGCCGGTCTTATTCCGTAGAAGCAAGCTCGAATCGGCGGTTCAGCCTCCCTCAAAGCCAAGACCGGAAAGGGCTAGCGTCGCCCGGGCGCTGGGGCGCGCTTTTGGTGCGTTCTTGACGATATTTTGCAGGCAGACAAATTGGCTCTTGCGGCAGTCCAATTTCGTGTAAAATTGGCTGAGGGTGAGAGACAATGCTTCCACTTCATCTCCAGCCTGAGAGTCACGTTCCCTTGTACGTACAACTTCGCGATCAATTGCGCGCATTGGTTCACGCGGGCGATTTGCGCCCCGGCGACCGCATTCCCGCCAGCCGCGAGCTGGCCACCATGCTGGGCGTGCACCGCACGACGGTGGCGAACGCCTACGCGGAGCTGGAATCCGAAGGGCTGATCCAGGGCCATGTGGGCCGTGGCACGTTCATCAAGGGCAACGGCAACGGTCTAAAGATTACGCCGCCAGCGCCGCCGGTGCTGAACGGTAGCAATGGAATACGCTGGGAGCTGCTGTTTGCCGACGAGCGGGGCGAAGAAACGCTAAGCCGGCTGACGGCAACCGCGCCGGATGGGGCGCTCTCTTTCGTGATGGCGCGGCCGGCTCAGGAGCATTTCCCGATCGAGGAGCTGCAGCTGTGCGTGAACGCGGTGCTTCGCCGCGAAGCAATCGAGGTTCTGAATCTGGGACCCTCCGACGGATATCCGCCGCTTAAAGAAGCACTGATAGAAGTCTTGCGGCACGACGGAATTACGGCAAAGGATGAAAACCTGCTGATCACCGACGGCTGCCAGCAGGCGCTGGATATTATCAGCAAAGCTTTTGTGCGGCCGGGCGATTCGGTGATCCTCGAGAATCCGACTTACCCTGGCGCGGTGGCGATTTTCCATGGTGCGCGGGCGCGGTGCCTCGCCGTGCCGGTGAAGACGCACCCGGAGCCGGGAAGCGCGCTGGGAATCGATCTGGAAGCGCTGGAAGCCACGCTGGCGGCGAACCGCGTGAAGCTGATGGTGCTGACGCCGGATTTTCAGAACCCGACGGGCACGTCGATGCCGCTGGCCTCGCGGCGAAAAGTGCTGGAACTTGCGGGACGGCATCAAGTTCCCGTGGTTGAGGATCATATTTACGCGCGGCTGCATGCGCGCGAGGAGCGTGTGCCTTCGCTGAAGCAGCTCGATAGAGCGAACCTGGTGATTCACATCGACAGCTTCGCAAAAGTGGCGTTCCCGGGTTTGCGCGTGGGATGGATCGTTGCGCCAGCAGCGGCCATTGAGCGGCTGCGCGTCGTGAAGCAGGCGACCGATCTGCACACGGATCAATTGGCGCAAGCGACGCTGGCGGAGTTCTTGCGCCGGGGAATGTTTGCGAAACATCTCGTCAAAATGCGCAAAGTGTATGCCTCGCGCTTGCTGGCGCTGGATGAAGCTTTGCGGAAGCACATGCCTGAAGGAACGCGCTGGACGCGGCCCGAGGGAGGGATGTGTTTGTGGCTAGAATTGCCTCCGGGATTCGATGCGAGCGAGTTGCTGATTCACGTAAAGGAGCGCGGGGTGCTGTTTGCGCCGGGGCGGTATTTTTACGTGCAGAGTCCGCTGCCGAATACGCTGCGGCTGGGGTTTGCGAACCTGGACGAAAAACAGATTGCGCGGGGTGTCGCCACGCTCGCGGAGTTACTGCGCGTGGAGATGCGCAAGCGGCAGCGTGGGGTGCGGCGGGCCGAACGCAGCCGCGTGGCGCTGGTTTGAAGACGGAGGACTTTTGGGCGAAATCAAGAAGCTGACACCGAACCCTACGAATCATTGTTTTGGCTGTGGCGCGGCGAACGAAAATGGAATGCTTCTTACGTTTGAGGCGGATTTTGAACAAAAAAAAGTTCGCGGAACGTTTGTTTTGGGGGAACGCTATCAGGGCGGAAGGGGAATGGCGCACGGCGGGATTATTGCGCTGCTGCTGGACGAAGTGATGGGAAAGCTTTGTCGGTTTGAGAATATCCGGGCGGCGGTAACCGCGGAATTGAACGTGCAGTTCCTCAAGCCGGTGCGCGTGGATGAGGAAATCGTGGTCGAAGGATGGCAAGAGGAGCGCAGGGGGCGAAATCTGTTTTTGTATGGCGAGATTCGGAATCAGGCGGGCGTGGTGCTGGCAAAAGGCAAAGGCAGGTTTGTGGTGATAGAGCCGCGCGAGGCGCAGCAGACGGCGTAACGGCGCGGAATTTTTGAGATTGGAATTTTGGGAGGAGAAGCGATGGACGCGAAAAAAGTGAATGGCCACGGCAACGGGAACGCAGCAAATCCCGGGAACGACTGGCGGGTGAAAGTGGGGCTGGCGGAGATGCTTAAAGGCGGCGTCATCATGGACGTGACGAACGCGGAGCAGGCGCAGATCGCGGAAAAGGCGGGCGCGTGCGCGGTGATGGCGCTGGAGCGTGTACCTTCGGATATTCGCAAAGAGGGCGGCGTGGCGCGCATGGCGTCCATCAAGGTGATTCGCGAAATCATGGCCACGGTGACTATTCCGGTGATGGCCAAGGTGCGCATCGGTCATTTTGCAGAAGCGGAAGTGTTGCAGGCGCTGGAAGTGGATTTTATCGATGAAAGCGAAGTGCTGACACCCGCGGACGAAGAGAACCACATTTGGAAGCATGATTATCGCGTGCCGTTCGTTTGCGGGGCTCGGAATCTGGGCGAAGCGCTGCGACGGATTGCGGAAGGCGCGGCGATGATTCGCACCAAGGGCGAGGCGGGATCGGGGAATGTGGTTGAGGCGGTGCGGCACATGCGCACGATCGTCAGCCAGATGAAGAAGCTGACCACGATGCGCGAAGACGAACTGATGCACGAAGCAAAAGAGCTCGGCGCGCCGCTGGATTTGATCCGGCAGATTGCGAAGACCGGGAAGTTGCCGGTGCCGAATTTCTCGGCGGGCGGGATTGCTACTCCCGCGGATGCGGTGCTGGTGCGGCGGCTGGGTGCGGAGGCGGTTTTTGTCGGCTCGGGGATTTTCAAGTCGAGCGATCCGGAGGCGCGCGCGAAGGCGGTGGTGAAGGCGACGACGCATTTTGAGGATCCGAAGGCGGTGCTGGAGGCGCATGAGGAGTTGGGAGAAGCGATGCGCGGGTTGGATATTCGGCAGATGGAAGAGAAGGATATGTTGTCGACGCGCGGGTGGTAAGAAGAGGTCACGCATTGCGGAGCATTTAGTGGCTGGGGCGCAGCATGCTGCGCCCCTACAAGGCAAAGTCGAGACCTGGGATGGAAAACGTGAAGATTGGGATTCTGGCGGTGCAGGGAGATTTCGAGGCGCATGCAGCGATGCTTGCGGGGATGGGCGTGGATAGCGTCGAAGTGCGGACGGCCGCGGATCTTGATGGGTGCAATGGGCTGATTCTTCCTGGCGGTGAGAGCACCACGCAATTGCAGTTTTTGCAGGAAGAAGGGCTGTACGAGGCGATCCGGAAGTTCGGGGCGGAGGGTGGCGCGATCTTTGGGACTTGCGCCGGCGCGATCCTGCTGGCATCGGAAGTCAAGAACCCGGAGCAAGCTTCGCTTGGGCTGATGGATATGACGATTCAGCGCAACGGCTATGGGCGGCAGATTGCCAGCGAAGTGGTAAGCGCGCCGTCGAAGCTAAAGAAAGAGCCGCTAGAAATGGTTTTTATTCGCGGGCCGATCATCGAGCGCGTGGGAACGGGAATCGAAGTTCTCGCGGAATATGCAGGAAAGCCGGCTCTTGTTCAGAAAGACCGCTTGATAGCTGCAACGTTTCATCCCGAACTGAGCGATGACACGACGGTGCACGAGCATTTTATGGAATTGGTGCGGGCGCAGACTCCGAAGGAGGCTGCGAGCCGCTGAAAACTAGCGCGGTGTAAGGGTCCGGGAGTTCCTTTCTCAAAGCAGTGCAATCCGCTTACAATCAAAATGGTATGCGCGTACTCTTCGTATGTTTGGGAAATGCTTGCCGAAGTCAGATGGCGGAAGCGATTGCACATCGCGACGCTTCGAAGGTGATGACGGCTGAAAGTGCGGGATTGGCGCCGCTGGGTTATGTACCAGAGATGACCAAGCGCACGCTCGAAAAAAACGGCTATTCGGCCGTGGGACTCGTTTCCAAGCCGATTTCCCGAGATTTGTGGGAGGCCGCGGATTTGGTTGTGAACATGAGCGGGGAACCGCGTGAGCGGGCGTTCCAGGAATTCGCGAAAGTGGAAGACTGGGAAGTGGAAGACCCATTCGGCGAGGATCCCGCGGTTTATCAAAGGATTTGCGAGGAGATTCGGGAGCGCGTGGCGGTTCTGGCGGCACGGCTTCGCGAAGAATCCAAACGCACTCACGCGAAGAGGACGAAGGTTTGAGACGAGAAAAAACAAGCGTATCGCAGGAAGACTACCTGAAGGCCATCTGGGAGATGCTGGAGGAGGACCAGACGCCGATCAGCGCGCGATTGGCGGAAGAGTTGAACGTGACACCGCCGGCGGTGACCGCGGCATTGAAGCGCATGACGCGCGATGGGCACGTGCGCGTGGAACGCAGCGGGCGGATCGACTTGACGCAGAAAGGCCGGCGCATCGCGGAACGTCTGGCGTTGCGACATCAGTTGGCCGAAATGCTGCTGACGGAAGTGATTGGGTTGTCGTGGGCGAAGGCGCACGACGAAGCCGAGCGGCTGGAGCATGGGATTTCGCCGGAGGTCGAGGCGCTGCTGCTGAAGCGCTTTGGCGACAAGCGGAGTTGCCCGCATGGCGTGCCGATGCGTGGAGGCGTCGCTAAGTTGCGGAAGCACGGCGCGGTGCTGCTCGCAGATCTGCGTGCGGCCGATCAGGCTGAAATTCTCTGTGTGTACGAAAAGGACGCCGAGTTTCTGGAATTCCTGGAGGGGTTGCGGCTGCGTCCCTCCACTAAACTAGAAGTCCTAAAGCGTGAGTACGACGAGACGATGACGTTGCGCGCTGCGGGACATACCATGCACCTGGGCAAGCCCGCAACCAGCCGCATTTGGGTCCGGCGTCTTTCTGCCTGACGAATTCGCATTATTTCAACGGTGGCTATTTCTCCCGGCGCAGAGAACGCTCGATGCCGAGTGTTTCCGAACTTTCAACCGCGCTCGTCGAGTAGAGCCTTTAGGCGTGCGTAACCGGCGCGGCTGACGGGGAGGCGAGCGCCTCCTGCCAGAATGGCGATGCGGCTGTCCTTGGCGTAAGGCTCGATGCGCGCCACCCGCTCCAGGTTCACGATGTAGGAGCGGTGAATGCGCACGAAGCGCGTGGGATCGAGGCAGGCTTCGAGGCCCGCGATGGTCTGCTGCTTGAGATGTTTTTGTCCGCCCGTGGCCAGTGCGACGTAGTCGTCCTGCGCTTCAGCGTAGTCCAGCTTATCGACGGGAATCAGTGTGACTCGCGTGCCATCCTTCACCACCAGGCGCTCAAGAAACTGGTGTGGAGGGCGTGCGGCGGCGGCAAGTTGCTCAGCGCTCGGCATTTCTTCACCGATGCGATTTTTGGCGCGCAGCAGGGCCGCATCGAAGCGCTCACGACCGACAGGCTTCAAAAGATAATCGACGGCATGCACGTCGAAGGCGCGCATGGCGTATTGGTCGTAGGCGGTCACAAAAATAACGGGCACATCGGACCCAATCAGTTCGAGCACGTCGAATCCGGAGAGCTTGGGCATCTGGACATCCAGAAAAATGAGCTGCGGCTTGTGCTCGGCAACGGCTTTCACGGCTTCGAAGCCGTTCATACACTCGGCGAGGATTTCGATTTGTGGATGGGATTTCAGCAGTTCGCGAATCACGACGCGCGCCAATTCTTCGTCGTCAACGATCAGCGCGCCGATTTTGTCACGCGTTTGGCCGCTCACGTCTTAGCCTCCTCGATCTCCGCGGGCAGCGTCAGTTCGACGCGGAAACGTTCCTCTTCCGAAATGACATGGACGCTCGCGAGCGAACCATAACGGGCTTCGAGCCTGCGGCGAACGTTGAGGATACCGAGGCCATTGCGGTGAGCCGGGGTGGATTCGGGATCAAAGGAATTCTCCACGAGGATGAACAAAGTTCCGTTCTGGCAGTGCGACGCGAGCCGGACCGTCCCTCCGTCGGGAAGGTTGGCAATACCGTGGACCACAGCATTTTCCACCAGCGGCTGGAGGAGCAGAGCCGGGACCAGGAGTTTCTTGCAATCTTCCTGAATGTCTTCTTCCATTTTGAGGCGGGCGCCAAAGCGCACTTTCTCAATGGCCAGGAAGCGTTCGAGAAGGGAAAGTTCCTCTACTAAGGGAACGCTGCTTTTTTCTCCGAGGCCGAGAGTCAGGCGCAGAAAGTCGGCGAGAAGAATGCACATTTCGCGCGCCCTGGCGGGATCGATGCTGGTGAGTGCGCTGATCGAATTCAGGCTATTGAAAAGGAAGTGCGGATTCACTTGAGCTTTCAGCGCTTTTAGTTTGGCGTCCCGCGCAAGAACGCCTATCTCCATAGCGCGTGCTTCCGCCTCGCGGGAGGTTTCCAGCGACAGAATTACGTAGTGGAAAGAAACCGCCAGCAGGTAGAACAAAAATCCCGCGCCGAAGAGGATCGGCAACTGCGCGGAGAGGTGTGCAGAAAGATTCGGGAAAAGCGTAGCGCCGGAGAGAAAATAAGCGAGAAGCCTGGCCAGCTGAACCCAAAGAAAACTGATGAAGGCAGCCGCGAGAATATGGGTGAGCGACAGCCTGGAGAGGCTGGAGGCCTCCAAGGAAGTACTCTTCACCGAGTACCAGGCGGAGAGGCAAATGAAAGCGTAGACGATGCACAGCGGAAGAACCAGAGTAGCGGACTCGATCCATTTCAGCCGGCCGCCGGCGGTGAGCAGATACGTGAGGATGCCTGCCAGCGGAATCCACGCCAGCAGATACAATCCAAAACGCCCGCGAGTGAGAAGCGGATGCATCGCGGGCTCTTAGTTTTTAATCTCCACACCGCCGAAGGCGGCAATGCCGCTGAGAATTAAGGTCTTGCGATTCGGGTTGGACAATTCATCCGTGCGGACGTCGCGCGTCTTGTCCGAGAACCCGCCAAAAATGAACTGTCCTCGCGAAACCACTTGCCAGGAGTCCGGCACGCGAATTTCAGCGCCGCCAAAGATGGCATTGACCTCGAGTTCCGCGGATTCCTGCTGTATACCCGCTTGACGGAGGTCTATTTCGGCCCCGCCGAAAATGGCCACGACGCGGCCGTACTGAAAATCCTGAGTGTTGATGCGGCGCTCCACGCCACCGAAGATGGCCACGGCGTTCATGGTATTGGATGATTCTCCTTCCTTCACTGGCCGGGGCGTGCGTGTTACCAGCGAGCTCCACATGATGGTCAAGCCCGCGCCGATAAAAACCAGGGCCCAGATGGTCCCCCAGGTGAAATGACCAATTCCGAGCTCGTCCAACTGGAAGAGAGCACCGACAACGATCAGGATGATGCCAAAAACCCTGCCGGAGCGAGATCCCAGGTTCAGGATTCCTGCAAGGACCAAAAGCATTGGCCAGAAGCGGTAAAGATGGCTGCCAACGATAATCCCCATGTTGTCGAGGAGAATCACAACGCCCACAAGGGCGACAATCACCCCCCAGATCAGACCCGAACTCTTACTGCATGTGGCGCTTTTTCCGAGCCCTGCACCGGACCCGATCCCTATGCCGATTACGATTGGCTTGCGCCGCCCTTCCTGCTTTTCGTCAGTCATGAACGGTCTCCTCTTTCTCCAGAGCTACACGGGCTTTGTGGGCGGCGAAGCATCCTGTAAAGAAATCGCGCATCAAAAGTACCCCAACGAGCACCAGGGCCAGCGGCCAGAATGATACCAAGATCCCATGGAGAGCCGAGAAGAAGTGCGCGCGATCGAAGGCATAAGCTTGAGTGGCGTGCAATCCCGCGAGCGCGAGGCCGAGAAGTGTCGAGGAGGCGTCTTCCTGCGAATGGCCGGCAGTGCGGCTGACGGAAGCCGTCAAGGCATCCACGTTGGTAAAGAGGAAGAAGACGCCAAGCACCAAGAGAGCTGCACCTAAGAGCGATTCTACGCGCCGGAAGGATGTTTGCTGTTTGGCCATGCTGACCTCCAACTGGGGCATTTGCTGTCCCTAGGCGAGAATAGGGACTCCCGTAGGGGTCCCGCAGCAACGATTCGGCGAAGTCCGGCCATTTACCGGCGAATGGCGTCGCAGAGCGGGGGATTGGCGACGACGGACGAAGCCTCAGCGCCGGGGGTTGCTGCCTCCGGCTTGCAAAATGGAGCGATTCGCAATAGTTTATGCGGCAAGCGTTGGGGCCATCCCTGGCCTGGAGTGATCTCTTAGCGATTCGAGGAGGATGTGGATGACTGTCCGAGTGGAGACTTTAGCGCGGAGAAACGGAGAGCGCTGGCGCTGGGTTCTTTATGTAGTGTTCGCGCTGGCGGGCGGGTTGCTCACCTTTGTCGGCGCGCGCGCGCAGCAAAAAGCCACCGACGACGCCACGTTTCGCAGACTCATCGATGCGTACTGTTCCGCGTGGAGCACGGGCAACGCGGATGCTCCCGCGAAGTTTTACGCTAAAGATGACGGCCTGGCTTTCTACGACCTTGCACCCTTCGCCTATCACAGTTGGAAGGAGTATCACGAGGGCGTACAGAAAGAGTTCCTCGAATCCGCTGCCAGCTTGCAATTAACGGCTGGGAAAGATTTGAAGGCACGGCGGAGCGGGATCGTGGCCTGGACTACGGTTCCCATGCATCTTTCGGTGAAGACCAAGGATGGCAAGTCGTCGGAAGCCGAAGTGCGCTACACGGGCATCTGGGAGAAGCGCGGAGCAAACTGGCTTCTCGTGCACGAGCATCTTTCGGTGCCTATGGCGAATTAACGCGGGATTCATATTCGGCAGTTATATTGGCGGCTGCCGGCGGAAACGAAATGTTCGATACGCTCCATTATTATTGGACCGCTGCCAGAGGCTACCGGCTGAGGCCATGGGATAGCCCGTACTTGCGCTGGCGTTTTGAGACGTTCCTTGGCAAGGAAGCCGAGAACCTGGACGCCAGGAAATTCCTGCGCCTCTCCTGGAAATACCGCGCTGAGATGGAAAAATTCGTCAACTGGGCGGCCGTGAGACGCCGCGTGCAGCGTGGGTCTCGCCGCGCGGCGTGAGGGCATACCTCCTCAAACAAATGTTACGTAGTCTCAAGTACTCGCGGGAGCAAGCGAGCGCTATAATCGGGGTGTAGGAAGAGAGGAGGATCGGCGATGGAGCTGAAGATCCTCCAAAAAACCGAATCGCTGCACGAAGGGCGCTGGTGGGAGGCGGAGGCCAACGGCCGCGTGCACTGTTTCCTTTGCCCGCGCCACTGCCATATTCACTCCGGACAAGCCGGATTCTGTTTCATCCGCGTCAATCAGGGCGGAAAACTCTACAGTTTGGGATACGGTTCGCCCGCGGCGCTGCAGGTCGATCCCATTGAAAAGAAGCCGCTGAATCACTTTCTGCCGGGAACGCGTGTGTTCAGCATGGGCACGGCGGGCTGCAACATGGGCTGCTTCTTCTGCCAAAACTGGGACATTTCCAAATCGCGGCACGATCAGGTGCACTCGCAACCTGTGCCGCCGGAAGATGTGCCTTTGCTGGCGCTGCAGCATGGTTGTGATTCCATTGCGTTCACTTACAACGAGCCGACGATTTGGGGCGAGTACGTGATCGACATTTGCCGGGAAGCCCGGAAACATGGATTGAAGACCGTGATGGTCACGAACGGCTACATCACTTACGAAGCGTTTCACGATATTTACGACCACATCGATGCCGCCAACGTGGACTTGAAGGCTTTTACCGAAACGTTCTACGGAAAAATCACGCTGACGCATCTCCAGCCGGTGCTGGAAACGCTGGAATGGCTGAAGAAAGAAACGCCGGTGTGGTTTGAACTTACCAACCTGATGATTCCTGGGCTGAACGACGACCCCGCCGAAACGCGCAAGCTGGCGGAGTGGATTCTCGCGCACCTGGGGCCGGATGTGCCGCTGCACTTCACCGCGTTCCATCCGGATTTCAAGCTGCGCGACAAACCGAAAACGCCGCCGGAAACCTTGCATCGCGCCCGCGCCATCGCCCTCGAGGCAGGATTGCATTACGTCTACGAAGGAAATATCTATTCCGACTCCGCGAACACCTATTGTCCGAATTGCGCAGCGCTGCTAATCCGGCGTTCTTGGCATGACGTCCTGGAAAACCGATTGAAAGCCGGTTTGTGCTCTAAGTGCGGATTTGCGATTCCCGGCGTTTGGGACGGCCAATCGGAAGCCCGAAATGGTCTTTTCGGCGACGCCAAAAAAACAGTGAACAGATTCAGCCACTTGAATTTCTAACACTCTTGCGATTCTTATCGGAAATCAACTCTGCTTGCGACGCCATCGAATCAGCCACTCAATTCGTCCACTCACCTTGAAATGGAATGACGGCCACGCGATGAAACTGTAAACTGGCTCGCATCGCGTTTGGAAAAGGAGATCGACGAATGCGTCTGAAGCATCCGCGTGTCCCGCCATTGCCGCAGTCCGAGTGGGACGGCGAGGCCATAGAGGTCGTTCAAAGCCTCCCGCAAGAAAGCCAAGGGTTCAATATTTTCGCGACCCTGGCAAGGCATCCGAAGCTTCTGAAAAGGTGGCTTGTATTCGGGAACCATGTGCTATCCAAGTCTTCGCTTCCCGCGCGAGAACGAGAGATCGTGATCCTTCGCATGGGTTGGCTTTGTCGCGCCGAGTACGAATGGGGTCACCACGTTGCCATTGGAAAGCGAGCCGGCCTCAGCTCGGATGACATTCAGCGGGTTGCGGACGGTCCTGACGCGCCGGGATGGGACCCCTTCGAAGCCGTGCTGCTGCGGGCCGCGGACGAACTGCACAAGGATACCTTCATCAGCGACGGGACGTGGAAATCGCTATCCGCGCGCTACGACACCCAGCAGCTTCTCGATCTGGTCTTCACGGCCGGGCAGTACAAGCTTGTCTCTATGGTGCTCAACTCTTGTGGCGTGCAGTTGGAAGAAGGCTTTGAGCGGTTCTCCGATGAGGCTTAGCAACAAAGTCGCGATCGTCGTCGGCGCAGGCCAAACACCGGGGGATACGATCGGCAATGGCCGGGCCACGGCCATCCTTTTCGCCCGCGAAGGGGCTCGCGTAGCGCTTGTCGACAACCGGCGTGAATCCGCCCTGGAGACCGAGGCACTTATCAAGGCCGAGGGTGGAGAGTGCTTCACCGTCCAAGCAGACGTAACGTCCGAGGAAGATTGCAAAACTTTTGTGCGGACTACTGTGGAAACCTACGGACGCGTGGATATTCTCCACAACAATGTGGGAATCGGAAGGGGCGACGACGGAATCCTGAGCCTCAGCGGGGAATCCTGGGACAAAATCATGAACGTGAACCTCAAGGGCATGTTCCTGTCCTCGAGAAGCGTGCTGCCTCTGATGAGAGAGCAGCGCAGCGGTTCGATCATCAACATTTCCTCGCTCGCGGCGATTTGCTCGACGGATATTGTGGCCTACAAGACCTCGAAGGCGGGCGTGAACGCGTTGACACATCAGATCGCCCTGGAGAATGCCAAGTACAACATCCGCGCGAATGTAATCATGCCGGGCTTGATGAATACGCCGATGGCGATTGAAGGGATCTCAAGGTCACGAGGGATTCCGAAAGAGGAGTTGATCCGCAAGAGGGAGGCCAGTGTGCCTCTTGGTCAGAAGATGGGGACGGCATGGGATGTCGCGTTCGCCGCCTTGTTTCTGGCTTCCGACGAAGCGAAGTTTATCACCGGTGTGGTGCTCCCCGTGGATGGCGGGCAAAGCGCGCGCATCGGCTGAACCAGGAAGTGACGCAATACCGGCGCGTTTTCAACCAGTGGTTACGCGAGCATCCAGCTGGGTTACTTCGAGGGATTCGTTTTCTGCGCTACGGTCTGATCCAACTGCTCACGGATCAAATTTTCGACCTGGGACCAAACGTGCGGATCGCACTCGATTTCTATGTGCGTTTTCGAGAAGGCTTTGGCGTACCACGGGTAGCCCTTGCAGGCGATGGGCGCCTCTTTGTAGCTGAAGCGGAAATTTCCGAGAATGAGGGTATGGACGGGATCGGCGGCGGTGATTGCTTCGCGGCCGTGTAGCCATCCATCGGGTTGATAAAAGTTCACGGCTTCAACGACGTTTGCGGGGATTACCGAATCGTTCTGGCCGCCTTTTGCGACGCTGTCCACTTGCACGGTCAAGAGGACGGGAATTTTGTCCTGTTCTAGTTCTTTTGCCAGGGTAACGACCGCGGAAGCTCCCCAGCTATGGCCATAGAGGATTACGCGGGCGTGAAGTTTTTCCTTGTCGGTGAGCTTGCCGCTTTGGTCCGTGTCGAGAAGGCGCAGGATGGTTTTGCGGGCGTCTTCGCGGCGGCGATTCTCAAAGGTTTCGACGTGAACGCCGCCGGGATATTCCTTGCGGAGTTTTTCCGCGAGCTGTACGGTACTGTGAACCGGGTCGTCGTGGCGCACCATTCCGCCTAGAAACCCAATCACAATCGTCGATGTGGTTTGGGTCTGGGCAGAAGATGGGGCTCCATTGACCAAGAATGCGGAGCGCTGGCTATTCGCTGACTGTGGTGAACCCGCCCCAAACGCGGGAGTAAGGAGAAGCCCCGCCAACGCTAACGCCGAGATTTTAGTCCCAAGAGAGTCCAAGACCGGGCTGCTCGATTCAGCCTAAATGATGCGAAAATGATACCAGACCCTTGGCGCCATGGAAAAGTGGTGAGGGAGGCGAGCTATGGCGGACCGGCATCGTGTCGTGATTCTGGGAGGCGGGTTCGGCGGGTTGAACGCGGCACAGAAGTTGAAGCACACCGCGGTCGACGTGACGCTGATCGACAAGCGCAACTTTCATTTGTTTCAGCCGTTGCTCTACCAGGTGGCGACAGGTTCGCTGTCGCCGGGCGATATCGCCGCTCCGCTGCGCGGAGTCTTGAGCCGCCAGAAGAACGCGCAAGTTCTGCTTGGCGAAGCCTGCGACATCGATCCGCAGGGTCGGCGCGTGATTCTGTGGGACGGCGCGTTTTTCGAATACGATTCGCTGATCGTCGCCACTGGGTCGCAGACTTCCTACTACGGCAATGACGGCTGGCGCGAATGGGCTCCCAGCCTGAAGACCATCGAAGAAGCCACCGCCATCCGCCACAAAATCCTTTACGCTTTCGAGCGCGCGGAACGCTCGGAGAGCCGCGAGGAGGCGCGCGCTTGGCTCACTTTTGTAATCGTCGGCGCAGGCGCCACCGGCATGGAACTTGCCGGTGCGCTCGCGGAGATTGCCACGGAGACGTTGCGCCACGATTTTCGGCATATCAACCCCGGCGAAGCCCGCATCTTCTTGATGGAAGGAGGCGCGCGCGTCTTAAATGCCTATCCCGAGGACATCTCCGCCAAGGCAGAGAAATTGGTTACCCGCCTCGGAGTGGAAGTCGTCAAGGGCGTGATGGTGACGGACGTCGGCGCTGCGGGCGTGACGTTCAAACGCGGCGAAGCGACGGAACATCTGGCCGCAAAGACGGTCCTATGGGCTGGCGGCGTCATGGCCAATGAGTTTGGAAGGAAGCTCGCCGAACGCACCAAGGCGGAGACCGACTACAGCGGACGCATCAAGGTCAACTCGGATCTCACCGTTCCAAACCATTCCGAGATTTTCATCGTAGGTGATCTTGCGATGGCCTTGGACGAGGAAGGGAAGCCGCTGCCCGGCGTAGCGCAGGTGGCGATTCAGGGCGGAAACTTCGTGGCCAAGGCGATTCGTGCTCGCGTGGAAGGCAAGAAAGCTGCGGCGGCGTTTCATTACCTGAATAAAGGCGACATGGCGGTGATTGGCCGCGCCGCCGCCGTTGCCAATATTTTCGGATTGCACGTCTCCGGATTGCTGGCCTGGCTCATCTGGCTCTTCATCCACTTGATGTACATCGTGGAATTCCAGAGCCGCGTAGTCGTTTTTATTCAGTGGGGATTCGAATACCTGACCTTCAGCCGCGGCGCGCGATTGATCACCGGCGAAGCCGCCACCGATTCGCTCGCACAACCCACTACCCTGGGCAACACCGGCGACGGGCGCTAATCTGTCTCCGCTTCGTTCACGGCTGAAACACGAGTCGCGTACCTTGTTCCGGACTGTTCCAGAGTGCTTCAATCTCGCTGAGTGGCGCCGTCTTCATGTTGAACTGGAAAGGCTTCGTCGCCGCGATCTTGAAGAATTCGGCGACCGCTGCCCGGATTTGAGGGAGTGAGGCGCTGCCGAAGCCGCTGCCCAACAACTCCAGGCCCGAGCTGCGCAGAGTCGCCGCCGGCAGGCTGACCGTGCGGCCCGCACTCTCGCCAATCTGGACAAACCGTACCCGCGATGCCGCCTTGCGCAGTCCCTTCTGCGAGACGGCCTCGATTGCGCACTCTGCCGGGTGACCCCACAAATAGTCGAGCACCACATCCACGCCCGCTTCCGCGTACTCGCCCCGGAATTGAGCCACCAGAGGATCATGCTCCTGATCGAGCGAGATGACTGTTTCCGCGCCGAGTTCCTTCAGCGTTTCCAAGGTCCTGGAATTGCGTCCGGCAGCGATCACCCGGCGCGCCCCCAGCCGCTTGGCGATCTGAACGGAGAGCCGCCCGGCAGCGCCGGTTGCGCCGAGAATTAGCACACTCTCTCCGGCGACGAACTTTGCCCGTTGAGTGAGCGCAACCCAGGAAGACATCGCAGGATTGGCAATGCCCGCGGCAGTGGCGTCATCCAGCCCATCCGGCAACGGGATGCACATCCAGTTGGCGGCCAAAGCACGCTCGGCAAACGTCCCGTACGGGCTGCGCGAGATGCCGAAATAGACGCGCGAGCCGTCCATCAGCCGGCCCACGCCATCCACTCCGGGCACGAATGGCAACTCTCCCGTGCTGCCGTAGTGGGTGCCGTTCGCCAGCGCCTTGACAATGGGATGAAGACCAGCCGCGGTTACAGTCACCAGCAGCTCCCCTTCCGCAGCGACAGGGTCGGCGAAGGTGGTATAGCGCGGCGGGGCACTGAAGGAATGGACAACGGCGGAATGCATCAGAGATCTCCTTTAGCTCACGGAAAATCCGTCTATTTGCCCGTGGCAAAGTAGATTTCTTCGGGACGAACCGATGGCGCGGACGGATGGTGCCGGGGGCCAGAATCGAACTGGCTACGCCCGCCTTTTCAGGGCGGCGCTCTACCACTGAGCTACCCCGGCACAAGTGACTTAGAAATTGTAGGGGCGGCGGCGAATTGTGTCAATTCGTTACGGGAATCTTCGCGAGAAAAACAAAGCGAATTACAGTGAGGATTCGTCGTGTTCGCGCATCCAATTGCGGCCCTTGAGGACTTCGCGAGGCTTGGTGCCGTCGGGCGGGCCCACGATGCCGTCTTTTTCCATGATGTCGATCAAGCGTGCCGCACGGCCGTAGCCGATGCGCAGGCGGCGCTGCAGTGTCGAGGTCGAAGCGCGCCCAGCTTCGCACACCACGCGGACCGCATCCTGGTACAAAGCGTCGTCGACTTCCTCGTCTTCTCCCGTCTCTTCGCCCGCGTCTCCTTCCACTCTGCCGTTTTCATCTTTCGGCGCTTCCAGAAGCTGCTCGTTGTATTTGGCCTGGGCTTGCTGGCGCCAGAAGTCGCATACGGAGACGATCTCATCTTCGGTCACCAGAGGCCCGTGAATGCGGTGCAAGCGCGCCGAACCGGCCGGGAGATAGAGCATGTCGCCCTTGCCGAGCAGCGATTCCGACCCGTTCGAATCGAGAATCGTGCGCGAGTCCACTTTGCTGGCTACCCGGAACGAGATGCGGGCAGGGAAGTTCGCTTTGATCAAGCCAGTGATGACATCCACCGAGGGCCGCTGCGTCGCCAGGATCAGGTGAATGCCCACGGCTCGCGCCATCTGCGCCAGCCGGGTGATCGATTCCTCGACGTTGTTGGTGTCCACCATCATCAGGTCGGCCAGCTCATCGATAATGATCACCAGGTAAGGAAGCGGCTTGTGTTCGCTCTCCTCGACATTTTCGAAGAGGGAAAGCGATTGGTTTTTCTGGAACGTGCGGTTGTACTGTTCGATGTTACGGACTCCGCGCTGCGCCAGCAGTTTTAAGCGGTTTTCCATTTCCCGTGTTGCGTTGCGCAGCACATTCGACGCGATCTTCGGGTCCGTCACCACCGGCGCGATGAGGTGGGGGATGTTTTCATAGAGATTCAGTTCGAGCCGCTTGGGATCAACCAGCACCATCTTCACGTCGTCGGGGCTCGCTTTGTACAGAATCGACATCATCAGCGAATTGATGAAGACGCTCTTGCCGGTGCCTGTCGAGCCGGCGATCAGCAAGTGCGGCATGGCGGCAAGGTCCGTCACGCGGATGCGTCCATGGAGGTCGCGCCCCATCGCCAGGGTCAGCTTGCTAGGGGAATTAATGAATTCGGGCGCTTCGATGATTTCGCGCAGCGCGATGGTTTGCCGGTTGATGTTGGGTACTTCGATTCCAATGGTCGATTTGCCCGGAATGCGCTCGATCAGGATCGATTCCGCCTGCAGTGCCAGGCACAAATCTTCCGTCAATCCAATGATGCGGCTGTATTTGATTCCTGCTTCCGGCTTAAACTCAAACGTAGTAACCACCGGACCAGGGTTGATCTGCGTCACGCGTCCCTGGATGTCGAATTCCAGGCATTTTTCTTCGATGGCTCGGGCACGGTCCTTGAGCTCCACCTCGTCAAGCTTGTGGCCCCGTTCGCCTTCGCGCAGCAGAGAGACCGAGGGCAGTTTGTAGTTCGCAGCTCCCTTGGCGATCTTCGGCTCACCGATCTTACGTGGAGCAGTTTTTTCCGTGTCTCGATTCAGCACAAAAATCGGGGCCTTACGCGACGCCGGCAACTCTTTCTGATCGTCCTCTTCGTTCTCTGAATCCTTCCCCTTGAAAATGTCGCTCTCATCCGCCAGCCGAATCGACTTCGGCGCTTCGTTCAGAACTTCTGCTTTGCCCACCGATTGCGGGGCCACCGGCCTGCGCCCGGAAATGCGCGTCTCCTCGACGCGCCGCCGCATGCGCTGTTGTTCGCGCTGTTCGCGCCAATCGTGCCAGCGAGCCTGTGCCTTCTGCAGAATCCCAAGTTTTTCAACCGCCCCAATGGGCCCGGTAGGACTCTTGGCCCACGCGTGGGTCCCGGCAAAGGAAAACCGCGTGGTCATGAAGAGCGCGGTTAGGAAAAGCGCAAACGCAATCAGACTGGCTCCCCAAAAATTGAATCCTGCGCGCAATTCGTTGGAAACCAGAGTGCCAAGAAGCCCTCCCGGCGGCACTCCGCGCACATCCCAAAAATGCCACAGCGAAAGCAACGAAGGCAGCGACAGAAGCAGCAGAACGTATCCGAAAATCGTCACACCGTGCGAATCGATCTGCCGGCTGCGCAGCCAGCGCCAGCCCAGAACAGCAAACCCGGCGGGCAGCAGGAACGCAGCAAATCCAAAGATCTGGAACAGCAAATCGGAGCCGTAAGCTCCAGCGGGCCCAATCCAGTTCTGCGCCGGCCGACCATCGTTGAGCGCGGGCGCGGAGACATTGAACGCCGGATCGTGTGGCGAATAGGAAATCAACGCCAGGCCCATCAGAATGGCCAGCGTGATACACAAGAATCCAACCAGCTCATTGAGCCGCTTATTCTCGGTGGGTGTCAGGAAGCGCAAGTGGTTCTCCTCAGCTTTTTGGGGAAGGCTGAGTGTCGCGGCGGGCGGCTGGCGCTATCGCATACCCGCTTGGAGGAACGACCAAACGAGAATGATCATACCAAACACCAGCCGGTAGCCAACAAATAGTTTTAAAGTGTGTGTTTGCAAGTAGCGCAGGAAAAATGCGATGACGAAATATCCCGCCACACCGGAAACCAGGATACTGATTACCAGTGTCGAGAGCGGCAGATCCAAGCCGCCCGCCTTGTGCATTTTGATGAGTTTCGGCAAATGCGAAACGACGGCGCCCGCGATCAGTGGTGTGGAGAGAAGGAATGAAAACCTCGTCGCCGCTTCCCGGGTAAAACCTCGGAAAAGCCCTGCAGTGATCGTAATTCCGGAACGCGACACACCCGGACAGAGCGCCAGCGCTTGCGCCGTGCCGATGGCCGCCGCATCTCCCATGTTGGATTGCTCCAGTGGCCGAGTCTTTTGCGATTTGGAGTCGGCCCACCACATCACCAACCCAATGACGATCATCGAGAGGGCAATCACCATTGGCGTGCGGAAATGTTCCTCGATGGGCTTCTCGAAAAGAGCCCCAAGAAGCCCGCCCGGAATCGTTCCGATCACCATGTACCAGAACAAACGTCGGTGTTGCGCAACTTCATCGCTCGTCGCCGTGGCCGGATACTTCATTCCCAGCCCGCACAATGTCAGCGTCACCCAATCCTTGAAGAAATACAGCAGCACCGCCACCAGCGTGCCCGCGTGCAGCGCCACGTCAAAGCTGAGCCCCGGATCTTGCCAGCCAAAGATCCATGGGAAGAGCGTCAGGTGCGCCGTGCTGCTGATGGGTAGAAATTCCGTGAAGGCTTGCACGAGGGCGAGGATGATCGCCTGATAAAGAGGCATGGGGGCTTACGTTTCCTTTTGCGCCGGCTTGTTCTTTGCTGCGCCCGGCCCATCCTTCGTCAGGTCGGGCAAGAGCTTGCGCATTTCGTAAGCGTCAAGGCGGCTGAGATAGTAGCGCTTCAGAACAGCTTCGATACGATAGCCGTGCCGCTGCCAGAAGGCAACCGCCGCTTCATTCTCTATCGCCGTTTCCAGCAAGATGGTGCGCACGCCCCGCAGTGCCAGATTTGTTTCCAGCTTTTGCAGGAGGGCAGACCCGACACCTTGTCTGCGGTGCGCTTCACCGACGTCCAGCGTCATGATGTGCCCCAGCGGAGGGTTTTCTTCGGACAAGATGAATCCTGCAATCTTTCCACCGTCGAGGGCCACCACGCAATCCGCCGAAGCAATCGTCAAAAAGTAGTGCAAGGTCGTCTTGGAGTAGGAGATTCCGGGCGCGAAACAAGATTGATCCAGCCGGTGCAGGGCGGGGAAGTCGTGCGGTTCATAAGCGCGCAGCGTGACAGCCATCCAGCGATTCTAGGCTAAACCGCAGGTCGCAAGGTAGACTTCGGATCAGCGTACCGTCACGTCGACAAATTTGTTATGCTTGTTTATCCGCTGACGTAAGCGGCAATTCCACGTTGGAGGCGCCTATGCGAAGCATCACCTATCGCAGGAAGAAGTCTGCCTCCGCGCCACTTCTCTAGGGCCTGGCTCGCCACGCAGTCTTCTCCCTTCGATTCTTGTCTCTCCACTGGTGTGTTCGTTCAACATCAGCCGGGCACCTCGTGTGCCCGCAAGAGTTCCAGGAGAATGGCAATGTTTCGATTGCAGGAATTAGGTTGGAACGATTTTTTTGCAGCGCAGATCTTAGAGAACGAAAACGAAGTGTTTACGCCCGCGCGTGTCGCGGAAGAAAGCCGCGGCCGGTACCGTCTTTACTCCGAATCCGGCGAATCCTGGAGCGAACTCGCCGGAAAATTTCGTCATTCCGCCCTCGAGCGCGCCGATTTTCCCGCCGTCGGAGATTGGATCCTGGCGCAGATCCGCCCCGGCGAAAACCGCGCCATCGTTCATCGCGTGCTCGCCCGGCGCACCAAGTTCTCTCGTAAAACGGCGGGCAAGAAAACCGAAGAGCAAATCGTCGCCGCCAACATCGATACGCTGCTGCTCGTCAGCTCGCTCAATCGCGAATTCAACCCGCGGCGTCTGGAGCGCTACCTCAGCCTCGCCTGGGAAAGCGGCGCCCGTCCCATCCTTATCCTCAACAAAGCCGACGCCTGCGAAGATGTCGAGTCGCTTCTCGCCGATGCCGAATCCGCTAGCCTCGGCGTTCGAATTCTTCTCACCAGCGCTCTCTGCGGCGACGGCATCGCCGAACTCCGGCAAATTGTCTGCGACGCGGGCACTAGCGCGCTGCTTGGCTCGTCGGGAGTCGGCAAATCCACGCTCATCAACGCCATTCTCGGCGAGAATCGCCAACTCACCAGCGCTGTTCGCGAGACCGACGACCGCGGCCGACACACCACCACATCGCGGCAACTTATTCTCGTACCTGGCGGCGGAGTCCTTATCGACACACCCGGCATGCGCGAACTTCAGCTATGGGACACTGCTCACGGGCTGGAAAGGACGTTCACGGACGTTTATAGTCTCGCCACGCAGTGCAAATTCCGCGACTGCCGCCACCAATCCGAACCTGGCTGCGCCGTGCGCGCCGCCGCGGAAATCGGCGACCTCGACACCGAACGCCTTGCGAACTATCACAAACTGGAAAGGGAAGAACAGTTCCTGGCATCCAAACAAGATGCCGCCATCCGCGCCGAGCGCACCAAGGCCGTCCGCCGCCTCATGAAAAACGTCAACCGCATGTATCGCGATCGTGAAAAAACCTAGCCCAAGACAAAAAAGACGGGGCGCCGATTGTTTGCGCCCCGTCGATTCGCCTGGTGAAATACGCTTACAGCTTGATGGTTACGGTTTTGACTTCGGTGTAATTCGCCAGCCCATACTCACCGAGTTCGCGCCCGATGCCCGACTGTTTGTAGCCGCCGAACGGTGCCGCCGCGTCGAACACGTCGTAGCAATTCACCCACACCGTGCCCGCGCGCACGCCATCCGCAATCGCGTGCGCTTTGGTGATGTCCTGCGTCCAAACCGCCGCCGCCAGTCCGTACAGCGACTTGTTGGCCCTCTCCACGACCTCGCTGATGTCCTTGAACTTGAGGATCGACATGACCGGCCCAAAGATTTCCTCATTGGCGATGGTCATGTTGTCCTGCACGTCTCCGAAGACCGTCGGCTCGATGAAGTAGCCCTTGTCGCCCACGCGATTCCCGCCGGCCAGCAGTTTCGCGTTTTCCTTCTTGCCCTTGTCGATGTAACCCATCACTTTGTTGAACTGTTCCTGGTCCACCTGCGGCCCTTGTTCGGTGTTTTTGTCGAACGGGTTGCCCACGGTACGTTTCTTCGCGCGCGCCACGCTCTTTTCCACGAACTCGTCGTAGCATTTTTCTTCGACGAACAGCCGCGACCCCGCGCAGCAGCACTGCCCCTGGTTGAAGAACAGCGCAAAGTGTGCGCCTTCAATCGCCTGATCCATGTTCGCATCCGCGAACACGATGTTGGGGCTCTTCCCGCCCAGTTCCAGCGTCACGCGCTTCAGGTTCGAGTCCGCGGCCGCCCTCATGATCAAGTGGCCCACTTCCGTCGAACCCGTGAACGCCACTTTGTCCA
>Ga0210407_10001045_pt1 | contig 27425 bp, 22 predicted proteins | sample IncBWC27MmetaG_FD_150860 | JGI IMG/M metagenome (GOLD analysis project Ga0210407, IMG submission 150860) | Forest soil microbial communities from Barre Woods Harvard Forest LTER site, Petersham, Massachusetts, United States - Inc-BW-C-27-M | ecosystem: Environmental > Terrestrial > Soil >...
CACAAGATCGAATACCCAATGCTCGGAGATCCGGACTCCAAGACCATCAAAGCTTATGGCGCCCTTAATCCGGAAGCCACGGGCATGCAGAAGGGTTTTGCTCGCCCCGGATACTTTTTCATCGATGCGAAGGGCATTATTCGAGAAAAATTCTTCGAAGCGAAATACCGGGAGCGGATTACCGGCAACAATATTATTTCGAAACTCTTTCCGGAGTTAGGCCAGGAAGTTATAGAAACGGTTGAGGCGCCAAACCTTCAAGTAGCACTTGAACAATCCGACCGTGTCGGAGTTCCCGGTACTCGTCTGACGGTGGCAGTAAGAGTGACCCTTCCGGCGGATGTGCATGTGTATGCGCCCGGCGCGCAGGGGTACAAGCCGATTAAGCTGGTGCTCGATCCAGTGCCGCAGCTGGAGCTAAAGCCACCCGTTTTCCCGGAGTCGAAACTACTGTATATGCCCGCCATCAAGGAGCGCGTACCCGTCTTCGAGGGGAAGTTCCGCATCAGCCAGGATGTGAGGGTGAGCTCCAGCGCGGAGTTCTGGGGCTCGCTTGGGAACGACGGTAGAGCCTTCGAAATTTCAGGGAAGCTTGAATATCAAGCTTGTAACACGACCGAGTGCTTCCTCCCAAAGTCTGTCCCGGTCAAGTGGCAGCTGCAAGTTTTTCCTCTGGATCGGACCCGAGCTCCGGAGAACATTCGACACAAATAGGCGGGGCGGGCTTTACACCGAGGGGCTTTGAGAGATTGCGCCGAGGGACGGCCTACTCGAAACCTTGAATACAGAGAAGGATCGACAAATGCGAATCCTGAATATTCTGAGCGGACTTTCTATCCTGCTCACCACCCTGGCCTTCGGACACTTGGTGCATCATCTTTTCCTCGGCGGGTCGCACGAGGACCTTCAAAGCCCCGCCTTTTGGGCGGGCATGGCCACCTCCGTGTGTGTGGGAGTCCTCTCGTTTGTCGGAGGCTGTTTACTTCTCAGGCGTGGCCGCTAAGACGGTCTGCTACTGCCGGTCATTTTCCGCCGCGCTTCTTCGTAGGCCTGCCGCGGGTCGCGTCCGGTGACTTGCTTGTACCAGGCGGGGTGGAAGGTCCAAGCCCAAGCTTCGCTTACGGCGCCGCGAATCATTGCCTGGAACGTGCCCGGCTCGCCGATCGTGCTCTGGTAGATGTGGATGAAAATGCCGCCCAGCATCACGATCGCGGAGATATCGTGTACGACGTAGCTGATGGCGACGGCGGTTGCGCCGAACGTACTCGCGCCCGCCCATAGGATCGTTCCGGTGATGATGTAGAGAACGCAGCCGACGACGACCTCCCAGAAGAGAAGTTTTTGTCCGGCGTTGAAGAAGCCGGTTTCTGGGGGATCCATCTTTTCTTCGCCGGTGGTGATCTTCTTGATGTTGCGCATCCAGCGGGAATCGGCTGCGGTCCAGAGCATGGGCCCGAGCCAGTTCAGTACCTGGAATGCGAAAAAGAAAACGAAGGCCACACCAAAATATGGGTGCAAGGTGCGGGTGAGTTGTCCGCCGCCGAAGATCGGTGTGATCCAGTGGAACAGCCAGGGGAGATAGAGGGCGAAGCCGGTGAACAGCGCGAGGAAAAAGAAGAGCGCGACCGTCCAGTGCAGGACGCGCGTGTACACCGGATGCCGCAGCAACTCGCCGCGGTAAATGGTCGTGTGGCCGACGGATTCGAAACTCTTGCGAGCCTTATCGTCGAAACGTTCGATGGCTCCGCTAGCCATTTGTCCCATCCTCTTTCGGCGGTTCGGGTTGCGCTATGCGCGGACCGTTCGTCACGTGATGGAAGATAATGCCGACAGCTCCGAACAATGCGAAGGCTCCGAGCACGGGTTTGAAAAGCCACTTCCACACCGTATAGCTCCAAGGAATTGTCGGATTCTTCGGCAGGTTGCCGTAGCGCTCGGGGTCGGTGGCGTCGTGGAGTACGTAGATTACGTGTGTTCCGCCGACCGATTGCGGATCGTAGACGCCGGCGTTCTGCCAGCCGAAATTGTCGCGCAGTTGTTTCGCGCGCTCCTCGGCGATAAATTTCATGTCGTCTTTGGAGCCGAACTTGAGACAGCCGGTCGGGCAGGCCTTGATGCATGCTGGTTCTAGACCCTCGCCGACGCGGTCGGAGCAGAGTGTGCATTTGTAAACGCGCTTGGTCTCGGGATTGAAGCGCGGAATATTGAAGGGACAACCGGATACGCAGAATTCACAGCCGATACAGTTTTCCTGGTTAAAGTCGACGATGCCGTTGGCGTACTTCACGATGGCCCCGTCAGCCGGACAAGCCGCCAGACAGCCGGGGTCGGCGCAGTGCATGCACTGATCTTTTCGCATCAGCCACTGGATTGTGCCATCCGGGTTCTGGTGCTCATTGAACTTGATGAGGTTCCAGAAATTCCAGCGCGTCTCGGGCATCGTCTGGTATGTGTTATCGAAAGTCGTCGGGCTGAACGGCATGTCGTTCCACTCGACGCATGCTACTTCGCAGGCTTTGCAGCCGATGCAGGTGGTGGTGTCGACCAGTTTGCAGACCTCGAGGTCTCGCTGCATGCCATGGCCGGCTGAGGACCCGGAATGGCCTGAGATCATTTCGGCTTGTAGTGCCTTGCGGTCTGCCATCTCCAGTCCTCGTTGCGGCAGACGTGGACGCCCGCCGGATAGCCGCCGAGACGGCGGCGCTACTATTAAACCTTCTCGATCTTTACTAAAAAGCCTTTGAACTCGGGCGTAAATGCGTTGGGGTCGATCACCGTTGGCGTCAACTGATTCGCCAATGTCTTCGCCGTCTTGCCTTCATCTTCTGCTATGCCGCGGAAGCCCCAGTGAATGGGGATGCCGATCTGGAATGTTTCTTTGCCATCGATCTTCATGGGCCGAATGCGACGCGTGACCATGGCCTTCGCGATGTATTGACCACGAATGCTCGAGACCTTTATTTTTTCGCCGCCGCGGATGCCCATGCGGTCGGCGAGTTCGGCCGGGACTTCGACGAACGGTTCGGGCACGAGCTCCACGTTCATGGGATTGTTCTTGGTCCAGTAGTGATAGTGCTCCGTTAGACGATACGTCGTGCAGATCACGTTGAATTCTGTGTCGCCGGTTTTCGCATACTTATCCATGTCGGTCTTGTATCGTTTCACGACTGGATTGTTGGACTGGTTAGGATGCAAAAGATTCGCGATCGGGCTTTCGATCGGCTCGTAGAACTCGGGGAATGGTCCGTCCTGCATTCCGCCCAGCGGAACGAACAAACGTCCGATGCCTTCGGGATTCATGATGAACGGGCCCATGTGATCTTTAGGAGCGGAATCCGCTTTGAAATCGGGAACGTCGTTGCCCACCCAGCTTTGCTTAGCTTCGTCCCACCAAATCTGGCGCCGCGAAGGATCCCAGGGCTTGCCGTCGACGTCGCAGGAGGCCCGGTTATAGAGAACGCGCCGATTCGCTGGCCACGACCACGCCCAGTTGGGATAGATTCCTAGACCAGAGGGATCTTCGGTTCCACGGCGTTGAATCATGGCGCCGGCTTCGGTCCATGATCCGGAGTAGATCCAGTTTCCGCAGAGGGTTGTGCCGTCGTCTTTGAGCCATGCAAACCCTGGGAGTTGCTGGCCAGCCTTGATGGTCGTGTTTGTTTTGGGATCGGTGATGTCGGCGATTGCTTTGCCGTTAAGTTCTTTGGCGACCTCGGCGAGCGACGGGTTGTACGGGTTGGTGTACGCGAACGACGCATGCAGAACGGGGTCGGGGAACTTGCCACCTTCTTTCTGATAGAGCTCACGCACTTTCAAAAAGATGGTCGCGATGATTTCCTGGTCGAGTCGCGCTTGCCCGGGTGGGGGGACGGCGACGTTTTTCCATTGCAACCAGCGAGCGGAGTTCACGAACGTACCGTCTTTTTCGGCGAAGCCCGCGCCCGGCAAGCGGTACACGGTGGTGTTGATTTTCTTCTGTTCGTCCGCCGTGATGCCCGGAGCGCGCCAGAATTCGCTGGTCTCGTCGGGATAGATCTCGCAGACCACCAGCCAGTCGGCCTTTTTCAGGGCGTCGATATTCTTGTTCGAATCGGGGCCGATCATGACGCCGTTCATGCCGAAGGCGAAGATGCCTTTGACCTTGCCCTCGTACATGTCGTTCCAGATGTTCACCCAGGAATAGTTGCGGTCGATCTTGGGCAGGTAATTGAAGGCCCAGTCGTTTTCCTTGGTGGCGGCTGATCCGTAAAACGCTTTCATGAGAGAAACGGCGAACTTCGAAGTATTGGAATAGTAATTAAAGGACTGCCACGGATCGGGCTTGGACTCGGTTGGAGTGATGCGCTTTACATAGGTGGCGAAGTCGACGTCGGCAGGAGTCGGCACCTTGAGATAGCCGGGGAGATTGTCAAAGATTCCCGCCATATCGGTGGCGCCTTGAATGTTGGAGTGGCCGCGGAGCGCGTTGACTCCGCCGCCGGCGCGGCCAATGTTGCCCATGAGCAGTTGCAGGACGGCGGCGGTGCGGATGATCTGGGTGCCGAAGCTATGCTGCGTCCATCCGACTGCGTAAATAATAGTGGCGACTTTTTTCATGTCGCCATCTTTGCGGACGGACGTAAACAGGTCAGCGGCCTTGAGGAATTGATCCTGCGGGATGCCGGTGATGCGCTCGACTATTTCGGGAGTGTAGCGCTCGTATTGCTTCTTCAAGAGTTGATAGACGCAGCGCGGATGCTCGAGCGAGAGATCGAACGCGATCTTCGGGGGGAGTGAAGGTGGAGGGGGCGTCGCGCCGGATGCAAGAGGGGGAAGGCTCTTTTCGGCAGGCGATCCCGCGACCGGTTTGCCGGCCAGGTCCCCACCTTCTTCATAATTCCAAGTCTTCTTGTCGTAAACCTGTTTCTCGGAATCAAATCCGGAATAGAGGCCGTCGTCGGGCAGCTTGAATCCGTCTTTGATAATGAAGGAGGCGTTGGTGAAGTTGACGAGGTAATCTTTGGCGATGCGATTGTTCGCGACAGCGTAGTTGATGACGCCGCCGAGGAAGGCGATGTCGGCGCCAGCGCGGATCTGCAGATACATGTCCGCGTTTGCGGCGGTGCGGGTGAGGCGCGGATCGACGACGATGGTTTTTGCGTTGCGGTGAACTTTGGCTTCAACCGCCCACTTGAAGCCGCAGGGATGGTTCTCCGCGGGATTGCCGCCCATGATCAACATCATGTCGGTGTTCTTGATGTCGATCCAGCCATTGGTCATTGCGCCGCGTCCGAAGGTGGGCCCCAAACTGGAGACCGTTGGGCCGTGTCAAACGCGGGCCTGGTTTTCCAGGTAGCAGACCCCCAGGCTGCGCATACTTTTTACGACCAGATAATTAAATTCATTGGTATCGGTGCAGCCGCCGGTGAAGGCAATGCCTTCGCAGCGATTGACAGTGTGGCCGGCAGCGTCCTTCTCGACAAATGTGTCGTCGCGCGTCTTCTTCACCTTCTGCGCAATCTCAGCGTAGGCCTGGTCCCACGAAATGTCTTCCCAGTCGGTGGCTCCGGGACGCCGCACTTGAGGCTTCAGCAGACGGCGTTCGTTGAGAATGTCCTGCTCGAGCGACGATCCCTTGGGGCAGAGGGTGCCGCGGTTGATGGGGTGATCGGGATCGCCTTCGACGTGCACGACCTGCGGAATCGCATTCTTCGCCTTGTCGCCGATTGTGTAGATGATCACGCCGCAGCTGACGGAACAATAAGGACAGGTGCTGCGGGTCTCGCTGGCTCGGGAAATCTTGAGCGCATTCGTCTGAGCGTAGACCGGAGTGAGATCAAAGCCGAGGGCGGAGAAACCGGCGCCGCCAAGCACGGTGCCTTTGAGAAAAGTCCTGCGAGAGAACTCCATTTTTATGGCCCCCGTGCTGCGCGTTCCAGAAAGTTACGGAGGTGAATGGTTGCAGACGCTTCGATAGCGTCCAGCTTGTTCTGCGCGAATGCGAAAAACTATAAACCTGTGTGACTGGATCGTCAATCAGGGAAATCCTTGGGCGGCGGGCTAGCTTCCGAGAGGGCCGTCATCCGCACAGTAGCACTCGATAGTGCGCAGGAATGTTGATAGATGCTGGCGCTTATCAGGCGCTCAGATTGGGACAACCAACCCATCGCATGCCACTTCATACCCATGCTCTTTTGCGAAAGCGGCCAAGTCGGGATGCGCCGGATTGCCTTCGTGAGCGATATGTGTAGCAAAGACGCGGGCGTGTGGACCCAACACACCTTCCGCGCGCATTCGGTTTGCGTGCTCAATGACTTGACGAGCGCTCAGATGGTCACTACCGGGCTGTTCGGGACCATAGGTGTGATCCAGGATCACAACATCGAATCGCATCTTGTGCTGCCGGAAAGTCTGCCACGTCTGTTCGAATAGCGTGGCAGTATCCGTACCATAGAAGACAGCGCGGCCGGCGGCTTCAATCGCATACAGCATCGCTCCCATCCCCGGAGCATGGTTAGCGGGAAAGGCCATCACCGAATACGTGCCCACCGTGAAGGATTCCAACGGCTGGATCTGGTGGATCTTGAAGTTGAGATACTTCTCCGCTTCAAGAGACAAGAGACCGTAACCCGCAAGGTCTCTCTCAAACGTTTCTGCAGCTCGTTCCAAGGTCTCACGGGACGCGTAGAAATTCAAGACAGGTGCGCCAACCACGCCATAGGCTGGGCTGCGAGAGAGTAGATGGGACAAGTCCAGATGATCGGCGTGCGGATGCGTTTGCAGGCAATATCGCACCTCATCCAGAGAACACCCATGCATGTGCGACGCCGACATAATGTCGGGACCGAGATCAAGCAGCAAATCATTGTTGATCAGCGCAGCGGACCGTTTCCGAAGACTCGGCCCACCTAGCGTACGTGCCTGGGCGCAGTTTCGGCATTTGCAAAAAACCTCTGGGAAGGCATTCGCGGCGGCGGTTCCAAGGAAAGTGATGGTCATCTATTGAGGCGTCTTTCAGACGCCCTTACTCTCTTACAATCAGGCTTGATCCGTACCGGGTCTAGTAGGCGTACGCCCTGAGGAACAGGAAAACCACTACACCGGTAATCGAAACGTAGAGCCAGATGGGGAACGTAAAGCGGGCGATCCGGCGGTGCATCGCGAAACGGCCCGTCAGCGAGAAAAAGAAAGTTGTGAGCACCATCGGCAGCGCGACAATGGAAAGGATTACGTGGCTGGCTAAAATGGAAAGGTAGAGCGTGCGCACCGGGCCGTGGCCGGGGAAAATCGTGTCGCCGTGCAGTGCGTGGTTCACGATGTAGCTGATGAGAAAAGCGGATGAGAATGCGAAGGCCAGCAGCATGCTCGTGCGATGCGCTTCCCGGTTGTGATGTTTGATGAAATACAATCCCACGCACAGCGCAATCGCGCATAATCCGTTGAGAAGCGCGTTGAGGGCCGGCAAAAACATCCAGCGTCCGGCGAAATCAGACGAAGCATGATGTACGTACAGCAGCCACAGCAGGAATGACACAGCGAGGCCGCTCACCACGATGATGGCTCCAACCACCGGGCGCGGACTGATTCCACTCTGTTCCATGCCGACAATTAAATCATAAAAATCCATCCGGGCCCGCCGAAAGCGGGAGCCACCTGGGCGGGTCTATGCTTTCGTGGAAACTGACAGAGGTCGATTTTGCAGGAAGGCAGTGAGCAGCGTGCTGTTAATTTGCAAGCCGCCGTTGTAGCTGACCAATCCCTTCTTCTTGAACACATTCATAAACTTACTTACCCTGGCGCGGGTGGTGCCAACCATCTCGGCCAAGGTTGATTGGCTCACCTTCAGGGGATACTCCGGCTTCGATTCCTTGGTTATTTGCCCAAACAGCAGCAGAACCCGCGCCAGTCGCCTCTCACTGAAATTGAAGAATTGATCGACCAGGTCTTCCTCGATTCGAATAATCCGGGAAAGCAGATATTCAACAAACAGCGTTGCAAAATGCGGGTCTCGCCTGAGCGCGCGAATCGTGCTCTCCTTTCGCAGGCGAGTGATACTGGATTGCCCAATTGATCTCGCCGTGTAAATCCGCTGAGATTGCTCTCCGAGGCAGCCTTCGCCAAAAAAGCTGCCTCGCTGCAGGAAGGCGATGATAGCTTTCTTGCGACGCGTGGAGACCGCGGTGAGCTTCACCGTTCCGCTCTGGATGTAGAACACAGCATCCGCGGGATCCCCTTGCGAAAAGACGATCTCCTTATTTCGGTAGTTCCGAGTAGTCATCCCAGCACCGAACTTCTTGCGTAGAACTTTGGGACTGAGACCGAGAGTACGCTTACTCGCCATTCGCATCTGCTCCGACATTCGACTCAGGGAAATTAAAAAAGCGAGAGTAATCGTAGCCTCCAAGTACTAACCCGTCTAGATGAGCAATTTTGAACACTACCGCGACAGTTCTGGACGAGTGGCCGGCAATCCCTGATGCCAACAACGACAAGAAGACGACAGAAAATGTCCCCGGTTTGTCGATATCCTTAGTATCCGAGGATGTTGCCCGGCATTGCGCGGCGGGAGAGGGGGACTGATAATCGCTCCATGTCTAATGGCCCCACGTCCAATCGCTCCATATCGCATCGCCCCATGCCGCAGAATGAATGGCAGCGGCGGATAGCACGGGCGGAGGAACTCGGCGCCCAGTACAGCTTTGCAGCGGAAATCCTGCGCTTCTATGTGGCCATCGCGCGTTTTCAGGAAAGGTTCTCCGAGGAACTCGGCAGATCGTTCGAAAGATCGAGTGCTGGTGGTGTCGAGTCGGAGCCCTTTGCACGGCCGCTGCCGCCAGAACTGATTGGCCGATTCGGGCGATTTTTATCTGTGGTCGCGGAGAACGGTCCGGAACCGCTGCGGGAAACTGCGCGCGAGTTGCGGGACGGCGGCGATGATTCACATTTCCAATTGCTGACGGTTTTCTGGAATGGGAGCGAGACTGAGGCGCTGCCGCCGGGTCCTCACGATTTTTTCGCCCGCGCGTTTCTTCAGCCCTACGCGGCGGGCATTCGTTCGTGGTCCAATATGCGCTGGAGCGGGCCGACGCCGTATCGCTGTCCATTTTGCAAACGGAAACCGGGCGTGGGCGTTCTGCGTCCGTTGGGAGATGGCGGCCAGCGTTCTCTGGTGTGTTCATTTTGCCTCGCGGAATGGGAGTTCCGGCGGATCGTCTGTCCGGGATGTGGGGAAGAGAACCATGCGAAGCTTCCGGTCTATACCGCGGACGAACTCAAGCACGTCCGAGTGGAAGGTTGCGATAGTTGCCGGAGCTACATCAAGACGGTGGACCTTACGAAGAGCGGACTAGCCGAGCCGATCGTGGATGAGATGGCGTCGATCACGCTCGATTTGTGGGCCCAGAAGCAGGGATACACGAAGCTGCAACGCAATCTTTTGCAGCTTTGACCAAAAAAAAACGAACGACAATCTAATCTATTGTTGACAAACTCTTCGTTGGCGACGCAAAATACCCCCCTCGCGAAACTCCCCCTCGCGAACTCCCGCTGACCTACTTAAGCTAGTGACGGTATTTAAGGATACATGGCGGGAAAACCAATGGGACTGACCCCGAACCAGAGTGAAGAAAATGATTTTGAAATCAAGAGCTCCGGATGCTTTCAAATGCGCTGTCCGCGCGTTGAAGAAGGAGATCTTCGGTTTCAGTTTCGACTACCCTCTCCATATTGTCCCTGAAAGTTCGGCGAAAGACTCTTTGCACTATCACCTCTACGGTGATGCGCTGGCATGGGAGGCGCTGCGGCTCGATCCCAGCGGCATTCCCAGGGCGTGGTATCGAGTGACAGGAGCCGCCTACTGGCCGGCTTACATCGCGTGGTACGGACTGGTCCAGTTAGGGCACTACCTTCGACGCGGAGATGAAGCGAACCTGAGCGCTTTCCTTAAACAGGTTTCCTGGCTGGAGGAGAATGCGGTCGTGCGCCCGGACGGCGCAGCGGTTTGGCCGATGAACTTCGATTACCCCAACGGCCGAGTCCTGCTCAAGGCGCCGTGGATCTCGGCGCACACTCAGGGTCTGGTAATTAGCGTCCTGGTTCGCGCGTGGCGTCTGACGAAGCGGCCGGAGTTGCTGGAGCTTCTCAAGAATTCCGCAAAAGTATTTGAGCTCGATGTCAAAGACTCGGGAGTCCGAGTTTCGCTGGATGGCTACACTCTGTACACGGAGGTTCCCGGCGGCCCGGTTCCGGGCATTCTCGACGGTTTCATGACCTCGCTCATCGGTCTTTATGACTTGTATGTCGAAACTGGAGATCCGGTGGTGGGCCGCCTGTTTGAAGAGGGAATTGACGGGCTCAAGTATGCTCTGCCACGGTGGGACTACGGAAGCAAGTGGAGCTGGTATGGTTGCCGCGCGTATCTTAGCCCGCCTGCCTATCACAACCTGAATTGCCTTCTCCTGGACGTGCTGGCGCATTTGTCCGCGCAGCCGCTTCTGGCTGAATACGCGCAGCAATGGAGCCCCAAGCGACTCTCGGCGCTGGGCCGAACCGAAATCTATCTGGGCTTCGTGCTCACGAAAAATGTGAACCGTCTGCGGCATCGAACCTGGCGGCAGAAGGCTAACAAGACTTCCGCATCTTCGCGGACGCTGGTGCCGGTTTCCGTTCCACAGGCGGCGTTGAACCCGAGTGACCGGTAGGGTGACAAACAGGGACAAGGCGCCGGTATTTGTCGTTGGTTCGGCGCGGTCCGGGAACACGATGCTGTACCACATGCTCCTGTCATCGGGGCGCTTTCCGGTTTACCGAACGGAACCGTGTGTCTTTGATCTGCTGGTTCCGAGATTTGGGGATTTTCGCAGCCTTGCCGCCAGGCGCGAGTTGATGCGCTGTTGGCTTCGAACGAGACAGTTCCGGCGCTCAGGCCTCGACGCCGAAGAAATAACAGAAAAAGTTGTGACTTCTGTGACCACGGGCGGCGAATTTCTGCGCGCCGTGATGGAGGAAATGGCGCGGGCTGGCGGTTTCGAGCGCTGGGCTGTGTGGGGCCCCGATAATCTGCTCTACATTCCGATCATCAAACGGGAAATTCCCGACGCTCTCTTTATTCATGTGATCCGCGACGGGCGCGATGTGGCGTGCGCTTTGGATAAGAGAGAGTTCATTCGTCCTTTTCGCTGGGACAGGAGCTACCGCCTGTACGTTTCCGCGCTTCATTGGATGTGGAAAGTCCAAACCGGCCGGCGCCACGGCGAGGTAATCGGACCTGACTATATGGAGGTCCGCTTCGAGGATCTGGTGCTCCATCCCGAGGAAGCGCTCACGAAAGTCAGCGCCTTTATCGGCGAGCACCTGGATTATGAGAAGATTCGCAAAGCAAAAATCGGCGCGATCAGTATTCCGAATACATCGTTTACCGAGGAATGGAAGTCGGGGAGTTTTTCTCCGGTGGGTCGGTGGAAGCGGCAGCTTTTGGAAGATCAGGTGACTCGGCTGGAGGCGCTGGTTGGAGAACTTCTGGTGGCGCTTGGCTATCCTCTATCTCGTGCTGAGAGGACTCGCGCCGAAAACGCGACACTCGGCTTGAGGCTGCGAACAATGCGAGCGATGTATCCCTCCTTCTATCGGCTGAAAGAAGGGCTCAAAACGGAGACTCCGCTGGGACGTTTCGTCAATATGAATCGCTTGCACATTGACCAATACGAAGATTCGGACGACGTCGAAGAAGGTGCGGCTGCACGCGAGAGTGCCGGATTCCTGTCCAGCACATCATCCGGTACTTCGGAGACTCGGGCCTAGAGAGACATAAGGTGCCAGGTGGCAGGTCCCAGGTGGCAGGAAAAACAAAAATCAATTTCATTTCGACTTCATGGGTTTCATGAGACTTGACACCTGACATCTGATACCTTCAACGAAGAGAACCTTTGCAAAGCGTCGATGTATTGCCAACAAATGCGGGTGAAGTAGGCGATGGGCCCGACCAGGGTCACAGCGGCGGTGCCGACTCCGTCCCACCCGCTCCAAATTCTTCCTGCTCCCGCGGTTGCCGTCAGATGATTTAACCTCGAATAATTTAAGTCTTAGATAACGTAAGTTCAGGTGGTCGTTGATCGGAGAAGCTGTGAACTTATTTCACATCGTAGGCGCTCGCCCAAATTTCATAAAAGTGGCGCCTGTGATGAACGCACTCAAGACGCGCAAGCACGTCGCCCAGACCCTGATTCACACTGGCCAGCACTACGACGCGAATATGTCGGACGTGTTTTTTGAGCAGCTTGGCATCCCGGCTCCGGATGTGAACCTGGCGGTTGGATCTGGGACGCATGCCCGGCAGACCGCCGAAATCATGACTCGTCTCGAGCCGGTGCTATTGGAAGGCAGTCCCGATATAGTACTGGTCTATGGCGACGTCAACTCAACGGTCGCCGCGGCGCTGGTCTGCGCGAAGCTCGGAGTGCGCGTCGGTCACGTCGAAGCCGGACTGCGCTCCTTCGACCGCACCATGCCGGAGGAAATCAACCGGCTCGTTACCGATCAGCTTGCCGATATGCTGTTTACACCTTCCGAGGATGGAGACTTCAATCTTCAGAAAGAGGGAATTCCCGCCGAAAGGATCTTCCGCGTCGGCAACGTGATGATTGATTCCCTGGTCAAGCTTCTGCCCGCGGCCCGGCGTCAGAACCAGAACGGGCTTCCCGAGGGCTTTCCCGGGCGCTATGCGTTGGTCACCCTGCATCGCCCGGCCAATGTTGACGACAGCGTGATTCTGAAGCGTATTCTTCAGTCTTTGCTTGAGGTCAGCCAGGATCTTTCCGTCATATTTCCCGCACACCCGCGGACCCGAAAACGTATTGCCGATTTCGGATTGCATTCGGACCAACTCCAGATCCTTGACCCGCTGTCCTATCTGGAGTTTCTGGGCATGCAGTCCCGCGCAACCGTCGTCATTACCGACTCAGGCGGCATCCAGGAGGAGACTACCTACCTCGGCGTACCCTGCCTGACGCTCCGCGAGAACACCGAGCGCCCGGTTACGGTTTCCCTGGGAACGAACGTTCTCGTGGGACGCGATCCAGGCAAACTGCGTTCGGAACTCTCCCGAGTCCTTGCCGGAAACGCAAAGAAGGGAACCATCCCTCCGCTGTGGGACGGTCACGCGGGCGAACGAATCGCCGCTTTGCTCGCTGGCTAGACGACCTGCTAAGTTATCCGTAGAGACGCGGCTTGCTGCGTCTCTCTTCCCCGTGAATCGGAATCTTCGAGCAGCGTCGAGCATGGAATCAAAGCAAGTCGGAAATATCGGGGTTCCGACCGGACGTGTTGACGTCTGGAGCGTGCGTCTCGACGAACCGGCGAAAGTGGGCTCCGCGGCCGCCGTTCTGTCTTCCGACGAGATCGCACGAGCCAGCCGATTTCACTTCGAGAAAGATCGGATTCACTTTACCCAATGTCGCTCTGCACTTCGGGGCCTGCTGGCCGATTATCTTGCAATTCCTGCAGCCGAGATCCGTTTCGAGTATCTGGCCAGTGGCAAGCCCCAGCTCGCAGCTGAGCAGAATCCGAGCGGGCTGCAGTTCAACGTATCCCACTCGGCAAATATGGCGCTGATCGCAGTTGGCAGTGAGCACCGTTTGGGCGTCGATATCGAAAAAATTCGCGGCGACGTCGATACCGCCACGCTGGCCGAGCGATTCTTCTCCGTCCGCGAACGCACTGGACTTCAGGCATTGCCGGAACATCTCCGCGTGCCAGGCTTTTTTGCCTGCTGGACGCGTAAGGAAGCTTTCCTGAAGGCCACAGGTGAAGGGCTTTCTTTTCCACTGGAAGATTTCTCCGTCACCACGCACCCCGATCTTGATCCTGAACTTGAAGAGATCAAGGGAAACACGGACGAGGGGAAACAATGGTTTCTGGCAGACCTCAGCGTTGTCGAGGGGTTCCGCGCTACAGTGGCTCGCGAGTGTTCTCCATATCGGCTGGAAACCCACGCCTGGAATTGACCCGCTATCTCAGTCCGCCGTCGACCTACCGTTCCGCTAAGTTATTGCCAATCAATGATTAATTGGCTTTCTGGCCATTAACTTTAATGTTCTCAGAACCATGTGGACACGTAAGAACGCGACGCCGAGGTGCAGAAATGTGCAGAACATTGCACATGTGCGCTTTCTCCTACCTTTCTTGCGAGTCTTTTCTTGTGGTGGCGGGTTAACATAGAGAGCAGTGGTGTGGGCGCTGTATGGCAGGGCGCTTGCATCTAAGGTACAAGTGGTTCGAAGTTCGCGAAACGTATTCCGGGCAGGGGGATTAAAGATGAGGTTTTCGTTGGCGGTTGCGGTCGTACTGGCGGGTATCAGCGTGAGCGGCTTGGCTCAGCAAACATTCAGAGTTAAGCGTCAACCCACCGAAAAGGCGGCGAGAAAAAGCGCGCCCGTCGGCAAGACAGCGAGTCCGGTTGCGTCCAATGCCACCTCCAAGGAATTGCAAACCCTGGAGCGAGAAACCGCCAAGACGTCAGCGTCGTCTCGATCTGCGGGAAAGAAGACGGGGACGGGCTCCGCGCTGAAGCCGGTAAAAGATAAGTCTAATCCGCCAATCAACTTCGGTGGAACGGGCGGCGGCAAGGGTGGAGGAACGACCAACCAAGGTTCGAACCCGTACAAGGGGCGGCTGAAGCAGAAGCACGCTCGCAACTAAGCACGCCGCAAACTAAGCGCGCTCGCTAAAATAAGCGCTAAATAAGCGAAGACCGCAGTACGCTGGATTCATCGCGAAACGCTGGAGCGATCCGGGGCCGGGACTGCCTGCGCAACAGCTTTTGCGCTGGGCTCTTTAAGGGAGTACTTCAACAGGCAATACAAGGCTCGCACGCCGTCTTTCCATCCGATCTTTTTGCCTTCTTCGTAGGTGCGCCCCCAGTAACTGATTCCCACCTCATAGATGCGCAGTTTTCGGCGCGCAACTTTCACCGTGATCTCGGGCTCGAAACCAAAACGATTCTCCTCAATTGGGATCGACTGAATCACTTCGCGCCGGAAGACCTTGTAGCAGGTTTCCATGTCCGACAGATTGATGTTAGTGAGGCAATTGGAAAGCAGAGTGAGCGCCCGGTTGCCGACTGAGTGCCAGAAGTACAACACTCGATGCGGCGCGCTGCCGAGAAAGCGCGAGCCGAACACTACGTCCGCTTTTCCCTGGATCAAAGGCTCGATCATCAGCGGATACTCCGCCGGGTCGTATTCCAGATCGGCGTCCTGAATTATGACGAAGTCGCCGGTCGCTTCCTGAATGCCGCGGCGGAGCGCTGCTCCTTTGCCCATGTTATACGGCTGAAGAACGACGCGAATCTGCGGATATTCCGACTGCAGTTCGGCCATGATCTCGCGCGAGCCATCCCGCGATCCATCGTCCACGCAGATCAGTTCGATCTCCATGGGAACCGAGAGGACCTTCTGGACCACCTCTCGGAGCGTGGCACGTTCGTTATATACCGGCATCACTACGGAAAGTTTCATGACGCGCCTGAGAGAAGGCGAGACTCCTCGCAATCCATCACGATTGTAAACTGCGGGTCATCGGCTGGATATGAGAAGCCAGGTTATCCCGTGACCACCAAGCGTACTCACACAGGAATAATCGCGCTGCGCCTCATCGTCCGGGCTGCGACGGTGCGTATGTCGGCATCTAAGAGAGCGTAACTCCCTCGAGGTGAAGTCTGCCATGAAGCTTCGCATCCTGGTATTCGCAATCGTGGTGGTGGCCATGGGAGGCACGCTACTGAACCTCAATGGCTGTGGCGGTACCGGCGGCGGTTCTTCACCTCCGCCGCCCGGAAAGATTCAGCACGTGGTGGTGATCTTCCAGGAGAATCGCACTCCGGATAACCTCTTTCAGGACCCAATACTGATCGCGCATGGTGCTCATATCGCCAATAGCGGGAAGACTTCCACTGGGCAGGTCGTGCCACTCCAGCCCACCCCACTGGTGGAGGCGTGGGATATGGGGCACAGCCATCACAATTTCCTGACCGCCTGGGACAATGGCGGCATGGATGGTTTTGATCTTGACGTTGTTTTTTGCCCGCCGGGACAACCGAATTGCGCGCCGCCTAATCCTGAGTACTACTATGTGCAGCAGTCGGATGTGCAGCCGTATTTCACCATGGCTGAGACCTACACCTTCGGCGACCAGATGTTCCAGACCAATCAGGGGCCGAGTTTCCCGGCGCACCAGTACATCATTTCAGGGACGTCGGCGATTACAGAAAAAAGCATCTTCGATGCTGCGGATAATCCACAGGCCAGTGCCGGGTTGTCGGGATGTATTGCGCCGCCGAGTACATACGTGAGCATCATTGATACGACCAACCCCGACCCCAACACTAACGAAACCCAAACCGCATATCCGTGCTTCGAGCATCCCACTTTGACCGACTTGCTGGACGCGGCCAAGCTCAGTTGGAAGTACTACACTCCCTCCGCCGGTTCGATCTGGACCGGGCCGGATGCGATCAATCATATGTGCGGGCCCAACGTCCCGCCGCCGAACGCCACTTCCTGCCTGGCCCCGGAGTGGACCAACCATGTTGTGCTCGAAGGACAACAGAACCAAATCCTGAACGACATTATGCACGGACAACTGGCGACCGTGAGCTGGGTGATTCCCAACGGCAAGGCGTCCGATCACCCGGGCGACGAAGGCAACGGCGGCAACGGCAACGGGCCATCGTGGGTGGCGGCGATCGTAAATGCGATTGGCACGAGCCAGTACTGGAAGGATACCGCGATCATCATCACCTGGGATGACTGGGGAGGCTGGTACGATCACGTGGCGCCCCCAAAGATCTTCAATTCGTATGAATATGGATTCCGGGTACCGCTCATCGTGGTATCGCCGTATGCGAAGCCTGCTTACATTTCGCCCGTGACCCATGATTTCGGCAGCATCCTGAAATTCATCGAGACCATGTTTGGCCTGACGACGGTGGGTCCGGGAGACGGATATGCGGATTCCCGGGCGGACGATCTCTCCGATTGCTTCGACTTCAATCAGACGCCCTTGCAGTTTCAGACAATCGCGGCGCCTTTGAAAGCGGAGTATTTTCAGAATGACAAAACACCGGTGACCGACCCGGACGACGATTGACCGCTACCTAGCTGTCGCGATGCACCGAGCCAGGCGAGAAGGCCGGCAGGCAAAGAGCGATGTACTCGGCGCCGCCAGCAAATGGAGTCGAGTAGCGGACCCATTCGCCGCGGTGCGCGATGACGGCTTGCCCGGCCGCCACATCGAACTCGCCGGATTTATGTTCCACCCGCAGCGTTCCCCGCAAGATCACGGTGTACTCGTCAAATTCCGGAGTCTGGCCGGGTTCCTCCCAGCCTTCCGGACTGCGCATGCGGGCCACGCTAATGCCGGCGTTCGCGGTGTTGACGTGCCCGACATATTCTTCAATGACCTTCGGCTTGTTTCCGGCGGATTCGATGCGCGTAGGATGCGGAATCAGAGTTGGCATGGTGATGACGCATCCTAACAACCCGCGAGCGCCGTGCACAACTCGCCCGTTGCTGCGCGTAGTTAGTTGAGTCATACAGTGGAGCGACGGGCGTCTCGCCCGTCCTCTGGCAGCCAGGTGGCCGGGCGAGGACGCCCGGCTCTCCACCAGCAACGCCACCCGGTCTATACTCGGATTTTGCGAGGAGCAACGCGGCATGCGAGACAACATCTTATGAGAATTGTGAGCGCTGCGGAAATGCGCGAGATCGATCGCGCTACCTCGGAGCGTTTCGGAGTACCTTCCATTGCCTTGATGGAGAATGCCGGCTCGGCCGTCGCCCGTTTTGTCCTATCCGATTATCCGCAAGCGGAGCGCGTCGGCATTCTCTGCGGCAAAGGCAACAATGGCGGCGATGGATTCGTCGTGGCCCGCAAACTCGTCGAAGCGGGCCGTGCGGTGCGCGTTCTTCTGTTGTGTAATCCCGAAGAGCTTCGCGGAGATGCGGCGGTTATGTTTCAGAACATGCTACAGAGGCTCCAGCCGCTGAAAATTTCGCCCCTCATCGTGCGCGAGACGAGTTGGCTCGATTCATTGGATGCGGCGGAAATCTTTGCCGCGGACGTGATCGTGGATGCAATCCTCGGCACGGGTTTTCGTCCACCGGTCAGCCCTCTCTATGCGGCGGCGATCGGCAAAATGAATGCGGCTTCGGCTCCGATTGTTGCCGTCGACATTCCCTCGGGCGCCGATGCCGACGCCATGCGGTCACCACGAGCGACTGACTCCCGTAACGGTGTGCGTGACGAGGTGCGTGAAGCACGTGCTGATGCCATCGTGACCTTCACCGCTCCGCGTCCGGCGCACATTTTTGCGGGGTTGACCAGCGGGCCAACCGTGATTGCTCCCATCGGTTCGCCGCCGGAAGCAATCGTCTCGCAGCTCGGACTTTATCTGAGCACTCCAGCCGATTTCGCTCCTCTGCTCGCGCCCCGAGTGCGTGAAGGCAACAAGGGCAGCTACGGACATGTGCTGGTGATCGGCGGGTCGCTCGGCAAAGCGGGCGCGGCGGCAATGGCGGGGTTCGCGGCGCTTAGAGCGGGTGCAGGCCTTTCGACAGTAGCCACGCCATCGTCCGTGCTCGCAACCGTAGCGTCCTTTCATCCCGAAGTCATGACCGAGCCGATGGCAGAAACCAAAGATGGCACGATCTCACTGCGAGCGGTAGGACCAGGCCTCGATGCGCTGCTGGAACGCAAGACGGTCGCGATTGGCCCAGGCATCTCGCGCAATTCCGAGACCGCCGAATTCGTGCGCACGGTCGTCAAGCGCCGCGACACCTCGTCGGTCGTCAATTCGGTCGTCAATATGGTTGTGGATGCGGACGCGTTGAACGCCTTTGAAGGATCGGCGGGCCAACTGAACGGCCACGGACGAACCCTCGTCATCACGCCGCACCCGGGAGAAATGTCGCGCTTGACTGGCTTGAGCATTGCCGAAATTCAAGCGAACCGTCTGGAGGTTGCGCGAAACTTCGCTCGCGAGCATGAGTTGATTGTCGTGCTCAAAGGGCATCGCACCCTGATCGCGGCGCCCGATGGCGCCGTCTGGGTGAATCCCACCGGCAATCCGGGCATGGCAACGGGAGGCACGGGAGACGTTCTGACGGGAATGGTGGCCGGCCTGATCGCGCAACATCCGCGGCATGCGTTCGAAGCCACGGCTCTCGCGGTCTATCTTCATGGACTGGCGGGGGACTTGGCGAACGAATCGGTCGGCGAGAATTCTCTGGTGGCGACGGACTTGGTGCATTTCCTGCCGCAAGCGTTCACGCAGATGCGCAATCGGAAATCCGAGGTCTTCGGCACGCCTGAAGGCAATGCCCTGATACGAATCCAGAATTAGCGCGGAATGTAGTTGTCAAGCAGTGGTAGGAACTGCGACCCAAGCTTCATCATGCGCGCCTGGGCGGCATCGGGAGACTCGCCGTCAAGCATTGCGGTCATCAGGCGCACCAGCCCGCCGTCGCTCCGATTCATGCGAACCGAATCGGAAACGAGATAGTATTTGGCCTGGTACTCGCTAGCCACCTCGCGGCCGTGCGCCTGAAACCAGTACATCACCAGTTGCCGCTCTCCCGATTTTGAAACCACATAGCGGTTGACGGGGAACGAAGAGCCGTCGGGACCGGCAATATGAACCACCTCGCGCGAAGTCGGAACCCATCCCGCGCCCGGCAGGCAGTGGTTCGGTGAGTGGATCGTGTCGCCTGCCTTTTGCGTCGGAAAATATGCAATGAAGAGACTGATCAACGGTTGCGACTGGCTCGCGTTTTCGTACTCGCGTACCAGAAACTCGCCGGCCCCGAGGATGTCGAGGGTGTCCTGGTCGAGAGGGATGTCGATTCCTGTCCAACCGTCAATCTGCAGGGGAAGGGAACTCAGAGGCTCTCGCGGCGGGAAGAACTCGCTGCGCGAATGGGCCTGGAGCACCAGCGCCGTGGCCAACATGATCACGGCCACAATCCAGAAACGAAGTGATCCGGCATTCATGCGGATTTCGCCTCCGGGCCGCTCTTCCAGATGAGTGAGATCACGCGGTGCACAGCGAACAACATGATCAGCGCCACAACAAAGATCAGCCATCCCGAAAAGGTATGGAAAAATCCCTCTGCTTTATCCGGATCCCAGTACTGCACCAGCAGCCCGGTGCCAAAAATGCGAAAGCCGTTGGCCGCCACCGCGATCGGCACGGCTGAGAGCGCCAGTACCACCCGCACCCAGATACGAGTCTCCATCAGGTAGCCGTAGATAATGGCCAGCGTGACCAGCGTCAGAAGGGAACGGATTCCGCTGCATGCTTCGGCGACGTCCAGCGGCATGGCCGCGAGATAGATCACATTCCCCTGCCGCAACACCGGAACTCCGACTACTTCGAGCAGGTCAGTGGCCAGCTTGGAAGCGAGCAACTGAAGGGGGAAGGTGACCTGCTGCAGGAGCAGGTTGGGGATTGGGATCATCAGAATCAGAAAAGCCCACGGGAACAGGACCGCGCGAAAGAACGTCCATCCCTGAAACAGAATAATCAGGCCGGCCAGCAGGATAAGCAGCGACACCCGCGAGAAAAACAATTCCGCCCCCAAAACTCCCAGAGCCAACATAAGGAGGCTCAGGACAACCAGCGGAAGGCCCGCCCATGATGGGGATGGCGTAATCGCTTTGAGTCTCTTGCGATCCTGCCACAGGACAAACAAAGCAAAGAGGGGGACGAAGATTCCATGCTCGAAGTTGGGATCGCGGGAAGGCCCGACCCACTGCAAAAAAAGGTGGGCAAGAATTGAGGCGTAAAGCCAGGCAGTCAACAGCAGTAGCGCCACTGCCTGCCAACGGGGCGAGTTGGACGACAACCGATCCTCCCTCGTCGCGAGGAACGGCGCTACCTCTACCGAATCACTCATAGCGCGCTTGCAATTGAGGATATGCGAAACCGGGTCATCGCGCAAAGCAAAACCAGCGCTTCGCGCCATCACTTCGGGGTGACGAGCAGAGCATGTGGTAACGTTTAAGCCGTTGTGAAACAGATGTCTGATAAGCCGTCTGGGCAAAAGAAGGAAACGAATTACCCATAGTTGATGGTCACGTGCCCAAGGGGTTACTGTATTGCTTCCCATCGGCTGTAAACATCCATTAAAATCAGATAGTTAGACTGAGGTAGCGGGGCGGTTTTGGACTACGACATGCTGAATCGACTCCCGGGAGAATTATGCTGAACGGACCGTCTCGATGATCTATGGGATCAGGCGGGTGTTGAAATACGCGTTGGGGCGGGACATCGCGGGACGCACGCTGGCGGTCCGGCCCGACGATACATTCATTGTGTCGTATCCGAGATCGGGTAACACCTGGACTCGCTTCCTGGTGGCCAACCTGTTGCATCCGCAAGAGGCGGCAACTTTCGCCAACATCGAGCGGCTGGTGCCCGATACCGAGGCGCAGTCGAGCCGTTACATGCGCGGCATTTCAAGTCCGCGGACGATCAAGAGCCACTCGTATTTCGATCCCCGATATCCGCGTGTGATTTATATCGTGCGCGATCCCCGGGACGTGGCTCTTTCCTACTACGATTTCTCGCGCAAGTACCGGCACATCGAAGACAGTTATCCGCTGGAACGCTACATTGGAGATTTTGTGACCGGACGTTTAATTTCGGCGGGCTGGGGCACTTGGGGAGAAAACGTGGCCAGTTGGGTCTTTGCCCGCGGTGCACGGCCAGGATTTCTGCTGCTGCGGTATGAAGACATGAGAGCTCGTCCGGAGCAGGAACTGACGCGGATCGCGGAGTTTCTAGGGATCGTCGCATCGCCCGAACTGCTGAAGACCACTCTCGATCGCAGTTCGGCCGAGCGCATGCGGGAGATGGAGAAGACGCAGGCCAAGGATTGGGTTTCGACCAAAGACAAGCGCAGCGACATCCCGTTCATCCGCACCGCGTCGGCGGGGGCATGGAGGAGCAAGCTCCGCCCGGAGTCGGTGGCAGAGATTGAAGCGGCGTGGGGGAATGTCATGACGCAGCTGGGCTATGAGCTTGCCACGCGCACAGTAGCGAAAAACGCAGCGAGAAAAGCGGAGAGTGCGGAGCCTCAATCGGCAGCCACAGCGGTTGTTGGAGAGCAGCTAGGGGAGCCGCGGGGATGACGGAGCCGATCCGGCTGGCCATTCTGGGCTGCGGAGCAATCACCCGCAGTGAGCACATACCCGCCGTCAGCGCACATCCCGGCGTGCATTTGGTGGCGCTCGTGGATACCGATCTGGCACGGGCCGATGCACTGATCCAGAATCGCGGGCTGAGCTGTAAGGCAGTCGCGGATTATCGCGAAGTATTGGGACAGGTGGATGCGGTCATTAACGCGCTGCCCAACCATCTGCATGTCTCCAGCAATATGGATTGCCTGCAGGCGGGCGTGCATGTGCTGTGCGAGAAACCGCTGGCGATTACAGCGGCAGAAGCGCGCTCCTGCACCGAGTTTGCGGACGAAAAGAAGCTCGTGCTCGCCGTGGGCATGAACCGCCGTTTTGCCGCGAGCCATCCCCTGCTTAAGCTGGTCATCGAAGAGGGCCTGCTGGGTTCCATTCAAGACTACGACTTCCAATATGGCGGGGCGTTCGATTGGCGCAGCGCGTCGGGCTTTTATTTTGACCGCGCCAAAGCGGGCGGCGGGGCGCTGGTGGATTTCGGCGTCCACATGCTGGACAGCGTGATCGACTGGTTCGGGCCGGTGAGCGCATTCGATTATCAGGATGACGATTGGGGCAGCGGCATCGAGGCGAATCTATTTCTCGACGTGAAGCACGCGGGCCGCTTCGGCGATGACGCAGCCATCAGCACTCAGCCGTCAGCACTCAGCCCGGGCATTCCCGGGCGTCTTCGGATAAGCCGCACCTTCACTTTGAAAAACCGGATACTGGTGCGCGGCAGCGCTGCCAGCGCGGAGATTTCCGTGCAGGATCCGGAAGTGGTGGTAATCCATCGCGTGCTCGGCGGGGCTTTGGTGAGCGAGACGTTGCGGCTGGAGAATTTTCCGGGCGGCAGTTCGTACTGGCGGCAGCTCGACAATTTTGTACAGAGCATAGCGAACCGCGGCAAGCCGGAAGTGGACGGCTGGCAGGCGGTCCGGGTGCTGGAATTGATCGAGAACTGCTATGCCCACAAGCGGCGGATCGCGGAACCATGGGCCGAGATTGGGGCTGAGAGCGGGGCCGAGTCTGCCACAAAGTCCGGGACTGCGCGTGGGACAGCGACCGTAACTGCGAACGACGGGGCGCGTACATGAACTGGCGCAACGAGACCGTCTTCGTGACCGGCGCTACCGGATTCATCGGCGGGCGAGTCTGCGAACGGATGATGCAGGCCGGGGCGCCGCAAATCAAAGTTCGCGCGCTGGTGCACGGAATGCATCGCGCGCCGCGGATCGCGCGCATGCCGCTCGAACTCTGCCCGGGGGATCTGCTGGAGCGCGGATCGCTGCAGCAAGCGCTGGGCGAGGCCAAGGTTGTAATCCACTGCGGACTGGGTCCCGCGAGCAGTATTGTGCAGGGAACCGAAAACATGCTGGCCGTGGCCCACGAGGCCGGGGTGAAGCGATTCATCCATGTCAGCACGGCGGCTATCTACGGGATCACACCACCTCCGGGATCGGAAAGCGAGGACGCGCCGCTGCGGCGGACGGGCGATGCCTACTGCGACAACAAAGCGGCGGCGGAAAAAGTTGTGCTCGACTACGGCAGGCGCGGACTGCCGGTGGTGATCCTGCGGCCTTCGATCGTGTGGGGACCCTACTCGACATGGTCAACGCGTCTGATGGACGATCTGCGTGCGGGGCGCGTGGCCTTCATCGAAGGCGGGCGCGGCGCCTGCAACACGACTTACGTGGACAATCTGATTGACGCGATGATACTCGGACTGGAAAACGACCGCGCGCTGAATCAGGCTTTCTTCATCACCGATGGCGAGCGCGTGAGCTGGGGAGATTTCATCCGCGCGCACATGGCGCTGCTGGAGCCGCCGCCGGAAGTGAGGGAAATTTCGCAAGCGGAGATCGAGGCAAGCCGGGGCAGAAGTTCCGGCCTGCTGCTCGGGTCCATGAAGGCAGCAGGACGAGTAGCGCGCAGCAAGGAATTCCGCCAGATGCTGATGCAGATTCCGTTAACGGAAGCGGCGATGAAGAAAGCGTGGAACTGGATAACTTCGCTGCCCCCGGAGAAGCGGGAGCGGCTGCGGGCGCGCTTCGGCGTACGACGCGCGGCGCCGAAGTCCGCCAATGCAAAGTTCATTCCGGACGCGGTGACGGAAGCGACTCAGAGGACCACGGTGTTCTTCAGCATCGAGAAAGCGCGAAAGATGCTGGGCTACGAGCCGCAGGTACGGTTTACCGACGGAATGAGACTAGTCGAACAGTGGCTGCGGTATGCGGCCTACCTTTAGGAATCTTAGGGCAAGCCATAGTTCCGCGGAGTGCCCACTCGGACGCGGAGGTTCACGGTTGGTCCATCAATGCCGGGCAGAAGTTCAGAATGTGCAGGATTTTGCATCTACCCAATAAGTGGCATTGTCGTGTCACCGCCTTCCGGGTTATAAAAGTGCATCCGATTGTTGCGGTTCTGTTAAAACTTTGTTTTTCCCTGTAGGTTCGTTCCCCGGCGTTCGAAGTGCTCTTTAGAGGGAAACCCCTGGCGGCTGGATTGTTAATAGGGATTGTTAATAGGGAACGAGGCGATGCGCCACTTTTTGTCACACTCCGTTGGGAGAATTCGTTCCGGCGCATCTTTCCGGTCCTCTGGTGACTCGATGTTCATCTCCGCGCTCGGTTCCGCGCTCCGTGCAACGCCAGTCCGCAATTTTTGCCTGACTGTGCTCGTCGTCTGCAGCGCCTTTCTGTCGTCTTCGTTCGCGCAGCTGCCCGTTTCAACCAGCCGCGGTGACAACGCCCGCAGCGGCGCCAACACCAGCGAAACTCTGCTCACCCCCACCAACGTCAGCAAGAACAGCTTCGGCCGTCTCTTCAGCTTCCCTGTCGACTATGTGGTGATGGCCCAGCCGCTTTATGTGCCCAACGTGAACATTCCCGGTCAAGGCACCCATAACGTCATCTATGTCGTCACCGAGATGGATTCGGTCTACGCGATTGACGCCGATACCGGGGCTCAGCTCTGGTATGCCAGCATGCTCAACGTCGGTGGCACGACGGCCAGCGGCAAATATCTCCCCTGCGGCCACGGTCCCGGGTTTCTGCAGGAGGGCATTACCTCGACTCCAGTTATCGATCTCGCCAGCAACACCATGTATCTGGTGGCGAAGACTCTTCTCAACACAACGGTCCGCCACCATCTTCACGCCCTTGACATCACCACCGGCAACGAGCAAGTGGGCAGCCCCGTTCTGATCACCGCCACCAGTACGAGTAATAAAGGACACGTCACCGTCTTCGACAGCAAGCACCAGAAAAACCGGCCCGGCCTTTTGTTGTCTAACGGGATCCTTTACCTGGGCTTCGGCTCGAACTACTGCAATGACGGCGACGCCCATGGCTGGGTCCTTTCCTACGACGCCATGAGTCTGTCGCAGCTCGCCGTCTTCAACGCCTCGCCAGACTACGGATTGGCTTCCATTTGGCAGGCGGGCAACGGTCTCGCCGCCGACGCATCCGGCAACATCTTCGTGGAGACCGCCGAAACAGGCGCCCCGTACGATGTCCCCAACGGTGGCCAGACGTTCTGCAACAGCGTCCTGAAGCTGGCCCCCGATCTCACGGTCGCCGATTATTACACACCGTGGAGCGTGGCCTACCTCAACGCCCACGATCTCGATTTGAGTTCTACCGGAGCCCTCGTCCTTCCCGATCAGGACGGCCCCTATGCCCATGAACTCATCGCCGGCGGTAAGCAGGGTATCGTTTACGTTCTCAATCGTGACAGTCTGGGGATGTTCTCTGCGAACGACAGTCAGGTTCTCCAGGAGGTCACTCTCGAATCGGGCGTCAACTACTACGACGTGCTGTTCGGTTCTCTCGCCTACTGGAACAACACCGTGTACTTCGCCCCCAATGCCTCTCCGCTCCTGGCTTTTCCGCTATCCGGGGGATTGCTCGGCACTCCGCTGAAAACCAGCGGGACCTATAACGGCAGTCACTCCCCATCCATTTCCGCCAATGGCAACAGCAATGGAGTTTTGTGGGTCATCACCGGTCAACTCCTCGCCTTTGACGCGGTATCTCTCAAACTGCTCTACACAACGAATCAGGCCCCCAATGGGCGCGACACGTTGCCGCCCGTCGGCCATTTTGTGACGCAGACGGTGGCCAATGGCAAGGTCTATGTCGGCACCCGAAACAGTCTCGAAGCCTACGGACTGTTTCACGTCGTGACCATCACCGGAGGCAACGCCCAGACGGCCACCGTTGCCACTACCTTGCCCGCTCCTATCAACGTCAATGCGGCCAACCCATATAACGGACAACCCGATGTCGGCGCCACCGTCAACTTCAGTGATGGCGGCAAGGGCGGCTCATTCAATCCCGCTTCCGCGGTCACCGACGCCAATGGCAATGCTTCCACGACCTATACCGTTCCTCAAAAAACTGGCACTTACACCCTGACGATCTCCGGCAGCGGCTTCGGCAATGTGACCACGACTGCCACCGCCACGGCCGGCGCTCCGGTAAGGATGATCGCTTACGGTGGAGCGCGGCAGACTGCTGCCGCCGGTTCCAGCCTTGCCAACCCCGTGGTCGCCCAGGTCCAGGACATCTATAAGAACGGCGTCCCCGGGGTCACCATCAACTTCACGGCCAACAAGGGAGCCGTTCCCAATCCGTCGTCCGTGGTCACCGACGCGAATGGCCTGGCGCGTACGACGCTGCAGTTGCCCACCACCGTCTCCACCGTGACGGTCACCGCCGGTTCCGCCGGTTTCAAGAACGTCGCATTCCTTGAGTACTCGGTTGCCGGACCCGCCGCCAACATCGCCATCACCAGCGGCAATAATCAGTCCGCAACTGCGGGAACGCAATTGCCCCAGGGTCTCGCCGTGCTCGTCACCGACCAATACGGCAACCCTGCTCCTAACGTCAGTGTTGCGTTTGACGACGGGGGAGCCGGAGGCAGTTACTCCTACTCCAATCCCGGCATCACCAACAACTCCGGAACGGTGACCCAGTTCTATACACTCCCCACGTCCGCCAGAGCCATCGCCATCACCGCCACCGCCACCGGCGTAGCCAGCACCGCCGTCTTCTCCGAGAACTCGCTTGCCGGGCCCGCCGCCAAGATCGCCGCCACCGGCGGCAACAATCAGACGGCTCCTGCGGGAACGCAATTGCCCCAGGCTCTCACCGTGCTCGTGACCGACCAGAACAACAACCCTGTTGCCGGCGTCACCGTTAGTTTTAGCGACGGCGGAG
>Ga0210407_10001046_pt1 | contig 27414 bp, 19 predicted proteins | sample IncBWC27MmetaG_FD_150860 | JGI IMG/M metagenome (GOLD analysis project Ga0210407, IMG submission 150860) | Forest soil microbial communities from Barre Woods Harvard Forest LTER site, Petersham, Massachusetts, United States - Inc-BW-C-27-M | ecosystem: Environmental > Terrestrial > Soil >...
TAGTCGGGCTTGGTCGGAACATACGGGTTCCGCGAATTGAAAATGGCGTTGTTATCGTTGAACATGAACTGCCCGTGATATTTGTCGCTGCCCGGCTTGGTGAAAATCTCGATGCGTCCGTAGCCCAGCTTGTCGTATTGCGCGGAAAACGGATTCTGGTTCACGCGGATTTCGCGAATCGCGGACTTCGGTGGAAGTTGCCCGCCGGTGAAGCCGTCAATATAAATCTGCCCGCCGTTAGGCCCCGCCGAGGGCCCCGCCAACGCCTGTAACTCCGACGACAGTTCGTCGGGATCGTCCGACAATGCTTCGAGGTCTTTCCCCTTGATCACCAGCGATCCAGCGCTGGAAGAGGAACTTACGTCAAGCTGCGTTCCCGGCTCGGACTGGACTTCAACTTTTTCCGCTTGGGTCTGAATCTGCAGCGTCAGGCTCAGCGCCTGAGTTTGCCCGGCCGAGATCGTCACTCCGTCTTTTTTGAATGGCGCAAAACCCTGTGCGCTTGCCGCAACGCTACACGTTCCCGGTGGCAAGCCGTGGATGGCGAAAGCTCCCGCCGGATCGGTGGTCGCGGTGGTGAGTTTGCCGTCAGCGGCAGTCACGGTGACAGTGGCTTGCGGAATGACTGCGCCGGTCTGATCGACGACATGCCCGCTCAGCGAGCCCGAGGACGTCTGCGCGAAACTTGCAGCGCAAGCGGAAAGCAGTATCAAAAATAAAGTTATAGCGGTAAGGATTCTTCTCATTTTTTCCCGGCAAATTTTTTCTTGGAGAACTCGTCTGCGGCGGTCGCGCCGTTCAGTCGCCGCCCGCGCCCGCCGGAGCACTCAGGTTCCACGGCGAGAGGATGGTTGCAGCGGCGCTGGTCCCGGCCGGCGCCGCACTGAGAATCGCTTCAACCCCGGCCACCAGTTTGATTGCTGTGGGGCCCGACGTCGCACTGCCTTCCGTGGTCACCAGGATCACAGCGTCGCCGTTGTTGAGATCAGTCACAGCAAGGGCTGGCATTCGGGTCAGCATCTGCTGAAAATCCGGAGCGCCGCCACCGCCTGCTCCGCGCCAACCTCCGCCGGAACCGCCCGGAGCACCGGAGCCGCCATGACCTGTTCCCACACCCGGACCGCCGTCGCCAAGCCCGCCCACGCCAGTACCTGCCGGAGAAGGTCCGCCCGACGCTGGCGCCGGACTGCCTCCCGCATTCGCTCGACCACGCCAATTGCCTTGTCCGCCGCCACCGGACCAAGCCCCGCTGTCTTGTGCGCCGCCGCCCTGGCCTTGGCCCGGCGCACCCGTTGCTCCCGGCGTCCCGCCTTTTAGTCTCATGGCAATTCCCATGGCAACCATCGGAGGCAGTTTGCGAAGCTGCGAATCTGCGGTGATCTTCACCAACATCGGTTTCTTCGTCGCGAGGTCCGTAATCGTGACGGTATTGTTCGCGGCGTCGGTGGAAATCACGGTGCCCGCTATGCTCCGGAACGCGCCGGAGACGATGGCTTGCGCTGTGAATTCGGTTCCGTCAGCGTTCTTGGCGCCGCGCGCTTGAAGCTGGTCGCCGGGCTTGATCTGATCGAGCGTGCCTGGTTTTGCGTCATCGAACTTTGCCGAATCGGGAGCATTGCGGCGAAGGTTGGTGTCTGCCGAAAGATGAATCAGAACCGGCTTTCCCGCCGCAGTTATAGTGATAGTGTTGGCCGCGAGGTCGACTGCCTTCACAATCCCTCCGACACCCCTTCGCCATTCTTCGCGCTCCTGCTGTTGTTTATCGGCAATGTCGCTCTGTTTCATTACGATCGCCGACGCGGCGACGACGGCATTGCCTTCCCCGGCCTGCCCGCGGGCAAACACCCGGTCTCCGACTTGAATATCGGAGACAGCAATGGGAGTCGCGTTTTTCAAATCCGTCTGCCCCGGAATCGCTCGCACAATGCGGGCAGCGTCGGCAAAAGTTACTGTCTGTTCGGAGCCGCTGTCGGTAGTCAGCACAATAGAGTTGTCGCTGACGGATTTAACCGTCCCTACCGCCTTGACGACGGGAGTCTGCGCCGATGCGACGGCAATCAGTAGGATGATCCCGGCAAGGATGGCGCCCGCGATGCCGCGTTTTTGGGCTGCGTATCTCATGCTGTCTATTATCAATTGAATCACGCGATTCGGCGCGCGTGGGGTAAAGAATTGTCAAACGCAGGAAAAGAAACGTAGGAATCGCAAAGAAACACGTAGGGCGGACGTTCGCGTCCGCCACTACGCGTGCAATCGCGCGGTAAACTAGGCGTTTCCGCCTGACGCCGCTTCTGTCTCCAGCAGTGCTTTCTTGCGGTCAATGCCCCAGCGATAGCCGCCCAACTCCCCATCAGAACGCAGAACGCGATGGCAAGGAATAGCAACGGCGACAGGATTGGTGGCGCAAGCTCGGGCCACGGCACGCACCGCCGATGGCCGCCGAATGGCTTTGGCGACTTGCGAATAGGAACGAGTCTCGCCGAACGCGATGGATTGCAGATACGTCCACACCCGCCGCTGGAAGGCAGTCGCCTGAATGTCGAGCGGGAGCGCTGCGGCCAATTCCTGTCCGCGAATGCGCCGCACAACTTTTTTTGCGAACTCTGCAAGCTCGCGGTCATCGCGCCGGCGGATAGCAAAGGGGAATTCCTGTTTCAATCCCTGTTCTAATTCCTCATCGGAATCCGCGAAGGTGATGCTGCAAATTCCTTTACCGGTGGCTGCGATCAGCAGACGGCCGAGCGGAGACTCGACGCAGGTATATCGAATGGGCGCCGCGATTGCTCCCCGCCGATATTTCGCCGGATCCATTCCGAGTTCTGAAGCGGTGCGCGCATAGAGGCGGCTGCTGGAGTTGTATCCGGCATCGTGCATGGCCCGCGTCACCGAGTGTCCGGCTTTCAGGTTCTGGCGGAAGCCGCGCATGCGGCAGGAATTTGCGTACTCTTTGGGAGTGATCCCCAGCACCGATTTGAATGTCCGCTGCAGATGAAATGGGCTAAGCCGGAACTCCGCGCCGATTTGCGCTAGCGTGACCGGCTCGTCGAGATGCTGCTCAATGTAGCGACAAACGGATTTGATCAGCTCTTGCCGCGGATTTCCGCTCACCGCTTTCGGCCGGCAGCGCAAGCATTCGCGAAAACCTGCGCTCTCGGCTTCCTGCGGCCGCCGGAAAAATGTCACGTTCTCTCGCCGCGGACGCCTGGCCGGGCACGAAGGCCGGCAGTAAATGCCGGTCGAGGAAACGGCGAAAACAAATTTCCCGTCGCTGGCACTGTCGCGCGCGAGCACGGCCTGCCATTGCGGATTGGTTGCTTTAGTCGTGCTTGCGGTGGTTGTGATTGCGGTCGCCACTTCCGGTTCCGAAGTTAGTATCGCACTGTTCATGTTTGCAGGTTACGATTCTCTGTGACTGGGGCGCTATCCGGATCTTGCGGTCAAACTGATTTTTTCGGCGCTGAGATGAAGCGGGAGTGCCGACTGGCTATTTGGTAGCCATCTATTTCATGGCGAACACGCCACAATCCGAGATCATCGCCAACCGGATATCCACCGAGATCCACGTGGACGCAGCCAATTCCGCGCCCGAATGGCAGTCAGCCCAGCCTGTCCGTTTCCATTCCGACTGGCAGGGAAAGAATCCCGATCCCATGCTGGAAACCCATATCCGCGTCCTGTGGTCGCCGACGTCTCTCTACTTGAAATTCGTTTGCCGATACCGCGAGCTGTTCGTGTTCGAAGACTCAGACCTCAATGGCCGCCGCGATCATCTGTGGGACCGCGATGTGGCCGAGGCATTTCTTCAGCCAGATCCTTCAGTCGAGCGGACTTACAAAGAATTTGAGGTCGCTCCCAACGGCATGTGGATTGACCTCGACATCTCACTCGCAGGCCTCGCCGATCTGAAGAGTGGATTGAGTCGCTCCGTCCACGTGGATGCGCAACGAAAAATCTGGACGGCAGAGCTGGCGATCCCGATGCACTGCCTCACCGAAGAATTCGATCCGAAGAGAGTATGGCGCGCGAACTTCTATCGCGTAGAGGGCAACGCCGAACCGAGGCAGTACATGGCGTGGCAGCCGACCCACAGTCCGCAGCCGAATTTCCACGTGCCGAAAGCGTTTGGGACTTTGCGGTTTGAAGGTTGAAAGTGACGCCTTAGTTCGGCGGCGGTTGCAGCGGCCCAAACACCTGCGCAACCCCTGAGCGGCGTTTCAATTCGTTGAGAATCGCTTGCGCAGCGTTCAGGTATGTTTTATTGGGGTCCGAGGGATCGGCCCAAACAGCGTCGTAAATTACCTGCGACGCTTCTTTTGCATCCATGTGCATAGCGGCCTGGAGCACGTCCACCCGCTCCTGCAAGTGGTCAAAACATTCCTGGCAGATGGTGGCCGGGGCCGCGGAATTGGCGTGATTTTCCTGGCGGTTGCAGTACAGCGCCGGAGTCGGTGATTCGGCGGGCAGCGGCGATGCGATCACCTGCGCATTGAATTCGCGCAGGAAGCGCTCGCGCTCTTCTTCGAGTTGTTCCGGATCGGGTAGCGTCTCTGCCGGAGAGACCGTCGCCAGCGGCGCATTCGCAGAAACCCGTTGCGGACTCTTGCACACCGGACATGCCGTAAGATTCGACGCGTAGTAGGTTTTGCATTTAGCGCAGGGCAGGCCGTATCCCACGGGCCTCGCGGCGAGTGGCGCGTCGGCGAATGCGTTGCGGCGGTCGGCGTGAAGATTCTCCGCCTGCCGCGAAGGGGCGGTTCCCGTACCTTGTCCAGAACCTTGCGATGGATTCAGGCTGGCCATTTTTGTCCTGCAGTGATTCTACGGTCGGGGCGCGGGAAAGCTGACCTGACCGAAGGCCATGAACCAATGCGCCTGCCAATCGTCCTTGGGGCCATTCGGCCGCAGGTTGGAGCAGGGCTTTTAGCCCTGCATGAGTGCTGTACTTCCGAGGTTTTTTTGGGCTTTAGCCCCCCAGATGATGAAGCGTAAGGCCTGACCTACCGCGCGCTGCTCGACCGCATCAGGCGCAGCAGTTCTTCTTCGCGGGCGTGGTAAAGCTTCTTCTCCGGATCCAGACGCGTCGCAGTTTCCATCTCCATCAGCGCTTCGTTGTCGTGGCCGAGGCTCATCAGGCAGGCGGCCAGCGCGTAGTGGTGCTCGGCGGTGGGTTCGATGCGGACCGCCTCCTGAAATTCTTTTAGCGCAGGAGGAAGCTGCTGCAGTTGCAGTAACGCCGTTCCCAGATAGTAATGCGACGAGGCCGAGTCCGGATCCAGCTCGACTGCAATTTGCAACTCGCGGGCCGCGTCCTGCTGCTGACCGGAGAGCAAAAGCAATTGTCCCAGCGCGCGGTGTTCGCCCGGATTGCTTGGATTCTGTGCGACCGCCAGCTTGAGCTCGGCAATCGCCGACGCGTATTCGTTTTTCGCCATGTAGGCGCGGGCAAAAGAATCATGTCCGCGATGCCAGTCGGGATACGCCTTGTAAAGCTCGTTGTACTCGGCGATGGCGGTGTCGAAGTCTCCCTTGCAGTAGTAGGCGCTGGCCAGGCTTTCGCGGATCGACGGCTCATTCGGCGCCAGATGCTTGGCGGTGGTCAGCTCGGCAATGGCCTCGGCGAAATGATTCTGCTGCGTCAGCAGAGATCCCAAGCTACTGTGGGCCTGCCAAAGCTGCGGATTCAGTTGCAGCGCCTTGCGGAAATATGCGATCGCTTTGTCGTCCGATCGTCCATCCGGAGATCGTCCATCCGAAGACATTTCTTGCTCAGCCGTTCCCATTTCGTAATAGACGTCGGCATTCTGCGGATCCCGGGCCAGCGATTCCTGAAACGCGTTCAGGGCCGCGGGATAGTCTTCGTTGGCGTAAAGCCCAAGGCCCAGCATCCGATAGGCCTCGGCGTCATGAAAATCCATGCTGAGCGCGGTGCGAGCTTCGCCGATGGCGTTATCGCCGTCGTCTCCCTGATAGAAAACCAGCGCCAGCCGATTGTGAACTTCGGCAAAATCCGGCTCGGATTCCTTCGAACTGCTGTATTCATCGAAAGCCGTGTCCCAGTCGCCTTGCTGTTGGTTGATATATCCCAGCGCGAAGTGCAGGGCGCCGTTTTGCGGATCGCTCGTCACCAGATCACCAAAAAGCGATTCCGCCAAGTCGTATTTCTTCTCGTGAACCAGACTCGCGGCTTTCACCAGCGATGCCGGACAAGCATCGCCCTGCCCCGGCTTCAAGTGTCGCAAAGTTTCCAATAGATCAGGAGTCGCGCCGGCGGAGCCGAGCTCGCTCGTCAGATTCGGACTCGCCGTAAACGCAATTCCGCGCTGCTTCACCACATGAATCAACTTCGGGCTGGGCACACCGCCCGCGATCCAAGACATTAAATGCGTGCAATCTACAGGCGCCGCATCGGCAGCGAAAGATGCCGTCGCCAGAGTCACGCATGAAAAACAAAAAAATACGCGAAGAATAAGGACTTTGCTGAGCACTTGCTGGACTCCCTTTACGGCCGAGTTTCGTCGAGAACTCTTTTACTTCCATGAAGATAGATTGCAGCGGTAATCCAGGCTAGGTCACGTAAGTAATAAGGAAGAGAGAAAGTGGTACAGGCAGCAGGAGGAAAATCGGCCACGCGCCGACCCGGCGACGCTGCCTCGCAGTTGACGCAAACCTATGAGTCCAGTAACGTTTGCCTTAGCGAAGTGTTCGCCAAGGCTTGCGGAGGTATCGCCAATGGAACTCCTGTCACCACTGCATTTGCTGATTATTTTCGGGATTGCCCTGCTGCTCTTCGGGCCTAAGAAATTGCCGGAACTGGGAAAAGGGATCGGCGAAGGCTTCCGCGCGCTGAAAGAGGGTATGAAGGATAAGTCGGGGGATCCGCCCGCGACCCCGCCTGCGCCGCCGGCTTCGAATAACCCCGACGTGAAGAGCTAGGCGGTATCTTGCTGCGCTCGTGATTTAATTGACCGATTCGCTCTTCGCCTCATCTAACCCTGTGAGTTTTTTTCCAGGGCGCGCCATGAGCAAGCAAACATCGCCGCAGAAACCTCAAGACCCGAAACCCAGGCCGCACGATCCGGCCCACGAGGAAAGCCTCGATCACACTATCGAAGAGAGCTTCCCGGCCAGCGATCCGCCATCGTCCATTCCTGACCCAGACGAATGACCGGGACGATGACCCCGACCAAGCATGTGCCTGAGCCCGGCGCTGCGTCCTGGATTGCGGTAAAATCTCGGGCTGCAAGGTGAGACATATGAAATCAAGTTTTCGACTATTCGTGATTCTCCTCGTCTCCGGCCTGCCATTAGTCGCGCAAAATGCCGCTTCACCCTTCTACGACTACCGCGCGGAAAGTCCGGGCAAGATTCACAAGGTCACGGTCGCCGATTTGCCCGCGCCCTTCACGACCAAGTCGGCGAACAATTTCCCGATGCCGTTCTCGCGACCGACCGGGGCAATGCCCAAAGTTCTCCCTGGCTTCAAAGTGGAGTTGTACGCCACCGGCCTGGATAATCCCCGCGAGTTGCGGACCGCTCCCAACGGCGACGTTTTCGCGGCCGAGATGCACAATGGGGAAATTGAAGTTTTCCGCGGCGTCGCCAAAGACGGGACGGCGGAGCAGAAAGCAACGTTTGTGAGTGGCCTCACGGAGCCCTTCGGCATCGCCTTCTATCCGCCGGGAGCGGATCCCCAGTGGGTGTACATCGCCGACACCGATGCCGTGATGCGCTATCCTTACCGCAACGGCGACCTGAAAGCCCGGGGCCCAGCCCAGATCATCATCCCCGAGATTTTCCCGGGCGCGAGCTCGCCGCGTGGCCACGACACCCGCGACGTCGTATTCTCTCCAGACGGCAAAAAAATGTTCGTCGCGGTTGGATCGGGATCGAACATCGACAATCCCGACGATCACAAATCCGAGTTTCACCGCGCCAACATTCTTGAATTTAATCCCGACGGCTCCGGGATGCGCGTCTTCGCCTCAGGCATTCGCAATCCGGTCCAAATGGCCTTCCACCCAACCACCGGCGAGCTTTGGTGCTCGACCAACGAACGCGACGCTCTGGGCGACAACCTGGTCCCCGACTACACCACGCATGTGCAGGACGGCGGATTCTACGGCTGGCCCTGGTATTACATGGGCGGACACCACGATCCGCGCCTGCCCGACAGTCATCCCGATCTGCGCGCAAGGATGATTAATCCCGACGTCGTGATTCAGCCGCACAGCGCTCCGCTGGGATTCGCTTTTTATACCGGTAATCAATTCCCCGCGGAATATCGTGGTGATGAATTTCTCGCGCTGCATGGCTCGTGGAACCGCGCCAGCCGTACCGGATACGAAGTTATACGGGTCCCACTGCACGGCCAAGGCAAAGCCACCGGCGAATATGAGGATTTCATGACCGGCTTCGTCACCGACGACGGAAATGTCTGGGGCCGGCCGGTGGGGATTGCGGTCGCCAAAGACGGATCGCTGTTGGTTAGCGACGACGCTTCGGGATCCATCTGGCGCATCAGCTACGTCGGAAAATAGCAATCCGCCGCAGCCGCCTTTGGGAGCCGGGTCAGCGATTGCGGTGAACGTTACCATCGTCCGCCCCTAGTACGTGCTGGGGCCCGAACATCGCTGGCCTTACGTTCTATTACCGATGTACTGGCTGTGCGAGCGAGTTCCCCCAACCCGCGACGGCGCCAGCCGCCGGGGCCTGGTCACACTCCCGCAGATGACCCACACTTTGCTCTCGGCCGTCGAAAACCCCAGTATTGGCGCGCGTTTCATCGAGGTCCCGCAAATTCGCCGGGGAAGCGTCGGCGCCTGAGCGCAGCTCTCCATTCCTCATTCCACTGGAATTACGAAAGCGCATGGACATGGGACATCTTCTTGCTTTCCGCGCTGGGTGAGATGTTTGACGTGCCTTCAGAAAGCAAAGAATGCCTGACACGAATTACATGGACGACGTTCACATGCGCATGTTGCGGGTGACGGAAGATCTCCGCGCAATTCAGCGCGAACTGAACTGCGCTGCCATGCAGGCCCCGGGCGATCCCGAATTGATGGAAGCTCTGAGCCAGTTGCCCGAGATCGAATCGCTCGAAGTCCTCAAGTCGGCGCTGGACCAGATGCGCCATTTTCTATGGTTCTACGTGCAGGTCATGACTAGCGGCGCCGAAGCCGAAGACCGTCCGCGGCAAAGCGCTCCGTTGAACCCTGGCACCAAAGAAGCCGCGCTGATCGAAAAACTCAAGCACCCCACCGACGCTGCCATGCTCCGCTACTACGCCGACAGCAAAACCCGCAAGCCCAACTAGCCGCCCGTCTGTTTTCGTTCTCTCTATCATTATCTTTAATCTGTCATCCCGACCAAACTAGTTGATTGGCAACGCCGATCAACTGGCGCGTGGAGGGACCTGCTTTTTCGCTTCCCCTCCAGTGCCACAGTTTTCACCAGGTTCCTCAGCCGATGGATGTCGAGGCGGCGTGGCTTTTCTTCAACCGACTACTCAACCACCTTGCCTCTGACAACCGTCGCCCGAACATCCCCGCTGGCGCTCAGGACCACAAAATCCGCATCTGCGCCCGGCTTGAGCATTCCTTTATTCTGCGCCCCCGCAACCCGTGCCGGATTCGCCGTCGCAATCCGGACCGCGCGTTGTAGATCCCATCCCGCGAAGTCCATCGCATTGCGGAACGCACGATCCATGGTCAACACGCTTCCCGCCAGTTTGCCGTCGCGCAGCACGGTCCCATCTTTCACTTCGACCTCAAGAGTCCCCAAGAGATACTTTCCATTCGGCATACCAGTGGCCGAAGTTGCATCAGTAATCAACACCGCGTTTTCCGCGCCCTTCGCGTTCAGAAACAGTTTCACCACAGCCGGATCCACATGAACCCCATCGGCGATCACGTCGCCAGTGAGGCTCGAATTGGTCAACACTTCAGCAACAATCCCCGGATCGCGATGCCGCAGGGGCCGCATGGCATTGAAAGTGTGAGTCGCGTGCTCCGCGCCCGCAGCCACCCCTCGGCGCGTGGATTCGAGATCAGCATCGGAATGTCCGAGGCTCACACAGACCCCGCGCTTGGCCGCCTCCGCAATTACTTCCAGCGCGCCCTCCAGCTCCGGCGCAATCGTTATCAGCCTGATATGCCCACGCGCCGCCTGCCAGAATTTGTCGAAGATTTCTACGCTCGGAAGCAGCAAATCTTCCGGCGAATGCGCGCCTCGACACGCATGGCTCAGAAATGGACCTTCAAGATGAATCCCCAGTGGCTGGGCACCTCCGTGACTGCTGTCTTTCCGACCGGCAATCTCAATCGCATCCGCCAACCGCTCCAGAGCCCGTTCGATGACATCGAGAGGCGCCGCAATTGTGGTGGGATAGTAGGCCGTGACACCGTGGCGCGCCAGAAACTGCTCGAAGTTGCCTCGCGCACTGTCCGCGGCCTGCATCACGTCGTATCCAGCAGATCCGTGGATGTGAATGTCCACAAAGCCGGGGACAATGATGCCGTCGCCGAAGTCCTGAATCTCCGCACCGGACGCCACCTCCACGCTGGTGCGAGTTCCGAGCTTTACAACGGCGCCGTCTTCTACCAGGACGACCGCATGGTCGAGCGATTCCAGTGGCGTGTACAAGGTGCGGGATGTGTAAGCAGTTAGAGACATTTCTTGTGACGGAGCCGAAGCACCGCGGCGGCGTCCGAGATTCTCAGAAATTCCATCCTACCCGCGAATGTTATAATCATGCAGTAGTTTCTACTCTTGTGCCGCAAATCTAACGCGCGCACCGCCTTGTCGGGGAGTGGCTCAGCCTGGTAGAGCACCTGGTTCGGGACCAGGGGGTCGGAGGTTCAAATCCTCTCTCCCCGACCAATCTTTTCAAGCACTTATGCAGGTTCGGAGAGACCGCCTGGTTTTGACCCAGGGGGGGTCTAGTGCCGCAACCCGCATGGATCGTGAGTGTTCTCATTCGTGGGTGTTCGGCTCCATCTACAAAAACGACTACAGCCAGTACGCAACTCCATCAGGATTGCCTCTGTTGAAGGTTTAGAGGACCCACTTCCTCGATTCCCGGCACGGTGTACAAGAATGGAGCGGTACTGTCTTAACACTGTGCTGCTACCTCTGAGACACCACCGAATGGAGCCTGAACCTGGACTGGAGGACACCTCTGTGGTAACTTCAAGGCTCAATTTCGGCGGTTGATAAGCAGCTAACCCCTCCCCAGGCAGATCGGGCCACCTCCATGACCGGGCCGTCTTCTTCCGAAATCACCCAACTCCTGCATGCGTGGCGAGGAGGGGATCAGCTTGCCCTGCAACGACTCATGCCGGTGGTCTACCAGGAATTACACCGGATGGCACGGCGTTACATGGCCCGCGAAAAAGACGGGCACACTCTCCAGACCACGGCGCTGATCAACGAAGTGTATTTGCGTCTGGTCGACGTGGAGGAAGTACAGTGGCAAGACAGGGCGCATTTTTTTGCCGTCTCGGCACAATTGATGCGGCGCATCCTCACCGATTTTGCCCGCTCCCATGGATACCAGAAGCGAGGCGGCGGGGCAGCTCATGTTCCTTTGGATGAAGGCTGCATAGCTTCGGCGGAACCTGGGGTTGATCTGGTAGCGCTGGAACATGCCCTGACCCGCCTGGGTGAGACCGACGCGAGAAAGAGCAAGGTCGTGGAACTCCGTTTCTTCGGCGGCCTCACGGTTGGGGAGACTGCGGAGGTGCTGCAAGTCTCGAGCGAAACCGTCATGCGCGACTGGAGTGTGGCCCGGGCCTGGCTGCTGCGGGAACTCGACGGAGGCGTGAACCATGGAGGTTGAACGCTGGCCCGAGGTCGAGCGCCTCTATCACGCAGCGCTGCAATGCGACGAAAGCGAGCGAGCTGCTTTTCTGGAGCGGGCCTGCGCCAAAGATCACACACTGCGGGCCGAGGTCGAGTCGCTGTTGAAGTATGCGCAGCGGCCGTCAAAGGTTCTGGAAACGCCAGCCCTTGAGGTCGTGGCCCAGGCACTGGCCGAGGACCTGCGCGGTCAAGACGCCATTCACACATCGAGAATGATCGACGCGAGGATTGCGCAATATCGGATCGTAGGAAAATTGGGCTCGGGCGGGATGGGAGACGTTTACCGCGCAGTCCGCGCCGACGACCAGTACGAGAAACAGGTGGCCATCAAGCTGGTGCGGCAAGGTTTGGACACGGAGTCCGTGCACGCCCGCTTCCGGCAAGAGCGGCAGATTCTAGCAGGATTTGAGCATGAGAACATCGCGCGCCTGATCGATGGCGGAACGACCGACGAAGGTCATCCTTACTTCGTAATGGAACTGGTCGAGGGAAAGCCGATCGATGAATACTGCGATGACCTGAAGCTCGAAATCGCTGCGCGCCTCGATCTTTTCCGCAAAGTATGTTCGGCGGTGCAGTATGCCCATCAACGGCTGGTCGTGCACCGGGACATCAAACCCAGCAACATTCTAGTCACAGCGGAAGGCGTGCCCAAATTGCTCGATTTCGGCATCGCAACCATTCTGAGTTCGGATGCCTACTCTTCGGGAGCCGCGCCCACGCTCACCGCGCAGCGGGTGATGACGCCGCGATTCGCCAGCCCTGAGCAACTTCGCGGCGGGGTCATCACGACTGCAACCGACGTTTACTCGCTGGGAGTGGTGCTGTACAAGGTGTTGACTGGACATTCCCCATACCGCTCGGACGACAACTCTCCGTATGACCTGGCGCACGCGATTTGCGAAGGCGAGACGGAGAAGCCGAGTACAGCGGTGGGACGCGCCGGGCGCGCAGTTGGCCGAGACATCGGCGATGAGCAGAGCGCGGAGAGCAAATTCGTTGTTACGCCGGAATGGGTGAGCGATTCCCGAAGCACCAGCCCGGAGAAGTTGCGGCGGGCATTGGCGGGCGATCTCGATCAGATTCTGCTGAAGGCGCTGCGCAAGGAACCGCAACGGCGCTACGCGTCCGCGCATGACTTTTCCGAGGACCTCCGCTTGCACGCCAGCGGGCTTCCGGTCACGGCCCGCCGTGACACTTTCAGTTATCGCAGCGGAAAATTCATCAGGCGCAACACGTTTTCTGTGGCAGGCGCTGCAATTCTGATGCTGCTCATTCTGTGCAGCCTGGTGCTGGCGGTACGGGAGGCGCGCATCGCCCGAGCGCAAAGAGCGCGTGCGGAGCGACGTTTCAATGATGTGCGTGCGCTGGCCAATTCATTGCTTTTTGAGATTCACGATAGCATTCAAGACTTGCCGGGATCTACCGCGGCGCGAAAGCTCCTGGTGGACCGAGCGTTGCAATATCTCGACAGCCTCTCTCAGGAGTCTGGTGATACTCCCGGCTTGCAACGCGAACTAGCCGCGGCATATGAAAGAGTGGGCGACGTCCAAGGCAACTGGCAGTTTTCGAATCTTGGGGACACAGCCGGATCGATTGCAAGCTATCGCAAGGCGCTGGGCATCCGGCTCGCACTAGCAGATGATAAGCGTAGCTCTTCTAATGACCAGGCGGCTCTGTCTGCAGTCTATGTGAAGCTTGGTTTCGGCCTCAGAGCCACCAACGATTTTCCCGCCGCCCTGGAGGCTTTCCAGCGGGCGTATCTCATCGACGAACGGTTGGCGATCGCGCAGAAAGATAACCCACAAGCGCAGGAAGACCTTGGCGCAGTGTGTTTCGCCATGGCTCAGTGCCTCGGTGAAATGGGCGACCTCACGGGATCGATTGAGTATTACCGCAAGTCAGCCGCCATCCGTGAGGCGATCACCGGAGGCTCACCAGCCTTCCAGGCATACGTTCAAACCAGGCTTGCAGGTGTGTATGGTTATATGTCAGGGGTGGTACACTTGCAGGGCGATCTAGATTCGGCGCTTTCCCTGCAGAGCAAGGCCCGTGACATTCTGGCTGGCCAGCTAAAGTCCGACCCTCAGAACGCCAGGTTACATCAATTTCTTTTGCAAGCGGAGTATTGGGTTGGATATTACCTCGCCGAGAAGGGGCTTCCCGCGCAAGCTTTGCCTCACTACCAGATTGCACTCGCAGGATTCCAGAAGCTCACCTCGGCTGATGCCCATGACGCGCTGGCAATGCGCTACCTCGGCCAGTGCTATATGAGCATAGGCCGAGCTCTCGCCGCTGAGGGCAAAGAGGCAAAGGGGATTCAATCCGCTCACCAGGCGGTTTTGATTCTTGAGGTCCTTTCGTCCGCCGATCGCGCTGACACCTCCTTCAAGTCCACCGACGTCGCTTATGCCCGTTCGGCGTTGGCGGAGACGTACTCGCGGTTAGCGGTGAAGCCCGGCACACCGAAACCTTCGAGAATTGCAAGCTGGCGAGAAGCCCGGTCCTGGTATCAAAAGAGTCTCGACATATGGTTGGCGTTGAAGCAAAAAGCTCCGCTCGGAAGATTCGATGAGGCGCAGCCAGATAAGATTGCTGCCAAAATCGCGATCTGCGATGCGGCGCTGGTTAAGCTGAACCCCAGCGCTCGGAGCGCGCCGGTTCACACACCCTGACTGGCAGCGCGGCCAGCTTTCTCCGGATGATCTGCGGCGAATACTTGGCAAGGTAGTGAACAATGGTCTCGTTTCGAATCTTGATGCTGGCTGAAGGCTTGGTGGCGTCCAGGTCTCCGAATTTGAAAAACAATGTGCCGGAAGCCTCTACAATCTTTTGGGTGGGTGTGTATGTCGGCTGGTCCATTCCACACTCATAACTGGAAAACCGAATCACGCAGGTGATCCAGGGATATCGGGCCGCGACTTTGGCGCCCCACAGAATTTCATTGGTGTTGCTGCTGTAAGAAGAAGTCCACACATCCGAAATATCGAAAGCGCCCCGAATCTTGCCAGCGCGGATTTCTTCACCAAAGATGAAATCCATCAGATCGTCATCGATAGGAAAATACTGCATCCACAGGATGGGATAGCCATGGGCCTGCAGGTCAGCTTCGATCTCGTGACCGATTCCGGAGTCCATGTGATAGGGGCGCGCTAGAACCAAAACGCACGGCTTGTTTTCGCGCTCGCAAGCGTCGAGGATTTGCCGGCTCCTGCTCCGCATTTCCACGTCAAACTTGTGGAGCGCCGCGAAACCGGCCTCGACCGCCAACTTGGTCTCTTCGAGGTTCAGATCGAAGGCATCTTTTAGTCCGCTATAGAGTTGAGTCGTCACCACCTCGGGCGAATCACCCAGAGAAACAAACGGCGCGGTATGAATAATTCCATTCTCTTTGAATGCATCGCCTTCCTTGAGAAATCCTGCCTTGATGTTTTCGGGCGCGGCCATCACACGGGTGCAGGTGAGGGTATCCAGCACCTGGCCCCGCAGCACTGACGGAATGGAATACATCATCGGGCTGAGCAGGATGTCGATCTTTTGTTTCAGCCCGAAGATCAATTCCCCGTAATGTCCGCTGATGCACTTGACGGGATGGCAGCAATCCACGGTGCCGCGGCCTTTGCCGAACTCCCGTGTCTGCTCTTCGCTGGTTTCTGAACTGAATACGATATTTTCCGACGCCACTCCGAGTTGCCGAAGGAAGCCCACCCAAAACTGGTGCGTGGTCCAGATGTTCAACACCCTTGGGATGCCAACGCGGAGGCGAGTCCGGTCTTTTTCTTTATCTTTAGGCGCCGGACCCGAGAACCGCATTGCGGCGAAAGCCCTCTTTGCGGACCATTTCCGCAACATTGGGAAATGCATGCTTGATCCTTTCCATCTCAGCCTTTACAAGTTTCATCTCATTTGCGTTTTCAACCAGTCCCTTGGCGCAGGAGTTGTTCACGATCACTCGCTCCCAACCGGCCGACGCGGGCACATTACTCCACGGTCTGCCCTGGGCGCCTTCGAGCTCCACATCAATGAACGTCCGCTGACAGTTGACCGGGCACCAGTGGCAGACCGTGTCTTTCGAGGTGGTAGCGCGGTAGGTGAGCCGTTCCACGGCATGGAATCCGCGAAAGCGGCTTTGCCCGCCTGCTTGACGCCAATCCAACGCCACCAGCGCCGCGCCAATCGCGCCGGATTCGCCGGGGTAGGGATGCACGATGACCTCGGCATCGTTGACCTTGGAGTTGATGAAATCCAATTGCGTCTTCACCACGGCGAGGTTTTTGTGCGTACCTCCCTGCAAAATATATTTCCGGCCAACCTGCCGCATGTTGTTCAGCCCGCCCGCATAGATCCAGACGTTCAGAGGAAGAACGGCACACAAAGCGGCGAGGATCTCATCGGCGTGCCATCCTTTGCGCTGCTGGTTCACAATGTCGCTTTGCAAAAATACACCGCAACCCATGGAGAGCCGGGGCGTTGAACGGGCACGAAAGGCAGCCTCGGCAATGTCAGCGAGCGGGATACCGAAACGTTCCGCCACGCCTTGCAGAAACGCGCCGTTGCCGGAGGAACATTGCGAATTCAGGCGGAAATCTGTCACCGCCCCCTGATTCAACATCATGATTTTCACATCCACGCCACCCACATCGCAGATGCAATCGGCGTCGGGAAAGAAATGCAATCCGGCGGTTGCGTGCGCAATGGTTTCGACGACGGCGCAATCAGCGCCGAGCACATCCTTAAGAAGATCCTTGCCGTAGCCGGTAATGGCCAGGGCGGAAACTTTGCTGGTCTTGATCGCGTCGCGAACCTGTCGAAACAGCACTTTCGCGTCTTCAATTGGATTGCCTTTGCTCAGGGCATAACAAGAAAACAGGATTTCTTTGCCTTCGCCCAGGCAGACGGCTTTGGCGGTAGTAGAACCGAAATCACAGCCGATGACGATCGACTCGCGTTTGTTTGCTAGCACTACGTCGGCGCGGGCGGTGACATTCGAACCAGTTGAACGGTTCTTCCCATAGCGACGCTGAAAAGATTCCAATTCCTCCGGGTTCGTCCACAGGCCGGTGCGGCCTTCTTTCTTTTTCTCTTCATGCTGGCCTTCAGCGATCCACCAGCGTAACTTTTCTGTCCCACGATAAATACCGACATCGGCGGATTCACGTGAAGCAATCGCGATGCACCCCAGGGCTGCGTAATAGAGCGCGCCTTCGGGTACCACGACGAGGGCAGCCGGATCGGTAGCGCCCGGCGAAAGGTCGGCAGCCGGAAGGCTCTTACGTTCCTTCCACAACTGAGCCAGATGATGCCGCCAGGCCTGCTGCAGTCCGGAGAAAAATAAGTTGGGACCACCCAGCAGTAAAACCTGCGGCAGTGGCGTGTTGCCGCGAGTCAGCGTGGATAAGTTCTGAAAAACCACAGCTTCAAATAATGAAGCAACGATTTCTTCGACTGGGACACCCGCCTTCAACAGATTATTGGCATCGGCTTCGGAAAAGATCCCACACTTGCTGCTGATTTTGTGCAGCGTGTGGCCAGCGTAGCCCATCCCGGCAAGCTGTTCGGGTGTGATTTCCAGTTTGCGCGCCGTCTTTTCGATAAACGTTCCGGTGCCGCCCGAGCATGCGCTCTGCATGAGCACCTGCTTGTTTTTCCGTGCTCCGGCCCCGGTGAAGAAAATTGTCTTCATGTCTTCGCCGCCGATTTCGCTTACAAAGCGGACATCGGGATGCAGTTCTTCGACCGCGGCGGCGACGGCAACGACCTCTTGAATGATCTTTCCTCCAATCAGCGGAGCAACCAGCCCGCAGCCGGACCCGGTAAGGAAGACGCGGTCTTGCCCGGGCGCCAGGTTGTGCTCGTTTTCCAGGCGCAGCAGAAATTCCAGCACCTTCTCCGCCTGCTTTGTGTTGTGCCTCTCGTAAGCCTGCGCCAGCACTTTGCCGTCGGTGGAAGCCAGCACGTATTTGCAAGTGGTGCTGCCGACGTCGATGCTGCAAATCTTGCCGGTGAAATGTGGGCGCGATACCGGTTCGCCGGAGAAAAGAGCGGAGACAGGAGAATCCTCCTGGGGAGCCGGCTGAATTTGATGGAGGAGACTGGCTGGCATATGTCTGGACTGGGTTCCGTCAGGCTTGCACCATGCAACCGCGCTGCGCCAAGTGGGCCACATAGTTTGCAGCCGCGCCGGCGTACCCCATACGCGGCACGCGGTAAGTTGCGCGGCGCAGCTCGGGATGCGATTTCTCGTATGCTCGAACGGATTGCACGCTCAAGCCGGTTTCCCGCAGCACCCGTTCAAACTCATCCTGTGCCCGGCGTTTCGCTTCGGTAAGAATCATCTGGCAGCGGCTGAGCGCGTGTACCTCAGCGTCACCCTTAATCTCGATGGGAGCATAAAGCAAGTCCGGATACTGTCCCAGCACATTCGCCATGGCGCCAACCGACATCGTGTTGGGCATGCAGGAATACGGCGACAGCTCACAAATCATGTGCGCTTTTTTATGGTGATAGGAATGCAGCGCCTTCGCCACCAGCATATGTCCCTCGCCGCCCCGCAATTCAAAGTGATAGAACGGCGCAGCCAACTGCTTCAGTTCGTATTGATCGGGTAATTCTTCCGGGAGGTTGGCTAAGGCCTTGCGGAAGCGGTTGTAGGTACCGCGAAAAATTGTCTCTATCGCTGCAATCGCTCTACGCTTAATTCGGGGATGGCGGCCCACATTCTTTCGTTCTTTGAGCTCGCGAATCAGAGGATGGAAAAGATAATCCAGCCAAACCGCGACCGGGGGCGGCACAATTTCCGCGCCTTCGTGTTCGAGCCAACGTTTGATGTTGTAATTGCCATCGCCTTCGTGAGTTTGTATCCAGAACTCGCCAGTGATTTTCACTTTCGTCTTCACGCGTAGGCGGTCCACTTCAATGGCGTCCCATTTCTTCTTTATTTCGTTCAAGGCTCGCACAAAATATCCGGTAAGCAAATGCCAGCCGAATGTCCGCCATGTGCTCTTTTGCAGAGGACGATCGCGGAACACTTTGTACAGGTATTCGGCGCTCTCTTGTAAAACCTGATTGGTCGCTCCGGGGACGACCTCGTAGGGCCTGGCCATATATTCCAGGTCAGTGAGCAAGTCGCCGCAAAGAATGGCCCAGATCAGGCCCAGGCTCAGCGGAGGATTAATCTCCAGCCCATCGTTTTTTTCTTTGCTCTGATCCAACTGGTCCTGGGCGAGCAGCAACAAGCGAAAATCGCGTAACCCCAAACCATCCAGAGCCATGGCATATGACTGATGATATTGGCCGAAGCGGCAAGGACCACAAGCGCCCGCGGTCATAAAGACAAACTTGTTGGCCACTTTGTTTTCGCCGTGAACAGAAACTTCGCTCTTCAGAAAATTGACGAGATTGCCGGTGGTGAAAATCGTGGGACAGCACGCGCCCACGTCGATGAGCTCTTTGCCGGCGTCGAGATCGTGGCGGGAAATATTTGGCAGAGGCTGAGCGTTGTAGTGGAGGTTGTGCATCACCCCCTGAATCAGCCGTTCATGCTTCCAGGTGAGCCCGCCGTACAGGATGGTGACATCGTCGCGCTCGGCGCGAGTGAACGGCCGAGGCTGGTAGCCGGTGTAGTGGTTAATGGTGGTTAGTTCCGGCACGGATCATCTCCTGTTACTGGCGAGAGGCACGCAAGTCCGCTGCACTATTTTCTACGCCGCGTTTCTGCTTGCGAGAATACATCGCCCTGCCCCACAACACGGCAGTGAATACTGTACATAAGTAAGCGAACAAATTTCCAACCGCTTGATACACGGTGTGGCCGCCTTCGAGCAAAGCTACTGTTGCCATCATTTTGTCGGCGGGTCGTGGATGCAGATAAGGATCGACTGCGTAAGTCTCTTGCACTAAGCGGCCGTTGGGGTCGATGACCGCGGAGACGCCGGAGTTCACCGCGCGCACCATGCTGGTGCGTTGCTCGACGCTCGCGAAGACAGCCAGCGCTAAATGCTGCCACGGTTCCGCTTTTTCTCCGAACCATGTGTCGTTGGTGATATTCACCAGCAATTGCGGGTGAAGCGTTCCCACGGAACGGAGAAAATCAGGCAGGATGTCCTCGTAGCAAATGACCGGTCCGAGCTTGACCGTGCTTCCATCCGGCCTCGTCAAGGGCAACACCTTCGCCTCGCTACCGGGAGTAAAGTTTCCAGTGCCGTTGGGGAGATAGCGGCGGAGCCAGGGAAAGCGTTCGATCCCGGGAACGTGCTCGCCGAATGCCAGCAAACGCATCTTGTCGTAGCGGCCGGCAACCTGTCCGTTGCCATCCAGCAGGAGCGCGGAATTGTACGCGCGAGTATCTGGGAATGAACGAGTGAGAGCGCCCATCAATAAAGGAACTTTGAATCCGCTGCGAATTGTGGACTGGCTTGCGGGTGCAGAATCGGAAGCAAAATCTCGCGGCAAAACGTAGGGATAGCTGGTCTCGCTCCACACGATCAGCTCTGCGCCTGCGGCAGCCAACTCTCTGCTCTGTTCCTGGAGTGCATCCAGCTGCGTTTGCGCCTGCTCCGGATGCCTTACGCCTTTCAGGTTGTAGGCGACGTTGGGTTGAACCACTCCGACCACCATTTTGGGCGCAGCGGCGATGAGAGCATCCGTTTGCTTCATCCGCAAATATCCATAAAGCAAAGCGGCGGCCAGCACCATCGCGCTGGCCAACACCGGCAACGCTGCTCGCCTGCCGCGGGTAAGGAGGTCGTAGATTGCGCCATTGACCATCAACAGCAAAGCGGTGACGCCCAGAGGCCCGGTCAAATCTGCGATTTGTATCACCATGGGATGCCACGCTTGCATGATTGCCAGATGGGACGGAAACAACAACGGGACAATCCACTCGCAGGCCACCATGACCAACGGCGCCAGCAGAGCCATAGGAAAAGCGCTCCGCCGGCGGATTCCGCGCACAGCCCAGCCGAATAGCAGAAAGACGCTTCCCTGATACGCGCAGAACAGCAGATACAAGAGCACAGCAGGCGGAGATGGCAGGTCAGCAAAGCGGCGCAGGAGTTCAATGAGCCAGTAGAACCCGCCGCCGACCATCACCGCACCCGCCCACCAGGAAAATAAAATCGCCCGGGCGCGAGTGGGCGCGCGATCCAGCACAAAAAGGACGGGTACCATGGCAATCCACGATAGAGCCGAGAGATGGAAGGGCGTACAACTCAGGAACCACAAGCATCCGGAAAGCGTCGAGAGAGCCAGACTCGGCCACATCCCGAGCGGGCGTGGAAGACGAACAGGCGCCAACGCTGCCCCGTCTTTGACCTGAGACGGTCTGCCTGGTGCGCGACGAAGCTTAGACTCCACCATGCTTTCCGCCGCTGCGGGCACGCAAGCCTCCTATTGCAAGAGCCCCGTCGTGGTAAATCCGGCGGCGAAGGCCACATTGGGTACAGTTGCGACCGGGGTCAACAATCCCGTGGTTAAGTCGATGCTAAAGATGTCGATGCTGGCGGTCTGGGCGGTAGCGCCGGCGCTTACGCAGTATAGAAACTTGCCTGAGATATCCACGGCCAATCCCGTCGGTGAGGGGTCGGTATTAGCGGCCTGGCCATTGGACATACTGGTTGGTACCTGGGTCAGCAGTCCGGTAGAAGGATCGATGGTGAAGGCATAGATTTGACCCATGATTTCGTTGGTCGCGTAGAGGAACTTTCCGGTTGGCTCCACTACCACGGAACTAGCGCCCGGGGTTGAAGAGACGGGTCCCAGAGAAACGTGGGAAGTTGAATTCAGGGTAAGAGCGCCGGTCGTGCCGATGGTAAACTCCCAGACCGCGTTGAACTGCGGATCGGCGGAATACGCGAAGCGTCCGCTGGGATCGATTGCGATCCAATTCTGACTCAAGCCTTGGGTGTTGGATCCGCCCGCGATCGGGCCCAAACTGCCGGTCGCTGAATCGATGCCGAACACGTCAATGGTCGCGGCCGTGCCGTCCGCCACATAGATGAACGACCCGGTCGGGTCGGTGGTGACGAATACAGGTCCGGCATGGGTCGAGATTGCTGCGGCTCCGCTCGCCGGCTGGAGAGGCAAGTCGTACTTCCAAACGGTGTTGTCGGTCTGCATGGTGACGTAGAGGAACGATCCGGAAAGATCGGTGGTCAGCCAGCTGGGGCCGTTCCCTGCGGCGTAGGGCTCTGTAGCATAGAAACTGAGGCCCACGCCGAATATGTCGTTATAGCCGAACACGGCGTCGCTGGTGAAGGCGGGGGCGTAGGCGTTAGCGCCAAAAGGATCCGTTGCGACGGTTTTCGCCGTGTCCCCCGCCCCGATCGGTGTGGACAGGGGGCTCAGATTGCCGGTCGCTGGATCGATGGTGAACTGGGTGATGGTAGCGCCAGGAGTCTCTTCATTCGCCACCAACAGCTGTTCGGGTGTGAAGGTCACTGCCGCTGTTCCCGCACTGAGCATCTGTGCAAACTCAAACGAAGAGTGCAGCCGCATTTTGCTGACCGGGGTCAGCGCGCCGGGCGACGATCCTCCGCTGGCGATGCTATAACTCCAGACCTCATCCGTCTGTGAATACGACACGAATACATGCTTGCCGGATGGATCAACGTTGATGTTTTCCGGAACACCGACCGCCGGAACAGCAAATGGAGAGCCGGTCAGCGGAGTCAGTCCGCTGCCGCTGAACGCGAAGCCCAGCAGTTGGTCATTGGCGTCATCAATGGCGTAGAGGAAATTCGCCGCAGGATCAAACGCCAACTGGCTGATGTTGCCGCCGAAACCCCCGATGAGGAACGGAGAGCCGGCAACTGGGGTGAGCGCACCCGCGGAAATCGAATACTCGTACAAGAAATTCTGCGAGCCAGCGTCGACCGCCAGGAGAAAACTTCCCGACGGATCCACAACCATCGGCTGACGGCCGAATAGAGGATGGGATGAAGGCGGTGTCCCCACGGGGGTGAGCGCTCCGCCTGCGCCGATCTGGTAGCTGTGAATGCCTCCGCTGCCGTCTTCCATGTAGAGAAAGGCTCCAGCCGGATCAATCGTAAGCTCGGTCGCGGCGACGGTAATGGGCAGACCCGTGCCGGCGGTGGGCAGGCCAGACACCGGATCCAGCGTAAACAGGGAGATTTGCTGGTCTGTATTATCGGCGGCGTATAAGTAGCGCCCTTGGGGGTCTACGGCGAGGGCGCCGCTCAAGTTCGCAGGAGTTCCGCCGCCCACCAAAATCATAAAGCCCGAGGGTAATACTTCAAGGGTGGAAAGCTGCGTAACTCCAGTCGTAGTGTCGAGCTGCGCCAGATAGATCACAGGCACCGGACTGGCGGGATTCAGGGCCGACCCCTGCACCGACTGCGCCGGAATACCAACGTACGAGACCGAGCGCAATTGGCCGGTGGAAGGAATGACCGCATAGTCGGAGATGGTATTGTCGGCGTTCAATTCGAACAGATAGCGCGGAACATTTCCCACCACCGCGGCGGTCACCGTGAGCGTGACCGAACTACTGGGCAAGGTGCCAACTGTGGCAGTGATGGTCGCCTGTCCCGCCGTAACGCCGGTGGCGACTCCGCCGCTGCTGATTGTGGCGACACTGGTCGGATTGGAGCCCCAGGTTATGCCCGTGGTGACCGGCTGATGGCTTCCGTCGGAGAAGTTGCCCGTCACGGCATAGGTCTGGGTGCCGCCGACCGGAATGGACGCGCCAGCCGGGGTCACGCTAATGGATTGCAGGACCGGAGCGGTAGCCGTGAGAGTGACTCCCGGGCTGACGATAGTACCCACCGTCGCGGTGATCGAAGTCGTTCCCGGAGTCAACGTCTTAGCCAATCCGCCCGAGGCGATGGTTGCCACCGCCGTATTCGTCGAGGCCCAAGTCGCCGTTGCTGTCAGATTCTGAGGCGGCCCGCTGCTGTACGTGCCGGTGGCCGTGAATTGCTGGGTGAGACCGGCAGCGACGGACGCAGGCGAGGGAGTAACTGCAATCGAAACTAGCGTTGGCACCGTGCTCGATACATTCAGAGTTTCCGTGCCGGTTACGGGCGGCTTCAGGGGAATGGTCAAGCTGGCCGTAATAATCGATGATCCAGTGGCGACTCCAGTTGCTAGACCTGTCTGCGCAACGATGGTCGCGACGCTCGGCGTTCCCGAAGTCCATGTCACAGACGTCGTCAAGTCAGACGTCGTCTTGTCGGAGTACGTGCCGGTTGCCTTGAACTGATCGGTCCCGCCCACAGCTGCCGTGCCTGATGGGATATTGAGGTCGGTGACGGTAATGCTCTGCAGGGTCGCGCCACCCGGGGTGCCCGGAGGCGCGCACCCGTATGCAAACCACCCCGCGAGCGTCGCCAGCACGAGCCACAGGGGGACAAACTCCAGAATTTGGCGCGCCCAGCCGCGCAGGCCCTGCGGACGTGAAGTCACTCCGCTCGACGCTGATCCATCCGACAGGAGGACGTGGCCATGGTTGCATACCTGTGCGCTCTGCAAAGAATTGGGCGGCGCGTATTCTGGCTTCATGATTCCCCCTGGGACAGGAGTCCAGCACGACAGAGTGAACCGGCGTCGCTGTACACTACCGGCTCTTACTACTGTTAGCGGGAAAAACCGGTAAACGCTGTCATGTTTCTGAAAGAAATCTAAAAATAATTTTGAGGGAGTATGGAAAAGGCGCTGACGTACGAGCGCTCTAAGGGTCAAACGGCAGGCTGGGAATGGGAAAGGGACTTGGTGATTCCCACCACGAGCAGCAGGAAGCCAGCGGTCACAGAGATTACTGCCACCTGCTGTGCGTTGGTGAGCCCCAGCCACCCTCGCGGGTTGCGTCGGATAAACTCGACCAGGAATCTGGCAACACCCGTCAAGATCAGATACTCCGCGAACACGCAACCAGGTGGGATTCGCAGATGAACCGAGGCGCGTCCTCGCCTCCATAGATAAAGAGAAATCAGCGCTGCCCCAATGAACTCATAGATCGGGGTCGGGTGGACGGGTGTGTAGGTCGGAACCAGACCATGCGGAAAACTCATTCCCCAGGGCAGCGAAGTCGGAACTCCGTAATCACCGTCGCCTGCGAGAAAACAGCCGAGCCGGCCGATTCCGTATCCTAGGGCGGCTCCGGGCGAAACCACATCGAGAAAAGTGAGAAGTCCAATTTTGTAATGCCGGGCCAGAAAAGCCGCTGCCACCAAGCCTCCCATGACCGCGCCATAAAAAGTAAACCCCGCTGGACTTAGCAAGAGACTCGGGTGCACCAGGTAAACGGAGGGAGTGTCAACCATCTTGTAGAGCTTGGAAGTGATGAAACCGGTGACGCCGATCACCAGTATGATCACGTAAGCGTTGGCCTGAATCCGGCGCCGAAACAAATCCGCACGCAACAGGAGGAAGCCCGCGAACAACCCAGTGGCGAGCATGATCCCGTACATGCCGAACTTCAAGGGCCCGATATAGATGAACGGGAGCACGGAACTTGCAGAGCAGTATAGCTGAAACCTCGCGCTCAGTTTAGGGTACCGCAGCTAAATCATGGACTCCGCGTTCCCCATCCCGCGCGCCACCGAGTTGGAAGGAAAGATTTCGGTTGACACTGCTCCATCTCGTTTGATAATTATTATCATTCAATAATCATGCGCCTCACCCATGATCAGTTCCGTGAGCTGGCTGCGAAGCACGGTTTGGCGGTCACGCACCAGCGTCAGGTGGTCTATGAGGCCGTCGTCGCCTCTCACGGACACTATTCCCCGGAAGACATTTACGCCGCGGTCCGGCGCCGCATTCCATCTGTTTCTTTGGCCACGGTCTACAGCAATTTGCGGCTTTTCATCGAGTGTGGGTTGCTGCGGGAGGTCAGTCCGCATGCGGCAACGTTGCGCGTGGACGGCAATCTCAAACCGCATCACCACCTGGTCTGCTTGCGCTGCAAATCGGTGCAGGACATTGAAGGAGAGTTCATCGATTTCAAACGGCTATCCCGGCATGTGCCGGATGGCTTCGATCTGACGCAGCCGATGATCGAGGTCTTTGGCCTCTGCCGCCGTTGCCGTACAAAAACCTAAGCGATTGCGCGAATGGGAAAGTCAGAATGTTCTCGTAGTTCGTCATAGTTTGTTTGAAGAGGAGGAGCAATCATGTCAACCGAAGCAAAGTGCCCGTTCCAACATACCGCGGCTGGGGCCACGGTGAATGCCGACTGGTGGCCGAATCAGCTGAACCTCAGGATCCTGCACCAGCACTCCCCTCTGTCCGATCCTATGGACAAGGAGTTCAATTACGCGGAAGAGTTCAAGAGCCTTGATCTGAATGCCGTGATCAAGGACCTGCATGCCTTGATGACGGACTCGCAGGATTGGTGGCCGGCCGACTTTGGCCACTACGGACCGCTTTTCATTCGCATGGCTTGGCACAGCGCGGGCACGTACCGCATCGGGGACGGCCGCGGCGGAGCCGGAGCCGGGCAGCAGCGCTTCGCGCCGCTCAATAGCTGGCCGGACAATGTGAACCTCGACAAAGCGCGCCGGCTGCTGTGGCCGATTAAACAGAAATACGGCCGAAAAATCTCCTGGGCCGACCTCATGATTCTCGCCGGCAACGTCGCCCTCGAGTCAATGGGCTTTAAGACGTTTGGGTTTGGCGGCGGGCGCGCGGACGTCTGGGAGCCCGAAGAGGACATTTTCTGGGGCCCCGAAGGCAAGTGGCTGGCGGACGAGCGCTACAGCGGCGACCGTGATCTTCAGAATCCGCTCGCTGCTGTTCAGATGGGCCTGATCTACGTGAATCCGGAAGGGCCAAATGGAAAGCCGGATCCTATCGCTGCGGCGCGGGACATCCGAGAGACTTTCGCCCGCATGGCGATGAATGATGAGGAGACGGTTGCGCTCATCGCCGGCGGTCACACCTTCGGAAAAACCCACGGCGCGGCCGATCCAAAGAAGTATGTCGGACCAGAACCCGAAGCTGCCGGCATCGAGGAGCAGGGCCTCGGCTGGGGGAACAAGTTTGGCACAGGCAGCGGTGATGATGCGATCGGCAGCGGGCTCGAGGTCATTTGGACCACGACGCCTACGAAGTGGAGCAACAACTTCTTCACGAATCTTTTCAGTTACGAATGGGAACTGACGAAGAGTCCGGCCGGTGCGCATCAGTGGACACCGAAAAATGGCGGAGGCAAAGGTTCGGTGCCCGATGCGCAAGATCCCTCAAAGCATCATTCGCCATCCATGCTGACAACGGACCTCTCCTTGCGGTTCGACCCGGCTTACGAAAAGATTTCACGACGCTTCTACGAGCATCCAGCTGAGTTTGCGGACGCGTTTGCGCGGGCGTGGTTCAAGCTCACGCACCGCGACATGGGGCCAATCGCCCGCTACCTTGGCCCGCTGGTTCCCAAGGAGCAGTTAGTGTGGCAAGACCCGGTTCCCGCCGTGGATCATAAACTGATCGGTGAACAAGACGTTGCTGCCCTGAAGGCGAAGATCCTCAAATCCGGACTCTCGATCTCCCAACTGGTGACGACTGCCTGGGCATCGGCTGCGTCGTTCCGCGGCTCTGACAAGC
>Ga0210407_10001047_pt1 | contig 27398 bp, 25 predicted proteins | sample IncBWC27MmetaG_FD_150860 | JGI IMG/M metagenome (GOLD analysis project Ga0210407, IMG submission 150860) | Forest soil microbial communities from Barre Woods Harvard Forest LTER site, Petersham, Massachusetts, United States - Inc-BW-C-27-M | ecosystem: Environmental > Terrestrial > Soil >...
GGACCTTTCGGCGATCGAGTCGGTCTATGAAGAGGAAGATCGCGGTCAACCACCGTATCACCCGCGCATGATGGTCAAGATTCTGGTGTACGGCTATTGCGTGGGAGTGTTTTCCTCTCGGCGAATTCAGAAGCGTCTGGCGGAAGACGTGGCTTTCCGCGTATTGGCCGCCGGCAATCAGCCGGATTTCCGGACCATATCGGATTTTCGGAAACTTCATTTGAAAGCGCTGGAAGGACTGTTCCAGCAGGTGTTACGGCTGGTGTTAGAGATGGGAGCGCTGAAGCTGGGACGAGTGGCTTTGGATGGGAGCAAAGTAAAAGCCAACGCGAGCAAGCACAAGGCCATGAGTTATGGACGGATGGAGGAGGCCGAGAAGCGGCTGAAGGAGGAAGTGCAAGATTTGTTGAAGCAAGCAGGGGCCGCGGATGAAGAAGAGGATAAACGATACGGCCGGGAGCGTCAGGGTGAGGAACTGCCCGAAGAGTTACAGCGACGGGAAACGCGGATAGCGCGGATTCAGGAAGCCAAGAAGGCGTTGGAAGAGCGAGCGCGCGAGCAGGCCGAGAGCGAGGGTAAAGATCGCAAGGAAGCGCAGCCGGAGGCGAAGGCCCAGTACAACTTTACGGATCCGGAGTCCCGCATCATGAAAGGGCCGGATGGATTCGTGCAAGGCTACAACACGCAGGTGGCGGTGGAGCCGGTTCTCCAATTGATTGTGGGGCAGACGGTGACACAAGCAGCCAACGATAAACAACAGGTGGTACCGCTGATCGAGGCGATCCAAGAACAATCGGGACAGAAACCGGAAGAAGTTCTGACGGACCACGGGTATTGCTCGGAGGAAAATCTGAAGTACCTGGAGAAGAGAAGGATGGAAGGGTTCGTGGCAACAGAAAAGCAGAAACACGGGGAGCGGAACGAGCCCTGCAAACGGGGACCCTTACCGGCAGATGCTAGTCGCGTAGAGCGCATGGAGCGAAAGCTGAAGACGAAGGTGGGAGCGGCCGTTTACGCGAGACGAAAATGTATAGTTGAGCCGGTGTTCGGGCAGATCAAGCAGGCCCGCGGATTCCGGCAGTTTCTCTTACGCGGGTTGGAGAAGGTACAAGGCGAGTGGGCTTTAATCTGTATGACTCACAATCTTTTGAAGTTTCACAAGCTATGTTACGAATAAAGCGAAGAAGAAAGACTAAAAGAAGGTGGGGAGCGAGAAAAGGATGCTCCCGAGAATGCTAATCATAGGAGCGGTCCCATCGTTAGCGGACACGCACTGTACCGGATAGCCCTTTATGGGCGCTTCGCGCGAGGAATCAGTCTTCAAAAAAGTCAATTTTCAGACGGGCTCCTAGGAGCGCTAGGGGTCTGCCAGAACCGCCCCAATCGAGCACCTCCAAGCGAACGTTTTTGTCCACAGTCACAAATTGGGTGATGTGCGGGGATGGGTCTTTCCACGCGGGGGAATGTTGGGGTTGAAGAGGAACCGTGAATAAGACGAGCAGCATTGAAGCCGCTCGTCCCTTGAATCGACCTATAAACATGTCGGCTCTCTGATCTACATTGTACTGGCCTGAGATATTTTAGATTTCCTTCGCATTGTGATTCCGAGCGCAAGAACATTCCCATATCAGTCGCTGTGCCTGAGCGAACCAGTTCCCGGGCGGGTATACCCCGCTGTGGACCACCGCCTTTTCACGGCGCACCCGAGGACGGCGCTAATCAGAACCTCGAACCTCGCCCGGCGTATCTGAACTTTCTGCTGGAAGTTTCGCAAAACACACGCTACAGTGCGGAATTAGGAGCAATGGGCTACTCACTTTCTTCTGCACCTAGCAAGGTATCTGTTGTCATTGCGCGGAGGCGAAACCTACCATTTCTTTTCTTTTTTCCGCTCTGGGTAGCCGGGTGGGTGATGGCGCTGAAGGGAACACGCAACCGGCCTCAATCGATTTTCGGCGAAATCTTTTTTGGCATCGTGACACTGTCTATCGCATACGCATGGCTCTGGAATCTTGGCGGAAAGGAAGAGTTGGAATTCACCGCGTCTGTGCTTAACTACAGGCGAAGTCTCTTTGGGATTTCTCGCAGCCGCTTGTTTAGCATGAAAAGAATTGACAACCCTTATTTTGAGAACTCCCAAAGCCGAGGGAAGTCACGCATACCTAGCGGCATTGGTTTTTCATACGAAGGCAAGGAAATCAGGGTCGGTGACCATCTGACCTGTCGTGACGCAAAGGAAATTATTGCGGCTGTGCTTCTGCAACTTCCTGAACTTGTCCGGTATTGGGGCCGGTACGAAGAAGGTTTTCTTGAATTGGACGAGGATATGAGCCTCAACTTGAAATAGTGGACGTGCGAAGTGTGGCGAGCCAACGGAACAAACCCAATTCCCGGAGAGATACGGCGTTAATCAGAACTTCCTGCCCGAGCGTCTGTCGCACGCAAGGTGTCGCTCTTCGTTGACTTGCCTTTTGCCACAACCTAAGATGAGCGCCAAATGGGCGACTCCCCATCTCTAATTGGGCAAACCATCTCGCATTACCGCATCCTCGAAAAACTCGGCGGCGGGGGCATGGGAGTGGTGTACAAAGCCGAGGACACCGAGCTTGGGCGGTTCGTCGCTCTCAAGTTCCTGCCTGAAGACCTAGCCCAAGACGCGCAGGCGTTAGAGCGGTTCCGCCGCGAAGCCCGTGCCGCGTCTGCATTGAACCATCCGAACATCTGCACCATTCACGAAATCGGGAAGCACAACGGTCAGTCGTTCATTGTCATGGAATATCTCGGCGGCATGACGCTCAAACATCGCATCGGTGGCAAGTCGATGGAGATCGAGGAGGTACTGTCGCTTGGAATCGAGGTCGCCGACGCCCTCGATGGTGCCCACTCCGCAGGCATAGTGCATCGGGACATCAAGCCCGCCAATATCTTCGTGACCCAGCGCGGTCATGCCAAGGTTCTGGATTTCGGGTTGGCTAAGGTCAGTACATCCAAAAGCGCGACTGGCAACGAGCCAACACTTGCCACTGCGGAGGTTGACCCTGACCATCTGACGAGTCCCGGCACGGCTGTAGGAACCATCGCTTACATGTCGCCTGAACAAGTCCGCGCCAAGGAATTGGATGCCCGCACCGACCTGTTCTCGTTCGGGGCGGTGCTGTACGAGATGGCGACCGGAACCATGCCCTTTAGAGGGGAGAGTTCAGGAGTGATCTTCAAAACAATTCTGGATTGAGCGCCCACTCCTCCCATTCGGCTCAATCCTGATCTGCCAGTCGATCTGGAACGGATCATCCACAAGGCGCTGGAGAAGGATCGCAACCTGCGTTACCAGCATGCGGCTGACATACGCACCGACCTGCAACGGCTGAAGCGGGACACGGAGTCAGCGCGGATACCCGCAGCGTTAAGGGCTGAAGCCAGCGCTCACCTACGAATGCACTGGAAGGTCACGCTCTCAGTCGCATTCGCTGTGGCGGCACTTGCCGCAGGTGGTTACTTCTATTTCCACCGCACGCCAAAACTCACCGACAAGGACACCATCGTGCTATCCGATTTCACTAACACCACGGGCGATGCAATCTTCGACGACACGCTGAAGACGGCCCTCAACGTTTCCCTGCGGCAATCGCCTTTCCTGAATGTGCTCTCGGACAGCGAAGTGACGAAAACCTTGCAGCAGATGACCCGTCCGGCTGACACGAAACTGACGCCCGGTGTGGCCCGCGAACTTTGCCAGCGGGCGGGCAGCAAAGCTTATCTTGCCGGAACGATTGGCAGTCTGGGCAGCCAATACGTGCTGGAGTTGAAGGCTGTGAATTGCCGGAGCGGAGACACGCTGGCCGAGGAGCAGGTGACGGCAGTGTCCAAGGAGAAGGTGCTGGACACGCTGGGCAAGGCGGCGTCCAAGCTGCGCGGTGAGTTGGGCGAATCGCTGGCTACGGTGCAGAAGCTTGATGTTCCGCTGGCAGAGGCCACTACGTCGTCGCTCGAAGCTCTGAAAGCGCTCAGCCTTGGCAAAAAGGCCCAAAACGAGAAAGGCTACGCCGCAGCCCTGCCTTACGACCAGCGTGCCATTCAACTTGACCCAAATTTTGCCGTGGGGTACAGCGCAGTGGGCAACGAATACCACAGTCTCGGCGAGACGGGGCGGGCCAGCGAGTATTTCACCAAGGCTTTCCAGTTGCGGGAACATGCCAGCGAACGGGAAAAGCTGGCGATCGCCGCCGACTACTATTTGAATGTAACCGGGGAACTGGATAAAGCGGCCCAGACGTATCAGGAAGCGATTGAGAACTACCCACGACGAGCCGGAGCATATGTCAATTTGGGCAACGTGTACGGCGCAGAGGGGCAGTATGAAAAAGCCGAGGAGGTCACGAGGCAAGCCGTGCGCCTTGCGCCGGATGAAGATAGCTACGGCAATCTCGCCAACAACACCCTTGCCTTGCAGCGTTTTGAAGAAACGCGGCAGGTCATCCACGAAGCGCAGGCGCGAAAAGTGGATAATTTCATAGTGCACAGTGCTCTCTACGCTCTTGCCTTTCTGGGAGCAGATTCCGCTGCGATGGCGGAACAGCAACAGTGGTTTGCTGGCAAGCCCGAAGAGAACTTTGGATTGGCGCTCGCATCCGACACCGAAGCGTATGCAGGTCATGCCGAGAAGGCGCGGGAACTGACCAAGCGGGCTGCGGATTCCGCAATCCGGGCGGACAACAAGGAAGAGGGGGCCATATGGCAGGCGATTGCCGCTCAGCGGGAGGCAGCTTACGGCAATGCCACAGAAGCGCGGCAGTCAGCGGCAGAGGCTTTGAAGCTGGCTCCTGCTAGTCAGGGCGTCGAGGTCGAGGCCGCGCTCGCGTTTGCCATGGCGGGCGATACGGCGCGAGCGGAATCGTTGGCTCAAGATTTAGGGAGGCGCTACCAACTGGATGCGCAGATGCAGTCGCTTTGGCTGCCGGGGATTCAGGCGCAAGTGGCTCTAAATAAAAAGAACCCGGCTGCCGCCCTGAATGCTCTGCAAGCTGCTTCTCCCATCGAGTTGGGGCAAATTGGATTCGTCGACAACATTTCCTGCCTCTATCCCACGTATGTGCGTGGAGAAGCATACTTGGCAGCGGGACAAGGCAGTGCTGCCGCCGTCGAGTTTCAGAAGATTCTCGACCACAGCGGCATCGTCTGGAACTGCTGGACGGGCGCGTTAGCGCATCTGGGAGTGGCTCGTGCAAACGCCTTGCAGGCGAAGAGTTCGCAGGGAGCGGATGCCGATGCCGCCCGCACTCGGGCGCTCGCCGCCTACAAAGATTTCCTCACGCTCTGGAAAGACGCCGACCCCGATATTCCCATCCTGAAGGAAGTCAAAGCCGAATACGCGAAGCTGAGATAGCCATCGGAATTGCTTGAAAATGGTCATCAAGATTGGCCAACTGATTAGAGGCTCCAATTCCCCCCTTCACTGAGTCGAGCCGGGTTTCGCCCCTTGCGGCTACCAGTGCGGCGAACTCGCTAAGTCCTTTAAAATGGTTCCGGCTCTAGGGGGTTGTTTCCGCAAGGTGCGTAACTAGCTGAAATTGCTGGCCCGATTTTTGCAGTTTTTGTGAGTCTGAGACTAATGTCTTGGACTCACTTAGGAAAGGCACGGAAAAAAACAAAAACTGCGGCTGCCCCGAAGAAACCAGCGACGAAAAGGCACACGAATCTCGCCCAGTTCGGAATGGGCCAAACCGCATCAGCAGACCGTCCGCGCCGCCTCCGAAGAGAACCCGTCACCGCTCCCTGAAGGAAATAGATGCCCGCGAACACCAGGCAGAGCGTGTACATCACGCTTTTCATTTGATCACTCATCAGCCTGATTCCGCTCTGACTTCACTTCCTTCTGGATTGCCTGCTCGACTTCCTTGACATCGACGCCGAAGTGAGCGGCGATTGCAGCCAGCGTCCACCCGGCATCGAGCATCGTCACCATCGTCTCGGCTTGATCTCGCGTTATCATCACTCGACAATTAGCTCTGGGCGTCGTGCTTCGCCCATTCCGTTCATTAGAGCACCTTCGGGGGCAGGGCGTGAACTCAGTTGATGTGGTCGATTTTTACAGAACCATCACGCAGTTGGGCACCGAACTGTGGATCGACGGCGGATGGGCTGTTGATGCGCTGCTCGGTGAGCAGACCCGGCCACACAGGGACTTGGACATTGCTATTCAAGAGAAGGATGTTCCGTTGCTCCGTCACCTCCTGCAAGCACGAGGTTACACCGACATAAAGCTCGAAGACGCCCGACCTTGGAATTTTGTATTGGGTGATGAAAATGGCAGAGAGATTGATGTCCATGTCATCGTGCTAGACGGCCAAGGAAACGGGATATACGGCCCGCCAGAAAAAGGAGAGAAGTATCCGGCTGCATCCTTGACGGGAACTGGGAACATAGGCGGCCAAGCCGTTCGGTGTATTTCACCGGAATGGATGGTCAAGTTTCACTCCGGCTATGATCTCAAAGACAAGGATTTTCGAGACGTGTCCGCTTTGTGCAAGAAATTCGGAATTGATTTACCAGCAGTGTACGAACGGTTCAAGCAGCACATTTCAAAGCCATCCTGAGCGAGTAAGCATTTCTAGTGCGCAAGCTCTGGAAGCCAGTTCAGTTTACCCAATCGTTTTGCGACCTGTACCAAACATCTTCCACTACTCTCAGGAAATCATTACGTAGAGACGATTTAGTTGGTTTGAAGCAGGATGGTGATGAACACTTTGTAGTGATCGATGGCTACAAGCGGGTGCGCGCGATGCGCGAACCAGAAGCTCAGATTCCGAAATTCTGACTGGTGACTTTTCCGGAGGGCGCGGTGGGGAGTAACGAGTCTGAATCTCAAAGGTCTTCACCAGAAATGGACCGGCTTTGCTTTGCAGGCTGTTGCTGAGTGCTTGGGTGCTTCCCTACGGCGTTCTCGCGTGGACGCTCCAACAGGGCTTGCAGCACTTGAAAGGGCTGGCCCGCCACTTTTTGCTTCATGCCGGCCCTGCGAACCTCACCGGTTTGCAGGTCCACTTCGAAGACCCCGAACTTTACTACCCGAGGTTGGCTGGGCATGGTGTCCATCGGCCCACTTGCTTGCAACTAAGCGCAGTCTACCACGCTTGGGCTCCGAGACGGATAAAGGCCCTCATGGAACCATGCGAAGTTAAGCATGGAGAATCTGCAACTTGCGATGGAACCAAAAAACCACCGGCAAGGTTCTTGACCCTTGCCTGCGCTTTGGGCAAGCGTGCTAGTTCAGTCAGCAAGTTCTTGGCGCACCAAAAAAGGAGGTCCCCATGACGTTTGGAAGAATCACTCGCATCGCATTCCTGGTTTCCATCGCGATTTTACTGTTTTCCTTTATTGCCAGCAGCGGAGGTCACCGAGCTGCTGTGACGCAGCCACAACCGGAACAGTCTGCTCCTCACTGTACGCCCGTCGGCGGCACGGTCATGACTAACTTCGGCGCCATCGATCAAAACACGACCATGGGGACAGCGACGGGAGACTTGCGAGGGGCCGTCAGTGGAACCCTTCTCGGCGCGCCACAGCCGGGCGCAGGTAACACCTTGGTGTTCCATGTCCAGCATCACTTGGTCACAGAATCAGGCGACACACTCTTTTTTGATCCGGCTACCGCTACCACTGTTCCACTCTCGCAGACCCTATTTGCGGTCGTGACGTATCCCCTGCACCTTACTGGCGGCACAGGCAGGTTCGTCGGAGCGACGGGAGATATGAACGCCATCGGCGAGGTCGATTTGGTCAAAGGAACAGTATTCCGTTATAGCGGGCAAGTTTGCTTTGCTGCGCCTGGTAACGATTGATATTTGGCGTGAGCCAGTTTGGTTTGTTTTTCCGAATTACAGGGTAGCAGGAAGTTCCGCCGAGGGGCCCCGGTGGGTATCGGGGCGAAGAGGCCAAAAGAAAAGGGAGCTTGAGACTTGTTGGTGGCCTATAGCTGCCAACGCAATTAAATGGGAGGTGTGGGATGACCACGCAGCAGCCTTCGGTTCGGCGAGTTTTTCTGGTTTTGGCGTTACTTCTGTGGACAGCGGCGCTCAGCTACGGGCAAGCGCAGCCAACCGGCATCATGTACCGACGCGGTGCTAGTCCCGCGCTGAGTACCACCACCACGACACTCACGCAGGGCCCCATGGTCTACCATGGCGGTCCAGTACTGACCAACTCGACCACCTACGCTTTCTGGTGGGGCAACCCTGCCGACTTTCCAGCGGATGCGAAAACGGGCATGCAGCAATTTCTCGCCGGTTTGAACGGCTCATCGTATCTTTCTATCGCCGACCAATACATGCTCGGGGTGGAAGCTACGACACGCTTCGGGGGCAGCTTCTACGATTCCTCGGCCCCACCCTCAAAGCCCCTACCAGACATCAAAGCCTTTTTCGAATACCAGCTCGACATCGCCGTCCACCTCTATCAATTCCTCCAGGCCAGTGGAGTGACCCCTGATCCCACGGACATCTATTTCATCATCACATCCAACTACCCACCTAACCCCTTTGTCTGTGCAGTCCACAATGCCCTTTTCTCTGGCACCACCCGCCTTCTGCAATTTGCCTGGGTCCCGAACGCAACGAGCTCGTACCGCTGCATGACGGAAGGTGATTTCAACTTGTCGGACCCATACTTGGCTCCAAACAATTATTCCCCAGGGACGCATGCAATGGCCCATTTTGCGGCCCACGAGTTTATGGAAACGATCACCGACCCCGACGCTATCGGCGGGTGGTACGATGCGAATGGCAACGAAATCGGGGATCCCTGCGATTACGTGTTCCAAAGCTCGGTCCAACTGACGAATAACAGCAGCTGGAAAATTCAGGAGATTTGGTCAAACCAAGTCGGCGCCTGCGTCCAGGGCGACGGTTCCTCCGTGCAGCTACTAGGGGCTGCTTCAAACTCCAGGACTGTTACCGCCTTTAACATACCGGGCGCCACTTATGGCATCTTCGGCTCAGGCATTAATAATACGGGTATGATTGCGGGAGCCTACTATGACGCTAACTTCTGGGTGCCCTCGGCTGGCTTTGTGCGCGATCCGCTCGGCAACATCACCACGTTTAATGTCCCGGGCGCTACGATCGGGACCGGAGCCTCGGGTGTCAATTCAAATGGCACGGTCGTAGGTTCCTACCTCGACGCGAACGGGGCCCATGGTTATGTGCGCAACGCACTGGGCAACTTCACCACCTTCGATGTCAAGGCCTCGGCGCTTTCCAACAATACCGAGCCCCATGGCATCAACGCGGCGGGCGCCATCACGGGGACATATGAAGAGGCCTCTGTTGGGCAGCATGGTTTTGTGCGCGACCCGCTGGGCAATATCACCACCTTCGACGCCCCGGGAATGCCGTACCAGACGATAGCGTACAGGATCAATGACAATGGCGTCGTGACAGGCTTTTACGCGGACCTCAACCAACCGCCCCACGGGTTCGTGCGCGATCCCTTGGGCAACATCACCACCTTCGATGTCCCAGCCGGGGTGAATGGAACTGAGGCCCTTAGCATCAACTTGCAAGGTGCGGTCGCGGGAACCTACACCGACGCCAGCTTCGTAAAGCATGCGTTCGTGCGCACCCCGTCCGGCGTGTTCATCACGTTCGACGCCCCCGGGGCGCTGTACGGTACGGTCGCCCATAGCATTAACAAGTACGGCGCGGTCGCCGGTTTCTACTCCGATGCGAAGGGAGTTTCCCACGGCTTTGTGCGCGACCAGTATGGGAACTTCACCACCTTAAGCGACATCCCGTGGAGCATGAATGACTTCGGCATGACCACGGGGTACGAAGCTGTGGCGATTAAGTGAGGGTTGCTTTGTAACGCGCCGGGTAGCCGGGTGGGCCCACAACAGTGTCGGGAGAACTACCATCAAACCTTCTCTCTCTCAGATCAGACCGGGACGCGCAAGAAATCTCTTGAAGAATCAGATTCTACATAATGGTTACGGAGCGGTCCGATTCCGTGATAATCCACAACTTGTCGCCAGCGTGTGTGCGGTAAGCGCTCAAGAGCCGGAACCCGTACTCTAGACTGTGGTCATTTTCCTTACGGTCCTCGTCCGATAAATCGCCCCACCAGCCGAGACGCAATCCCATGATTTCCACTAGCTACGGCGCCTACTTCCGGTTTGCGGTCATCTCGCTGGTTCGGCGAGCGACGGTGTACGCCGCGACGCCGTAAAGTCCGACGCACGCGAGGATCAGCGCGAGCAGAGCATACAGTGTAGTGAGGCGGGCGATCAGCCGCTCGCCATTGAAGTTGCGGCTAAGTTGGTCGTCGAAGGTAATGGCCCGGATCACTGTCAAATGTGGATCGACACTCGCGAGAGTCTGCTGAAGAGTCGTTTGCAAATTCTGCGGAGCGCCCGCGACCAGCAGTTGAATTTCGTGAAAGATATTGCCGTTGTCCTCGCGCGCCTGAGAAAGTAGGAAAAACGCCATCGCATTCATCGGCGAGTACGCATTGTAGTACTTGATATCTCCGACGATACCCACGATTTCGCAGTCTCTTGCAAGTAGCTGGCGTCGCCAACACCGAAATCCTGGCCGAGCGGGTCTTCGTTAGCGAAAAATTTGCGCGCAAAGGCTTCGTTAACCACGGCGACGCGGCGCGAGGCGTAGGTGTCTTGCTCGTCGATGAAGCGGCCACGCGCCAGGCGCGCTCCAATGGTTTCGAAATAATGAGCGCTTACAGAGCTAAGCGAAGAACCGTATTCAGTCCCTGGCTGGGTAGCGTGGCCGTTTATTCAGGTTTCGCAAGCGCAGAGGCCTAGCAATCGTTCAAACAATCATCCTTAAAACGTACACCTTCCATCGGACAAGGAATCTCGCCCTGGGGAAACCTTGAGCGGCGGCGCCTGGATCAAGCATCGCGTGGATCGTGGACAAGAGTTCGTGATCGGCGGTTATTTTCCCGGCCCGCACGGCTTCGACTCGCTGATCGTGGGCTACTTTGAGGGAGAGAAGCTGATGTATGTGGCAAGAACTCGGAACGGGTTTGTGCCGGCTTCCCGGCGACAAGTCTTCTCGAAATTGAAACATCTTGTGACGCCCTCCTGCACATTCGTAAATTTGCCGGAGACGAGGCGATCACGATTTGGGGAAGAACTCAACGCTGAGAAAATCAAGAAAGCGGTGTGGTTGAGGCCAGAGGCCGTCGCTCAGATTGAATTCCTGGAATGGACCGAAGGAAAGAAAACGGCGTCAGACTACACCCGTTCGTCGAGCACAGACCGGGAAGTTTCGGATCACCCATCCCTTTCATCCGCTCTCTGGCCGCGAGTTTGAAGCTCTGGCATGCAAAGAATACGGCGGTGAACAAAGAGTCTGTTTCCTCGACAAGAAAGGCCGCCAGTGTGAGATCCCACTGAGCTGGACTGATCTGGCTGCGGAAGATCCCGTCGCCATCTTAGCTTTCGGAAAAAGTTGGTTCCGTGCGGCAGACCTGATGGACTTGGCACACTTAGTCGAAGGACTGCGGCGATGATGTGTAAAGTTAATTGCGTCCCTACTGTTAAAGAAATTACGCCGCAGCAATCGCCGCCATATGCCTGTCCTAAGCATACAATCGATATTATACGTGCTGGTGAGACGCAAAAAGACCTTGACAGATCCTCGAGTATGTATATAATTATATTTACATATCAAGATCGACGTCCCGGAGATTTGGTAAATGCCCAGCAAGGCGGCCCAAAAATCCAAACGAGATGCCCTCAAGCGGCACGGCACGCTCAATCCGCATCCGAACGCCGTGACAGACCCCCTGTTCGAAACTGGCGACTTCTTCGATCGCGACGACCTCCTGCAGGTCAAGTACGAGATGCTTCGCCGCGTCACAGTCGACAAGCAGTCAGTCACTCAGTCTGCTATTGCATTCGGCTTCTCACGCCCTACCTACTATCAAGCGGAAGCCGACTGCCAGCGAGATGGCCTGTTCGGGCTCTTACCCGAGAAGCGAGGACCCCGGCAAGGTCACAAACTCAGGTTGGAGGTTCTCGATTTCGTTATGCAACTCCGGGCGAGCGATCCTTCGCTACGTGCTCTGGACTTGGCCGCTGCCATCCAGGAACGGTTCGCTATAAATGCTCATCCACGGAGTATCGAACGCGCACTGAGGCGGCAGGAAAAAAAACTTCGCTGAATCCAGCTGGTGGCCCACGCAAAGCAACGAAACCGGAAACACTGACCTCCACCTACGAAAATCTACGGCGGCAAGCCGCAGAGTGTTCGAGCTCTGGTGGCTTGGGCATGGCTATTTTTCTTGACCAGGGAATGGTGGCGTGGATGCTGGCTTGCTCCTGGGTGGCCTCCACCAATCCAGACAACTCGTGCCGGTGTCCGACCGCTGCCGCACCTTTACCGGATGAGCTTCGCGGGGAAATCGTCTTGGTACTGGCAGCAATGGCCCTCAAGCAAGCGCCGGAGGTTTATCCATGAGCATCGAAACCAACCCGAAGGTAACTGCGAGCCAGCTCAAGCGCAGTGCCTTCCTTTACATCCGTCAATCTACTGCTCGCCAAGTGCTGGAGCATACCGAGAGTACTGCACGTCAATACGCGCTACGGAAACGCGCCGTCGCCCTCGGCTGGCAGGATGCCCAAGTCATTGTTATAGACAGTGACCTGGGCCAATCGGGTGCGTCTGCTGTTGACCGTGACGGTTTTCAAAAGCTCGTGATGGAAGTGAGCATGGGCAGAGCCGGCATCGTTCTCGGTCTTGAAGTCTCACGCCTCGCGCGAAACTCAACCGACTGGCACCGGTTGCTAGAGATTTGTGCCATCACTGATACGCTCATCCTGGACGAGGACGGCATCTACCATCCTGCAGAGTTCAATGATCGCCTCCTGCTTGGACTCAAAAGACTCGATTCATAAAGCACCCCTTGTTCAACATTCGGGAAGTCTTAGCAAATCAAACTACTTTTTCGGCATGCCTCGTTCTGGGCTGTGGTGTCGCTCGCGGTTCGGTACCACTCCATCGCGTCGGCAGATATAGCCCACATGCTGGTGGGTGAAAGGGCGCCCGAATGCCGTCCGGTAACCCGCGTCATTCAGACGATCGGCGATATCGCCGTAAGCGTACTCGCCGGCCATTTCGTGAACCTTCGCCACAGCTTCCTGGGGCGTCTTTAGGGAACTCTCTCCCGGCTTGGCACGCTTGACGGCGAAGTTGGTTAACACTCCCGAGCGCCATCGAATCTGCACATCGATTTCCCCGGCCTTGCTCACACCATCCAGTTGTACAGATTCAATCGCCATCCGCAGCAAACGTTTCCGCTCCTGATTCGTGGTGGTCGGGGCTCCCCACAGCAGAGGTAGATGCTGGGAAAGTTCCTGTATCGCCTGACGCTCTGCAGGTGTGAGATTCCATTCAGCTTGTTGTTCCGCCTCGGCCCAGGCTTGCTCCAGGTGGCTCACTCTCTCCAACTTCTCGTTCCATCGCCGTTCTAACTCCGACGCCACCAGACGGTTGTCCGGGTCGACCGCATCATATTGACGCTGGGCCAACCGCGCCTCATAGCGCGCCTGTTCCAGTTGCAGTTCCCGTTGTCGGCGTTGGGCTGCTAGGTCCTGCTCCAGTTGCTCCAGGACCCGAAAACCTACTTCCAAGCTCAACGGAGACACGGACTCCAAGAAGGCTTCCACGATCGCCGCATCCACCGGCCGCGAGGTCATGCTCTGGCAAATCTTATCTCCCTCTCCCTGACCGTAGCTGGATTGACAAATGTAAATAGACGATCGTTTCTCACTCAGGACGTGGTTTTGCACTCCCATCTTGCAGCCGCAGATCCCGCAGTAAGCGATCCCCTGTAACAGGGCGTTCCCTTCTCGAGCTACGCCGCGCGTTTCCCCGCCATTCCAGTTCTGATGCATTTGCTCACAGTTCTTTACGTACTCCTCCCAACTGAGATAGGCCGGGTGATGAGCATCGATCTTCACAGGCCATTGGCCCATGGGAACCTGATGGGGGAGCACCTTGCCCGTCTTCGCCGAACGGCGATCTCCAGAGTACCCCCACCGACCGAATACGTACACTCCGGCATAGGCCGGGTTGCGAAGGATGCGAACGACTGCGCTCAAGCTAGGCGTCTTCCAGATCAGCGAGCCGTAACCTTCCCGTGTGGCCACTCGTGTCGGCAGATCCAATGCTTTTTGTTTTAGATCGCGCACCACGCTGCGAGCTACCCCAAGGCGACGAAAAGAGTCAAACAGGTAAGCCAGACGCTCTCGCACCTGAGCGTCGGGATCCAGTTCCCAATTGCCATCGGCACCGCGCACATAGCCCGTGGGCAATGGAAACTGCAGGAGTCCCTTGCGCGCCTTATTCCAACGCCCCTCATACAACCGGGTGCGCAGAGTAAATAGTTCTGCTTCCGACAAAGTCCCTTTTACCCCGAGCAATAATCGATCATTCGGCTCCCGGGGACTGTAGACCGCATTCTCATCTCCGATCAGGGTACTGGTTAATCCGCAGATCTCAATCAGCCGATACCAGTCACTGTTGTTGCGGGCCAATCGCGACGCTTCCAGCATCAACACGATTCCCACTTTGCCCAGGCCCACTTCTGTCACCAAGCGCTGAAAACCGCTGCGATGCGTCGCGGTGCTGCCTGATCGACCTTGGTCCTCATCAATGACCTCGACATGACTCGCTGGCCAGCCCAACTGTACGGCGCGCTCTTGCAGATGATACTGCCGCTCAGTGCTTTCCCGATTTTCCATGACCTGCCACGGAGTGGATTGTCGTACATAGACGTAGGCCGTGCGTTCATAGTGCAGGCTTTGCATTTTCCCTGTATTCATGACGCTCCTTTTCGGAAACAAGAGTCTGGGCGTGGCGGCAGCCCAGCTCGACCCACAGTGTTTGCAGGGAAGATAAAGGCGCCTCGGGTTGAAGAGCTCGCTCCTCCACCGGCAGTTGCCGTGGCAAGATGTCAGAACTTGAGCGAGGCAGTGTTTGCGAGACTTTTGCTACATTGCATTTCTTTCGGGGAGAATTTCGATTGCCTCCTGCACGCACGTGGCGAAGCACGACGTGAGCAAAGAAACTGCAATCCTCAAGGAGTGCAACGTGAAACTGCCAACGATTCGTATCGTCCCGGAGTTGTGCGGCGTCAGCCACCTGCTGCGCATCGTTGGGCATGCACGACCGAGAGACATGCGAGTTCCCTTTGTTTGGGAAGACGGGAAAGGAAGATTCCGCGAGTCTGTTCGCTTGTTCTCTGGGTTCTACCAACCGCCGCGGAGGCGTCGACGCCACGGCCACGTCTAGGGTGGTGGCAATAGCTTCGGCATCGTGCGTGGAGCGCACCCGTAAGCATGCGGCCGGACAATGCACCCGAGGAATACTTCTCCGGGCCAGAGGCACCAAATAGTTAACGGCACACGGAGGGGTCATGGCGACTTTGATCCTCCGGGTCGCTCTTGCCAACTGCGGAATAACCGAACTAGATCCCGCAAGGCAAAAGGAGAAAGGAGGGCCACCGAACGGCCAGAAGATGATGACTGGATTTCCGGCTTGGGAAGATTTGTCCAGTTCCACGGAAGCGCTAGCAGCATGCCATTCTGAAGCCGGACTAGCGCCCAGGGGTCAGGTCGCCAAAAGACGCGGCACACCCGTCCCGACTGACCGCAATAGGAACTGCTTTCCGAAACAATCGTCGCCCTACACCCACAAAGTGCAATATACGGTGCTGTTTGTTCTGGGCTTAAAGGGCACAATGAGTGAAGCGGAACTGCACCTGATCCGGGCCCGGATGCGCGGCGCACTCCTGAGTAAGGCCAAGCGAGGTGAACTGGCCACTCCTTTGCCGTTTGGGTTTGCATACGATGACGAGGGCCGGGTTCTACTTGATCCCAACCAACAAATTCAGCAAGCAATCCGATCCGTATTCGACGCGTTCCGCAGGGTCGGTTCAGCGTTTGGAGTGGCGAAAGAGTTTCGCAAACAGGGCTGGCAGTTTCCTCGATTGATTCGGCCGCCCGGAGGCCCTGCCGAAGTCGGCTGGGGCGATCTGGAGCACAACAGAGTTACACGTATTCTTCGCAACCCTCGGTACGCAGGCGCTTTCTTCTACGGGCGTACGCGCCTTCAGAAGAAACTCGAAGGAAGGGGCCGCAGTCGAGACTTGCCCCGAGATAAATGGCACACGTTGATTCTCGATGTACACCCCGGCTATATCACTTGGCGAGACTATGAGGAAAATCTTCGCCGTCTGCAGCAAAACGCGCAAGCTCGGGGACTGGAGAAGCGCAGCGCAGTACGAGAAGGCCCTTCACTGCTACAAGGCTTGGCGATCTGTGGAGTATGCGGCAGCCGCATGACCGTCGGTTATCGGCAGCGCAAAGCGGGACTTGCTCCGTTCTACACCTGCCAGGGGCCTCGCGAGGTGGATCGGATCGATAAGGGTTACTGTCAACGACTCTCCGGGTACAGCCTCGACAAATCAATCGGAGCGCTGTTAGTTGAGACAGTAACTCCTCTGGCACTGGAAGTCGCTCTCAGCGTTCAGCAGGAGCTACAGTCACGCTGGGACGAAGCCGATCGACTTCGCCGTCTTCAAGTGGATCGAGCTCGCTACGAATCTGAACTGGCCCGTCGCCGTTTTCTACGTGTCGATCCCGATAATAGACTCGTGGCTGCCTCGTTGGAATCGGAATGGAACTCGAAGCTGCGGGAGCTCCGCGAAGCTGAGCAGAATTACGAGCGCCAGTGCCAGGCAGATCAGATCAAGGTTAGCGCTGTGCAGCGGGAGCAAGTGCTGGCTCTAGCCACAAATTTCCCGGAACTGTGGAACGATCCCGGCACTGCCGACCGCGAACGCAAACGAATGGTTCGTCTCCTCATCGAGGACGTCACCATTCGAAAAGGCGAGCAGGTCCAGCTGGATGTTCGTTTCCGCGGCGGTCTGTCGAAAACGTTGATGTTGCCTCGGCCGCTCAGCTACTGCGAGAGCCACAAGCAAAATCCGGCTATGGTAGCCGAAATGGACCGCCTCTTGGACGACTACAACTTTGCAGACGTGGCTAGAATTCTCAACGAGAAGGGGTTCAAAACAGGCGACGGTTTGCCGTTGACATCACCAGCTGTCGGTTACATTCGAACAGCCTACAGACTCAAGAGCCGGTTCGATCGGCTTCGTGAACGAGGTATGCTTACGCTGTTTGAGATTGCAAGGAGGTGCGGCGTTTCAACAAACACGATTCCCGAATGGCGACGAAAGGGTCGAATTCGTGCTCATGCCATTAACGATCGAAACCAATTTCTATTTGAAGATCCAGGACCCAACCCGCCAAAGAAAGGTGACCGAAAGGAGATAAAAGTTTGAATATCCGCTCGACAAATCCTTGTCTCTCCGCAAATCGCTGGAATTCCTTGCGCCAAAATCAATTTCGGCGGTTGCCGGTTTATCAGGTTCAAGTCTTCAGTCAGAACAGACTATCGGACTCGCAAAGCGAAAAGGCGAACCACACCGGCAGAATTAACCGCCAAAGTAGAGCCATCGGGAGAAAGTGCCACACCAGAAGACTCCCCTGGTGTAGAACCCCACAGGTCCGAAATATCGGTCACAAAGACGGGTCGTCTCCGAGCGACGTCAAACACCGTGACCCGTTCCTTAGAGAGCCTTGGAGGGTCACCCGCCATCAGAAAAGTTTGCATTACTGCGAAACGGCTCCCGTCCCGCGAGGCAGTAGCAAAGAACGCTTCGTCCCCCTCGCTGGTTGAGGAAAACACTTTCCCGCCTGTCAACGACACCACATCCACTCGTTTGCATCCCAAAACAGCCAACAAATCGCTTGTAATAAAATTGGGTCGGATGTCCCTGCAATCCGTTTCATATCTTGCCGGTTGTTTGCGCACGTCTGTAACCAATACGATGCCACTGGCATTCCGCGATGCGGAAGAAGCGATTCGATTGTCAGCGATTGACCAGACATAAACATCTCTGAATTCAGTTCCATTTGCCTTGAGGGTATCCGCGTCGATGAAGATTGTTGTTCCGTGGCCCGGGATGGTTTCGGTTGCGCTGAGAAAATGACCGTCAGGCGATGCCTTGTCGGCTACATGAGAACCGGTCGCAAGGATATTTTGCAATCCTTGGGAATAGACGGCCATACCGGCTTGTGTGACGACTGCATATTTGCCAGTGAATGTTGCGAAAAGGAAGGGCCAAGAACCAGAAGTCCAATGCACTTCTCGGAGAATACTTCCGTTCTTTGCGTCCAATACAAACCCGCGCACTTCGTTCGGTTTTGCGAACGGGCCGCTGTCCTTCGCCACGACCAACTCCGCATCAGTGCCAAAAGCAATTTGTCGAGTGGCTTGAAAAAACGCAGGCGTGTGCGAGGTATCCCAGCCGTAAGTAGCATCGCGGAGGTCAGTCGTCCACAGGGGCTTCTCCGTTGAGTGCGACCCCGGAGGGACGAGCTGGCAAGAAGAAATCGGGAATGCCACAAAAACAATTAGACTCACGTAGAAAAGTCTCATTCTTCCATTCTACGCCCTCAAAATAGGCTGCCCATTTTGCTAGTTGCCGATAAGCATAATCCGAAACTTGAACAATCCGGTAACCGCGTTTAATAAGGAGTTTGCCTGGTGGACGCTGGTAGTGTCCGTCAGGACTTAGTCTCAGAGGCGGTTTTTAGATACCAATACGACCAAAGATTTGAGAGTCTTCTTTCGTACGAGGTAATCGGCCTTGGCACGAGACCTGTCACATTTAGATTCAACGGTTGGCAGATACAGAAGCCTCTTGGTGAAAAACGATTTGCTGGAACAACAGTTGGCACTGCTGCCAGGCCCTGTTCTTCGCAAAATACTCACTGCTGGAATTCTATGTCTATGTGTTGTTCTGTTGTATTTTTTCGCTGTTGAACACGGCATGTCACGACTTTTCTATTTGGCGTTTGCCACGGCAATCCTAATGGTGTGTCTGCTTCGATTTAAGCGGGAGTACGCAATCGTCAGCGATTGCGGCAAAGCAGTTGGAACCGTTTTCGCACACAAGAGACTTGGGGCGAGGCGCGGGGCACGCATCAAGTACGGATTTTTGTCGACGGACAACAAGCTGCATGTTGGTAACGTCGGCGGAACAGCGTTCATGCGGAATGAGGGGCAATCTCTCCCCATAGTGTATAAGCTCGAAGACCCCTCGATAAGTCTTCCACTCTCAAGTTTCTGGTTTTACGAATTCCCGGTTGAGTCTTTCCGAAGTATTCAGAGTGAAAAAGCTTCAGTCGATAAAGCCCCTCGTTCCAGTGAATTGCCACCCGATTGACTCGGTAACTCCTGGTTTGCGAAATCGGAAACGTGGCTCACAGTACTCAGTTCCTCTAGCGGAAGAATGGAATCATCAGTTCTTTGAAGCAAACCCAAGCCGCGAATGCGACGAAAAATCCGAACACGCTGAAGAGCACAATCGTCGAAGCTTTGTATGGCCTTTGGGGAAATGGTGGTAGGAGCGGGACATGTGCTTCCTCTTTCGCCAACTCCATTTCAATCTGGTCAAGCTCTGAAATATTGCGTCTGTGACGCTCCACTATTCTTCGCCAGAGTCGTTTCAGCATCGAAACATCACACCGTAGTTCTAGCGGTGCGGTCAACTCCAGATTTGTCCGCAAATCGGAAAGATAGCTCATAGTACGCCCCTTGCCGCTGGCGCGATTCATAGCCATCCAAATTATGCCTTGCTCTTCGGCGGGATTCGCGTACAACGTTTGAAAGTCGTGCTATCGTTGCGCCTGGTCGACACGGAGCGGTCTTTGGGCGCGTGAATTAGTGGCTCACGCCATGAAGAGGTGCAGTGTGAAGCGTAAATCGACAGGTTGCGGCATTCGAAGTTTGGCCGATTGCGCGAGGACAAGAACCCTCGAAGCGTGGTCAAGGAGTAAGCTGGCGAGGCTTGAATAACTTGCCCGTTTGCGGCAGGGGTCTTACTCGCACGGTGACCAACGCTTTTCCAATTGGCGCCTTATTCCACTGGGGAGCTAGGAAGCCCAAGGACACCCGATAATTCCACCCATCACTCTACCGTACGGCTGCCAGCGTCCCTGGCTCTTGACTAAAACACGAACTGCGCCACCTCCGCACAAGTTGCCGCAGTGATGACCCATATATACAACTGCAACGGTTTTGTCCGCATTGAAGCCGACAGCCGAGACCTCAATCAATCCGCCCGTATCGGGGTCCTTTTGCACCCATGAATCGTCCTTAGAAGTCAGTTCGTAAGGCAAATCAATGCGGAACGCTCTTTTGAGTAACCGCGCTTCGTTGTTCAGCTGAAGGTAATTGGCAATTGCTACGTCAATGTCCGCGTCCTTGGACGGCAGTGTTGCTCCGGCGACGGGTTGCGGCGCTCTTTTCTCCACGCCGACCTGAATGCAGCTAGTGTATGGAACCGTCTCAGAGCGAATTGTCAATTTCCTCGCGTGGGCGACAGCTTCAACCCAAGCTGTTCCTGAATCGCCGTGAAGAGAGAAGGCCCGGAAGATTCGGTAAAGTCCAGCGCCAAATGAACCTCGGCGGTTACCGCGTTCTACCAGGCATCTTGGGCCATCCAGCGGTCCGTACCTCTCGGAAATTCCTATATGATTGTCCCGAGACCTCTGCACTGTTAGCATTCCGTTGACTGCGACCGAGCGCGACACGCTCGCAATATTGAACACGAGGCTCCCATGTCCCCACACGCGCCATGCGGATGTTGGCCTACCCGCAGAGACTTCCTACGAACGAGTGCTGCCCTTGCCGTCGCGTTTCCATGCCTAGCGTCTGAACCGCTCGCGGCGTCAGCCGATGAGTCAGCCACTGTCGTGGGACCAAGGAAGGGCTACTCGCCGCAGGTTGGTACGCTCACTTCGATGATGGGTTTTATGCGCTGGCAGGTGTATGCCTCCGCGAAAGCCATGTCGGTACAGGACCTTGATTTTCTCCTCGATGAGAAAGCAAACAGGATTGGCGCGCTGCTCTTGCACCTCGTGGCCACGGAAACCTACTATCAGTTGAATACTTTCGAGGGTATGAAGTGGGAAAGTTGGCCGGACAGCATCAAGCAAAAATGGGACATCCCCATGAATCTTGGCGACCCCGCACGCAAAGCCATCACCGGTAACGCCCTCGACTATTACATGAATCTACTCAAAGAGACGCGTGAGAAGACGCTTGCCGAATTCCGCAAGCGTGACGACCGATGGCTAATGACCATCGATAAAGATTTCCCCTGGGGACCGACTAACAATTATTGCAAATGGTTCCACGTCACCGGGCACGAATCAAATCACAACGGCCAAATCAAACTTATCCAAGGTCGCCTTCCGGGCGCGAAACCCAGTGAATAGCACGCGGTTGTGTGGCTCCTGATCTGTCGATAATCGGAAACTTGAAATCCACTTAGGCGGTTACCGCATTTTTACCGGGAGTTGTGCTGGCGTCAGGCGTGAATCCATTGCGAAATGCCCATTGAAGAAGAACGTAGTCGCAACCAGATTGCGTTATTATATGAACTCAGCATCGCTCAAGGTCGCGAGTGGCCGAGCCTCAGGAGGTGCGCACACATGCGTTTCTTTTCCTGGCTTCACTCCTTCGGCGAAGACCTCCGTTTCGCCGCCCGCGGTCTTCGCAAAAATCCCGGCCTCGTCGCCATAGTTGTGCTGTCGCTCGCATTGGGAATCGGCGCCAACAGCACCATCTTCAGCATCATGAGCGCAATTATGTACCGCCCGCTGCCATATGAGCATCCCGATCAGCTCATGGTCATCTGGGACACGGAGCAGGGTCGGCCGGATTCGCGGCAGCAGCCGCCAATCGCGGAAGTCGTCGACTGGAAAAAACAGAGCCATGTCTTCGAAGACATCGCGTTAACCAGTTTTACGGAGTCAACGCCCGTTGCGGGTCAGGGCGAGGCCGAAAACCTGAGAGCCCAGTTCGTGACGCCGAACTTCTTTCATGTGCTCGGCGCCAGTCCCGTGCAAGGCCGCGTGTTTCTGGCCAGTGAGGCCCAGGACCGCACGCAAACAGTCGTTCTTAGCGATTCCTTCTGGAAGGTACGCTTCCACGGTGACCGGGGCGTACTCGGCAAAGTTTTCAATATCTCGGGTGTTGTCTCGACAGTTGTGGGCGTCATGCCTTCGGGATTTGGCTCCTTCTACGGCGACCTCGATATGTGGATTCCTATTGACGCCGCAAGTGCCAGGTATTCAGAGCGGAAGGATCACTGGCTGATGGCTATCGGCCGCTTGAATCCGGGCGCCACCGTGAACGAGGCGCAGCTCGAAATGTCGGTCATCGCGCGCCGGCTGGAGCAGGCGTATCCAACGACCAATGAGGGCGTGGGCACGAGGGTCGAACCCTTGCGGAAAGCGCTTTACCCATGGGCAGGACGGATTCTATATCCGTTGCTGGGCGCTGTCGGATTCGTGCTGCTGATAGCTTGCGGGAACTCCGCGAACCTGATGCTCTCGCGATCCGAGACGCGACGGAAGGAATTCGCGGTGCGCGCATCGCTTGGAGCTGGCCGTGGCCGACTGATGCAACAATTATTCGCTGAAAGCGCGCTGATGGGCGTGCTGGGAGGGGTTTGTGGAGCAGCTCTAACCTTGCTCAGCATTCAAGTGTTTCGCGTGTGGGCTGCGGACTTTTATTTTCCGAATATCGACAGGGTCGGAATTGACGGCCGGGTTCTTTTGTTTACGCTGGCGGTCTCGCTGCTGACCGCCATTCTCGTCGGATGCGTGCCGGCTCTCCAGGTATCCAATCCCGATTTGAATCTGACCCTGCGCGAAGGGGATCGGCGAACCGGCACGGGCTCGCGAAGACGCACGCGCCATATCCTGGCAGTCTCCGAAATCGCGCTAGCCATGGTGCTTCTCGTTGGTGCGGGTTTGATGATCCACAGCATGATGCGCTTGCGACAAGTCAACCCCGGATTCGACCCGCACGACTTGCTCACCTTCGAGTTCGACCTTCCGGAGGGCGGAAGCTATGTCCAGCGCGTGCCCGGCGGAGACATCGAAAGGGCCACACCTCAAGTAGCGGCGTTCTACCGTCAGCTTCTGGAGAACGTGTCAGCGATTCCGGGTGTTAAGTCGGTTTGCATAGTCAGCCCGATGGGAGTTTTCGAAAGAACCTTCTCCATCCTGGGCCGACCGTTTCCGCCCGTCGATAAGCGGCCTGTAACCGGTTACACCGAGATCAGTCCGGCTTACTTCCGCACGCTGAAAATTCCGTTGAAAAAGGGCCGCGATTTTACTGAGGCTGACCGCGCGGGCGCGCCGTGGACCGCGATCGTTAGCGAGACCTTCGTGCGGCGCTATTTTCCGAATGAAGACCCGATCGGGCAGCACATCCTTCTCCGTTTCATCGATCTCGATGAAACCCAGCCCCGGCAAATTGTGGGCGTCGTCGGCGATGTCAAGAGGTACTTGGGCCAAACCGAGTCCGAGCCCATGGTATACGCTTCGTATCAGCAACAGCCGTCAGACTTCCGCGGCGGCAGTGTGGAAACGCACCTAGCGCAGACTCTCGTGGTCCGGACCGCTGCCAGTTTGGGACACGGGGGAACAGGCTTGGCAATGGCAGTAAAGAAGGCCACTGCGGAAATCGATCCTGAACAACCGGTCACGGAAATCATGACCATGGATCAGATACTCGCTAGAGGGCTGGGTGATTCCCAGTTCTATGCGAGTCTTCTCGAGGTCTTCGCCTTCATTGCTCTGCTCCTCGCCGTGATCGGCATCTACGGTTCCATGTCGTACTTTGTCTCCGAGCGCACGCGCGAAATCGGCATCCGCGTGGCTTTAGGCGCATCGCGTGCTGGCATTCTCAAACTCATCAACGCAATGGGCTTGAAACTGGCGGTCATCGGCGTTGTCATCGGTATCGCTCTAGCCGCTGGTCTCACGCGCTTTATCGCCGGATTTCTGTTTGGCGTGACCGCCACCGATCCGCTGACCTTTGCCATGGTGGGAATGGGCTTGATTGCCGTGGCTATGTTGGCCTGCTACATTCCGGCCTATCGCGCCACCAAGGTCGACCCCATGGCCGCCCTCCGTTACGAATAATTTATGGCCCTGCGAGCGACAAGGCGAACCCTCACAATCAATCCCAAGTGCGTGAACCGTCGTTAGAAGGGCCGTTGGGACAATTCGGGCTTGCTCAGTCCTGGTTTGTCGCCTAACCGGAATGCGTGGCTCGTTGACGTTCGCTTCCGTGGGAGCCCGTCAGAAACGCTGATGTTGCCTCGCCTCCTACGTCATTGCTATTGTTACGCTGACTCAAGATTCAGCAACCCTATGGTCTCCCGTTTGGCTGCCAATGCCATCAAGACGTGCAGTATGAAGCGTAAATCAACCATCTGCGCCATGCGAAGTTTGCTGGTTTGCGAGACGACAAGGATCCTCGCAAGGTAATCAAGGAGCACGCCGGCGAAGGCTAATCGCGCATGCGATCCTGTCGCTGCCTCATACAAGCCGGCAAACAGCCGTTGTGGGTAGGGTGACCTAAGTTACCGCGAAGCCGGTTTTGGGACTTGACCGAAGTCTAAGCCATATTCGTGCTGGTGATTTCGTCGATTCATTGACTTGCCTCACGTTGCACTCCTAAGATGGCATCACTATGGCGGATCCCGACGCGCTGATCGGCCAAACCATCTCGCATTACCGAATTATAGAAAAGCTCGATGGTGGCGGGATGGGTGTTGTCTACAAAGCCGAGGACACCCGCCTCCACCGTTTCGTTGCCCTCAAATTTCTGCCTGAGCACGTAGCGCAAGATCAGCACGCACTGGCCCGTTTTCGTCGCGAAGCCCAAGCCGCCTCCGCCTTGAATCACCCCAACATCGGCACGATTTACGACATCGGCGAACAAAACGGGGAAGCGTTCATTGCCATGGAGTTCCTGGACGGAGCTACGCTGAAACACCGCATAGCTAGCCGGCCAATGGATCTAGAAGCTTTGCTCTCGCTCGGCATCGAGATCGCCGACGGTCTCGATGCCGCCCACGCCAAAGGCATCGTTCATCGCGACATCAAACCAGCCAATATTTTTGTAACCAAGCGTGGGCACGCCAAAATCGTCGACTTCGGTCTTGCCAAAGTCAGTCCATCGAGGAGCGCTACTGGCAACGAGCCAACACTCGCCACTCAGGAAGTAGACTCGGACCATCTGACCAGCCCCGGTTCCACGCTGGGCACGGTCGCCTACATGTCGCCGGAGCAAGTCAGGGGGAAGGAACTCGACGCTCGCACGGACCTGTTCTCGTTCGGTGTGGTTCTGTATGAGATGTGCACGGGAACACTGCCATTTCGGGGCGATACGTCGGGCTCAATGATTGATGCAATTTTGAATCGGGCGCCAGCGTCAGCCGTTCGGTTGAATCCCGACATCCCGGTCGGACTGGAGCAAGTCATCAACAAGGCGCTGGAGAAAGACAGCAACCTGCGCTATCAGGGCGCGGCGGAGATGCGAGCCGACCTGCAACGATTGAAGCGTGATACGGAGAGCGGACACAGTGCGGTGGCAACACCCGCTCCTGAGCGGGGGAAGCTCAGGAAAATTGCGGCTCCCGTCGTGCTGGTCAGCTTGTTCATCGCCATGGCATTTGGGATCTGGTATTGGCGCGGCAAGGCTGGAAGATCGCAAATCGACTCCATTGCCATAATTCCGTTCGCTAACTCCGGAGGTAATGCCGACACCGACTTCCTTAGCGATGGCCTCACCGAATCCCTAATAGCTAGCCTCGCCCATGTCCCCGACCTGAAAGTGAAATCCCGCAATTCCGTCTTCCGTTACAAAGGGAAAGACGTGGACATCCAGCAAGTCGGCAAAGACCTAACTGTCGATGCCCTTCTCACTGGCCGCGTCGTGCAGCACGGGGACACCATTCAGGTCAGTGCCGACCTCACCAACGTGCGGGACAATACAGAAATCTGGGGCGAGCACTACGAGCGCAAAACCAGTGACATCCTCTCCCTGCAAGAACAGATCGCCGGCGACATCGGCGGTAAGTTGCGCTCAAAACTCAGCGGAGACCAAAAGCAGCATGTTTCGAAGCAAGGCACACAAAACCCTGAGGCCTATCAGCTGTACGTGAAAGGCCGCTACTACTGGAACAAGCGCACCAACGCCGACGCTAAAACTGCCATTTCCTACTTCAATCAAGCCATCGATAGAGACCCCGGTTATGCGCTGGCATACGCAGGACTGGCGGATGCCTATTTCGTGCTTTCCAACTATGGCGTTGACCCCAGTGATGTCATTCCCAAGTCGAATGCCGCGGCCAAAAAGGCCCTGGAACTAGATCCCACACTCGCGCGTCCTTATGCGGTTCTGGGCGCCAACCATATGCAAAGCGATTGGGATTTCTCCGGTGGCGAGGCCGAGTTCCGAAAGGCCCTTGAGCTCGATCCCAGCGACGCCACCGCCCATCAATGGTTTGCCGTGAGTCTCGCCTTCATCGGTGGACGGGTGCAGGAGTCGATCGATGAGGCTAACCGGGCCTATCAACTCGACCCGCTATCGCCAATTATGGGCGACGCACTTTGGCAGGCTTACCAATCAAACCGTCAATTTGATAAGGCGATTGAGATTGAGAAGAAAGTCGCGGCTGACAATCCGACGTTTGGCTACGCGCACGAGGACCTGGCATGGTCATATTGGGGCGAGCATAAGTATCCAGAGAGCATTCAAGAATTTAGAACCGCCGCTGACTTGTTAGGTAACAAGAATGAGGCCGAGTTCGCGGCGGCCCTGGACGCGGGCTACCGCGCTGGAGGATGGCCGAGCGCGCTGCGCAAAGGAATCGAAGTCTCCCTCGAGCAACGCAAGATGAAGACTCCTTATTTGTCTCCTTACTTGATCGCGGAGTTGTACGCCAGTTTGGGCGACAAGGATCATGCCTTCGAGTGGCTCAACACCGCCCATCAGGAACACGACTTCCCACTGACCGGCCTCCGGACCGACTTCACAATGGATTCACTGCGCTCCGACCCTCGTTACATGGAACTGGTGCGCAAAATCGGCTTCCCGCAGCGACTGACTTGCTTCATCCTCTGGAAAGACGCCGACCCCGGCATCCCCATCCCGAAGGAAGCCGTGCGGAGTACGCGAAGCTGCAGTAGCTATCCGCCATCCAAATTACGCCTTGCTCTTCGGCGGGATTCGCGTACAACGTTTGACAGTCGTGCTATCGTTGCGCCTGGTCGACACGGAGCAGCCTTTAGCCGCCCTGATTTGGTGGCTCACGCTATGAAGAGGTGCAGTATGAAGCGTAACTCAACAGATTGCGGCATTCGAAGTTTGTCGGATTGCGCGAGGACAAGAACCCTCGAAGCGTGGTCAAGGAGCAAGCTGGCGAGGCTTGAATAACTT